>Ga0209367_1000217_pt1 | contig 48517 bp, 42 predicted proteins | sample WorMetLIZISLAND2_FD_187412 | JGI IMG/M metagenome (GOLD analysis project Ga0209367, IMG submission 187412) | Marine gutless worms symbiont microbial communities from Max Planck institute for Marine Microbiology, Germany - Olavius geniculatus... ... | reverse complement strand
TCCGGAAACTGTTGTCTTAATTGATCGATATTCATAAGATCTCCTTTCGTTTGTTCTTTTAAGGAGATCTTACACCATGGGTGTGACAGATACGGTCACACTAACCTTAAAAATGTAGATAGGCTCGAAATTTTTTTACCAAATGCTGGATGGATAGATCAGGCGCGGTCCAGCTTTGCCAGGGCCTGATCAAGATCGGCGATCAAATCCGATGCATCTTCGATCCCTACCGAATAGCGCACCAATCCCTCGGGGATGCCCATGGCGGCCCTTTCCTCCCGGGTGCACTCCACGTGACTGGTGGTGGCCGGCGGTCCCGCGATCGTTTCCACCGCACCCAGATTGGCGGCCCGATGGGCATATTGCAGGTGGGGCAGAAAACGCCGCACGGCCTCAAATTCGCCTTTTACCATAAAACTGAGCATTCCGCCGAAAGCCGACATCTGGCTCCGGGCAATCGCGTGCTGGGGATGACTTGGCAGTCCGGGGTAGAATACCGCTTCAATGGCCGGATGGTCTGCCAGGTACCTCGCAATCTGCAAGGCGCTGGCGCTCTGGCGCTCAACCCTCAATTGCAGGGTTTTCATGCCCCGCAGCAGCAGGTAGGCCGCCATGGGATCCAACACCGCACCGTTGATTTCACGATAGTGATAGATACGCTCGATTGCCTCCGTGCGGCCGCAGATCACGCCACCCAGTGCATCGGCATGGCCGCCTAAAAATTTAGTGGCGCTGTGCAGCACCAGATCGGCTCCCAGTTGCAGTGGTTTTTGCAGAATCGGGGTGGCGAAGGTGTTGTCCACCACCACGATGGCTCCCTGTTTTTTGGCAGCCTTGGCCAGCCGGGCAATGTCGACCACCTTCAAGGTCGGATTGGTGGGGCTTTCCAGGTACAGTACCTGACAGCCCTCAGCAATCGCCTTCTCGATGGCCGCGTGATCGGTGGTATCGCACAGGGCCGCTTCGATTTGAAAGCGGGGCAGAAATTCGATAAACAGCTTGTTGGTGCCGCCATAGCTGTCCTTGATGGAGACCACCCGATCTCCCGGGGAGAGCAAAGTGAACAGGGTGTTGCTGATCGCCGCCATGCCGCTGGCAAAGGAGGTGGCTGCCGCGGCGCCTTCCAGGATGCGCACTTTGTCTTCAAAGGCCTGCACGGTGGGGTTGGTGTTGCGGCCGTAGATGTGGCCGGACGCTTTGCCTTGACCGACTTCAAGCCAGTGGTCCAGGTCATCGTAGCCAAAGGATACGCTGTGAACCACCGGAACCTGGGTGGATCGTTGCCATAGCGGACCGTCTTCGCCGGCCCACACAGACTGGGTGCCTGATTTCGGATTGTCGGTTTTTTTCATTTTTGGTCCTTTTGCTTCTTGCAAACCTGAATGTCAAATATCAGTCCACAAACATGTTTGAGCCTAAGGGATTGGCTGTTCTCCCCCAGCGCCGTCCCCTTGGTTGGGCCGCTGCAAATAGCCGGGGTGATTTAATTTATACATGAAGATATAGATATTTCGCTTGCTCATGATGAAGATAAACCAATGAGCCATCGTAATTTTTACACTAAAATCCGGCTCCAATCAAAAAGGCGGCCCGGATCGATCTTGGGATTTGCTGGTCTTTGCCGCGGCCCGGCATATTCGTCATGCCCGATCACATGACGGCGATCACGCACAATTCCTGGATGACGATCGTATATTTCAGCCAGCAATTCATTTACCGCGCTGTATTGCGCTTCGGTATAGCCGATAAAACTCGGATCGAGGCGGAGGTAGGCGGAACGGCTCAAGTACTTGGGGACCATCTCATCCCGGCTCCCAATGGCGAGAAATTCGATGCCGATTGAGTGATTGTTAAGTCGATTGCGGTATTGCGGATAATCATCCAGAAAGCCCCGGCCGGCATGCCATGCGACACGGTCTTCATCGACCAGCTTCACCACCAGCCCGTCTCTGGCAATCATATAGTGTGCCGACAATTTGAAATCCACAAAGATCCGGCGGACCGCTTCGATATTGAATGGGTCATCCTGGTTTTGGGTGACGTTGCTCATGAAATGTAATACCACATGGGTGATCACCCGATCGCCGCGCGGCGCGGAGCGCCTGTCGGGACCATCCACGGCCAGTAACCTATTTTCGATAATCATAGGGCGGTCCTCAAATATTCAATTTTCAATTGTGATGAATTCGTAAAAAGTCGAATTCATCGGGTGTTTGGTGTTTCGTGTTCGGTAAAACATTTCGCACGTCATATCAAGTTGTTTTGCCAATAACTACAAAACACCAGATACGAAACACTCTCGTCAACGGGTCGCTTTTCGACTTTCTACGGGACTGTTGATCTTCAATATTTATTTACGGCTCCACCGGTTTTAGTTTATTCAACCTTGACCGGCTGAATTTCCCCACTCTTCAGGTTGACGAGTCCGTCTTCACAAATCCTCAGATAGGGAATGGCCGCTCCGGTCAGGGTGATCAGGGAAAGCAGTGGATCGGGAAAGGTGACGCCCCGGTCGGCAACAGTATTTTTGATCTCCCGCAATTTCCGGGCAATGGTTTCAATCGGCAAATCCGACATGATGCCGAAAACCGGCAGGGGCAGTTCGGCCAGGATCCTGCCGCCTTCGCAAACCACAGCCGCGCCCTGGAGGGCGTGGATGCGATTGACGGCAGCCGCCATATCGGCCTCATTGGTGCCGACAACGATGATGTCCGACGAATCCCAACCGGCGCTGCAGGCCATGGCGCCGGCTTTGAGGCCGAAACCTCGAATCAAACCGACTGCCGTCCGCCCGGGATTGTGGGTGCGGTCGATGGCCGCCACCTTAGTCACATCCAGTTTGACATCAGCTTTGATTTCACCGGCGGTCACCGGCCATTCGATTTGCTTCTCAGTGGTGACCAGATCGGTTAGCATGTTGATTACCCTGACGTTTTGGACCTGGGAATCCCCTCCGCCCACGATAACGAAATCCGCGGGTTTGAATTCCCTTCCGAGTTTGACGCTGTTCAGGCTATCTTCAGCAAAGGCGTGGACGCGGACGGCGGCCGCGGGTTTTCCTTCGCGGGCAATAACCTTGCCGTTGCTGACGACCAGCCGCGCCTGAATCGTCTTCGGGTCCGGAATTATTACCATGTCCGCCAGGCGGCCGGGAGCGATGCCGCCGATCAGCGGGTCTAAGCCAAAGTGTTCGGCCACATTCAGGGTGGCCATCTGAACGGCTGCGACCGGATCGAAACCGCAATCGATGGCCTTTTGAAGCACATATTCCATGTAGCCTTTCTCAATCAGGTCCCGGGGTTCGATGCCGTCGGTGGACAGGATCAGGCGCCGCAGGTCGATGCCGCGGTCTTTGATTTGGGCGATTTCGGCCAAATCGCGCCGGATGCTGCCTTCCCGTACCAGAATGTGCAGCCCGGCGCGCAGGCGCTCCAGCACCTGGTCGGCATCGATGGGCTCGTGGCAGGAGGTGATGCCAGCGCCGACATAGGCTGCAAGTTTTTTATCGGAGGCGCCGGCCGAGTGGCCTTCCAGGGTTTTGCCGGAAAGCAGAGTCTGCTCAAACTGCGGCAGTATATCTTCCGGGTGCTGCAGGATAGACTGCCAGTAGCTTTCCCCCAAACCGAGGATGTCGTCTCGTTCCAGCAGTCGGGCCAGATCTTCCGTGTTCATTCCGCGGGCGGCGCTGCTGATGGACACCATGGCCGGGGCAGTGGCCAGGATCTTGATGGGCTGGTCTTTTAACGAGGCCAGAAAATCGACCACGCCGGCGTACCCGCATACGGGGTATGGCTCCAGCGTTTCGGTGACGACGGTGGTGGTGCCGCCGGCGATGGTATATTTCAAAAATTCGGCCGGGGTAAACATCCAGGCAATGTGGGTGTGGCCGTCGATCAGACCGGGGATAACGGTCTGCCCCGCAGCATCGATGACTTCGGTTGCCGGGCCGATGGCGTCCTGAGCATTTTGGCCCACGTAGGCGATCCATTTGCCTCTAACCGTGATGCTTTGGTCTTTTAGTATTTCACCGGTGTAGACATTGACCACGTTGGCATTGATAATGGCCAGGTCGGCTTTTTCCTTGCCAAGAGCTACTCCTATTAGCTGCTTGGTTTCTGCTGAAGTTTTGGGTCTGAGAATTCCGGTAGTAGTCATATCAATTATTCCTTTTTCCAGCGAAAGTTAGAATCACAAATCACAAAATTCAAATTACAAATAAATTACAAAATTCAATAACCAATGACCAAAACTCATTAGCGAATTGTTGAAAATTAATCATTTAGATTTTTCTAAAATTGATGAGAATATTTTTTTTAATTCGTTAGCCTCGTGAATTAAATATAAAACATCATCTGTGTCGTTGAGATCATTGGTCTCATGAATCAACCTTAACCAATATGCACTTTCCTTTGCTTCCTTGCGGCTTATTTTGATTCTCATTTTGAAATCTTTTTTACCCAATGCCTCGTTCGCTTCTATATAATTTGCACCTACCGGTCCCGAGGCTTTGACCAACTGTTTGCCATCCTCTATATTGGCAATGGTTTTTGGCAAAGTTTTGAAAAAAAGCCTAACGTTTTTCGCAAATTGAAAAGTCCTCTCTTCAAGGTCGTAGACGGGTTTGGGATTTCGAATTTTGGTCATTGTGATTTATTTGGGATTTGTTATTTGTGATTTTGTAATAAAGGATACTTGCTATTTTATTTGTTTTGGCTTTGGAACTGCTGAAATTATCTTTAACAAATAAAAACGTCCACCGGAACTTTACTAATCAACCGCGAGCCATTGTCCGTCACCACAAAAACACTTTCCACACCGGCGGTAAAATCGTTTTCGCAGACAAACTTGGGCTCCAGGGCAAAGGTCATGCCGGGCGCCAGTTGATCGTGGCGGTTGCGGGCGATAATGTAAGGTTCGACGATTTCCAGCCCGATGCCGTGGCCGATAAAAGATACCCGGTGCCCGGGGGGGCCGAGATAGTATTGACTAACACCAAGCTTTTCAGCCAGCCGGACAGAAGCATCGAAAAGTTCACCCAGCGTTGTGCCCGGTTTGGCTTCTTCCAGGATGCGGTCGTGGATCTCGATGGCGGCCCGGCTGACCCGCAGAGCCTTGACGGGCATGAATCCCATGGCAAACATGCGGGTTTCGTCCATGTGATAGCCGTTTAATACCGAGCCCAAATCCACCATGATCGGCTCGCCCTTGCGCAATTTTTTGTGGCCGGCACCCACGGGAAATGCGGCTGAAGTGCCCTCACCGCTGGCCGGTGAATCCAGCAAACCCGGCAGGCTGCTGCTGGGTCCGCTGAGAACGTGCCAGGGATAGCCCTCGGTCTGGTAGTGCCTGACCCGGATCCGAGCACCGTGGCCCAGCTTTCTGGCATAGGTCTCGAACAGGCCGGCAAATTCCATTTCGGTCAATCCCGGTTCAATAATCTCCTGCATGTATTGATAGGTGAGACGGGTCATCTCAGCCGTGTTTGCCATTTGGGCGACTTCCCAGGCGGACTTTATGCTTCGCACCTTTAGGATTTGCGCCGAGGCATCCACGCATTTTTTGACGTCAAAAAGGCCTTGATAAAAGTTGAAGTCATTGACCGGCACAACATCCAGTTCGAAACCCAATACCTGCGGCAGACTGCCAAAGCAATCGATGATTTTCGACGGTACTTCCTTAATCGAATCGATGGCGACGATGTTGGCTACCGACGACTCCATATCGGCCCGGGGAAGATATTGCTTGATCAACAACAGCGGCTCGCCCTCAGCCGGTATGTACATGAACCCGTTTTGGGCGGTGCCGGAAAAGTAGAACAGATCTACCCGCTGGACAATGAAGAGACCGTCTATATCTGATTGCTGTAGTTGCCTTTGAATATTCTGGGTACGGGATTTAATTTCCGAAGCCGGTACTTTGAATGGATTGATGAGTTTCATTATTAGCGGTTGAACGGGAACTTGTTTAGTCGAATTGTTGGGTTTCGCCAATGGAAATTATTTGCCTTGCTATACCTGAATTTCGTAGATTGGGTGGAGTCACGAAACTCAAAGTTGTAGATCGGGCTCAACCCAACCTACTACAAAACAGACTCTTCATGTAGGCCCTAATTGCATTATCTTTGTGTTTTGGTGTCATCGTGGCTGATCTTTCCGGTTCATCCGGTTTGGGAATTAGAGGTGCACTGTCTATCTGTTTACTCCTTCAATTCCTGAATCCCTTAATCCCTCAATTTACTGAACTTGTCCGAGGTGGCCTAAAACGATATCGGCCACCTCCCGGACATTTTTTACCACCCGGTATGCTTTGGAAAAATCGCCGTTTCTCGTTAATTGATTTGGCACGGCAATACATCGGATGCCGGCCGCATTGGCGGATGCCAGGCTCCGGGCCGAGTCTTCGACGATGATGCATTCCCCCGGCTGCAGATTGTTTTGATGGGCGGCGGTTAGAAATGGCTCGGGGTTTGGTTTGGATTTTACGTAATCTTGGCGGGTCAAAATGAAATCGAAAAAAGGCAGTAATCCGGTGTTGGCATGAATTATATCGAAATGCTCCCTCCGACAACTCGTCACGATCCCCATTGTCACCTTGCCACGCAGCCGTTCAAGGGTCTCTTTGACCCCGTCTATGACCCGGACTCCATTTCGCAACAGTTCGCTGTGGCGCCGGTTTCTGTCGGTATGCAACCGGTCAATGACTTCCGGGCCAATGCCTTGCGCAGACGCTAATTCGAAAACACTGCGACCTTGGGTCATCGAAATTTGAATAAAAAGTTCGGTAGTCAGATCAATCCCGACCTCTGAAAGCACTTCTTGCGAGGCTTTGAAATACAGCTTTTCCGTGTCTACCAAAACCCCGTCATTGTCCCATAAAATCGCCTTGACCATAAAATGACTCCATGTAAAGAATTCCGAAAACAACTGCTAAAGAAATCTGCGTCCTAGTCTGATGTAAATGCTTTGTTTGTAACGGCGGGGATAAACCCCGCCGCTACGTCTATTCAGAGATTTGCAAATCACTTCCAATCAAATTAGTGACTGCAACAGCGCTGGAACCGGATTTCGCACCCTAAATAGCTCATAAAGGATTAAGGTGCAACAGCTAAAGCCTATTCGAATTTTCATGATATTGAATTCCTGATAACATCTTTTGCCGCTTTCCAATCAAGGAACTTTTCTTCTCCTTCTTTTACCTTTTTTACCTTTCAGCCAAACTGTCAGCGTGCCAGGCGGGTGATGAAAGATCCGGAACGTTGCGACAAATGTCATCCCAAAGCAATTCCATTGCCTGAAGTTTTTCGCCCGTTGTCATGTTCTTTAGAGTAAATTTCCTTGCTGACACTCAACCGTGGTTTCGTTCTGCGTTATTGTAGGAAGGGTTGGCCCATCGTTAACCGATGAAATCAGAGATATTTGGTGAGCACCCGTTTTCGCAAATGCTTCGCCGCGGCACGCGGCAGCCCACCCGATTTATAGGTGTAACGAAATCTGAATCTACGCACGAACCTCCGATAATTCGCAAACCCTGCCAATTTTGACCGACTGATCGGTTATCGGCAGGTGTATTACAGCTGCCGCCACCCCCAGCAAAATGGCTAGAATCCAGACCGTGTCATATGAGTTGACCGTGTCGTAAATGCGGCCTCCCAGCCACACTCCCAGGAAACTGCCGATTTGATGACTGAAGAAAACGATGCCGTACAGGGTGGAAAGATAGCGGGCACCGAATATCTGGGCCACTACTCCGCTGGTCAACGGAACCGTTGCCAGCCACAGGAAGCCGATGGCGCAGCCGAAAAGGACTGCTGAGACGTTGGTAATCGGCAGCACCAGGAACAATGCAATGACCACCGCGCGTGCCAAGTAAAGAAAGCTCAACAGATATTTCTTGCGCAGCCGGTCGCCCAACTGGCCGAACAGATACGACCCGAATATATTGAAAAGCCCGATCATGGCCAGGGCGGTTGCCGCCGCCGGGTTCGAAACACCGTTGTCCGACAGAAAGGCCGGCAGATGGGTTGCGATAAAGGCGACATGAAAGCCGCAGACGAAAAAACCCGCAGTCAGCAGGACGTAGCCGGAGTGGCGGCGGGCGCAGTTCAACACCAGGTTCAGCGGTTGCGCTTTTTCAGCTTCCGGTTGGGAGGGGTTGTCATTGGATACGGGGTCCCGGCCGGGAAAACCCAGGGCTAAGACGGCGGTCAGCCCGACAAATGCGGCCAGCACGGCGAATGATGCCTGCCATCCGGCGGATCCGAGCATCCATTGGGCACCGGGCACCACGGCGAACATGCCGAAGGATCCCAATGCCGTGATGATGCCGAACATCGAGCTGCGCTTTTCCGGCGGTATGGCTCGCGCGGCGGCGCCCAGCACCACGACATATGACGTGCAGCCGATGGCGGTACCGGCCAGCAGTCCCAGATTTAAATACAAACCGGCCGGGCTGGCGGTGGCGGACATCAACAAAAAACTTGCGGCATAGAGCAGACCGCCACCGAACGCGATTTTGCGCGACCCATACCGGTCGGCCAGGATTCCGATCAAGGGCAGCCCGAAGAGCAGATTTTGCCAGGCGATGGCCAAACTGAAAGTTTCGCGGCCCAAACCCAGGTCTGACGTTATGGGTTGCAAAAAAAGTCCCAAGGATTGGCGGGTGCCCATGCTGATGAAGACCATCAGGGCGCCGCAGGCGATGACCAAATAGGTGTTCTTTCCGATATTCTGATTTATATTCATTTCTCAATGCCAGAGATAAAAACGCGGCGCGTCAGTTGCCGGTCGTGGGTTGTCAGTTGTTCCATGGCGGGTCATCGCTACCGCTCAAGATGAACAGTTGTTCAGACGGTGCCGATTGATGCCAATATGCTATCCAATGCGATCAATACTATGTCAACATAGACATTGATATCGTTTCGATCAAGTGGATTGACGATTACGTTAGCGCTATATCGTGGGATGTACTGTGCAGATTGGGATTTGTTTCAGAGGGATAAAACCAGCCGCAAACCGTCATCGATTCGTTTCATGGTGCCGGCCGGCAAACTGCCGGAACAGTCAGCAAGGAAGTATCTGTCGATCGTGACAACCTGTGATACATTGGCAACGCTATCCTTGGGAAGTCCCGTCATTTTTTTCGAAAGCATAACATTGCCGGGGGAATCGGCCAATCGCAATAGTTATACTTTTGTCAACAGGAATTGTTTCTGTCGCAGAAAATCCGGGTCAGAATGATCGTCGCAGGATAAATATACTGTTCTCTATCCTTGACTAATTGCGAGCAGTGAGCTGCTGAACCCGTTCGCAACGGAGAAAATAGAACATGCAGCCTTTAAAACATAGATGGAACAAAGAAGCGGGCTACCGTGAAATACTGGTTATCGCCATCCCCTTGATTTTGAGCACGGCCAGCTGGTCGGTGCAGCATTTTGTAGACCGGATGTTTCTGGCATGGTATTCACCGGAGACGATTGCGGCAGCCATGCCGGCCGGCATGCTGAACTTTACCATGGTCAGCATTTTCATGGGCACCGCCGGCTATGTCAGTACCTTTGTGGCCCAATATTACGGCGCCAAACGGTTTCATCGCATTGGACCGGCGCTTTGGCAGGGCGTCTATATGTCTATTATCGGGGGGCTGTTTATCCTGCTTGCCATCCCCTTCGCCGGCCCGGTCTTCAGCCTGGTGGGGCACAGCCCGCAGATTCAGCAGCACGAGGCGGCCTATTTTCGGATTCTGTGCCTGGGCGGCTTTTTTTTACATTGCCTCTTTTGCGCTGTCCGGCTTCTACAGCGGCCGGGGCAAAACCTGGCCCGTGATGTGGGTCAATACCCTGACCACGGTGGTCAATCTTGTGCTGGACTATGCGTTGATTTTCGGCCGCTGGGGCTTTCCGGAGTTGGGAATCGTCGGGGCGGGAATTGCCACGGTGGCTGCCGGGGCGTTCTCTTTTTTCCTGTTTTTGGCAATTTTGGCCGGCGGAAATACCAACCGCAGCTACCACACCATGAAGGGCTGGCGGTTTGACCGGGATCTCTTTGTCCGCCTGCTGCGCTACGGATTCCCATCCGGGGTGCAATTCTTCCTGGAAATTGCCGGATTTACCGGATTTGTTCTGGTGGTGGGTCGCCTGGGTACCGCCAGCCTGGCCGCCACGAATATTGCTTTCAATATCAATACGCTGGCCTTTATGCCCATGATCGGATTCGGGATCGCCATTTCCGTGCTGGTCGGCCAGTACCTGGGATCTGATCGACCCGGGCTGGCCCAGGCGGCCACCTACTCGGACTTCCACCTGACGCTGGCCTACATGATCGCCATCGCTGCGGCCTATGTGCTGGTTCCGGATATTTTTGTGGCCCCCTTTGCGCACAATGCCGATCCGCAGAGTTTTGGCGAGATTTATGGATACGCCGTAATTTTGCTGCGTTTCGTGGCGGTCTACTCGCTATTCGATGCCATGAACATCATCTTCTGCTCGGCCATCAAAGGCGCCGGCGATACCCGTTACGTGATGTTCGTAACCGTGCTGCTTTCCGTTTTTGTTCTGATTGTTCCGGTCTATCTCATCGTGGAAGTGCTGGAATTGGGACTGATGCTGGCCTGGGTGCTGGCAACCGCTTACGTCACTTTGCTCGGGGTGATTTTTATCTGCGGTTTCTCGGCGGTAAATGGAAAGATATGCGCGTCATCGAGCAGGAGGTTCCCGTGCCGGTGCCGGCACCGAAGCCGGGGCCGACCAAGCTGGGACGGGTGTCGAAACTGTAGACGAGGGTTTGGAAGTCGGAATTCGGACCCGTCTTCGCTCTTCGAGCTTCGCCGCGGCAAGATGCGGCCTTCGACGAGCTCCCCTCGATAAGCTCGGAGCTTGATCCAGTCGAACGGCAAGCGGAGCAAAGTGGGAAAGAAATAAGGTGGGAAGGGATAGGTGAGCGCTGCGCTTTAAGAGCGTTTCACTTGCAGAGCGCTTCGCTTGAGGTTAGTTTTAGGACCGAGGACTGGGTTATAAAAAGTCGGTAGTCGGATGCGCGGTCCCACTATAAAGAGACTATGGCGCAGCAAGATTCGGATGTCGGAAAAGATAAGATACGATAATTATCTTACATCTTCAGATTAATAACCGCTGACGCATTACCTCTCGGATGTTGCGGCGGCCGTCGATGATGCCGTGAATGATAACGACTTTTCCGATGACCTGATAGATTATTCGATAATTTTTGATGATAATTTGGCGGCACAGCAATTCGCTGAAGCCCTCCATTTCGGAAGGGACATTGCCTCGTTCAGGATTTTGAGACAAGCTGTCGCTGGCCTTAGATAGCTGTTCATACATACTTTTGGCCGCCTCTGGGTTTCCAGTGGCTTTGATGTACCGGTAAATTTTTAACAAATCCTGCCTGGCACCGGTGGTAAATTCTACGACAAAGCTCATTCGGCGAAATCCTTCGAGATCATTTCATCAAGGTCCTTGAATACCTTATCCGCCGGAATGGTCTTGCCTTCTTCGTAGTCTTTCTGACCCTGAGCAACCATCTTGAGCAAGGCCAAAGCTTCCTGAATCCGCTCGTACTCGGTTATATCCTGTATGACGGCCTTGGCTTCTCCATTTTGAGTTATAATCATAGTCCCATGCTGTTCATTCAGATCGCGAATCACATCAGCGGCATGGGCTTTAAAATAGCTGATTGGTTTGATGGCTTGGCTAAGCTTCATGATCAGGTTCCTTATAAATTTAATTTAGACTTAATATGGTCTTTTTAAAGTCTTCTGTCAAGCGATATAAAAAAAATAGTAAGCCGGTTTCAATGATTCGGATTATATCGTTTCATGCGTCGGTTCCACAAAAAATTCAAGGATCGATCTCCCTGTCAATACTATTGCGAATAATCCGATTTCGCCTGAATCCGCTCCTTCAGGCCCTTGATCAGGGCGGCGCAGACCTGATTGGCGTCGGCCACGACGGCGACATCCGCCATTTTCATCATGGTGGCATTGGGGTTTTTATTGACCGCGATGATAAAATCGGCGTCGGCCAGGGCGGCCGTGTGTTGTATGGCACCGCTGATGCCGAATGAAAACAGAATGTGGGGTTTTATGTTTTTGCCGGCCTGTCCGATCAGGGCCTCTTCATCCACCCAGCCGGCATATACGATGGGCCGGGTGGCACCGACTTCGCCGGAAAGCAGCTGGGCCAGTTCGAATATTTTTTTGAACTTCAATTTGCTGCCCATCCCGCGTCCGCCGCACACGACGACCTTGGCTTCCTCAAGCCGTTGATCCCGCACCGGCCGGCGTTCGTATGCCACCAACCGCAAGCGGTCCTTCGGCAGTTTCCTGGGCATCGGCAGGTGCACGACCTCGCCTTTCAGGGAATTGTCATGGGGGATCTCCTGAAAGGTTCCGGGGCGAACCGTGGCCATCTGAGGACGGTGCTCGGGGGTTATGATTTCAGCGATGAGATTGCCGCCGAATGAAGGGGCGATTTGCAGCAGGTTGCCGTCCTCGGTCATCTCGAGACCGATGCAGTCGGCGGTCAGGCCGGTTCCAAGACGCTTGGTGACCCGGGGGGCGAATTCCTGGCCAAAGGAGGTGGCCCCGATCAATATAATTTCCGGCTTTTCCTCTCTGGCTAGCCTTTCCATGAGGATCGTGTATTTTTCAACACTGTACTGCTTCAAATCGGCATCATCGATGACGAGGACTTTGTGGGCGCCGTGAGCGATGTATTCAGCCACATATTCGTCAGTTTCGAAACCAAACACCACCGCACAAACCTGCGCATCCAAGGCAGGAGCCAGATCATTGGCTTTGGCCAACAGCTGCAGGGTTACGCGGTTCTGGAAGTAATTTCGATAGTCGGCAAAAACCCAGATGGAACGGTTTATTTGATTCATCTCTCAGATCTTTTAAATATTATTTCGGGTTGCAGAGTCATATGGTGCTGGCACATATATAAAGGTTCAGAGGTTCAAGGTTCAGAGGTTCAAGGTTCAAAGGTTCAAGGTTTGAGGTATATGGTATAAGGTGTATGGTTCAAGGCCAAAGACTGAAAGACCAAAGGTTTAGGGTTTAGAGCTTCGAAGACTTTGCAGTTAAAGGTCACGTTTCGAGTATGTGCATTAGATTTCAGATTTTGCGTAATGAGCTCCTGCCAAATAACAAATAACAAATAAGGAATAACTTTAACTTTGAACCCGGAACCCTGAACGGTATTAACCTCAAAGCCTCTTCAAATCCTTACCCATGGCACCGCTGATTTTATCTCCGTAGTTGTCAAATATCGCACTCACCACTTTTTTAGCCGTACCCTTTAATACCACGTTTTTCTTTTCGGCGGTCGGCGAGTATACATTGATAATTCGGGTCGGTGAACCGTTGCGGCCGATCCTGTTTAAATCCACACCAATCGCGTCGGCATTCAGCGTTTTTACTTCGGGGCGGTCAAAGGCATCGGCCAGACCTTCCAGGGTCGGGTAGCGAGGCGCATAGGACCGGGTCATGATGGTGACCAGACCGGGCAGTTCCATTTCCATAATTTCAAGAAAATTGTCGGAGACGCGCTGCATGCGGACCTTACGACCTTCAATTGCAAAATCTTCGACATAGGCGGCTGCTGGAATATCCAACTCTTCAGCCAACTGGGGCCCAACCTGGGCGGTTTCGCTGTCACTGGTATAGCACCCGCAAAGGACCAGATCGAATTCAGAGCACTCCCTCTCGATGGTTCGCGCCAGGGTATATGATGTGGCGAAAGTGTCGGCCGCGGCAAAGGCGGGATCGGTCAGCAGCAATCCGCGATCCGCCCCCACGGCCATGGCTTCATAAAGAACTTCCTCGGCCATGGGGGGACCCATGGTAATGGCCGTAATTTGCGCCTCCTGCCGGCTTTTTATCTGCAGTGCCGCCTCAAGCGCTTGAGCACAAGCCGGGTTCATCATGCCCTCGGCCAGCTCGCGTTTCAGGGTTCCGGTTTTCGGGTTCCACGGCAATTCGGAAACCATGGGGACTTGTTTTATGCAAACCACTAGTTTTAACATTATTGGGCTACCTCTGTGTATCGAATACCTTTGAAAGCTAGCTGTATTCTGAAATTCCAAATTACAAAAAACAAATTTCAAACAAATCTCAAATTCAAAAATCCAATGATCGAAACCTAACCCGGATAAACCGGAAGTACGAAACAAATACGAAATTCCAAAATTCAAATGTTTCAAACGACATTACCGTCGTGACAAAGTTGAATTCAATTCAAATCTTTGTATATGCTCGTTTGTTAGTGCTTCACAAAGATGCCAACGAATGTTTCGCACAAATTGCGCAAAACTGATTTGTTAGCTTTCTAATCCGGCAACGCCGGAATTGAAGATTGGAGAATGAAGTTTGAAAATTTATCCGCTTCGTTATTTAAAGGCTTGGAAATCTTCTTTCACGATCTCTACTCGAGTTGGGATTTTGAATTTTGGTCATTGTGATTTATTTGGTATTTGTTTATTGTGATTTGGAATTTTGTTTTGGGATTTTGAATAGGCTCAATCTGCCTGTAACAATCTACGTTAACTGGGACAACACCGACCGCGCAATCACCATCCGTTGTACTTCACTAGTGCCTTCGTATATTTCGGTAACCTTGGCATCCCGAAAATAGCGCTCCACATCATATTCCTTGCTGTAGCCATAGCCGCCGTGAACCTGCAGGGCCAGGTTTGTCACGCGGGTGGCAACGGTGCTGCAGTAAAGCTTGGCCATGGCTGCCTCGGCGCCGAATGGCTGGCCGGCATCCTTGAACGCGCAGGCCCGGTACAGCAGCAGGCGGGCAGCGTCGATTTCGGTAGCCATGTCGGCAATATAGTTCTGGATGGTTTGAAATGATGAAATCGGTTTTTTAAACTGCTGGCGCTCCTTGGAATATTTAACGGCTGCCTCGAAGGCGGCCTGGGCGATTCCCAGCGCCTGAGCCCCAATCCCGATGCGGCCGGTGTCCAGGGCCGTGAGCCCGATCTTCAGCCCGTCTCCCGGCCGGCCCAGCATGTGGGACTGCGGCAAGCGCACATCTTCGAAAAATAGCGATGACACCTGGTTGGCCCGCATGCCGCACATGTCCTCCAGTTCGCCGGCTGAAAATCCCGGCATGCCTTTTTCGACAATGAAAACACCGGCCCCGCCGCGCCGGTCATCCAGGTCCATGACGGCGAAGGTCAGGGCCAGGCTGCAAACACCGCCATTGGTGACAAATACCTTGGTTCCGTTGACGACATATTCATTGCCTTCATAAACGGCGGTAGTTTCCACGGACCCGGCGTCAGAGCCGGCATTGGCCTCGGTCAGACAGAAGGCGCCGATGTATTCGCCGCTGGCCAGCCTGGGCAGGAAACGCTCTTTTTGCTGGGCCGTTCCAAAGCGGGCAATGGGAAAGGCCCCCACACTGTTGTGAACCGTCACGCAAAGACCGACTCCCGCGCACACCCGGGACAGCTCCTCGATCGTAATGGCATAACTGATCGTGTCCAGCTCCGCCCCGCCGTATTGTTTGGGCACCTGCAGACCGAAATAATTCAGGGGGCGCATTTTTTCAACCACTTCCCAGGGAAACCTGGAATCACGATCGATTTCGTGGCTGATCGGCCCCAATTCGGTTTCGGCAAACTTGCGGACGGTTTTGCGAACCGCCTTGTGTTTCATACATGGATTGAAGTCCAAACTATTATTCTCCTGTGTCTTTGAAATCTCAAAATATGTTTCACTTCATATTAGAAGTAAATCTTATTATCACGAAAACACGAAAAATGGAAAACACGAAAAAGTTATTTGTATCTATTCGTGTTTTCTTCATTTCATGCTTTCGTGATGGGTGTTATGGGGTTCTTCACCTCAGGCGGATACAGATAAGTTGGATATGACAGAAAATTAAATATCCAAGGTGGCGATATTTGTCAATACGGTGGTTTTTTTGAACAAGTATCCTTAAACTGATTGGTTAAAGGTTTAGGGCTACGCTTTCGGCTTCGACCCCACACGCAGGGTTCAAGGTTCAAAGGTTAAAACCGAAGGACAATGATCACCATCGTTCGATGTTTCTTTTTCGATATTCTACGGGCTTTAGGTCACGTCTTTAGCATGATTCGCTCTAAATTTAGTTCATAGAAGCGACGCCTCCGGATAAAGGACAGCCGGTCTGTTCAAAAAGAAACTTCGAAAAGCAAATTCTAGATTTTGGAATGCAGATTTTGGATTTAAGGTATTCTGTCTATTTAAAATGACTGGGCGACGTGTGGGGTCGTAGCTCGAAGAGCGAAGCCCCAAGCGAATCCACTCCGCCTTCGGCGGATCAATCGACATTCGTCATTCCAATGTAGTTTCACACGAGCGCTGCCTATGGCCAAAAAAACGGCCAGTCTGATCAATGTCAGAAACTTCGTTCATTTGACAACGTAGGGTCGGCCGCCGTGCCGACCTCAATTCGGCGGGCACGGTGGCCCGCCCTACGCTTCTGTAAATTGCTGCTTCATATAAAATGTTCGGTGGCTGGGAGGTGAGGCGTTATATCCTGACACCTGAAACCTGACACCTGAAACCTTGTTTTTTATGTAGTTTCAAAAGAGCATATAGCTCCTCAGTTCCCGAAACCCGACATCCGAAACCCACTTCTTAGATCTTCGACTCCACAGCAGAGCCGGGTGCTAAGTTCAATCCGCCAAAACTGCCTTCAAAGCGTCGACCACGGTATCGATATCTTCCTTGGTAATCACCAGCGGCGGCAGCAGCCGGATAACCGTGGCACCCGCCAGAAGAACAATCACCCCCCGGTCCATGAGCTTCTGGACGTAGGGGCCGGCTTTTTCCTTCAATTCGACACCGATCATCAGGCCCAGGCCCCGGACTTCCCGGATCCTGCGGCTCTCGATGGCGCGCAGACGCTCCTGGAAATAGGCTCCCAGCGTTTTAGCGTTTTCCACCAGGTTTTCATTTTCGATGACGCCGATGGTTGCCAGGGAGGCGGCACAGGCTATGGGATTGCCGCCGAAGGTGGACGTATGGCTTTTGAGCGGCACCTCGACCCGGTCGCTGCATAGGACCGCCCCCATCGGAAGACCGCCGGCCAGAGACTTGGCCAGGCACAACAGATCGGGAACGGCAAACTGCTCACAGGCAAACATGGTTCCCGTGCGACCGAAACCGGTTTGCACCTCGTCCATGATCAACAGGATATTGCGGTCGTCACATAGTTGGCGAACCTTTTCGAAAAATTGCCGGTCACCGACCCGCACCCCGCCTTCGCCCTGAACCGGTTCGAGCAAAATGGCCGCAGTCCGCTCGCCGACGGCGGCCTCCAGCTTTTCAAATTTGTTGTAGGGTACGTGCCTGACGCCCGGTAGCATCGGGGCAAAGGGCTTCTGGTATTCCGGGCCCCAGGTGGTGGCCAGGGCTCCCATGGTCTTACCGTGAAAACCACGCATGGAGGCTATGATTTCCGGTTTGCCGGTGCTGGAGCGGGCGAATTTTAGCGCTGCTTCATTGGCCTCGGCGCCGGAATTGCAGAAAAAAACCCGGTTCAGGTCACCGGGCGTCAGTTCAGCCAGCTTTTCGGCCAGGCGGGCACGCACCGGGTTATAGAACATACTGTAGCAATTGCCCAGGGTCAGGTATTGCTCATACACGGCTTTGGCCACGGTCGCATGGCCGTGGCCGATGTTCGAAACGCCCACATTGGAAGCACAGTCAATGTACTCACGGTCCTGATCATCGAACAATCGGGCGCCTTTACCCCTCACCAGGACCACGTCCCGGCGCGGATATACGGCCAGTTCGTATTGTTGCTCCAGCTTCTTGATGCTCATTCGATCACCGTTCCTTTGCCGGCCAGCGCATCGTCTACCGGGTGGGCGCTGCGGCCGTCGCTGATGATGACCTTTGAGGCGCCATGCTCAAAAAGTTTGCGAAAGGCCAGCATCTTGCGTTTCATGCGGCCTTCTACCTGCTGCTCCCGGGCCGCGAGCTGCGTTGAGGGTATATGTTTAATCAGCGAGCCGGGGTCATCCTGGTTCTCCAAAAATCCGGCCGCTTCAATCAAGTTGATCACCGTATCCGCCTCGAGGGCCTGCTGCAGCACCCGGACCACATCGTCGTTTTCCGTGTTGATGGCCGCGTTGACTTCGTCGATGATCGGGACCGTCAATACCGGGACATATCCATTGTCCAGCAGCAAGTGCAGCAGCTGGGCGTTGACCGTCTGCGGCTTGCCGGAAAAATCCCTGACGATTTTCAATTTTTTGCCCTGGTAGACCCGAATGCCCTTGTTGCGCTTGCCTTGGACAATTTTACCGTCGAGGCCGCTGAGTCCCACGGCATTGATTCCCTGCTGCTGGCACAGCTCGACAATGCGCTTGTTGCGCAGTCCGGCATAGGCCATCATCATGACGTCCAGCAGCTTTTCGTCGGAATACACACTGGTATAGCCCTTGACCGAGGTTAGCACCTGCTTGAGCTGTCCCAGGTCTTCGGCCAATTTCGCAGCGCATTGGCGCCGTGAACGATGACGTATGGTTCATCCAGGCCGGCCAGGTCCTCGATAATGCCCGGAATATTGACTGCGCCGCCGCCGCCGATTTTAACGATAATCATTACCAAACCCTCACTGAGTCATTGGCGATTTTCTGCCAGTTTTTTTCATCAGGGTAGGGCGCGGAGCAGATGGCCAACTCCCTGCCCGGCCGGTATCTCATGGTGAAATAGTCCTCGTCCCCGGTAAAATAGCTGGAGACGAATATTCCCTGTTCATTGACCATGATGATGTTCATGCCCCGGATGAAGCGGGTTCGTTTGCGGATAATGCCGACCGCTTTGACCAGTGCCTGGCGGGTGTCGCCCTTGTCAAAACGCCGGATGTAGTTGAATATCTTTTCGGCCCCGATGCGGCCCTGTTCCCGGATCTTGACTCCGCGCAGTTCGCCGTTGAAGACAAAAACGGTGCGGCCATCGAAAAAAGGCATGTTATTTTCAATAACGATGTCTTTGTCCTCGAATGCGCTGCGGGCATGGACCACCAGCAGCCGGGTTTCGTCGAACCGGCCGAAATCATCCTGCCACACGGGGTTGATGTTCCTGTAAAATTGCCAGGTACCGGACGCATCCAAATAGGCGCACCCCCAGCCGTGCCCCTGGTATTCCTTGCTGTTTCTGGCAATTTCCGCAAATTGCTCCAGATGGGGGGTGATAGCGAACGGTATATCGGATTTTATGGTTAATAGACGACACACTTTATGATTGAAGATTGAAGATTGAAGATTTAAGATTTGAGGATGAAATCGATTTTATACCTGAATTTTGCATGTGGTTGCCCTTGAATGAAGTTCGGTCATATGTTGTCACAATTGATTGAGGTGGTGATGGAGACTGAAAAATTCAGGTTTCCTTTTTTTAAACGATTCGCCGAAGGCGACCATAAATCTTCAATCTTCAATCTTCAATCTTCAATTTTCATTCCTCAAACCGGGTGCAGTCCGGCAAATTCCAATCCCTGGGTTTCCTCGAAACCGCACATGACGTTCATGGCGTGGACGGCCTGGCCGGCGGCGCCTTTCACGAGATTGTCGATGGCGGATATGACCACCAGGCGTGTGTCCGACAACTCGAAACCGATGTCGCAGTAATTGGAGCCTACCAGAATCTTGGGTTCGGGGTAGCGATAAATGCCCTGCCTTTCCTTGACGATTCGAATGAACGGCTCCTGTCCGTAAACCTTGCGGTAGGTCTGCCAGATGTCTTTTTCGGTGGTGCCCGGTTTGACAAACAGATGGGCGGTTACCAGGATGCCCCGGACCATTTCGATGGAGGTGGCTGAAAAATGGACCGGGCTGCCCAGTTCCTGCTCCATTTCGGCAATGTGGCGATGACCGGTGGGCTTGTACGAGCGAACACAGCCGCTTCTCTCCGGATGGTGGGACGCTTCGCTGGCGCTGTTGCCGCCTTCCGAGCTTCCGCACTTGGCTTCAGCCACCACGGGTTGGGAAGTGTCCACGACCTGCTGCTTGAAAAGCGGATACAGCGGCAAAATGGTGGCCGTGGCATTGCACCCGGCGCCGCTGATGTATTTGGCCCCCTGCATTTCCCGGCGGTGCAGTTCCACATTGCCGTAGACAAACTCTTCGAGGACGGCCGGCTGGGTGTGTTCCACGCCATACCAGCGGTCGTAAGCCGCGGGATCCTTGAGCCTGAAATCCGCCGAAAGATCGATGATCCGATCGGCCAGTGATTTGAATTCATCAAATTTCTGCATGCAGCGCGTATGGGGCAGCGCCGTAAACAGCAGGTCCGTATTTTCAAGATCCTGCACACTGCTGAATTTGAGAGTGGTCCGCTTGCGCAGATTGGGATGCAGGCGGGTGACGGGCTTGCCCACAAATCTTTCCGAGGTGCACTGCTGAATTTCCACCTGCGGGTGCTGCAGGAGCAGGCGCAGCAGTTCACCGCCGCCGTAGCCGGATGCCCCGACTATACTCGCTTTCATTTGCGTCCTGCCTCCAGTACATAGTCGACGATTTTGGCCGGGATATCGACGCCGGTCACATCGATGCTGTTTCTAAACTCCATGGTATAGTTCACCTCATTGATAGAATAGCCCTGGTCCGTCTCAAAAACATCGGCGGCGACAACTCCCCCGCCGCAGGCTTTGGCCGCCCGCACCGAGATGTCTTGCAGTTCCCGGGTGACCGGGCAGTCGGTGGTCGTACCCCCCCCCGGGCCGTGTTCGTTATCCAGTGATCGGCGTGGCGGTAAATGGCGGCAATGCACTCATCGCCCACCACGAAGCTGCGGATGTCCTTGCCCTTTTTTTCCACATATTCCTGGATGTAGAATATGGAGTGGTGATAGCTGCCCAGGATTTGCTTGTGCTCCAGAATGGCCTCGGCCGCATCCCGGTCGTTGACCTTGGATATGAGCCGGCCCCAGGATCCGGTGGTGGGTTTGATGACACAGGGGTAGCCCAACTCGTCCATCGCTTCGAGGGCGGATTCGGGGGTAAACGCCAGGAAGCAGCGGGGTGTCGCCACGCCGGCTTTGATCAGCGCCTGGGTGGTCAGAAATTTGCTGCCGCAGACTTCGGCCACCTCGGGAGCGTTGACGGTCGGCACCCCATGATCACTGAAGATCTTCATGGCGTGCAAGGCCCGGGAGTGATTGACGCAGCGTTCGACGACCACATCGATGTCAAAGGCGTTTTGGTGCAGATCGAAAAATTGCTGCCGGTCGTCAATCTTGATTAATTCCACCCCGTCACGACGCCTGAACTCCTGCAGCAGGAGTTTTTCCTCTTTTCGAATGATTGAATGTAAAAAACCGACTTTCATGTTGTATACCCTGGTCCGGTCATACCGAACGATGCCTAAAATGCCTAAATTGCCTAGAATGATCTAAAATGCCTAAAATTAAGGTATGCTGTCTATTTAAATTGATAGAATTCCAAAATTTTAGATCATTTAAGTCATTTTGAATTTTAGAGCAATGGTCACTTTTGAATTACAGGGGCACGGTCAACATCGACAATGAAATGTCTATGTGATGTCGCTGAGCGCCTAATACCCAATACCGAATACCTAATACCGGTCTCTCTGATTCTCAATCCGCAATCCGCAATCCGCAATCAAAATATCTCCAATACTCCAGTTCTTTTAGTGATTACTCCCCCCAGTCCTCTTCTTCCTGGGGGGCTTCCTGAAGACTGTCTTTGCCGGTTACCTCAAGCTCCGATCCGCAGTCGTCACAGGCAATGATTTCCCCTTCTTCAGCATCGGCCTCCAGGGTAATGTCGGCTCCGCATACAGGACATTCTGCCATTTTTCTCACCTCCAAATATTTTGTTCTAAATAAAAGTATAGTTTTGAAAATCAGGCATAGACATTTCGAGGCAGCGGATTGCAGTCGAACTCTGTGGAATATTGGAATAATGGAATATGGGAATTCTGGGTTTTGCGGAATGGGATCTAATTTTAATCTGGAAGTCCTCCGCTTTTCACAACCAATATTCCAAGTTTCCACATTTCCGAAAGTTAATCGACGGCTAACACCACTGTGTTTATGGAAAAATCAAGCCTTATCCTCTGAACCGGAATAACTTGCATATCCGCCCCAAGGCGAAAATCAAAAAGCGGTATAATAGGGCAAAGTCATCCGTTTGTCAAAATTATTTTGCCCGGCGTAACTGTCTTTAATAAATGACACTTACACCGGACAAATTAATCAATATAAAAAAGGCGTAGCGAGACTTAATTAATCCGAGTTGCAACAGGTATATTTAAATATCACTTGTTTTGTGCCAGGATTCAGTTTGCAAGCCGATCGATGTCCAGCGGATTAATTATGTCTCGGTGCGCCTTTTTTCCTCGCTGCGGATTTCCCGGCGCAGCAGTTTGCCCACTTTGGACTTGGGCAGCATGTCGCGAAATTCGATATAGTGGGGAACTTTGTAGGAAACCAGGGTCCGGCGGCACCATTTGATCAAATCATAGCCGGTGATGCCTTTGATATCTTCTTTGAGCACGACATAAGCCTTGATGCGCTCGCCGACTTTCTCATCCGGAATGCCCACGGCGCAGGAAGCGACAACAGCCGGATGCTCCTGGAGGGTGGATTCGATTTCCGAGGCGGATACCCGGTAACCCTTGTGCTTGATGGTGTCCACCGTGCGGTCTACGAAAAATAGATTGCCGTCTACGTCCATGGACATAATGTCGGCGGTGCGGTAGTAGGTGTCGCCATCGAGCTCGACGAAGGATTCAGCCGTTTCCTCGGGTTTGTTCAGGTAGTTGGTGACCATATGCTCGGATGAAACCAGCAACTCACCTGGATTGCCGGGCGCCACCGGCTCCAGGGAGGCCGGATCAACAAGTTTGACTTTTTTGCTGGCCACGATGCGGCCGACACTTCTGGGCGGATTGTCTAAAGTCACCGGACACATGGAAACACCCCCGCAGGTCTCGGTGGCTCCGTATCCCTGGTAGATGGGTATGCCGAATTTTTCCTGCCAACGCTTGCTCACCTCGATCGGCAGCACATCTCCGCCGCTGAAACAATATTTCAGCGAGCTCAAATCATATTGTTCCAGACGGACATGCTCCAATATCATGCGGTACAGGGCGGGCACACCGATCATAGTTTTCGCTTCGGCGCGTTGAATGGAATCGAAGGTGGCATCGATGTTGATGCGCGGCTGCAGAATCAAACTGCCGCCCGTCAGAAGCGTCGCCAGGCTGCAGGTTTGCCCCAGAATGTGAAACAGGGGGGCGTTGCCCATGATCACGTTGTCTTCAACCGGAATCAGCGGCTCGCTCATGCGGATTTGCTCGTCGGCCGAGACCAGAAACAAATCATGGGTAAAGGGCACACCTTTGGGGAATTTGGTCGTACCGCCGGTGTACAGGATTTCAGCCGGAGCTCGCCCCCCGGCGCCATTGCCGGTACTTGGCGAGCTTGGAATGCGGTGCTGCGCCAGCAGCTTGCGCAGGGAAAATGTCCGGGCGTCGAGCAGGTATTTGCCCCGGGGAATAATGTCGAACAGCAAGCCGAAATAGCGTTTCCACCAGGGCAGCAAATCGGCAACATTGGACACGATCACCCGTTTCAGACCGGTTGTGGCCAGTACACTCGTCACATACCCGAAGTTCGTATCGGCGCAGATGATGGTTTCGGTCTGGCTGTCTTCGGTAATGTATGCCAGGTCGTGGGGGGTGTAAATCGGAGTGATCGGAACACAAACCGCCCCGATTTTCTGGATGCCCAGCCAGGTGACCACCCAGTGGATGCTGTTGGGGATATACAGCATCACTTTTTGGCCCGCTGTGACGCCCATGTCCGCCAGGGCGGCCGCAAAACTGTCGGCCAATGACCGGATTTTGTTGTAGGAGTACCGGGTTCCCAGGTAATAAACGGCAGTGTAATCACCACGTCGTTCGGCGACAGCTGCAAAGTTGTCGTAGATGCTTTTTGTTACTTGCATATGCTTGGTCCACAGATTGCGCAGATTACACAGATTAAATAAATTGAAGATTGAAGATTGAAGATTGAAGATTTGTGGTATCGCTCCGCTCTGTCTTTTTAAAATGATTGAATTCCTTCAATTTATGAATCCCTCAATTCCTCAATCCCTCAATTCCTCAATTCCCTCAATCCCTGAATTCCTCAATTCCTCAATCCCTCAATTCCTCAATCCCTCAATTCCCCAATCCCTCAATCTCTATATCCCGAAATACGCCGATTTGATTTCCGGATTGTCCATCAATTCCTGGCCGGTGCCGTACATGGCCAGCATGCCGTTTTCCACAACATAGCCCCTGTCGATCAGCGGCAACACGGGCCTTGCAAACTGCTCGCTCAGCAGCACCGTAATTCCGGAAGTTTCTCTCAGCCGAACGATGGCTTCAATCACCGCCTGCTGCATCATGGGGCTCAATCCCAAAAGCGGCTCGTCTAAAAGGAGCAGTTGGGGCCTGACCACCAGGGCCATGCCGATGGCCAGCATCTGCTGCTCGCCGCCGCTCATAAAGCCCGCCTTGCGGGCCTTCAGATTTTTCAGCGCCGGGAACAGTTCAAACACATAGTCGATGGTTTCCCGCACTTCGGATCGTTTTTTCAGGTACCCGGCGATCTTCAGATTCTCCAGCACCGAGCTTTCCGGAAAGACCGGATGTCGCTCCCTGGAAAGGACGATACCCTGTTTCACACGTTCGCTGGGCTTGGTTTCGGTGATCTCCCGGCCCTTGTATATTATGCTGCCGTAGATCGTGATGCGTTCGCCGCCGCGCCGTTTTTCCTTAATGCGCATATCGATGATCAAACCGGACAGGGCATTCATGAGAGTGGTTTTGCCGGCACTGTTGGAGCCGATCACCCCCACAAACTCACCTTCAGCGACCTCCAGCGTCAGATCATTGATGGCCAGGGCATTTTCGAAAAAAACCATTAGGTTCTTGACTTCCAGCATATATCACGACTCCCATGATTAGCTGATAGCTGATAGCTGATAGCTCATAGTTTGTAGCTGATAGTTCATAGCTGATAGTTCGTAGTTCATAGCTCACAGCTGATAGCTCATTTTTTGAAAGCTGAGAAGCTTTAAAGCTATAAAGCTATGAAGCTAAACAACTTGGAAGCTATTGGGCTTGGAGGCTGAAAAAAAATTGTTGATTCTTTTATTGCCCTCCAACTTTACGGTTTTCCGGCTTCCCAGCATTCCAGCTTTCTGGCTTCGCAGCTTTCCAGCCTCAGAGCCTCCCAGTTTGCCGGCTTTACAACTTAAAAGCTCATTATAATCGTTAAAAGACTATGAGCTATCAGCTATCAGCTATGAGCTATGGACTATCAGCTATGAGCTATAAGCTTCGCTATGCTTCCGCACCGAGGTAGGCCTTCTTTACCTCATCGCTTTCCATGACTTCTTTGGCCTGGCCTTCGGCGATTTTTTTACCATAATTGAGAACCAGGACCCGATCGGCGATCCGAAACAGCTCCTTGAGCCGGTGTTCAATCATAATAATGGTTTTGCCTTCCTGGCGGAGTTTTTCAATAATCGGCACGATTCCGGCCACTTCCGCCAGGCTGAGACCCGAAAACAATTCATCGAGCAGGATCAGATCCGGCTGCAGGGCGATGGCTTTGGCAAGTTCCAGGCGCTTCAAGTAGCCCTGGGGCAGCACACTGGCGCTTTTATAGGCCACAAATGCGTCACGCTCGAAACCGACTTCTTCCAGCAGATCCAGGGCCACCGCATCGCGGTCGCCGTATTTACCGCCCACCAGTTGTTTGACCCTGGGTGAATACAGGGGGATGATCATGTTTTTATAGGCCGGCAGCTGATAAAATGGCTTCACCATTTGAAATGTCCGGGCAATCCCCTGGCGCACGACTTTATAAGGCGCCATGCCCGTAATATCTTTACCCTGAAATTCGACGCGTCCCTGGGACGGTTTGACAAATCCCGTTATCAGGTTGACAGCCGTGGTTTTGCCGGAACCGTTGGGTCCGATCAGCCCCAGCAATTCGCCTTTTTGCAATTCAAAGCTGAGGCCGGCAATGGCCTGAACCCCGCCGAAATTTTTGCTGAGATCTTCTATTCTAAGCAATGGCGCCGCCCCCATTTACTCCACCTCCACCCATCTTTCGAATTGATGGTACTTGCGTTGAACATAATGGAAAAGTCCCTCCGGCAACGCGACAATAAATACGACCAGAAACAAACCGTAAAACACAATTCTCAACCCGCCAATGCCGCGCAGCAGTTCGGACAGCGGCACCAGAATAAAGGCCCCCAGGGTGGCACCGGCCAGGGTGCCCGGCCCACCGACGACGGCCGCCGCAATGGGCAGAATGGAATAGTCCAGGGCGAATACCGGCATGCCGACAAACATGTAAACATGAGTTAAAAAGGCGCCGGTGAAGCCGCCGATGCAGCTGGCAATAAAGAGGGCTTGTATTTTAAACCAGTAAATATTGATGCCGGCATTCATCACCGAGCGGTCATTGTCATTGATGCCTTTCAGGACGAGACCGTAGTCCGATCCCATCATGCGCCTGAAGCCGAACAGCGCGGCCGTCAAGACGCCCATGATCAGGTAAAGTTCCACCCAACGTGACGGCAGGGCCGCGATACCGCTGAGCCCCTCGGTCCCGCCGAATATCTTGGTGGCTTCGATAATACGCACCAGCATCAGGGGAATGATCAGTGTCACCATGGAAAAGTATATGCCGCGCAGCCTGAGCACCGGCAGCAGGAATACCGTACAGATGATCCCGCCGATGACGCTGGCCAGGGGAATGGCGATCAAAGGATGCAACCCCAGGTAGTAATTGATGATGCCCGAGGCATAGGCACCCATGCCGAAGAACAGCGCCTGCCCCAAAGAGATCATCCCAGTCTGGGCCAGAATGTCCCAGCTGATGGCCAATAAGGCAAACACGGCCACTGAAAGCAGGACTCTTTGCCAATAGATGCCCAGAACCAGGGGCAGTAAAATAAAGGCGCAAATCGGCACCCAGCGCGGGGCCGCCAGGTATAGCATCTCACGCCAGGAACTCAGGGCGAAAATGTCCCCCGATCGGGCCTTGATCCCTCGGTCGATTCGTTCTTTGCGTTTCTTCATTTGTGGGTAATTAGTTGATTAGTTGATTGGTTGATAAGTTCCTGGTTGATAGATGATATTTTATAGTTTAGAGTACAAGGGCTTGAAGGCTTGGAAGCTATAAAGCTTGGATGCTTGAAGGTATTAACTTCCTCTCTTTAAATCTATGGCTTCCATCTTCTTTCCTTTGTCATCGGTAGGCCGTCCTCAGATCTTTTCACTTTGCCCTCTGCGCCATGCGCTCTGCCCTCTGCTCCAACAATCCGCAATCCGCAATCGATCAGATTCTTTCCTCCAATTCCTTCTGCTGGCCGAACAGGCCGGAGGGCTTGACGATCAACACGATCAGGATGGCTGCCAGGCTGACAATCATGGTCCAATGGGAGCTGATGTATGCATCGGTAAAGCGCTCGGCAAAACCGATAATGAAACTGGCGACGATGACACCACCGGTGCTGCCCAAGCCGCCAATAATACAGACCGCCAGGGCCTTGATTAAGACCTCGTATCCCTCGCCGGGTGATATGCTGCCCAGGGGGATAATAATGGTGGCGGCAATGGCCGCCAATCCGGCGCCGAAAGACACCGCCAGGGTGGCAATCCAGTCCGAGTCAATGCCGAGACTGAGGGCGGTGCGTTCGTCCTGGGCAATCCCCCTGAAGGCCAGCCCCAGGGGCGTGTGATGGGTAAAAAACCACAGTCCGACTATCAGAAGCACACCGAAGACGACAATCAGAATGCGCTGCATGTCCACATAAGTGCCCAATATGAAAAAACTCTGATCGATAAAAACCGGCAGGGTGTACTCAAAGCCGACGAATCCCAGGTAGCGGAAAAGCTCGAGAATTGCCAGACCGATGCCGAAGGTGGCGATGACTTCGGACAGGGCCTGTCCGCGGACCCTTTGAAGCACAAAGCGATACATCAGCGCACCCAGCGCGGCCGTCAACAAAATGGAGAGTCCGGCCGCCAGAAAATAAGGAAGCTTTAACAGGTTCAACAGCATCCAACTGACGTAGGCCGAGAATATGTACAAGGAGCCGTAAGCAAAATTGGCCACCCCGCTGATGCCGAATGTTAAATTGAAGCCGATGGCCATCAGCGCCAGGATAACGCTGTTGATCAATGCATATACCAGGGTGCCTAGGAACATTTATAGATCAACTCTCCTAATTTATAATTCCAAAGTAAGCAATAGCCGGGTAGCGTTAAATAATAAAGGAGTAATGGAGCCAAAATGATTTCGGATATCCGATTTCGGATTGCGGATTTTAGACACAAGTATTAGGTCAAATCATCCAATTAACATTTTGATTCTAATTCAATTCTTTCCATAGAAAAAGGGAGCATTGTCGTGTTGGAATTCTTGTGATTTTTGAATTGGGATTCCGAGTATTGGATTCATCTGATAAATATATGACAAATTCCTATTTTCTGATTTTCAATCCGCAATCCAAAATCTAAAATCCAAAATTTGGATAACTCCATTACTCCAATACTCCCTATTTTTTAAGCACCGAAGCTCCGTCTTCTGCAGATTTAAGCAATACCTGATCTAATTTTCGAAGCACTACTTAAGCGACGTCAAACCCGGCGGAAGCTGGATTTTGGCTTCAGCGATGGATTCGGGAAACACAATCTTGCGTTTTCCGTCTTCGGTCCACTGAAAGACAGCCGCCACCGCATTTTCTTTGGGATCATTGCCATACACCACCTGGTTGCCCTGGTCATATTTGATGCGGCCCATGACACCCATGCGATCGGTTTTTTGAAGCTCGGCGACGATGGCATCCGGATCCAGGCTGTTGGCCCGTTCGATGGCTTCGGCCAGAATATAAACCGACTCGTAGGCCGGGGCGGGACCGTGACCGGCCTGCAGCGCCTTGCCGTAGGATTTCTGGTATTTTTGGTAAAACTCGACCGATGCCGGCACTTTGGGCGAAGCGATGGCGCTGCCCAATTCGAAAATACTGTTCATGGCGCCGCCGATTTTACCATCAAATGTTTCCCAGGCGTTGGAGCCCGCCAGAGGCGAGATAAAGCCTGCCAGCAAGGCCGGAACTTTCATCGCTTTCCATTGCTTGACCAGGATGCCGCTTTGGGGCATGTCGAAGATCGGCATAATCACTTGAGCGCCCTTGGCCCGCGCTTTCATCAGGGCCGATGAGAAATCAGAGGTTCCCGTAGGATAGGCCTCGACGCCCAGCACGTCCCAGCCGGCTTTGTCGAAATACATCTTTTTTACGAATCCGGCGGTGGCCCGGGCCCAGGCGACATCCTGATGCATCACATAAACCTTGTTGAATCCGAACTCCTTGTTGATCAAGGCCATGTTGCCTGCCAGATATTTTACGAGATGAACTGCATTCAGGCAGGTGCGAAAAATATATTTATATTTTTCCGGGTCTGATTTGAGTTTTTTCTCCGAACCCGGGCTCATGGCGATCGTCCCCAACATGGGCATCTTATACTTGGCAATGATGTCCATCCCGGCTATCAGCGCCTCCGAGCGAAAGGGTCCGACCACGATGGCGGCGGGCTTTTGCTCCAGGATAATTTTTTCGAGACCCAGCAGGGCTTCCGGCACCGGCACTCCCGGAGCGGCATCGCGTAGATCGGCGGCAACTACTTTCAGCGGCCTTTTGGTGCCTCCAACCATCACACCACCTTTGGCATTGATTTCACTGACGGCCATCTGAACCACCTTATGGGCTTCCTTGCCTTCAAGAAATCCCAGTGATGTCGGCACGCCGATTACAATCGGTTCAGCGGCATAGGCAGCCGGTCCGCCGACCAAGCATACGAATCCAATGAATAAAACAAATCCGAATAATAATGATCTACGTTTCATGGTTTCCTCCTCTGGTATTAGATTTTCCTGTCATGCAATGAAGACCCAAGGTATAATTATTTCGCAACCATAACCAAAAAAAGTATATGTAAGGTTTCAAGAACTTCTACAATGTCTCGTGCCTGGAGTAATGGAGTACTGGGGTCTCGAGAGAAGATATCCAAACTTCAGACATTACTCCAACACTCAATTACTCCAACTCTCCTAAATTGATAAACAATTACAGGCCCATACAGATTACTTTATTTTGGACCATAGATTCGAATTATTTGTGGGCCGACTAAAATATCCCATATTGAAAACCTGGCCCGTGGGCCAGGTTGCAGGCAGTAGCCGGAGGTGTCAGCGTTCGGAACGGCATCTGAGGCTTCATGGCCGTTGTCAGCGATTTGAATAGGATTTAGCAACTTAGGTTCATATTTAAATTAGAGTCCTTTTCAAATAGCTATATAGTAGCTACATTAAGCCGGGGTTGAAGTCAAGGAAATTTTAATGCATTTGGTTTCAGCATTGAAGCTTCACCATCTGTTCATTATAATGAACAAATTGTCGTTTTCATTAAAGTTGGTAACTCGATAAAAACCTTTTATTACAGATATTATTGAAATTTTACTTGACAAAACTGCTGTTGCTGTTAAAATTCACGCAAAATTTGTTCATCTCCATGAACTATTTAAATTGGGGGTATTCAATGAAAATTCAAGTAGAATCCATCGGTTTGCCAACCCTTTCGAAGCTGATCGGCAGAACCTCCCAAATTGAGATGGCCGACGGCAGCGTAGCGGATCTGATATCCTTCATTGTCGGTCGATTCGGCAAGCCGGCCGGCCGAATTCTACTGGATTCAAAAGGGCAGTTGGATCTATCGATCCAGGTGATGGTCAACGATGAGAGCTTTTTGCCGCGTGCCGAGTATTCCCGGCGCTTACTCAAAGACGGTGATGTCGTAAAACTGATGCTGCTGGTGGGAGGAGGATAGCCCCAGCCTGTTTGGTTTATCGATATCCTTTCATCATAGACGGCAGTGCTCCATTTCATGTTTATCGTTCAAAATCAGTGAGGCTGGGGAAATTCGAAATCAGAAATCCGAAAATCGAAACAAAATCAAATGACAAAAAACCAAAGCTCAACTTTCTACGGAGCATTTGTTTTGAATTTTGAGAATTTGTATTTTGATATTGTTTCGTATTTCGAGATTCGAATTTCGAAATTTTGTTAGGTCGAGTCTATCTCAAATATATAGTCACGGTGAAACGTAATGCCATATTTTATAGTTAATGACAACTGCAACGGCTGCTTATCCTGCGTTGAAAATTGTCCGGCTTCGGCCCTGGATTACGTCGACCGGGACGGTCGGCGAACGCTCAGGCACAATATGACCAAATGCGCCCGCTGCGGACAGTGCTGGCGGGTGTGTCCCGAGACGGCCATCGAATTTCAGCATTTGCTGGTCGGGCAGTGGGATGAGGTGGTCACGTTAAAATTAATTCATTGCCGGGTCTGCAGGGAGCCGCTTTACTCGGCCCTGCATGAGCAGAATTTAGCCGGCCGATTGAATTCAAATATCGAGGCCCTCTGTCCACAGCATCGTCAGAAGCAGGCCGCCGCGCGATTACCGCTGGCTGCAGCGCAGAGGATCGGAAAGAAACCGGGGGGCAAATGATTGTCGGAGATTTGAAGCCACTGGCAGAAATCGTTTCTGCCATCAAAGAATATAAACAGGTGTTGGTGTTGGGCTGCGGCAGTTGCGTCACTGTCTGTTTGTCCGGCGGGGAGAAGGAGGCCGAGCAGCTGGCCAAAGATCTTTCCAAAGTCAGGCATTATGCTGGCGAAACGCCGCCGAATTTCGAGGTTGGTTGTATTCTCAGGCAGTGCGAGCAGGATCTCGTGGTCGACTATCATCAAATACCGGAGGGAACGGATGCCATCCTCTCCCTGGCCTGCGGCTGCGGTGTGCAAACCCTGGCAGATGCCTTCGATCCGCTGCCCGTGATTCCAGCCCTCAACACAACTTTTTACGGGGCTTCGGCCAAACCGGGGGTTTGGGCCGAAATGTGCCGGGGCTGCGGCGACTGCGTACTGACCCATACCGGTGGGATCTGTCCCATCGCCCGCTGTGCCAAGGGCCTGTTTAACGGCCCCTGCGGGGGCTCCCACAACGGCAGCTGCGAAGTCGGTCTGGACACCCCCTGCGCTTGGGCCATGATTTATTTCCGGCTCAAACGGCAGAATAAACTGCACCTCTTGGAAGAGATTCGGGCTCCCAAGGATTGGCGGCCCGGCGGAGCCGGCGGCCCGCGCAAACGGGTAAGGAAGGGACTAGGGAGTGGGTCGGAATGAAGGTTTTGGGTGTCAGGTTTCAGATGTCAGAAGACAGAAGACAGATGACAGATGACAGATGACAGAATGCGAAGAAGTCGGAAGTCGGACCCGTCTTCGCTCTTCGAGCTACGCCGCGGCAAGATGCGGAAGTGGGAAATTTTTGAAGTCGGAAGGCGGAATGCGGAAGTGGGAGTTTAAGGGCATAGCGCAGAGGGCATAGGGTTAAGGACTGAGGCATGAGGACTGAGGGCTGAGGAAAAGAAGGTAGAAGGCGAAAAAGAAAGAAGTTGAGAAGTTAAGAAGGTGAGTAGATGAGGAGAGATTGAAGCTGGAAGTTGGAAAAAAAATGATTGAGGACTGAGCAGATGGTAATCGGAAGCCCGAAGGGCGAAGAAGGGAATCCAGAACCTTAAACCTTATACCCTAAACCCTAAACCTTAACCTGCGAACCTCTGAACCTTGAACCCTTGAACCTCTGAACCTATCCACACATGGAAATAAACGAAGTTGAAATCATGTCGGTCGGTGTCGATGTCGGAAGCTCGACCAGTCATCTGGCTTTTTCAAAATTGCTGTTGAGAAGAGATGAGGAGTCGGCCACCCGGCGTTTTAACATCGAAGAAAGATATGTCATCTACGAAGGCCGTATCATTAATACTCCTTTGCTGGATGATCGAACTATCGATATTTCCAGGTTAACTGAGTTTTTCAAAGAAGAATATCAGCAGGCCGGCATCGATCCGGCCGATATTCAAACCGGGGCCGTGATTGTTACCGGCGAATCCGCGCGCAAGCAAAATGCCCGGCAAATCGCCGAAGCGTTGTCCGGTGACGCGGGAAGATTCGTGGCCGCAACCGCCGGACCAAATTTCGAAAGCTTGATTGCTGCTATGGGTTCGGGGGCGGCCGCCCGCTCCAAAGTCAACGGCCAAACCATCCTGTCCTGCGACATCGGCGGCGGAACTTCTAACATTGCCATATCCCGCGACGGCCAGACGCTGTCGACCAGTTGTGTCTCCGTGGGGGGAAGGCTGTTGGGTGTCGATTCAAGAGGAAAAATCTGGCGCATCGACCCACCGGCGGCCAGGGTCATGGAGCATCTTGGCTTGAAGCTCGATGTTGGGGATTCAATTTCCAAGAGCGAGATCGAATCCATCGCCGCCAGTTTTGCTGAAATACTGTTTGAAGCCATTACCGGTCCCGCCAGATCCGCCCTGGCCCGGCAGCTTATGCTGACCGATGAGCTGGATTTTCCGGATCGCATCGATGAATATTCATTTTCCGGTGGGGTGGCCGAGCTGATGTACGGCGCACTGAACAATTATAACGATATCGGCCATTTTCTGGCTGATAAAGTCAAGGCGTTGACACCTGAATTGGGGGTGCCGGTGATTGAATTGCCGAATAAAATCAGGGCGACCGTCATCGGGGCGGGCGCCTATTCTTTGTCTATTTCCGGTTGTTCGGGTTTCAAGGATGACGCTGTTTCGTTTCCGCTGAGAAATGTGCCGGTCATCCGGGTGGATGTCGATCAATCCAAGTTGAGCGTCGGACATGTGGTGTCCCGGATCAGAGCGGCCTTTCAAAGATTTGACCGGGACGAGGGTGAAGACATTCTGGCGCTGTACTTTAAAGATCCCGTGCGGGTTTCGTATCCTCAGCTGGAGTTGTTTGCCCACTCGATTGAAACGGCGCTTGCCAATACCATTAAAAACAAGCTGCCGGTGATTCTTGTTTTTGAGACCGACATTGCCTCCAGTGTGGGCAACGTCATACGGCGGGAAACGGAACTGAAAACCACCTTGCTGGCCTTAGACGAACTGAAGCTGAAAAGAAGGAGACTGGATCGATATCGGTGAGCCGCTGGTGGGCGATCAGGTCTATCCGGTGACGGTGAAATCCTTGGTTTTTCATGGGGAATAGTCGGAAGTGGAAGTCGGAATGGGGAAGTCGGAAGGCGGAAGTTGGAAGTCGGACCCGGCGTCGTCCAAAAAGACCGGGACTATGCCGCGGCAAGGATGCGGCCTTCGACGAGCTCCCCTCGACAAGCTCGGGGCTTGATATATTCGAACGGCAGGCGAGACAAAGTCGGAAAAGGGCAGAGCGCATGGCGCATAGCGTAAAAGCCGACGGCAGATGACAGATGTCAGAGGACAGAAGACAGATGTCAGAGGACAGAGGTCAGATGTCAGAGGACAGAGGTCAGAGGTCAGAGGACAGAAGACAGATGTCAGAGGACAGAAGACAGATGTCAGAGGACAGAGGTCAGATGTCAGAGGACAGAAGACAGATGTCAGAAGTCAGAGGTTTTCGATTTCGGCTTTCGGATCCGTCTTCGCTCTTCGAGCTACGCCGCGACAAGATGCGGACTTCGACGAGCTTCCCTCGACGAGCTCGGGGCTTGATCCAGTCTAACGGCAGGCGAGACAAAGTCGGAATGCCGATTGAGGTTTTTGTATCAGTTATGGCGCGAACCTTGAGCTGGACTGACTGAAATTGGCCGTGCTTTGCCATTATGACCGGGTTTGTTGCTCCCGCTCTTTTTTCAAGATTGGATTTCGCGTGACGTTTTGACCAGCTTATTGCGCAGCATATCGATGTGCAATCTTAGATGGTAAAGCTCATTTGAAAATGAAAGCGGCACCGTCGTCTGGCACACTTGAGCCTCGATACGGTCAAGCCGGCTAAGATATTTTTCCAGTTGCGGGGTCATGACATCTTTTCGCAACTCGGGGTCGACCTGCGCTAGTTTTCTATACCAGCGATAAATCTTCGATCTGAAACGCCATCGATAAACTAGGGGCATAATCTTAAACAGCGGAAAAAACAGCGCGACTAAAGGGACCAGCATGACTTTGGTGCGGTCTATAAATGATGCCACCCAAAACGGAAGGAAGCGTCTCAAAAACGGCGGCCCGGATTTATAAAAGCGCCTGGCTTCCTTGTTCAATTTGAAATCAAGGTATTTGGGTGCTGGAAACTCGCCCGTTTTTTCAAAAAGACCGCCAGCCTGGTGGGTCTCAGTGGCGGCCTGCAGGATAAGATCGATCAGCGCCGCGTGGAATTCGGTCCTCGCCACCAACTGGCTTGTCGGCGCAAGCAAGGTCGTATTGGCAGATGGAATGTTCTCTACAAAATCAATGGCGCTGGCAGGTAACTTCAACACCGAAAGATAGTGCAGACGCGCAGCATACGCCGCTGCCCTGTGCCAGTTCATCAATTGGATTTTTTCTGAATACAATACTTCCCGGATCACCGGCGAGTGATGGGCCGTTACAAAAAACGCGGCATCGAGTTCTCCGGCAAGAAGTAAATCGGCAGCTTTTTTTCCGCCCTGTGAGATGATAACCGTGTTTTGTTCCGAGACGCCATTAAGCGTCAGCAGCTGCATCACCAGAACTTTAGTACCACTACCTTCGCGACCCACGTCGATGCGTCTTCCCCTTATATCGGAAAGCCGATTAATTGAAATACCCTGTCTATGGAAGACCCATAGCGGTTCATAGTAAAGGCTGCCAAGTGAATTGAGTCCAGGAGATTGGTCGGCGAGTTGGATGCCGCCTTGCACAAAGGCCACGTCGACCTTGCTCTCGTTTTTACCGAGCAATTTCAGGTTGTCCACAGATCCGGCCGTTTTTATCAGTTCAAGTCGAACGCCGTATTCACTAAGGATCCCGCTGTAACTTCTGCCAAAATGATAGTAGGCGCCGTCGGACGAGCCGGTGGCCATTCTAATATGACGGGGAGGTGCCGGCGCTACAAATTGATACGCAATAATAAAGCCGACAATTGTAATGACTGTGCCGGGACCGATAAATTTTAGATAATCTTTGAGACCCCGATTCGCAGATAACATTGGCACGATCTTAACCTTTCGGCCAAATTTTACTTCTTGCTTTGGATGTGCTGGAAAGACGGAAAACCGCTCATGGTTGCAAAATTAGCGATGAGTTTGCTGATGTCGTATCACCTTTCCCGATTTTTGTGAAATGAAGAAATCAGCGATAGTTCTTCTTGTACGCGGGATGATCGGTGCCTGCCGGCATTCTGACGAGGTCCTGATCCGATCACCTCTCAGGAATTTTCATACCACTATTTGGGGTTTTGATCAAAAGGAAAAATTGACCGCCTGAACCTGGGATCGATTGGTATCCTTATTAATTTGCTCTCAAAATACTTCTTTATGGTATAACTGTCTCCTTCAAATGCCATTTCCGGCAATGGGTCGGTTTCCGAAAACCAATTTAATTCTACCAAATCATCACCGGGTTGAGGTATTCCGCTAACCACCTCCGCCGTCAGTACGGCAACGATGGTATGTAAATCGGGATTTATACGGTTCGACGAGACGTTCACCAGCGAAGTGATTTTTATCTCGAGCCCGGTCTCTTCATACACCTCGCGATGGGCCGCATCTAAATAGCTCTCATGATGCTCGATATAGCCGCAGGGAAGGCACCACTTCCCGCTTTCTATGCTGCTTGACGAGCGTTTTCCGAGCAGCAATCGGCGATTATTTTCAATCATCACCGAAACACCCGGAAGCGGATTGATGTACTGGACATACCGGCATCCGCTGCAGTAATTCCGTGGGTAGCCATCGATATATTTCTTCCCTAATTTGGTGCCGCATTTCGGACAATAGACAAAGTTCAATTCCGCTGAAGTCTGATTTTCATCATATGAATTGAAATACTGTTTGATTCGCATCGTCAGCTTGCTCCAGGTTCATTCCCGGCATCAGTTTCTTTCGCCGGTCAATTGCTGCTTTATCCTCCGGCTGATGGTGCTTGCGGCCATTTGAGTTGCTTCGGCAATGGACTTCATTTTGCCGTCGTCGAGACTGGTCTTGAAGCCAACGGCCCAAATGGCCGAACGCAGCAGCCCCAATCCCAGCAACGGCGAGGCCACCGCCCGGACTCCGATGATATATTCCTCGTCATCAACCGCGTAACCCTTTTGCCTGACCTGCATTAGCTCCTGGTAATATAATTCGGGGTCCACTATGGAGTTGGCAGTAAAGCGGGGCAGGCCCTTGGCACTGATGATCTTCTCGGCCTGCTCATTCTCCATGGATGCCAGAAACACTTTGCCCACGGCCCCGGCAAACAGGGGGAGTTTAGAACCGACCGGCGCCGTGATATTGAGATCCTGCCTGGCCTCGATAATATCGAGAATGGTGACGTGATCCCAGTTCAGGATACCCAGAAAAATAGATGTCCGGGTCTTTTGCATCAGGTCTTCAGTCACCGGCCTGGCCGCGGACTTCAGGTCGACCTGGGAGTAGGCCGATCGGCCGATTTCAAGCAGGGTAAAGCCCAATTTATATTTCTTGGTCCGGGGATCCCGCATGACGGTTCCCAATTCTTCCAGGGCCGAAGTCATGCCGTGGACCGTGCTTTTGGCCATTTTAAGCTTATTGGCCAGTTCACTGACCCCCAGACCCGACCTGGAAGAACTGATGGCATTCAAGATGGCAAAAGCCTTTTTTACCGAGGGTGCGCCATATTTTTTCATATCATCAGCCTATAACCCACATAATATTTTGTCAACAATTTGTTCATTCAGATGAACATTTTATCCAACTTTTTTTAATATGGGGTCTGATATTTTTTTGTATGACAATAGTGATTGCCGAAAATATTTTCAGTTTATATATAAAAATTAGAAAAATAGATATTTATGCTTGATCATACCGGTACACCGTGGTATGAATCTTTCTAAATTAAGAAGTTCATAATAATGAACAATGTTGACGGTATCAGATCAAAAGGAGGCGAGTATGGCAACCCAATCCAAGGGCCAGTCAACGGCTGAAAGTCTGCGCAAAACCAGGACTTATGGTAAGTTCCGCTGCCACAATCCCAGTTGCATGGAACGTATTCAACCCGGACAGGGAGACAAGACTGCCAAGTGTCCGACCTGCGGTATGGAATACCGGGTCCACTGGGTCAATCCCACACTGCCGCGCATTCGAGGACCGGTTTGGGACGTGAATCGGAAATTGGCGGAAGAAAAATTGAAAGAGAAGGGAGTACAGTGATATGGCGCTGAACAGGAAAGTAGCATATATCGATCTAACCACCGGAGATATCCAGACCAAGCCGATTCCGCTCGCTGTGCGGAAGAAATTTATCGGCGGGCGGGGTCTGGATGCCTACCTGCTCTATAACCACACCCAAAAAGGATGTGATCCGCTCGGTCCCGGCAATGCCCTGATTATCAGCGGCGGCATCCTGACCGCCACCTGTGCCTCGGCCACCGCCCGAACCCACGTGATGGCCAAATCACCCCTGACCGGCATGCTGGGCAGCGCCAACATGGGTGGATTTTTTGCCCCTGAAATGGCCTGGGCCGGTTTTCACCACCTGGTCATCACGGGCAAAGCTGAAAATCCCAGCTACATCTATATTCACAACGGCGAAATCGAGATTCGCGAGGCCGGCGATATCTGGGGCCAATCCGTAACCGACGCCCAGTGGGCCATCCGCCAGGATCTGGGGGACGAAGAAGTCAAAAGCTGCGTTTGCGGGCCGGCCGGCGAAAATCTGGTCCGCTTTGCCAACGTCATGACCGGCATTAAAAACGCCGCCGGGCGCACCGGAATGGGATGTGTCATGGGCTCCAAGAACCTCAAGGCGGTGGCGGCCCGCGGCACCATGGATCTCGAAATTGCCCATCCCATGGATGCCCTGGAATACAACAAGAAATTTATCGAACAAATCACCAGCGCCAAAGTCAGCCAGACCCAGGGCGCCCTGGGTACGCCCTTTATCTGGGGGGCGACCAATTCCTGGGGCGGAATCCGGACCCGCAACTTCCAGTACAACCAATGTGAATATTCCGATGACATCGAACCCGAGCGCATTGATGAGATTTGTGAAGAGACCATGGGGCCGCACCACATGACGGGCTGTTTCGGCTGCCAGGTTCATTGCCGGGCCCAGTACAAAATCCCGTCCGGTCCCTGGGCGGGCAAATACGATGAAGGCCCTGAATACACCTCCCTGGGCGCCTTTGGCGCCGAGACGGATACGCCGCGCGCGGAAACGGTGCTGACCGGCAACCACCTGGTCGATCAATTCGGGATGGACAATCTCGAAACCGGCAGCCTGATATCCTGGGCCATGGAACTCTATGAACTGGGCATCATCACTGACAAGGAGACCGACGGACTGGATTTGAGCTGGGGTAATGACGAGGCGGTAATCGAGATGATCGAGCGCATCGCCTACCGTAAAGGATTTCTGGGAGATGCCCTGGCCGACGGCGGCATCCCGGCCTCCAAAAAGATCGGCAATAAGTCCTTTGACTACCTCATCCAAGTCAAAGGCATGAGCAATCTGCATTCGGATGAACGGGCGACACCTGCTCTGGCCCTCAATGTGGCCACGGCCTCACGCGGTTCTGACCATTTGCGGAGCCGACCGGCCATCGACCTCTATCACCTGCCTGAAAAAGTCCTGCGCAAGATCTACGGCAGCCCGGTTCCTTATGAGGGGCCGTTGAGCTCCGAGCATACGGAGTACATAGGCAAACCGTGGCAGGTCTTCTGGCAGGAAAACCTGTATATGGGCGTCGACAGCCTGGGCATCTGTAAATACCATACCGTTTTTTTAGGGGTCACGCTGCCAACCTTCGAAGAGTGGTCCAAAGTCCTGTACCTGAACACCGGCATCGAAATGACGCCCGAGGAAATCTGGCAGGCCGCGCGACGCTGCAACATGATCGAAAGGCTGTTCAATTTGAGAGAAGGGCTGCAAAGAGATGATCTTGAAAAAGGCGATATGTTGAATCATCGTTATTTCGACGAGCCCTGTCGCCGGGGCGCTTTGGATGTGATCGGCACCACGATTGACAAGGAAAAATTCGTCAAGATGGTCGATGAATTGTATGAGCACAAGGGGCTTGATCAAAACGGGGTTCCCACGCCCGAGACATTGGAACGGCTAGGATTGGAAAACGAGCCGACGCATCTGTTATAGGTCTTATAAGTCATATATGACCTATATTTGTTACTCGTTTAAAGAAATAAAATTCAATTTATAGTAGCGAATAGCGGCTAACAATCCATTGAGCGCGTTGCGCTCAATTAGACGGGAGAAGATAAATGGCCAAAGTTTTATATATCGATCATGAAAAATGCACCGGCTGCCGGCTGTGTGAGCTGGTGTGCTCGGTTTCGCACGACGGCGTCTCCAACCCGGCCAGAAGCCGGATCCGGGTGTTGAAATGGGAGGCCGAAGGCATCTATATCCCCATGACCTGCCAGCAGTGCCAGGATGCGCCCTGCCTGAATGTCTGCCCGGTCAAGGCGATCTCCCAGGATGAGCAATTGGGTCGTGTCTCGGTAGACTACGATACCTGTATCGGCTGCCGCTCCTGCGTCAGCGTGTGTCCCTTCGGGGCCATGATTTTCAATACTACCGATCGGCGGGTGCTGAAATGCGACGTCTGTGACGGCGATCCTCAGTGTGTCCGGTTCTGCGATGTCAAGGCCGTGGAATTTATCGAGGCCAATGACGTGAGCATCATCAAGAGCCGCCAGGCCGCGCAGCGGGTTTCGGATGCGAGCAAAAAGGCTGCCGATCTCATTTAACGGTGTGGATGCGAAATTACAGAAGAATTTTTGACGGGATCAACAGGATTTACGGGATACTTCTGCCTAAACTGATCGGTTCAGGGTTCAAGGTTCAAAGGTTACAGCTTTCTGAAACGGCATACTATATCAACAGGGATCTGGCATACCCGATTTCACCCATATGGTGAATATGTTCTAATAACCTATTAAGGCTGAATCCTTTATTCCACTCGGAGTCTAAGGTAGGCTGCACTCTTCTGTATTGAAGTCAAATCTGGATCCTCCGGGCTCGGGATTCGCTACTTTTCCTGCGGCGTGAGTTTTTTCAATGCGTCTTCTTCGGCCTGGATGGCGGCGGCTCCTGCTGCAGCGGCGGCCTCCGCTATTTTTTGGCGCTTATCTTCTGGACTTCCATTGCCTTCCGTCTTGTTGTTGTCCTCCGGCGGCAGATAGACTGTGACGTTGCGGTGGGCAAACTCGATGCCATTTTCTCTGAAAGACTCCTGCATCATGCGAAACACCTCCCGGCGTACGACAAATTGTTCTCCCGGAATGGTTTTAAATTTCACCCGCATGACCATGGCCGAATCGTCCAATTCCCTGACCCCCTGGGATTTGATTTTATCCAGCATGACCGGACCCATCTCTTCGTCTTTCTGGATTTTTTTATTGATCTTTTTAATGATTTTTCTGACTTTGTCGACGTCCGTGTCATAGCGCACCCGAAAATCAAGCTTGGAGATGATATAATCCCGGCTATTGTTGGTGACGGTGCCCATGTCGCCGAAGGGAATCGTATGAACCGGTCCCCGGGGGTGGCGCAGCCGGAGTGAGCGCAGGGAAATGTGTTCCACCATGCCTTTGGTGCCGGCCGTCTCGATGAAATCGCCGACCCGGAAGGCATCATCGATCAGGAAGAAAATACCGGAAATGATGTCTTTCACCAGGGTTTGAGCGCCGAATCCGATTGCCAGACCGATAACACCGGCACCGGCGATCAGCGGACCGATATTGACGCCCAGGTTCGACAGTATGATCAGTGACACCATGACCACCATGATGGCCATGATGAATTTGCGCAGCAGCATCAGCAGGGTGCCGATGCGCGAGCCGCCGGCGCCGCCTTCCTCCATGTCTTCTTCGCTATCGGGCATTTCTTCTTTCAGCTTGCGATCGATGCGGGACTTGGCAAACTCCCAGAAAACAAACCCGATGATGACAACCAAGATAATTTGCAATGCTTCGGCGGCAAAAATGCGGCCCAAAGGCAGATCGATGCCCCACAGACCCAGCACGACAAAGAGCAGCAGGGCGGCCAGCACGAACCGGAATATTTTTATGATCATGGGGGCGAAATGCTTGATATCAGTTTTATTGACCGGTCGGGATTCAGGATCAGTTTCCGGTTGTTCTTCACTGCTTAAATCGACGACCTCCGGCAGCTCGCCGGCGGCAATTTTCAAAAGCCGCTGGACCCACTGATCCAGGCCGATGAAAATCGGAACCAGAAAGAGACTGGCGATTAAATTGAGAATATAGCCCTGGCCGCCCGTCAGCATATTGATGATCCAGAAGGTGCCTGACCCGACCACATAAAGGATGGCAAAAAAATGCCAACTCCGGGCCAGCTTTATCATCAGTGTACCCTCGGTACAGGCACCAGTGGCAGAATCGGTGCAAAGGGCCTCGGCAACCCGGTGACGGCTCTGCCAAATCATGACGATCATCAATATCAAAACGCTAAGACCTGAAGTAATATAGAACAAATCAAATAGCTCATGGCTGCCAGCGGCACTGAGGAAAATCACGCCAGGGGCGATCAAAAGGGCTGCAACCAGAGAAATTCTAAATATCCAGCGATACAGAAAAATTGCGTCCCGATTCTTCAGGGGCAGCAACCTCAGAGCCGGCCGGTTTGGCGCCATGATCACTCTTGCGGCCAAAATGACAGCCATGAGATAATAACTGACAATTATCATCTCAGCGATGACCCAATAGTCGGCTTTTTCCTGACCGAATAACATCAGCAGCAGGATGAAGGTGGTGAGGATATACGCACCGAATCCCAGCAAATCCAGAAGGATACGCGATAGAAAACGACCGAACCGCTGGAGTCTGCCAAGTGTTTCGGATGTCAAAATTTGTTCCTGGAGGTTGGCGGTCAGACGCCGCACCAGTCGTTCGACAATGATGCCGCAGGCGATGATCCCCAACCCGAGTGCTAGGGTCAGCAGGATATGACCGACTCCCCGGCCGCCCGACACCCGGGAGAGGATGATCTGCCAGTTTAGGGAACTCTCCTCTTTGAATGCGAAAAAGGAAGCAATTTCATCCAACATGATGGAAGCGGCCAGGTTCAATTTATGGAAAAGTTGATCGGCGGGCGCATCTTCGGCTGCGAAAAATCCGCTTGTGCCGGTCGCCTGATTCTCGGACGCCCTCTGCTTTAGCTGGTCGGCCAACATTTGCCGGGTCTGTTGGTCGCTTAAACCGGCCAGATACGCATCGACCTCCTGCGGCGATAGCCCCTCCGGTATCCTTGCCTGGTGGTCGGATTTCTGCGTGTTGGACTTGGCAACCATGCCTGCCGGAATGCCGGCCGCCTGTGAGTTTACTGAATATATCAATTGCGAACCCAGGGCAAAAATCATTAAACCGAAAAGTATCGGCCGATGGATTAGAAGCCCTATCGTACCTTGAAAATACATGCCGTTCCTCCTTATTATAAATGTATAGACTGTGTAAAGCCTGAGGATTTCCCTTTGTTATTTTTCTGCTAAAGTCCGTCCCTTCCATGCAGCGTCCGAATGAACTTGCTTTAATGATTGTGGCGCTATAATTCAAGTATTATTTTGTGGATGATTTCACAGACGAATCTGATAAATATAGCCAAACCAGGCCCAGTGCGATGGCAGACCATCATACAAACAAAATGGTCATCATCACCAGCTTTTTCAAAGATGAGACCTATGGAATTTTAGGCCCCCAGATGGCGGCCACGATTATCGATGATCATAGCCCCTATGCGTGCATCGTCATCGCGGTCACCCGGGACTATGACAAAATCGCCCTAAAGAGTGCCCTGACCGATTACTTCGGAGCGGCGCGACCGCTGGTCGGATTTTCTTCTTTGAGTGGTCGCGAGGACCTTTTTGCGTTGGCCGGGGAACTGAAAGATGACGGAGTCACCACCATCCTGGCCGGCCCGCAAGCCGCTGCCGACTTTGCCGGCGAGAGAGGCTGGCGTGAGCATCCCCACCGATTTAAAGGGTTCGCTGATAACTTTGATTTCGGCCTGCAGGGGCCGGCGGAACAGGCTATCGGTCTGCTGAATCGGCGCGACGGCCATGACCGGTCGCAGATTCCCGGCCTTCTGTATACCGACCGCAATGGCCACCTCTGCCAAAATCCGGTGAATGGCTGGAATGACGCGTATCTCGGCCGGGTTTGCTGGGATAACATTTACGTCACCACCCAATACGGAATTGCTTCCCTGAAGATAGCAACGGGCCAGGTTCTGCAGCATATCGGCTGCCCTCACGCGGCACGATCAATCCCGACGAAAATCGATTATCCGGCAGCGCTAGCCGGCCGGCAGGCAGGACCCATCAAATTACTTTTGAAAGGCTGCAGCTTCTGCGACGTGGCGGCCGATAAAGGGTTTCACGGCAAGATTGGCCGACAGGCGTTGCTCAGTCAAATACGATGTCTACCGGCGACCCGGGACGGTCGCAAAATTCCCTTCGAACTCATCAATGAAAATCCGCTGCCAGCGCTGCCCGAATTGCTGAAAGAAGTCAACCATCTGGGCCTTGCGCTGTCACAAATCAACCTCACCATGCGCGCGGATTACTTCATCACCGGGCTTCATCACCTGAAAGAGTCATTGCGGCTGGCCAGGGAGACGGGTATTTTTATTCTGTTGAGTTCAATTGGGTCCGAATCATTTGACGATACCCTGCTGCGCAATCTCAACAAGGGTCTGAGCCTTAAAAAAAATCTGGCGGCCGTCAGCCATATCCGGCAACTGAAAGAAACCTTTCCGGGCCATCTGGGATATTCGACACGGGATGGCGCCAACCACGGATTCATCCATCCCACGCCCTGGGACACGAAAGTAAGCGCCGCCGAAATCCAAAAAAACATTGCCCTTTATGGTCTGCAAAACGACATTTTGCCCCCGCACAGTACGCCCCTGATTATCCATCACGCATCCGGTCTGGGCGAATGGATTAGAGAGATTGAACGCCGGGAAAGTCTGGCATTTAAGCGACACGGATCGATTATCGGTTGGTGGGATGATCCGCAGCCCATTTACGATACTATTTTGTGATTCGAAAAAAGGTTGTTCATCGTGAGTCTTTCAGTTTAAAGATACTTCGGAGTGTTGGAGTATTGGAGTTATATTGATTTCGGATTTCGGATTGCGGATTTCGGATTGAGAATCAACGAGACAGTTACCAATTCAGTTTTGCGCAAATTGTGCAAAACATATGTTTGCACCTTTGTATAGCACTAACATACAAGCATCTACAAAGATTTGAATTGAATTCAACTTTGTCACGACGGTAATTTGTTTTATACATTTGAATTTTGGAATTTCGGATTTGTTTCGTATTTCGAGTTTCGAGTTTCGTATTTCCGGTTTATCCGGGTTTAGGTATCCGGTATTGGGTATTATAGCTGTTTTGACGACGGCTCTAAAATTAAATGGATAGAACGCCACAAATCTTCAATCTTCAATTTTCAGTCAAAAAAAGGGCACTACCCCGCACCCGAGGCGTGCCCTTTTCCTTTTTGGAAACGGCGGTTAGACTACGGTGACATTGGCAGCGGCGGGTCCTTTTTGTCCTTCCTCTATGTCAAATGTGACCCGGTCGCCTTCGTTAAGGGACTTGAAGCCACTTGCGTTGATTGCTGAAAAATGAACAAACACATCCGGTCCGTCTTCCTGCTCTATGAATCCAAAACCCTTGCTGTCATTAAACCATTTAACAGTTCCATTGGCCATCGTAAATTTCTCCTTTCAAAAAAGATCAGTGTTGCAAACTGGAGGATGCCACTTTGATAAAATGGATGGTTCCCTCAGAATATACCATTCCCAAATAAAGATGCGAGACACGGTTGTTAGGGTGGGACATATCGTTTCCGTGCGCTAATAGCAAGTACATTATTGATATTTTTCGGCGAAACTTGAGTCGTCGAAATGGTTGACAGCATTTTCTATCAAATTGACATTGCCGGCAAGCAAGCCTATTTTGGTTTTTGAGATCCGGGATCCATTACCCGATGGTGTTGGATTCCCCCGTGGATTATGCCGCTAAAACCTTTAAACACATGTGACCGAAAGGGGGCTTCAATGGATGTTAAAACCTTTTGCGAGAGTGCGGGCTCCGATCTTGTCGGATGGAAAGCAAAATTATACGATGTCATACGCAAAACCCAAACGCTGGATAATGTGAACCAGGGCGAAGTCACACCCCTAATTAGCGAACTCAATCAGCTAGTGGACGACCTCGACAAGCACATCAAGATCCTGGCTGATGAGTGCCCCCTGGAATGGGAACCCCAGAAAACTGATATCGAGCAGAAGCTATCACAAGTCAGTACAAAATTCAATGACCTGGATGGTGCTATGGATATCTGGAATATGAATTTGGAGCGGTCGACGTGACGTGGTCCGGGTTGCGGGTTTCGAGATGCGGGTTTCGGGTTGCGGGGATACACGTCCGTGCAAGCTGATAGCTCAAAGCTGAAAGCTCAAAGCTGGAGGCTCAAAGCTGAAAGCTCAAAGTTTGTGGATAATGTTGATTTCAATGGTGCGGGTTGCGTGGTCCGGGATTTAAAGATTGGCGTTTGGTTTTCGGCATTCGGCGCTGGGATGAGGGCAAAAAAATGGTCGTGAAATGTGCAGTGGAATAAAGATAAAAACAGATCCCATCCCTAATACCTTACACCTTAAACCTTATACCTTAAACCTTATACCTTAAACCTTACACCCTGCGTACACCACTCACTAATAATCCATTACGAATAATAAATAACTTCGGATTTTTCTGTTCTTTGCAACAACTTAATCACGGCCAGACGGAGACTGCTTGATGCACACTTCGAATTTTCGCCCGGTGACCCCCGAAATTGTAAATGAATTAAAACGAATTTGCGGCGATGCGCATGTCTTTTTTGATGACGATAAAAAGCTGGCAAAATATTCCCGCGACAAGGTGCCGGCGGATTATGGCCATATGCCGGAAGTCGTGGTGCTGCCGCGGACAGCACTGGAAATCGCCAATATCGTAAAGCTGGCCAATCGCGAGCTGATTCCCATTACACCCCGGGCGGCCGGCAGCGGTCTGTCCGGCGGTGCGGTTCCCGTATATGGTGGTATCCTGTTGTCCGTTGAGCGAATGAACGATATTCTTGAAATTGATGATCAGAACCTGATGACCGTGGTGGAGCCGGGGGTGATCACCAACAAGCTGGATCGTGAGCTGCGGGATTATGGGTTGTTTTTTGCCGGCTATCCGATGAGCGATGAATTTTGTTTTATCGGCGGCAATGTGGCCGAGAACGCGGGCGGCGGCCGGGCTGTTAAATACGGTGTCACCGGGCAATACATCAAAGGGGTTGAGGTCGTCACCGCCGGCGGGGAGATCGTGCAGTTTGGCGGCAAGCGCATCAAGGATGTCACCGGCTATGACATGGTCCAACTGATGGTCGGATCGGAGGGGACCCTCGGAATTTTCAGCAAGATTTTCATCAAGCTGCTCCCACGTCCCACGGTTCGGCAAGCCGTCCTGGTGCTGTTCGAAAATCCCGCAACCGCCATTGCCGTCGTGCCGGAAATTGTGACCGCCGGTAAGCTGGTGCCGACGTCGATTGAATTTATGGACGGTTTCACCTTTAGCCTGGCGTCCAAGGCCCTAAATGAAGATTTCCCCTATGAGAAAATCGGGGCCGCCTTGCTTTTCGAGGTTGACGGGACCAATCTGGCGCTGGTATCCGAAGATACGGCCACCATCAGGCGAATTTGCCGGGAGGGTGGGGCGCTTGCAGAATATCCGGCCACCACCGAGCCGGAGATCGAGCGTTTTTGGCGCGTCCGCAAACGAATACCCTGGGAAATTCTGCGTTACACCCCCTACCAGTCTGTTGAAGATATTGTGGTTCCCATCGCCAGTATTCCCCGGACCCTGTCCTACCTGAAGCAAATCAGCGCCAAATATGATGTTGCCATACCGGTTATCGGGCATGCCGGCGATGGCAATTTGCATGCGATACCGCTTAAAAACCCGGCCAGTTCAATTGAGCACTGGGAAGCTGTCCTGCCCGCCCTGCTAAAAGATATTTATACCATGACGGCCGAATTGGGCGGGACCATCAGCGGTGAGCACGGTATCGGCCACAAGCGGCGTGACTATATGAATCTCGTTATGAGCGAGGCCCACCTTGATATGATGAGAAATATCAAGCGTGCCCTGGATCCAAACAATATTTTAAATCCCGGTAAGGTGTTCAGTATCTAGCCCTACAACGAAAGTTATATATAAATAATTGTTGATTATGGTCACATAATCTGTTATACTCCGAAACTAAATCGAAAAGGAGGCAGATTATGTTACCAGAAATTAGGAACCAGGAATATTTATTTTC
>Ga0209367_1000216_pt1 | contig 48541 bp, 42 predicted proteins | sample WorMetLIZISLAND2_FD_187412 | JGI IMG/M metagenome (GOLD analysis project Ga0209367, IMG submission 187412) | Marine gutless worms symbiont microbial communities from Max Planck institute for Marine Microbiology, Germany - Olavius geniculatus... ... | reverse complement strand
TGGGTCAGAATACGGCTTGCCAACCAGCTGAGACCATTGGCTGAGCGGCAGTAAAACCAAATTCAGAAAATATGAAGCATTCATTATTGCTTGCGCTCCAAAAATGTCGATTCCAGCAACAAACCGTTGATTATTGAATATTTATGGTTCGCCTCGACACGACTGAGCTCGTCGCAGGTCGGCGGATCTATTTTATGCTGCCGTCACCCTAAAAATAGCCAATATCAGACCAGCGGATACCCAGTCGAAACAGGCTGGTATATAAAAAATACTAAATGTTGAATTCAATTCCAATCTTTGTAATAGATGGTTGATTAGTACTTTACCAAGGTTCCAACAAATATGTTGCGCAATTTTCGCAAAACTTATTTGGTAACTGTCTAATGTGAGGTCGTCAGCATGAAATGGGACCCGGCAACCCGGTATAAACTGCTCCTCCGGCTCAACAATGATATCATCTCCGCCTCGACAAGGCGTGAGGTGTTTTCTGCCATCGCTCAATCGCTGGGGGACATATTTCGCTTCGATCGATTAAGCATTAACCTGTTTGATGAAAAGACCAATTCCCTCAGTTATTTTGCCGCGGCGATCGGCATTTCTCCCATCGAGATCAGCGAAGATGTCAGGCCATTGGCTAAAGGTGCCATCGCCAGCGCTGTCATCCGCTCCCGCGAACCTTTTATTCTGACAGATCTTTCAACCCATACTTACTGGCAATCGGTAAAAGCGATGAGAGACGCCGGCTTGAACGCCACCATGGCGTTTCCGCTTGTCGTTCGCGGCAAGGTTAAAGGAACCCTCCATTTAAGCTATGCCAGAGCACCCGAGCATTTAGAAGAGATGATTGAGTTTTTATCGGAGGTATCTTCGCGCATCGCCATCGCAGTAGACCACATGATGACCCATACCCGGCTAAAACATATCAATGCTCAGTTACGGCGGCAAAAGGAATATTTAACCTCCCAGAATAGCGTTAGCGAGGGTTTTGACGAATTTATTTATCAAAGCCAGGTTATGGTCGACGTGGTCCGGCAAGCCAAGATGGTGGCCAACTCAGACGTGGCCGTCGCTATCATCGGCGAGACCGGGACCGGTAAAGATATGATCGCACGCTTTATTCATCAGATGTCGAACCGCAAAGACGCGCTTTTCGTCAAAGTGAATTGCCCGGCCATGAACAGCGCTCTGTTTGAAAGCGAGCTCTTCGGACATACCAAAGGCTCTTTTACGGGAGCACAAGCCAACCGGGTAGGCCGATTCGAGATGGCTGACAAAGGTACTATTTTTCTGGATGAAATCGGTGAAATGGATATCGGTCTTCAATCAAAGCTGCTCCAAGTTCTGCAAGACGGAACGATAGAAAGGGTGGGTGAGAGCCGTCCGAAAACAGTCGACTTTCGCCTGCTGTCGGCGACGAATAAGGATCTTGAACAAGCGATGCAAAACGGTTTCTTCCGCTCAGACCTTTATTTTCGCATTAACACGGTGACGATCGAGGTGCCCCCGCTGCGGGAGCGGCCGGAGGATATACCGGTATTGATGGAGAAATTGGCGGCCCAACAATCGGCTGCGCGGAACCTGGCGCCGCCGTTATTTGCAAATTCCTGTCGTAAAGTAATCCTGCAATACCCATGGCCCGGCAATGTCAGAGAACTGAAGAATGTTGTCAAACGATTGATCATTTTGCGGCCCGGGGAAACGATAACGGGCAGTGAATTAGATACTCAGCTCAGCGGAATGCACACATCCACGCTCCGGAGACATCTGACATTGAATGAACTGGAACGTCAGCACATTGTCAGGACTCTCAAGGATACCGGGGGCGTTGTGGGCGGTGCTAACGGAGCGGCCGCTCTATTGGGCGTTCCCCGGCAAACCTTACAATATCGAATGAGGAAGTATGGAATTTCGGTCAAAAACTTGGAAACCTGGTAAAACCTAGGTTGTGCGGTTCAGGGTTCAACGTTCAGGGTTTAAAACCGCCAACCACTTTATTTTAAGTGGATTATATCAACAGAAGGTTCACAAAGCCGTTTCACCCAATGGGTGAAAGTGGCCAAGCCATAATATTGAGTGTAATGTTAAAGAGACCAGCCATTTATAACCTTTGAACTTTGAACCTTGAACCTAGAACCGATCACTTTAGGTAAAAATGTGGTTGCGGATTGGGTGGCTATGTTGATAAAGACTTTCTTTTTCTATATTTAGGGATTCAGGGATTTAGGAATTTGGGAATTGAAGGAATTCTATCTTTTTTGATTTATCAATTTGATCCTTTAATCCGCCAATCCCTGAATTCCTAAATATTTTAATTTATTAAAAATAGATGTATACGAGACCGTCAATTTTAACGGAAGGAAACTGGGATGGAGAAAACAGAGTGTCCGGGTTTTTTGACTGCGGGGGTGGCCTGCGGATTGAAAAAAAATGGCCAGAAAGATCTCGGACTTATATATACCGAAAAATCAGCGAATGTTGCCGGCGTATTTACCCGCAATCTTGTTCAGGCAGCGCCGGTGCTCCTCGATCGGCAGCGGATAGCCGCCGGCGTATGCCGGGCCCTGATTGTGAACAGCGGCAATGCCAACTGCTGCACCGGTGAAGCGGGGATGCAGGCCGCGCTGAGGATGGCCCAATCGGCCGCAGTCGGACTTGAAGTTGCTGAAGATGAAGTCCTGGTGGCGTCGACCGGCGTCATCGGCGAGCCCTTGCCCATCGAGAAAATTGAAAACGCGGTGCCGGGCTTGATTGAGGCCCTGGACCCGGACGGAGTTTTGAATCTGGCCCAAGCCATTATGACCACGGACACCGTTCCCAAGGTTGTCAGCCGACGTGGCGAAATCGACGGTAAACCATTTACCGTGACCGGGGTGGCCAAAGGCGCCGGTATGATCCGTCCGGATATGGCCACCATGCTTTGTTTTGCCATGACAGATGTCCAGGTTGACTCGGGCCTGCTCAAACAAATGCTTACAGCTTCCGTCAATCGGTCGCTGAACCGCATTACCGTCGACGGTGATACCAGCACCAATGACACGGCCCTGTTAATGGCCAGCGGCGTGTCGGGTATTAAATTAGAGAATCCGGGGCAACAGGAGACGTTTCAGGCTGTTCTCGACGATGTTCTGATCACCCTGGCCAAATGGTTGATTAAAGATGGTGAGGGTGCCACGAAACTGGTGGAAATCACGGTTAAGGGAGCGGCATCCGATGAGGAGGCCCTCCGGATCGCCGATACGGTGGCCAACTCGAATTTGACCAAAACCGCCCTATTCGGGGAAGATGCCAATTGGGGGCGCATTCTGGCGGCTGCCGGGCGGGCAGGGGTGCCGCTCGATCCTCAGAAAATCGATATTTTGTTCGGACGGGTCTTGATGGTCGAAAACGGGATAGGCTGTGGTCCGGCAGCCGAGGCCGAGGCCACTGAAATACTCAAACAAGATGAGTATGACATCACGATCGATCTGAAGATGGGCAGGTGCCGCGACAGGGTGATTACCTGTGATTTTTCAATTGACTATGTAAAAATCAATGCGGACTATCGAACTTAAACGACAAAAGTCAGTGGTCAGTTGTCCGTTGTCTATTCAAGAATTCCATCGACTTTCATTGCCGGCTAGGCCTTTAATTTTAAATACATTGATTTTCGAGGGAGATCAAATTCCGATCTGCGGTGGCAACAAAACAGCGTTTTGTAAGTTTTTTCGAATCTCGATTATTTTAGAATCGGTTACCATCCGATTCCCGCGACGGACAACTGACAACCCACAACTAACAAGTCGAAAACCACCGAATACTGCACCAGCAGTTGAGTGAGACTCAAGTGGACCGTCTACATTGAGACAAAGATCATGTCTTTGATTCGACTTCAGAAATTTCTTTCCGCTGCCGGTGTCTGTTCCCGCCGCAAGGGCGAAGAATATATTCAAGCCGGGCGGGTGGCCGTCAACGGCCAGGTGGTCGTTGAACTGGGTACAAAGGTCGATCCGGCCGCGGACCAGGTGACAGTGGACGGCACTCCGGTTCATTCTTCCCAGTCCCTAATTTACATCGTGCTGAACAAGCCTGCCGACTATGTTACCAGCTGCAGTCATCCGGGTGAAAAGATTGTACTTGACCTGGTGGATGTGCCCCACCGGGTATATCCCATCGGTAGATTGGATAAGGATTCCACCGGTCTGCTGATCTTGACCAATGACGGCCGGCTGCATCACAAGCTCAGTCACCCGTCTTTTGATCACGAGAAGGAATATGACGTGACCGTGGCCAAACCCATATCAGACGGTGCCTTGCGGAAAATGGCCGCGGGGCTGCCGATGATGGACACCCATACCCGTCCGGCCCGGGTCCGTCGGACTGCTGCCCGCCGGTTTCGCATTGTGCTGCAGGAGGGCAAAAACCGCCAGGTACGCCGCATGGTGCGCAAGGTCGGCAACCAGGTGACCGCTCTCAAACGGATTCGGGTAGCCAATATCAAGTTGGGAAATCTTGCCCGGGGCGCGTGGCGGCACCTGAATGAGCAGGAAAAGCAGGAGCTGTTGAAGATGCTTTAACCCGGGTTCAAGGTTCAGGGTTCAAGCTTCAGGGTTCAGGGTTCAAGGTTCAGGGTTCAAGGTTTATGGCCGTTTCGTACTCGTCCTCGTCCTCGAAGCTTTTGAGCCTCACAGTATCGAGGACGAGGACGAGCACGATTAAAATTCCCTTGCTTGGGGCTAATATACTTGAAGTTTCACACGAGCGCGGCCTCGATTCGGCTGAGCTCGTCGCAGGCCGGCTAAAGGACAGCCGGTCTGATCAATGAAAGAAACTTTGAAAAAGCGAATATCGAATAATGAATGTCGAATGTCGAAGGAATGAATTCTGTCCATTTTATAAAAAGACTGAGCGAAGCGATTCCATCCTTCGACATTCGACATTCGAAATTCGATATTCTGCGGTTCTGCGGTTCGCTTTTAATGAAGTTTCAAAAGAGCACGATATAAACATCCTAATTTGGGATTAATTTGAGGATTCGCTTATGTTAACATATGATTCCTTGGCCTCCGGCGAAAATAAAATTGCCGTGGTCGGGCTGGGTTACGTCGGCCTGCCCCTGGCAGTTCATCTGGCGCACCATTTTGACGTTGTCGGATTTGATTTGAAGACGCAAAGAATTCAAGAACTTCAATCCGGCTATGATCGCACCCTGGAAGTATCCGACAATCAACTCAAGCAGGACCGCCTGCAATACACGGATCAACCGGCCCAACTGGCGGACTGCCGGTTAATCATTGTTGCGGTGCCGACGCCGATCGACGACTACCGGATTCCGGATTTAGGTCCCCTGCGCGGCGCTTCGACAACCGTTGGGCGACATTTGCAAAAAGGCGCTTGTGTTGTCTACGAATCCACCGTGTATCCGGGAGCCACGGAAGAGGTCTGCCTTCCGATCCTGGAAGCCGAATCAGGTCTGGCCTGCGGGCGGGATTTTACCCTGGGCTACTCCCCCGAACGCATCAACCCGGGCGACAAGGTCCATACACTGGATAACATCGTCAAGATTGTGGCCGGCTCCGATACCCCAACCCGTGATTTGCTGGCTGATGTTTACGGCCGGGTCGTCAAGGCGGGTATCCACAAAGCATCATCGATCAAAGTGGCCGAGGCGGCCAAGGTCATTGAAAACACCCAGCGGGATTTGAACATCGCCCTGATGAACGAGTTGGCCATGATATTTGACAATATCGGGATCGACACCCTGGAGGTGCTCGAAGCCGCCGGGACAAAATGGAACTTTTTGCCTTTCAAGCCGGGTCTGGTCGGCGGCCATTGCATCGGCGTCGACCCCTATTATCTGACATTCAAAGCCGAAGCTTTGGGCTACCATCCCGAAATGATTTTGGCCGGCCGCCGCATCAATGATGGAATGGGCAAGCACATTGCCGAGCGGACCGTCAAAATGTTGATTGCAGCCGGCAAACAGGTGCGCGGTGCCCGGGTGGCGATTTTGGGCATTACCTTCAAAGAAGATGTGCCGGATCTGCGCAACACGAAGGTTGTCGACATTGTCGAGGAATTAAAAGATTACGGCGTGAACGTGCTGGTCAGCGATCCGCTGGCGGATCCGGATGAGGCCCAAGCTTACTACGGTATCCGATTACATCCCCTGGATAAAATCGAAAACCTGGATGCCGTTATCCTGGCGGTTATGCACAAAGTCTATCGCGACGGTGGTTTGGCCGGCCTTGCCGGTCTGTGCGTCGACGGCAGCGCCCTGGTCATCGATGTCAAAGGATGTTTCAGTCCGGCCGAAGCCGATGAGTTAGGGGTAACCTACCTGCGTCTTTGATCCGGATCTGGCATCGTGGCCCGACCCCCTAACGACCCCCTAACGGCTGGCGACCTGGCGGGCAGCGATTGACAGCGAATTGCCAAAATCCGGCGGCAAAAATTTGCCGGGGAGATTACCCCCGATTCTCGTGAAAACCGTGACGGTTTTTCGGTGGGTGCCTTTCTTCCGCGACCATCTGACGGCGCCGGGCTTTTGCCAGATACCGAAACAAACCGTCTTTCCTGCTAGCGGTTCGATCAGATCCGATTCCAGAAGAATCCATAATTGACTGGAATCTTCATCGAATTTTACTTCAAAGATTTGGCTGGCCGTATCAAATTCCTCCATTGCAGCTTCGACCCGCTCGGATATCGTCGTTTCTTGCATCTTTGGATCCCAGGGATGTACGATCGGCTGGTATACGGAAGTCGATAGCTGCCTGCGAAAATCATCGATCACCCGCTGGTCTGGATGGTCCTGCCGAACGTAGAGCATGGTCCAATCCACGTGAATCCGGTTTACAATTTCATTTTGCAGCTCCCCGTTTCTTAAGCGCACATCATCGAAATATGTCCGTATTTTGGCTTCGATTTCTTCCGGGCGAAAGCACAGTGGAATTTCAAGTTCGTGGGTGCGGTATCCAAATTGTTGATAGTTTAGCCAAACCGATAAATTGGATATCGCACCATAGATCCTATCCGCCACTTTTGCGGTTGTATTTAAATTTAAATCCTGGGCTGAGAGGAGGTCATAGGCCTCCTGGATGTAGCGCTGCAAATTTTGCTCCTCTTCAAGGAGATCGGCTTCCGTTGCCGGCAGGCCGTCTCCGTTGGCTGCAGTTAACCGGTGATCCGCAATCTGAAGGGGAAGCGGTTGATTGAGAAAATCCCGAGCGTAATGCCGCTCCCCCAAGAACTTAATCATCCAGCACAGGCAAAACACGATCAACAGGACGCTGCTGATTCGTGCTTTATCCCAATACGGTTTGTCTGCCCGCGGTTGCCGCCGGGAAGGGAGCAATATGAGAATCCCCACTCCCATCAGATTAGAAAGACCCAGCAGGCCCCAAACTCCGGGATAGCCTTTTAGCCTGGCATAATTCAAACACCCATAGGTAATCAGCAGCGTGGCCAACAGATAGGGTGCAATTCCCAAATTCGTCGTCTCACCTTTCCACAAGGTTACAAATTCAAACATTCTGTAGTCGGCCAGAAATTTTTCGAAAATCAAAGACGCCAGCATTAATAAACATCCCATCCAAAGTGCTTTTCTGGCCTTGGCTGCTAGTGGTTTTAGTTCAGGCGGTAAATATTCGGAACCGACTTCAGATCCGCTCTTTGCGATAAACGTATTTGCAGCATGGTGCCGAGGGAAAGAACTGCCTTCTGCCGGTTGCCGCGGGGCTGTTCGCAATTCATTCCGTTGGCATAGCACACACGTTTTATCAAAAACCTGATTCGTCTGACAGATGGGGCACTGCGCAAGGGGCAAGTTTTTTAAAGTGTCAATATCGGGTCTGTCAAGAGGGACGGTTGGTTCGCGTCCCAGAAAAACTTTGGCGCCAACCGCAGATAAATTGCGGTAATAGCGCTGCGCTGTGAATGCGTCGAGTTTGCGTCGGAAGAATACAGCCTGCCCATTGAAATAGGGGGCCACCTTGTTGGGCGGGACCCCAAAAAGTGCGGCAAAATTCGAAATGACGCTGGCTTGATCGGTTTCGGGGAGCAATTCGCCCTTAAATAGTATGAGCATATACCTCTTTCCTGGATCTACCCCTTAGTCGCCTTGACTCTGAAGCCCTCCGACTTTTGCAACGTTGGGGTATACTGGTCAAAGACCGGCAAGGAGCAACCCAAATGCCAGCAAGATTCGGCGGTCTGCATTTGACGAGGCACCATCCCTGATCCTTAACGCAAAATGCCTGTGCTTTTTTAAACTAGATCGGTAGATGCTTAATTCAGCGGCCACTGAACCCTGATCGTCAAAGATAGTTGTTGCTTTTTCTTTGCTGATTCGGCCCCATGTATTGAGAAATTTAGCAACGGACTTGAACTTTTCAAAACCGTTAATGACCAATGCCGCCACCGTAAATAATTCTTCTCTGGCCGAGTCTCCCAGATAAACTATGGAATCTTCGATATTCATGTCCGGATCGGCGCTGTAAACCGTCTCCCCTGATTGGGCGGTGCAGGCATAGGTCAAAAAAAGCTGGTTTTTCTTGACACGAGCAATTGGTTTATTGGAATCGTCCTCTACAATAATCTCTCTGGTAAACGGCCAGCCCCATTTTTTTTCACGAAATCGGCAGATCTGCTTTTGTTTCCCTTGGGCTGACACGATCACCTGAATTACTTTTTTCACCCGAAAGATTTTGGGCAAAAAGACGAGCGACATGAGAAAAATGAGTATCATAAGGGGCGTGACAAAAGCGGCTGTTGAAAATTTGGCTGTAAGAAAAACAAGTCCCAGTATTTGCAACGCGAACGCGGAAATTACGGTCGCCAACAACGTTAAAGCCCGCCCCAGTATCGGTTGAGTTGATTCTATCGCACCAATCCTAGCTCCTCCCGGGTCGGTGGCGGTCACGCAAACAGGACCTGAAAATATGGCGGGGCTGAAACGGCCCATGTCGAATTCAAAACCGGCCGACTGCAGAAAATTCGAAACCGGGTCATTATGAGTTGGTCGTTTCTGGTAAACGGCGTCAGGTTCGGCTGCGGCTGTGTTCGCTGACGAGAGCGCTTCGATGGCCGGATGTGGATTGGCATTTGATTCGCGCAGATTATCAAATACCGATGAATCCACAAGAATTCGCCGATCCAGTACCACATCGATTTCTGAAATTGCGCCGGCCCGGTTTAATATTGCCTGATACTTTTTAGCCTCGCCAAGAGAAAGCCCTTGTTTTACAATTCTTTTTTTCCCATCCAGATAAGTCTTCACAATTTCAGGGGAAACTTTGAATAAATCCGATAGCGCTTTTTTAGCAGCGCTTGGATCTATGCCATGCTTCAGGGATCCCAAAAGGTTTATTTTGTAAACATCTTCCAATAGTTGCCACCCGTTATTTTAGACTGAACCGGCCATCCTGGTATGGAGCAATAATTTTGCTCTGCATTGTTCAAGTCGCTGTCAGAGTTATTATCGGCTTTGATTTCCGATGCTTTAACAGTTGGAATAATTCCAGTCCTTCGGCAGTCGCTGATTGGAAAAGGTCATGTGACAACATATTGGATCGTTGCTGACACGACACCACGCGCCAACCGTCGGAAATCAGGATAATTAAACAAATTTCTCTTGATGGGCAAAACAGCTCAAGTCAAATTATGAATGGTCGATATATGTAATGATGTCCGAAAGACCTTGGACGCATTTGGTTTTATGATTCAAAAGAGTGAATTGTTATTTTAGCCGACTGACGGTCACATCACCTTCATTTGAATTTTCCGTGTACATCTCGTTTGCGCTATTCAATCAAGGTGGATGAAAAGAAAATCTAGGAGGTTTTGAAAATGAAATGCCCAGCATGCGATAATATGATTCAAGAGATAACAGTTGAAGATATCAAAGTGGATGTTTGCAAAGGTGGATGCGGAGGAATATGGTTTGATCGATTTGAACTTCAAAAAGTTGATGAGCCTCACGAATCTTTGGGCGAAAGCCTTTTGGATATAGAAAAATCGGATAGCGTTGAAGTGGGTGATAGTAGTTCAAGAACCTGTCCCAGATGTACGGACACCAAAATGATGCGTCACTTTTTCAGCGTGAAAAAAGAAGTCACGGTCGATGAGTGCCCCAAATGTGCGGGAATCTGGTTGGATTATGGTGAATTAGGCGAGATACGCAGCCAATTCGAATCCGAAGCCGAAAGAAAAAAAGCCGCCGAAAGCTATTTTCAAGAAATCTTTGGCAATGAACTGGACAGAATGCGGCAGGAAAGCGAAGAAAAAAGTAAAAAAGCCCGAAAAATCGCAAATGCTTTTCGGTTCATTTGTCCGACTTATTACATACCCGGCAAACAAAATTGGGGTGCATTTTAAAAAGCTGCAAATAATATGGAGCCTCAGCTCACGTTATTGCAACGTGGCATTCCATTTAGCAGAAGTTACGCCTTTTTAAACAAAGTCTGTTGGGGGGAGAACTGCCGCTAAGAGTGAATCATGCGGGTGGGATATCTCCTCCCGGTCTTATTTGGTTTTCTTTGCCAAAATTGATTTTGAACTGATTATCATTTTTTCGCAGTACCCTCTGAGTAGTGACATGGTCTGTTCGATTTCCTTAAAACCTGCACCATGACAACACGCACACTTTGTTGATTGTGCGTAGCGGTTCTTGCCGATGCCTTACGATCAACAGCCTCAATATTCTCATAAAACTTGACTCTGAAGCCCTGCGGCTTTTGTAACGTTTGGCATACCTGTCCAATCAGATTCAGGATTGGTTGTGTGGGGAGGTGCCTTTGTGCTATATTCCGCCGATCGATGCCGGTGCCATGGCCTCGACGGCCCGCCCTCGGCATAACCAACATGGACGGTTTGTAGATTGGCGACGCGGATCTTGCGAGGGCAGCGATAGCTGGAGAATTTAAACTCGCAAAATTGTTAGATATTGTAATCGGTTTCCCCATTCGTTTCAGCAGCGAATCCGGTATCGATCAACGCCCAATAGTTATCTTTGCTGAATTTACAGGAGACGTTATGAGCGCGGATTGGTGGGCTCGCGAAGGATTGGAATATCGAGAAGGTGAATTGCATTTAGGGCGGCAAAATCTGGCGGATTTGGTGAAATTTTCCGGAACCCCAACTTTCGTTTACGATGCGGCCCGTGTCGCCCAAAACCTTGAACGTATCCACTCGGCCCTGGACAACCATGCAGTCGACCATGAGATCTTTTTTGCGCTTAAGGCCAACCGGTTTTTGCCCCTGTTAACATTTCTGAAACTTAATAACCGATGCGGAGTCGATGTTTGCTCGCCGAATGAATTGCGGCTCGGGCGTCAAATTGGTTTTCGCGAAGACCAGATCGTTTACACCAATACCTCAGTCTCCAATAAAGATATTGAATGTTTGGCCTTGAATCCGGGCGTTCATGTCAATGTCGATTCGCTGAGCAGCTTACGTCGTCTGGCGACACGCTGCCCGGGACGGTCGTTAGGGCTGCGTATCAACCCGCAAATGGGTGTTGCCTATCACGATCACCTGACCTATGCGGGTGACAAGGTTACCAAATTCGGCATCTATGCGGACCGATTCGCTGAGGCATTGGAAACAGCACGTGAGTTGGGCACGACCATTACAACGCTGCATTTTCATGTGGGCTCAGGTTATATGACGCCCGACTTGGCTGAATTTGAACGCGTATTGTCTCGTGTGCATCAATTCGTCGAGCGTTGTCCCACCGTGAATACTCTTGATATCGGTGGTGGACTTGGCGTGCCGATGCGGCCGGAAGACGAGGGGCTGGATCTGGATCAATGGGCGGCCGTTATTGCCAATCATGCGCGTGAGATGGGCGTAAAAATCCAGATAGAGCCGGGTGATTATTTGATAAAGGACGCCGGTGTCTTACTGGTAGAGGTGAATACGGTAGAGGTGAAGCAGGGTACTTTATTTGTCGGTGTGAATGCCGGCTTCAATATACAGAATTCATATGCCTATTACGATATGCCATATGGGTTTGCCCCGCTGCGGCTTGATCCGGCTGCCCCGATCGTAAAACTCTCGATTGCCGGCAATATTAATGAAGCGATTGATGTATTTGGGCGGGAGATCGAGATACACCGGCCGCTCGAAGGCGATTTCCTGGCCATCGTCAATGCCGGCGGATATGGTTCGTCCATGAGCTCCAACCATTGTATGCGCGGCGAATTTAGTGAATACATTCTCTGGCCGGATGCCGGCTAAAAAACATGTTTCTAAATATGGGAAAATCTGATAGCGTCCACTCCGATTGATTTCTTAAAATGGACGGGCAGTATAGGTGTCAAGGGACTCTTATGACACGCCTATATTAACCCCAAGAGAGGGATTCTAAATCGTGCTCGTCCTCGTGCTCGTCCTCGTACTCGACATATAGAGGCTCAAAAGCTTCGAGGACGAGGACGAGCACGAGGACGAGCACGAAACGGCAAATGAGTTCATAGAAAATTGATATTGCATTGATCTGGCACAGTTTCTTTTCTTAGATCTGACTGTACGCTCACGGCCAGAGGTGACGCTTATAATTGGCGGAACATATCCTCATGCAAAGGTAAATCGACCTTGAAAGAGCCAACTGCCCAGCCTGCAAAAAGTATCGTGAATTCAGATCACGAAGGTTTGACCAAAGCCATTGAAATCCGTGACCTTCATAAATCCTTTGGTGATCTTGAAGTGCTCAAAGGAATATCCCTGGACGCGCACGAGGGGGAGGTTGTTGCCATTATCGGTGCAAGCGGGTCTGGAAAATCGACCTTGCTGCGGTGCATCAACATGCTGGAAACACCGACCCGCGGGACGATCACGGTGCACGGCGAAACCATTGAGATGAAAAGTGATGGGCAAGGCGGCCAAAAGCCGGCCAACAAAGCCCAGATCCAGCGTATTCGCACACGCTTGGCCATGGTATTCCAGAGTTTCAATCTCTGGCCGCACCTGACCCTGTTGGGTAATGTCATTGAAATCCCGGTCCATGTTCTGGGCCGACCCAAAGCGGAAGCCATCGAAGCCGCAGATGGTCTGTTGCACCGGGTTGGTCTGTATGACAAACGCGAGGTCTATCCGGCCTTTCTTTCCGACGGCCAGCAGCAGCGTGCCGCCATTGCCCGGGCGCTGGCCATCCAGCCGAAGGTCATGCTGTTTGACGAGCCGACATCGGCCCTCGACCCGGAGCTGGTCAGCGAGGTCCTGACTGTCATCGGCGATCTTGCCCGGGAAGGCCGCACGATGATGCTGGTCACCCATGAAATGAAATTCGCCCGGGAAGTGGCCAATCGGATAGTCTTTCTTCAAAATGGGATGGTCGAGGAGCAGGGCGAGCCGGAGGAGTTATTCAGTGCACCAAAATCGGAGCACTTAAAAAGGTTTATCAGTTCGGTGTCCTAAACCAATAACGAATAACCAATAACTCCCAATTGGAGGATAGCTCAAAGGGGGATAAACTTTAACCAAAGGAGGTTTAGATGGCTGGAACTATGAAAAAACTCATTCTCGTTGCCCTTTTGATTGTCTTCAGCGCCGGCATGGCATCTGCCCAAATGGTCCGGGTGGGGATTGCCGCCGAACCCTATCCGCCCTTCACCACACCGGATGCATCCGGCAAGTGGAGCGGCTGGGAAATCGAAATTATGGAGGCCCTCTGTGAAGAGGCCAAGCTCGATTGCGTGATTACACCGACTGCCTGGGACGGCATCATCCCGGCGTTGACATCCAAAAAGATCGACATGATCATCGCCTCGATGTCGATCACTGCAGAGCGCATGAAATCCATCGATTTTTCAGACAAGTACTACAATACACCGACCGCGATTATCGGCACGAAGACCATGAAATTCGACGCCACACCGGATGGTCTCAAAGGTAAATATCTTGGCGTTCAGATCGCAACAATCCACAAAGTTTATGCAACCAAATATTTCACCGGCGCCAAAATTAAAGAATACCAGACCCAGGATGAAGTCAACCAGGACCTGGTCGCCGGGCGCATTGATGCGACCCAGGCCGATTCCCTGGCACTCGCCGATTTTCTTGAGACTGCTGAAGGAAAGGCCTGCTGCGAGCTTAAGGGCATGGTCGCAGACGACCCGGAAATTCTCGGCGCCGGCGTTGGTGCCGGCATCCGTAAGGGGGACGACGCCCTGAAGAGCAAGATCAATGCCGCCATCGCTGCCATCCGCGTCAATGGTAAGTACGACGAGATTTCAAAAAAGTACTTTGACTTCGACATCTATGGTCAATAGATTTTCCACCGGAAGGGTGCCGGTCATATCGGCACCCTTGCTGGCGATATGAAATGTCGCATTATTTGAAACATTTGACCCACTTTGGCGTTACGGGAAATTCGAAATCCGAATAACGAAACTCGAAACAAATTCGAATGATCAAAATACAAATAACCAAAACATCGCCAAGGGATGTAATGAATGCAGTTGTTTTGAATTTTGAGAATTCGGGTTTTGATATTGTTTCGGATTTCGATATTCGGATTTTCATTGTAATTCTATCGTGTCCATAAGATCCTCAATTGGCAAAATCGCCTACAAAACCTTTAGGACACTCAACTAGGAAACTATGGGTAGTCTGGAACTTCTGGCCTTTTCACCGCCCGGTTGGGGCGGTGTTCTGCTGCGGGGATTGGCGACCTCGTTGACGATCGCTTTCGGCGGTTATTCTCTCGGTCTGTTGATCGGGATCGGCGGCGCCTTTGGCAAGCTTTACGGTGGTCCTGTGCTGCGTGACCTGCTGGAATGCTACACGACCATCGTGCGCGCCATCCCGGAGCTCGTGCTAATCGTGTTGCTCTATTATGCCGGGTCCGATATCGTCAACCAGGTGCTGGCATGGTTTGGCTCGCCCCCCATGGACATTAACGGTCTTGTGGCGGGTATCGTGGTTATCGGGTTTGTCCAGGGAGCGTATTCGACGGAAGTGCTGCGTGGCGCCATAAAAGCCATCGACCCGGGTCAGATTGAGGCGGCACGCTCCTACGGCATGGGCTCCGGGCTTCTTATGCGTCGCATCATCCTGCCCACTATGCTGCCCCATGCCATACCCGGTCTTTCCAATCTATGGTTGATCGCCACCAAAGACACCGCCCTGCTTGCCGTCATCGGGTTTTCGGAGCTGACCCTGGCCACACGCCAGGCCGGTGGCGCGACAAAGGCGTACTTCCTCTTTTTTTCTGCGGCCGGGGTATTGTACCTACTGGTGACATTATTGTCCAACGTCGGCATTCGCCGAATCGAACGGCACGCCTATCGCGGCATGCCGGATGTCGGGTAGACCATGACCAGCTGGCTGAAACCTCACCGCATTGTCCTGCTGCTGATTGCCACCGGATTGATCGCTCTCGTGGCCAGCTCCATGCGCTGGTACTGGCTGCCCAACTACTACGGCGCCCTGCTAGCCGGCATATGGAAAACTCTCCTTATTCTGGTGGCGACCTGTTTCCTCGGGTTTCTGCTTGCCGTGCCAATCGGACTTGTTCAGGTCACCGGCCCCAAGCCGTTGGCCAGGCTGTGCCAAGGATTTTGTACGATCATTCGGGGCACGCCGCTACTGCTCCAGCTTTGGCTGCTGTATTACGGACTCGGATCGCTGTTTCCGCAGGTTCCACAAATCCGGGAAACTTTCCTGTGGCCCTATTTGCGTGAAGCCTGGCCCTATGGGGTGCTGTCATTGACCCTGTCTTTTGCCGGTTATGAGGGCGAGGTCATGCGCGGTGCCTTTGCCGGTGTGCCCTATGGAGAACTTGAGGCTGCGCGTTCCTACGGCATGAAACCGTTCACTATGTTGCGTAGAATCTGGCTGCCGCGGGCGGTGCAGCGTGCCCTGCCAACTCTCAACGGGGAAGTTGTTCTGCAGTTGAAAGCAACCCCGCTGGTTGCCACGATTACCGTCGTCGACGTCTACGCGGTCATTTCCAAGATCCGTCAGGACACTTACGTGATCTATGAACCCTTGCTACTGCTATCGCTGATCTATTTGTGCCTGACCGGCATCCTGGTGACTATATTTCGTTACTTTGAAAACCGAATTCCTACAATAAAAGCCTGACCCGGCATGGCCGGAATTGAAGATTAAAGATTGAAGATTGAAGATTTATGGTTCGCCTTCGGCGGATCTATTATTTTTGTCACTCATTGTCACTTACCCTGTTCAGACATGATTTGATTCTAATATATTTAGGTAATAAATTGCCTTGAATCTAAATGCCTAAAGTTAATGAATTATGTCTGTTTTAAAAAAGATATTATCCTACAACTTCTAATAACGATTAACCAATAACCAATAACACCTAAATGAGCGCTTCTCGCTCATTTAGGGTAGTAGTTGAGAGGACCCCTGCCACATGAACCGTGCTGACAATATCACGCTTGATCTGCCTGAAATGAAAGCCCTGCGCCAGGAGCTTCACAGCTATCCTGAAATCGGTCTGGAGGAAACCCGCACGGCCGCGTTAATTGCAGGCCATCTGAAAAGCTTGGGTTATCAAGTGCATCGTGGGCTCACCAATACCGCTGTTGTCGGCACCCTGCGAAACGGCGGTTCCAACCGTGCCATCGGTTTGCGGGCCGACATGGATGGATTGCCGATTACCGAGCAGGAAGGTCTGGCGTATGCGAGTAAAAATCCCGGCATAATGCATGCCTGCGGTCATGATGGGCACATGGCGATGCTGCTGGGGGCGGCCAGAGCGATTGCTGAAAGACGCCGGTTTGACGGCGCTGTCCATTTGATATTTCAACCGGCCGAAGAAAATTGCGGCGGCGCCAAAATGATGGTCGACGAAGGACTGTTCGAGCAGTTCCCATGCGATGCGGTGTTTTCGCTGCACAATGACCCGAATTTGCCGCTGGGTCAGATCGCCCTGCGAGACGGCCCCATCATGGCCGCGGTGGATGAAGCCCGCATCACCGTTCATGGGCGCGGCGGCCACGGGTCCGAGCCGGAAAATACCGCCGACCCGATCGTGGCCGGGGCGAGCATCGTTATGGCACTGCAAACCATCGTATCGCGCAATATCTACCCGTTTGAGCCGGCGGTCATCACGGTCGGTTCAATTCATGGCGGTTCGGCCAGCAACATTATTCCCAACCAAGTCGATCTGGTTGTCGGAATCCGTTCATTCGATCCGGCAACACGGGATTTTATCGAAAAGCGGATTACCGAAATTGCCGAATTACAGGCCGAAAGCTACGGTATGAAGGCCTCGGTCGACTATGAGCGCAGCTATGACGCAACCGTCAATCACACGGCTGAGACCGGATTTCTCCGGAAACAAGCCGTGCAGTTCGCGGGGCCTGAAAATGTTGTCGATCTGGAGCGACCACTCATGGGGAGTGAAGATTTTACCTATATGCTGCAGGCCTGTCCGGGCAGCTATTTTTTCATTGGCGCCTCATCATCCACCGATGCCAAACCTTTGCATCATCCGGGCTATAATTTCAACGATGACCTGTTGCCGATCGGCGCCGGTTTCTGGACCCAACTCACCGAATCATTCTTGGCGCCGGACAAGCCTTAAAGTGAAAGCCAAAATAAATTAGACGAATGTGCTGGCAGATGCGGTTGGCTCACCGGGACCTTGTCATAAATACGGCCTTGAGCGCATGCGCAATGCCGGTGTCGTTATATCGAGTGTGAAAGGGACGTTTTATGAGTGGCAGCGGACCGTCCACTGCGGTAACACGATCTTTGGAGATATTTATGAAAAGCCCCAGCCGGATGGCATCTATTTGTAATACAGAGTATATAGTTGTGGCGAATACAACTCGTTTTTGCTTGGTAACAGCCGTGATTTTATTCTTCTATCGCCGTCAGAAAAGTGCGGAAATAACAAATTACAAGCACCAAATTACAAATAAATCCCAAATATCAATATCCAAATCTCAAATAAGGTCAAAAGTCGCGAGTTTGGATATTTGAATTTTGGGTATTGTGATTTGTTTGTTATTTGTTTTTTGATATTTGAGATTTTCTAACCCTGACACTTGACACCTTTGAACATCAACGAAGTGGTGACCTCGAATTGTCAATATGACTTCACCACGAGTCTAGATGGCACTCGAGCCCCCATCCACCATCAAGGTCTGGCCGGTCATGAAATCAGATGCTTCCGAGCACAGGAACAACACCGGCCAGGCCACCTCGGCGGGCTCCGCTATTCGGCCCATTGGAATTGCTTTTACGATTTGATCATAAAATTCCGCATTGGACCAGAAGGGTTCACTGAATTTGGTGCGCACCATGCAGGGCGCCACCGCGTTGACCTGGATGTTGAAGGCCGCCAGTTCCTGGGCCATGACCTTGGTCATCATTTCGATGCCGGCTTTGGCCACACCGTAGATCCCCATGAACGGCGCCGAGCGCCGTCCGGCAATCGAAGACAGGCTGACGATCTTGCCTTTGTTTTGCCCCCGCATGATCTGTCCCGCTTTGCGGGAACATAGATACGTGCCGTTTAAATTGCTGTCGATGATTTTGTTCCACAGCCCCGGATCGGCATCGACTGCGCCGGTGGCGATGTTCATGCCCACATTGTTGACCAACCCGTCAATGCTGCCAAACGCCGCTGTGGCGTTTTCGAACAGCCGGTCGACATCTTCGGCCTTGGCCACATGGGCCTGGGCGGCTACCAATCTGTCACCGCCATCGAGCTGCCGGGCGGCTTCATCCAACCCCTCCTGCTTGCGGCCGCAGATAACGACCCGGGCGTTTTGATCCAGCAAAAGCCTGGCGATTTCCAGACCAATCCCCCGGCTGCCGCCGGTTACGACAAAGACCTTATCGTCAAGATTAAAAGACAAATTGCCCATTGTTACCTCCATGGTTAGATGAGTAGTTGATTGGTTTATTGGTTGATTCGTGTTTGGTATAAGATCGACCGCAAAATAGCAAACCATAATTAATGATTTCAACCAAAATTCTTGGTAAAGGGAAAAACCGATGCGGTTGTGCGAATAAAAGGAAGGCCACAGTCAATTGGACACATAAATAACCAACAATTGTAAGGCAAAACGGTGGATAGCTGATCTGATGCAGGCCTGTTAAGAGAGGTTTCCTATCTTTCTGGGAGGTGTCAGACCATATCGAAAGTTATTTTACTTGATCCAAATCAACCATTAAAAAAAAGTAATAAATCTACCATCCCGCCGGCCGCGGCGGGATGGTAGATTTATTCTATATAGAGCTTCTGACCCGGGAATATCATAGTTTCCGGATAAAGCTGATTTAAATACATCAGGCGCTCCAGCGGCATGTTGTGTCGCTTGGCAATCAGAAACGGGCTGTCGCCGGCTTTGACCTCGTAGGTCGCCAGACCGTCAACCGAAGGGGGGGGAACGGGTTTGCCTGAAAATATTTTCAGGACCTGCCCGATATGCAGGGTGGTGGATTTTAATCTATTGAGCTCCTGGATTTTTTTGGTGGTCGTGCCATATTGTTTCGCGATGATGTACAGCGAATCTCCCTTGCGGACGACATGGTTGACCGCCTGACCATTGCGAGGTTTTGCCATTACCGTAATCGTTTTTTTGCGGTATCCGCGCTGGGGTATTTTTAGACGTTTGCCGGCCACGATATAATTGGAACGACGCATGTTGTTGGCCCGCATAATGCTCCCGACACTGGTCCGGTATTTTCGCGCGATAACCGACAGGCTTTCGCCGGGACGCACGCGATGGTAGACATACGCCCGTTGGGGCGGATGGGACTGCGGTATATGATCGATTTGCGTCAGCAGCATTTCACCATGGCCGGGCGGAACCCTGAGGTTGTAGCTGTCGCCGGGCGTTATCTTGTACCGCAATTCGGGATTCAGGCCTTTCAGCGATTTTTCGTTGACGCCAATGGTTCTCGCAACATTGCGCAGACTGACCTGTTTGTTGACGATGACCGTTTCAAATTCCAGCGGCTGGTCGACGATCACCTGGTCCATGCCGTATTTCTCGAGATTGTTCAGCACATGCAGCGTTGCCAGGAAGCGGGGCACATAGCGCGCGGTTTCCCGGGGTAGCCGTTCATAGAGGTCCCAGAAATTGTCCAGATAGTTGATGTTTTGGCTGCGGATGACCCCCAGAACTCTGCCTTCACCGCAGTTGTAGGCCGCCAGGACGGTCGACCAGTCCCCAAACATGCTGTGCAGTTCTTTGAGATAATCGATGGCAGCCCGGGTTGCTTTGGCCGGATCCATGCGTTCATCGATAAATTTATTGCGATTCAATCCGAATTTGTAACCGGTTGAGGGAATGAACTGCCACAGACCCAGGGCGCGCGATCTCGATAGCGCGTTGGTTTTAAAGCCGCTTTCTATCAACGGCAGCCAGGATAGTTCTTCAGGCAGACCGGCTTCTTTCAGGGCACGGACGATATTGTCCCGGTAACGGCCCGAGCGTATCAGGGATTCAATGAAAAAACGGCGCTCGCTGCCTTGAGTAAAACGCTTGATTTCAGCCTGCACGTGCCGGTTGACAACCACCGGGATGGCATTGTGGTTTCCGTTGACCACGATATTGCGTGATGCATAGATCTCCAGGATGCGCTTGGAGATCATAAACCGCAGATCTTCTTTTTGTTGGATGTGTTTGGGCTGATTCGATGTATCCACACTTAATATCAGCGCGTAGGCCCGATCCAAGGCTTCGACCGCATTTTCCAATTCGCCCTGCTGCCAATATTCCTGGGAAAGCTGACATAATTCGAGGGCTTCATCGAGATCGTTTTGGACCTTCTGGAAAGCGATTGTCTCAGCAGTCGGTTCGCTTCCATGTCTATTTTCGCCGTTCGCGGCGTCGGCTGAATCGAGGGACGCCTCATTTAGACTGGTATCCTGCAATCTGTCGCCGGCTGTTGACACACCGGCTGAAGTGGATGGATCTTTTGAAATTGGTGACTGATCAGGGCCGGGATTAAGATGGGCGCACGCACTTAAAATCATTACTAACACTATCGGTAGGACAAAGCGTCGATGGTTCATTAAATCGTTTCCTTATAATATTCAGGCAGTTATATCTTTTTCGGATAATGGTGGCAACTTTCGCTCGATAAGGACTACATGTATTGGATTAATCAAAAAAAGCTAAGATTGTCAAGGGCTTATATATAAAAAAATGCACTATGCGATTGAAACCTCCTTAAACCCGCTATCCGGAAACCGGTTCCAACCAGTTTTACGCTATTTTTGTGCCAAAAGCATAGTGGTGCCCTTTTCAAATCGAAATTAATGCTTATCGTGAAGGCTTATGTCAGTAGCGCAGCCGAAATTTAAACGATCGTCGGAATTGCCACGGCGCCGAGCGACATTTCTGTCACCGGGGCGTCGGTGGACTGAACCCAGCCGACAGACAATTTATTGACGGTCGTCGATAATCATTGATATTTAAAGCGATTCATCTTAAACTAAATCGGTTTTAACCGATTACGCGGTCTCGAGTTTCTGGTTTTGGTGCTCCAGACACCTTGGCTCAATAAGCTGTTAGAGGAAATACGATAAAATATTAGAAAAAAGATGATAGGCTACGAATATCGGAGCTAAACGCCAATATCTTTATTTAATCACCGTTAAACAATTATAATTAAGCTTGCTATTTTTTCGATAGATAGTTAAATAAATTCGTTTTGAGTAAAGAGGTTTTGCCTCATCATTCACGATTGGATTGTTAAATTAAATTGAAGTGTTAAGTTGTGAGGCCAGCGTAGCTCAGCTGGTAGAGCAACTGATTTGTAATCAGTGGGCCGGGGGTTCGAGTCCCTTCGCTGGCTCCAAATCTTTTCGGCCGGCAGTTTTTTAGTTAACTGTCGGCCAACCAGTACAATTAGACGGCATTAACTCACAACCCGATTTTCCAGGTAATGGACAGGAGAAGGTGGATTAACGGAATCTTATCGTCTGATCTGCAACCTCTGAGCAACAATTGTCAATAACGAAACGGTGGGGTTCCCGAGCGGCCAAAGGGAACAGACTGTAAATCTGTCGGCGAAGCCTACGGAGGTTCGAATCCTCCCCCCACCACCAGCCTGAAGATAAGGCATATGTAGGAGATCCCGGTATAGTTGGCAGGGGTCGATTTGAACTACATGGCTTCCTGCAGGAGATCATGCAAGGATATCAGGAACCCTTTAAATTCTATCCTCAGTGATGCCTCTGTGCCGGGGATACAACCGATGATTAAGAGCGGGAGTAGCTCAGTTGGTAGAGCTTCAGCCTTCCAAGCTGGATGTCGCGAGTTCGAATCTCGTCTCCCGCTCCAAAAGATAGCAAATCTAGCAGCAATATCCAGGACAGGGGAATATACGGGGTCCCGTAGCAGACAGCCCACGTAGCTCAGTCGGTAGAGCGCTTCCTTGGTAAGGAAGAGGTTCAACGGTTCGATTCCGTTCGTGGGCTCCACTTAAATAACCTGCCATGCAAGCTCGATCGCACCTGTGGCGGCCTTTAGCGGGTTAAGATATAGAGGATAACCTTTCAAACAATAGTATCCACAAATCATGGGAGGACAGGAACATGTCAAAGGCAAAGTTTGAGCGGACCAAGCCGCATGTGAACGTAGGAACGATTGGTCATATCGATCATGGCAAGACGACGTTAACGGCGGCGATCACCAAGCATCTGGGATTGAGGGGGATGGCGGATTTTGTGCCCTTTGACCAGATCGACAAGGCGCCGGAGGAAAAAGAGCGCGGAATCACCATCGCTACAGCGCACGTTGAGTACCAGACGGAGAATCGTCATTACGCGCATGTGGACTGTCCGGGTCATGCGGACTATATCAAGAACATGATCACGGGAGCGGCGCAGATGGACGGAGCGATCTTGGTGGTGGGTGCAGATGATGGTCCGATGCCGCAGACCCGCGAGCACATATTGTTGGCGCGTCAGGTGGGCGTGCCGCAGATTGTGGTATTTTTGAACAAGTGCGACATGGTCGATGACGAGGAATTGATCGAGCTGGTGGAGCTGGAGCTGCGGGAGTTGCTGGACAAGTATGAGTTTCCGGGCGACGATACGCCGATTGTGCGCGGCAGTGCGTTGAAGGCGCTGGAGAGCGACAGTCCGGATGCCGACGAGGTGGCGCCGATTTTTGAGTTGATGGAAGCCATTGATACGTTTATTCCGGAGCCTGAGCGCGATGTGGACAAGCCGTTTTTGATGCCGATCGAGGACGTGTTCAGCATATCGGGTCGCGGTACGGTGGTGACGGGGCGAGTGGAGCGCGGCATCGTGCATGTGGGTGATGATGTGGAGATTGTTGGAATCCGTGAGACGTTTAAGACGGTGTGCACGGGAGTGGAGATGTTTCGCAAGCTGCTGGATGAAGGCCAGGCGGGCGACAACATTGGTGTGCTGCTGCGCGGGACCAAGCGCGATGAGGTGGAGCGCGGTCAGGTGGTGGCGGTGCCCGGATCGATCACGCCGCATACTAAGTTTAAGGCGGAAGTGTACGTGTTGAGCAAAGAGGAAGGCGGCCGTCACACGCCGTTTTTCAGCGGTTATCGTCCGCAGTTTTATTTTCGGACCACGGATGTGACGGGGATATTGACGCTGCCCGAGGGTGTTGAGATGGTGATGCCCGGCGACAATGTCACGATTGAAGCGCATCTGATCACGCCGATTGCGATGGAAAAGGAGCTTCGCTTTGCAGTGCGAGAAGGTGGTCGTACGGTGGGCGCAGGCGTCGTCAGCGAAATTATCGAATAATTGCTAAGGAGTCCTTCAGGTGAGAATTATAGTTACCCTTGCATGCACTGAATGCAAACGAAGAAATTATACGACAACCAAAAATAAGCGTACGACGCCGGATAAACTGGAGTTCAGCAAATACTGTCGTTTTTGTCGCAAGCACACACCGCACAAGGAGACCAAATAGACCGGCAATTCTGAAAATAGCTTATTACATCTACAGATCATAGACAATTACCATTTGCGAAACGGATCATGCAGGCCAGTAGCTCTAACGGTAGAGCATCGGACTCCAAATCCGGGTGTTGGGGGTTCGAATCCCTCCTGGCCTGCCACACTTTTTGTTGGTGAAGCTCAGAGTTCGAAGATCAAGGGATAAATTAATTTCCTTCGTTTTAACAGGCTCGGAGCTTTCGCCATTTTAGGAGCACAATGGGACGGATACAACGTAAAAAGCCATCTGGATCAAAAAAGAAAAAGAAACAGCGATCTGATAAACAGCCGGCCGGCGGAGTCAAACAGGCCCAGGTTCACGGGCTGAAGAAAGCATCCGCAGGTGCTGCGGTCGTCAAGAGCGAAAAGAAAAAGCCGGCACCCGGCGCCGGCCCGGTAGCCGGCAAGCCCAAAGACAACCTGTTGACCAAAACCACCCAGTTTTTAAGGGAAGTCAAGGTCGAACTTAAAAAGGTTACCTGGCCGTCGCGCAAACAAACGATCGGCTCCACTGCGGTGGTAATTGCCCTGGTGATGATTATATCTTTGTTTCTCGGGGTTGTCGATTTTGGCATTTCCAGTTTGATCCGTATCGTTCTTCAATAATCCGAGGAGATAGAAGAGTGGCGCTTAAATGGTACATCGTTCATGTGTATTCGGGCTTCGAAAACAAGGTTAAAGCGGCTTTGGAAGAGCGGATTGCCGCCGGTCCCCATCCTGATAAGTTCGGTGAAGTTCTGGTGCCCACCGAGGAGATCGTCGAGCTTGTCAAAGGGAAGCGCAAAACATCTTCCAGGAAATTTTATCCGGGATACATCCTGGTTAAAATGCAGCTTGACGATGAAACCTGGCACATCGTCAATGATACCGCCAAGGTCACCGGATTTTTAGGCGGGCGCGAAAAGCCGACACCCATATCCGATCAGGAGGCGGATCAGATTTTAAATCGGATGGAAGCCGGCAAGCTGAAACCGCAGCCGAAATATTTTTTCGAATCCGGCGACGATATCCGGGTCATCGACGGACCGTTTACAAACTTCAACGGTACGGTGGAAGAAGTCAATCATGAAAAGGGTAAAATCAAAGTCCTGGTGAGCATTTTCGGCCGCGCAACGCCGGTGGAACTGGACTTTGTGCAGGTCCAAAAATTATAGATTGGGCCTCGGGCATTTTTTCTGACAACATACTGTACGTAACTGATTGTATATTGTCGATTGAAGATTGAATATTAAAGGAATTCTATCATTTAATAAAATGAGAATAAGATCGATGGAGCGCAGCGACCTCCATAAATATTCAATATTCAATAGTCAATTCCGGCTCGTCCGGGTAAGGAGAGAATAGGTTAAAATGGCAAAAAAGGTAATGGCGCTGATTAAACTGCAAGTCGAAGCTGGCAAGGCCAACCCATCCCCTCCCATTGGTCCGGCACTGGGCCAACACGGGGTTAATATCATGGACTTTTGCAAGGCATTTAATTCACGGACGGCTCAGGATGAGGGAATGATTATCCCCGTGGTGATAACCGTTTTTCAGGACCGGTCCTTTACATTCATCACGAAAACTCCTCCGGCAGCCGTTTTGCTGAAAAAAGCGGCCAAAGTAGCCAAAGGCGCCGGGGACCCGAAACGGGACCGGGTCGGCTCGGTGACCCGGGCGCAGGCCGAAGAGATTGCCAAACAAAAAATGGTCGATCTCAACGCGAATGATTTGGATGCGGCTTGCAAAATTATCGCCGGGACGGCGCGAAGTATGGGTATTGAAGTGGCATAAAAAAACGCTTTGCCAAGCGGGCGTTGCGGGTTGCGTGTTGCTGAATTGGAATTATTTTATTTAGTTATATCCTTATAGAACAGCGTGCCGCACGCCATGTGAAATACGAATTAAGGAGATAATAAAGACGATGCCGAAACGAGGTAAAAAATATACTGAATCGAGAGAAAAATTGAGTACCGGTGCGGTCGATGGTTTTGAAGAAGCTGTCAAAAAAACCCTTGAATCATCGTATGCCAAGTTCGATGAATCCATCGATGTGGCCGTCCGCCTGGGGGTCGATCCCCGACACGCCGACCAAATGGTGCGCGGAAGTGTGATTTTGCCCAATGGGACCGGCAAGGAGGTTAAAATCCTCGTTTTTGCTAAGGGCGAAAAGGAAAAAGAAGCAACCGATGCAGGAGCCGATTTTGTCGGCAACGACGAACTCGTTGAAAAAATAAAAGGTGGCTGGTTCGGGTTTGACAAGGCCGTCGCCACACCGGATATGATGGGGACCGTCGGGAAAATCGGTAAGCTGCTCGGACCGCGCGGGCTGATGCCCAATGCCAAAACCGGAACCGTTACATTTGATATTTCCCGGGCTGTTGCTGAACTTAAAGCCGGCAAAATTGACTTCAGGGTCGAGAAAGCCGGTATCGTCCACGCCCCCATGGGAAAAGTTTCTTTCGGTGTCGAAAAAATTGTCCAGAATATTACTGCCTTTTTAGAAACCATCTTACGTCTCAAGCCGGCGTCCAGCAAAGGAACTTATTTGAAAGGTATTGCTCTATCTACCACGATGGGACCCGGAATCAGGATCGATGCTACACATATTAAGGAATTGATCAAATAGTCTATTCTTAATTTTCAGGGCGTTAGATTCCGCCGGCCAAACATTATCTTGGGAGACGAATCAATTCACAAAAAAATAGCCTTAACGGCCTGCTTTGGGTAAAGGCTACAACTCAAAATTATTCTGTCGGAGACCGTAGGTTCACTGCCAATATGGCTGACCAAAGTTGTGTTTAATCGGCATTGCCGGCCTACCGAGACGGATATGTGATTGTCCTAATAACAACCTGATGTCCAGGATCACAATTACAGATCAGTTTTACCGCGTTTCCTCCGGTTTTTGTTCAGATCATGAAAGGAGGTGAAATTAACAGTTGAAATTAGCAGCCAAACAACAAATTGCCGAAGATCTGCATGCCAGATTTGCCAAATCCGCAATTATCGTAGTGACCGACTATAAAGGCCTGGATGTGACGACGATCAATGACTTGCGTCGCAAGCTCAGGGAAGAGAACATCGAATACCAGGTAGTCAAAAACACGCTGCTTGTGCGAGCAGCCGAAGACACCGAAGTCGCCCTGATCAAAGATCATTTCAAAGGTCCCAGCGCGGTTGCGATAAGCTACGATGATCCGGTAGCTCCGGCCAAGGTTCTAACCCAGTTTGCCAAAGACCATAAGAATCTTGAAATCAAGGTCGGCGTACTCAACGGCAAGGTGCTTGATGCTCAAGCGATCAAGGCTCTGGCGGCCCTGCCTTCCAGAGAGGTCCTGCTGGCCCAATTTTTGTCGGCCCTCAACGCGGTGCCGACCTCTTTTGTGAGAGTACTGGCTGAAGTTCCCAGGAGCCTCGTGAATGTGCTGTCAGCGATTAAGGATCAAAAGGAAGCGGCCTGATGCTGCAGGTTTAGTAACCATTTGTAAAAAGATCTAAAGAAAATTGAAAGAATAACTGGAGGAAAAAATGGCAGATATCACTAAAGAAGATGTAATTGATTTTATTGCAAGCATGTCGGTTCTGGAATTATCCGAACTGGTCAAGGATATGGAGGAAAAATTCGGCGTGTCGGCGGCGGCACCGGTGGCCATGATGGCGGCCGGACCGGCGGATGCAGGGGCCGGCGAAGCAGCCGAGGAGCAAACCGAGTTTGATGTTATTCTAACCGCTTTCGGCGACAAGAAAATTCAGGTCATCAAAGAGGTCAGGGCCATTACCGGGCTGGGTCTCAAGGATGCCAAAGAACTCGTTGATGGCGTGCCCAAACCCGTCAAAGAGGGTGTCCCCAAAGATGAAGCTGAAAAAGTCAAGGCTCAATTGGAAGAAGCCGGGGCGCAGGTTGAGGTCAAATAATAAACTGTCAGTTGTTGGTCGTCAGTTGTCAGTTGTTTCGATTCGCGCAGATCTGCCGCTAAAAAGCGTCGCTGGATACCAGCCGAATCCGGTCAGGGGCAACTGACCACCGACAGCTGAAGGCACATCAAAATAGCTAAATGTATTTCAGTATCCGTTCTTCCCGCAAGATTCTAATCATATTCGTTAATGAGACTTCTTTATCACCAACGGACCACTGACAAATATCAACACACAATAATGGGAGATGCCATGTCTGATCGGCCTTTGGCAAATACGCGCATACGAAAAAATTTCGGCAAAATAAAAAAGTTGGTCGACATCCCGGACCTGATCGGGATGCAGCGGGAATCATTTCAACGGTTTCTGCAAATGGACACCGCCCCTGAAAAGCGGCGGGATATCGGTTTGCAGGCTGTCTTTAAGTCCGTGTTTCCAATTAAAGATTTTACCGGGAGCGCATCCCTTGAATTTGTCTCCTATCGATTCGGAGAAGTAAAACACAGTATCGAAGAATGCATTCACCGAGGGATGACTTACGAAATTCCGGTTCGAATCACTGCCCGACTGGTGGTTTACGATGTTGACACCGAGACCGGCGTTTCCAATATCCGGGATATCAAAGAGCAGGAAATTTATTTCGGCACGATACCCTTGATGACCGAGAAAGGTACTTTCATTATCAATGGGACCGAACGGGTGGTTGTCAGCCAGCTGCACCGTTCATCGGGCGTGTTTTTTGACCACGACAAGGGAAAGACCCACTCCAGCGGCAAAATTATTTACAGCTCCCGGATTATTCCGGTGCGCGGTTCCTGGATCGATATGGAGATCGACCCGAAGGACATTGTCTACATTCGGATCGACCGCCGGCGCAAATTCCCGATCACCATTCTCTTCAAAGCATTCGGCTATACGGTGGAAGACCTGCTGTCCTATTTTTATCAAAAAGAGAAAATCGTGGTACAGGGCAAACGGTTTTTCAAAAAGTTTGATGAAAGGTTTCTCAAGGGGCGCCGGGCCAGCAAGGATGTCAAAGATCCCGAAAGCGGTGACGTCCTGGTGAAAAAAGGCCGCATCTTTGCCCAGCGCGCGATCAAGCGCTTGAAGGCCGCCAAAGCGGATTTGATTCCCATCCATGCCGATGAGGTCATGGAGCGGGCTTTTGGGGAAAGTATATGGGATCCGAAAACCAATGAGGCCATTATAAAAGCCAACGATACCGTCGATGAAGACATCCTGGCCAAACTGTCCGAAGCCGGCGTCAGCGAGTTTGAGCTGCTGTTTATCGATGGCTACACTGCCGGTGATTCGGTTCATAAAACCCTGTTAATGGATAAGGTCGAATCCAAAGAAGAGGCTCTGATTGAAATCTATCGCCGACTCAGGCCGGGTAATCCGGCCACGCCTGAAGTGGCCCAGGATTTCATCGACAACCTGTTTTTCAAGTCCACCTATTACGATCTTTCCGGGGTCGGACGTTTGAAAATTAACCAGCGTTTGAACATTTCCAGTGAAATCAATCTGAACATTCTGCGCAAAGAAGACATCCTGCTGACCGCCAAGGCGTTGATCGAACTCAGGGATACCCAGGGGGTTGTGGATGATATCGACCATCTTGGAAACCGTCGGGTGCGCGCGGTCGGCGAACTACTGGAAAACCAATATCGCATCGGGCTGGTTCGGATGGAACGTGCCATCAAAGAGCGTATGAGCCTGCAGGAAGTCGACGCGCTGATGCCCCACGACCTGGTCAACCCGAAACCCGTATCGGCGGTGGTTAAGGAATTTTTCGGTACCAGTCAGTTGTCTCAATTCATGGATCAGACCAATCCGCTATCGGAGACCACTCATAAACGACGCTTGAGCGCTCTGGGACCCGGCGGTCTGACCCGGGAACGGGCCGGTTTTGAAGTGCGTGACGTGCATCCCTCCCATTATGGGCGGATTTGCCCCATCGAAACCCCGGAAGGACCCAATATCGGCCTGATCGTATCGCTGAGCACCTATGCCCGGGTTAATGATTTTGGTTTTATCGAAACCCCGTACCGGGTCGTCGAAAAAGCCAAAATTACCAAAAATGTCAAATTTATGGATGCCTTCGAGGAAAAGGAACAGCCCATTGCCCAGGCCAATGCCCCCGTCAATGACAAAGGCGAATACGTCAATCCGCTGGTTACTTCGCGGGTTGCCGGCGAATTTACCATTCTTGAGCGCGCAGAAATCGAATTGATGGATATCTCGCCCAATCAGCTGGTTAGTGTTTCGGCCTCCCTGATTCCCTTTCTGGAAAATGACGACGCCAACCGGGCTTTGATGGGATCCAACATGCAGCGTCAGGCGGTGCCCCTGCTGATGAATCAAGCACCTTTGGTCGGCACGGGCATCGAGGCCGTTGTGGCCAGGGACTCCGGGGTGGCCATCGTCGCCAAACGCGATGCCACTGTCGTTGCGGTTGATGCGTCGCGCATCGTTCTCAGACACGATCCTACCGACGATCTCAATGAAAAGGATGTCACCATCTACAGCCTTTCCAAGTTTATACGATCCAATCAGAACACCTGCTTCAACCATCGCCCGATCGTCAAAAAAGGGCAGCGCGTCTATGCCAGGGATATTATCGCCGACGGACCCGCCACGGAACAGGGAGAGTTGGCGCTCGGTAAAAACGTCACCGTGGCCTTCATGCCGTGGGGCGGGTACAACTTTGAGGACTCCATCCTGGTCAGTGAAAGACTGGTCAGAGACGGCGTGTACACCTCGGTACATATCGAGGAATTCGAAGTTGTCGCCCGGGATACCAAGCTCGGCAAAGAGGAAATTACGCGGGATATCCCCAACGTCGGCGAAGAGGCTTTAAAGAACCTGGATGAGAGCGGAATCATCCGGCTGGGCGCCGAAGTCAATCCCGGAGATATCCTGGTCGGCAAGATTACCCCCAAGGGAGAAACCCAGCTGTCACCGGAGGAAAAGCTGCTGCGGGCCATATTCGGCGAGAAAGCCGGAGACGTCAAAGACACGTCGTTACGCGTGCCCCCCGGAGTGCAGGGAATTGTTATCGATGCCAAAGTATTTTCGAGAAGAGGCATTGAAAAAGATGATCGCACTCGCCTGATCGAAGATGAAGAGATCGCTTCCCTGGAAAAAGATCGCGATGATGAGTTAAAAGTCGTTGAAGACGTGGTACGATCCCAGCTGGCAGAATTGCTGGTGGGCAAGAAGACCTTTGCGCCGTTGAAAAAGGGCAAAAAGGTGCTGATCGCCAACGGCGCCAAAATCGACGCCAAAACTCTGGCCGAAATACCCATTGTGCACCTCGAAGGGGTTGTTTTAAAGGACCCCGAGGTAACCCAGCAGGTCCATGAAATTATAGAACGCTATCGGGATCAGTGCGAGCTTTGCCGGCTGGCGTTCGAGCAGCAGGTCGGACGCTACGAAAAGGGTGACGACCTGCCTCCGGGCGTGATCAAAATGGTCAAGGTCTATGTGAGTATGAAGCGCAAACTGTCGGTCGGCGACAAAATGGCCGGGCGCCACGGCAACAAGGGCGTGGTCTCGAGAATTCTGCCGATCGAAGATTTGCCCTACTTCGAGGACGGAACTCCGGTCGATATGGTGCTGAATCCGCTGGGCGTGCCCTCGCGTATGAACGTGGGACAGATTCTCGAAATTCATCTCGGGCGGGCGGCCAAAGTGCTGGGCGACCAGCTGATCCTATTGCTGGAAGAGCAGAAAATAAAGGCGCTGCGGGACAAAATAAAGAAAATATTTGCCAAACCGGAAATAAAAAAGCAGATCAACAGCATGGAAGACAGCGAGCTGGTTGATTTTGCATCCTATTATACGGATGGCGTCTTTATGGCGACTCCCGTTTTTGATGGTGCCAAAGAAAATGAAATCAAGGACCTTTTGCTCGAGGCCGGACTGAGCAGTACCGGACAGACCACGCTTTACGACGGGCGCAGCGGCGAGCCGTTTGACAAACAAATCACGGTGGGCACCATGTATGTCATGAAACTGCATCACCTGGTTGATGACAAGATTCATGCCCGTTCCATCGGACCCTATTCGCTGGTCACCCAGCAGCCGCTGGGCGGCAAGGCCCAATTCGGCGGGCAACGTCTGGGAGAAATGGAAGTGTGGGCGATGGAAGCCTATGGCGCGGCCTTTGCCTTGCAGGAGTTCTTAACGGTAAAATCCGATGATATGGCCGGCCGAACCCGAATGTATGAAAAAATCGTCAAGGGCCAAAATGTGCTGGAACCCGGCATTCCCGAATCTTTCAGGGTCATGACCAAGGAGCTCCAAGCCCTGGGCCTGGACATCGCTTTGCTGGAAGAAGCGGAATGAGGCGGAAAAGATTATTGAAGATTGAAGACTGAAGACTGAAGATTTGTGGTATCGCTTCGCTCTATCAATTTTATTCTAATCGATAGAACTGCTTAAGTCTTCGATCTGGTTACGGCATAATTCATGAGCAACATAATTTGATTTTGATAAATTAGGTAATAAACCGATCAAGTTGGAATTGAAGATTGAGTAATTGTGGATGTCGCTTCAGGCTTCGCCTTCGGCTACGGCCCGAAAAGTCACTCCGTCGTTTTTAAAATCGATCCGCCGAAGGCGAACCTTAAATCTTCAATCTTCAATCGAAAATCTTCAATTTTTTAACCCTTAACCCCAAAATAGGAAAAATCCATGGAAACTCTGTATGATTTCTTTGCTAAACCGACGGATCCCAAACGGTACCGGGCCATTCGGCTCGCACTGGCATCACCGGAGCAAATTCGTAAATGGTCGCACGGAGAAATAAAAAAACCGGAAACCATTAATTATCGTACATTTAAACCGGAACGTGATGGTCTTTTCTGCGCAAAGATTTTTGGTCCCACCAAAGACTATGAGTGTAACTGTGGTAAGTATAAACGCATGAAACACAGAGGCGTAATCTGTGAGAAATGCGGCGTTGAAGTCATCCAGTCCAAGGTGCGCCGGGAGCGCATGGCCCATATCGAACTGGCAACTCCGGTGTCCCACATCTGGTTCTTAAAAAGCCTGCCGAGCAAGATCGGCAACTTGCTGGACCTGACCCTTAAGAATATGGAGAAGGTGCTCTATTTCGACAGCTACATCGTGCTTGATCCCAAAGATACTCCCCTGAGCAAAGGACAGCTGCTTTCCGACGAACAGTATCTGGAAGCCCAGGAGACTTACGGAAATAAGTTCGAAGCCGGTATCGGCGCCGAAGCGGTCAAGGTGCTGCTGGAAAATATAAACCTGGATGAATTGTACGATGAATTGCGCACGGATATTCGCGAGACCGGGTCCGTCGCCAAAAGACAAAAATTGGCCAAACGGCTTAAAATCGTGGATGCCTTCCGCAAGTCGGGCGTCGATCCGGTCTGGATGATCATGGACGTGATCCCGGTTTTGCCGCCGGATCTGCGTCCCCTGGTGCCCCTTGAAGGCGGGCGTTTCGCCACCTCGGACCTCAACGATCTCTATCGCCGGGTCATTAACCGCAATAACCGGTTGAAGCGGCTCATTGATCTGAAAGCGCCTGATATCATCGTACGCAACGAAAAAAGAATGCTGCAGGAATCCGTCGACGTTTTATTTGACAATGGCCGCCACGGTCGTGTGATAACCGGCACCAACAAGCGTCCCCTGAAGTCTTTGAGCGATACCCTGAAAGGCAAACAGGGCCGATTTCGTCAGAATCTGCTGGGCAAACGCGTCGACTACTCCGGGCGTACCGTGATTACCGTCGGTCCCGACTTGCGGCTGCACCAGTGCGGCTTGCCGAAAAAGATGGCTTTGGAGCTGTTCAAACCCTTTGTCTACTACCGTCTGGAGCAAAAAGGTATGGTGTCAACGGTTAAAAGCGCCAAGAAAATGGTCGAACGCGAAATCCCCGAAGTTTGGGACACCCTGGACGAAGTCGTCAAAGAGTACCCGGTTTTGCTCAATCGTGCCCCGACCCTGCATCGTCTCGGAATCCAGGCCTTCGAACCGATTTTAATCGAGGGCAAAGCCCTGCAGCTGCACCCCCTGGTATGCACGGCCTTCAACGCGGACTTCGACGGCGATCAGATGGCGGTTCACGTCCCGCTGTCCGTGGAGGCTCAGATCGAGGCCCGGGTGCTGATGCTGTCCAGCAACAACATCCTGTCCCCGGCCAACGGCAGCCCGATTATCGTGCCGAGCCAGGATATCGTGCTGGGGATCTACTACATCACGCGCCATGTTTCCGAGACCAACGGCAATCCCAAAATATTTGCCAACGCGGAAGAGGTTCGTTCCGCCTACGATGCGGGCGCCGTTGGATTGCACCATCCGATTATCCTGCGTATGTATGGCAAACGCTACGAAACGACCGTCGGCCGGGTTTTGCTGTGGGAAATTATTCCCAAGGTCGATATTATGGAAATGCGCCATCTCAGTATGGCAACGGCCGAGGAAATCCAGCCGATTTTGGATCGACTGAATGCCGGTGAGGAATTTGTCGATCTGGTGCGTGAATACTCCCAGGCCGAGGACAAGGACAACGACGGCCACATCGGAAAGTTGACCTTCAATGAATTCAAAGGGATCTTCGGCTGTGAAGATGCGGATGTCGAGGCCCTGTACATGCTCAAAAAGGGCGAGCACAGTCGAGCTGCCCTCTATGCCGGTGAAAATTACCATCTTTTTGAGGTGCTTGATAAGAATCCCGCGATCCCCTTTGACATTGTCAATCATGTGATGGACAAGAAAATGCTGCGCGATCTGGTGGATTATGTGTATCGAAATCTGGGCCCCAAAGCGACGGTTATCCTGTCTGACCGGCTGAAGGACCTTGGATATAAGTTTTCAACCCAGGGCGGCCTTTCGATTTCAATTGACGCCATGATCACCCCCGAAAGTAAACAGACCATCATCAAAAAGGCCGAAAAGCGGGTGGCCGAGATCAGCCGCCAGTACACGGAAGGTTTGATAACCCAGGGGGAAAAGTACAACAAGGTTGTTGATATCTGGGCCAAAGCCACCGATGACGTTGCCAATGAAATGATGGACGCCATGAAGAAGGAACCGGTACAGGACCAGCATGGCAAGCCCGTGCTGGATGCCAAAGGCATGCCGGTCATTGAAGAAAGTTTCAATCCGATATACATGATGGCCGATTCCGGCGCCCGGGGCAGCAAGGATCAGATGCGCCAGCTGGCGGGCATGCGTGGTTTGATGGCCAAACCATCGGGTGAAATCATCGAAACGCCGATCGTGGCGAATTTCCGCGAAGGACTCTCCGTGCTGCAGTATTTTATCTCCACCCACGGTGCCCGCAAGGGCCTGGCCGACACGGCACTGAAGACCGCCAACTCCGGTTATCTGACCCGGCGCCTGGCCGACGTCGCCCAGGACTGTGTGGTTCTGGAAGATGATTGCGGAACCATGATGGGCGTTGAGGTAGAGCCCCTGATGGAAGGCGGTGAAGTTATCCAGCGGCTGGGTGAGCGTGTTCTGGGACGGGTGGCGGTTGAAGATATCATCGATCCCTTCAGCGAAGAAGTAATTTGCGATCAGGGACGGGAAATAGACGAAGTGGTGGTGCAAAAAATCGAAGAGGCCGCCCTGGGTCGGCTCAAGATTCGATCGGTTCTGACCTGCCGGGCCCGGAGCGGTGTCTGCGCCAAATGTTACGGTCGCGATCTGTCCCACGGTCGATCGGTGGAAGTCGGTCAGGCCGTCGGCATTCTGGCCGCCCAATCCATTGGTGAACCCGGTACCCAGCTGACCATGAGAACCTTCCACATCGGTGGTACCGCCAGTCGGCGGGTTGAGCAGGCCGACATCCGGGCCCGGGTGGACGGTACGGTCAAATTCGTTGACCTGAGTGTGGCCGAGAATTCTGAAGGGCAGCGCGTGGTCATGAACCGCCGCGGCGGGAAATTTACCATTTTAAACAAAAGCGGCCGGGAATTGGAAAGCTTCCCCGTCATCTACGGCGCCCATTTGCAGGTTAAAGACGGCAGTAAAGTGAAAGCCGGTGATTTGCTGGCCTCCTGGGACCCCTTTACCACCCCGATTCTATCGGAAGTGGACGGGTCGATCAAATTCGGTGATATCGTCATCGGGCGTACCATGCAGGAGAAAGTGGACCCGGTTACCGGCAAATCCAGCCATACCATCATCGAATCCAAGAGCGCCGATGAGCGACCCCGGATATCCATTAAGGATGCGGACGGCAAGACCGCCAAGCTTCCGGAATCCAGCGGTGCCGCGCGCTATATCCTGCCGATCAATGCGATTTTACTGGTTGAAGAAGGTGACGACGTCAGGGCCGGTGATGTGGTAGCCAAGCTTCCCAGGGCCACCACCAAAACCAAGGATATCACCGGTGGTCTGCCGCGTGTCGCCGAACTGTTTGAAGTGCGCAAGCCCAAGGAAATCGCGGTTCTCAGCCAAATCGACGGTTATGTCTCCATTGCCAAAAGCACCAAGAAAGGCAAACAGAAGGTCACCGTGACTCCGGTCGATGTCGGTGACAAAAAAGAATACCTGATTCCACGGGGCAAACACATCAATGTCTATGAAGGCGACTACATCAGGGCTGGCGAGCCGCTGATCGGCGGATCCGCCATTCCCCAGGATATTCTGAGTATCAAGGGGGAGGTTGCCCTGGCACGTTATTTGGTGGATGAAGTTCAGGAGGTTTACCGCCTGCAGGGTGTGCGCATCAACGACAAGCACATCGAAGTCATCGTGCGTCAGATGATGAGGCGGGTCAAGGTCACCAGCGTCGGTGACTCGGATTTCATCATGGAGGAACAGGTTGACAAGCTCAAATTCGAAGAGGCCAACCGGGCCGTGGTCGAAAAAGGCGGCAAACCGGCCGTGGCAGAACCCCTGATCCTCGGAATCACCAAGGCGTCTCTGAGCACCGATAGCTTTATTTCAGCGGCCTCCTTCCAGGAGACCACCAAGGTGTTGACCGATGCCAGCATTTCCGGGGCAGTCGATTCCCTGAGAGGGCTGAAGGAAAACGTCATTATGGGCCGGCTCATCCCGGCCGGCACCGGCATGGTGCAGCACAACGATGTCGGCGTTGAGGTATCTCAATCGTAAAAAAAATAATTGACAACCACAACAAAAGTGTTGACAATATCCAATTACATGTATACATATCGATATTTTGCTGCACGCGACTTTTGAAACAGGATCAACCAAAAAATAGAGGAAAAAATGCCGACCATAAATCAGCTAATCAGAAAAGGCCGGAAAAAGATTAAAAAGAAAACCAATACACCGGCATTGAAAGGGGCGCCTCAAAAAAGAGGGGTCTGTACCCGGGTCTATACTTCAACACCCAAAAAACCGAACTCGGCATTGCGCAAAGTCGCCCGTGTGCGACTGACAACCGGTGTTGAAGTGACAGCCTATATTCCCGGTATTGGGCACAATCTGCAAGAGCACTCGGTGGTTCTGGTTCGTGGAGGACGAGTCAAGGACTTGCCGGGTGTTCGGTATCACATCGTTCGCGGAACGTTGGATACGCTGGGGGTTGAAGACCGCAAACAGGGCCGGTCCAAATACGGCGCCAAACGGCCCAAATAAGTTAAGTTCATCGTTATTTGTTATTTGTTAATAGACAGGGAGTAGGTCGGGGGAAGGTCCATTCCGCAAACTGAAGCAAATCATTTCTGAAGCACAGATAACCAATAACCAATAACTAATAACCATTATCAATTATGGTGTAAGTATGCCAAGACGAAGAGATGTGCCTGAGCGACCGGTAATTTCCGATCTCAAGTACGACAGCAAACTGGTTTCGAAATTTATAAACTGCGTCATGCGAGACGGCAAAAAGAGCACCGCCGAATCGCTTCTCTACGATGCGTTTGACATCATGCAGGACAAGACCAAAGATTCTCCGCTCAAGCTTTTTGAAAAGGCGGTGGACAACGTGCGCCCGTTGATTGAGGTGAAATCCAGACGAGTTGGCGGCTCAACTTACCAGGTTCCAACGGAAATCCGGCCCTCGCGGCGCACCGCTCTGGGGATTCGGTGGATTATCGGCTTTGCGCGAAAACGGCCCGAAAAAGGGATGGCCCGAAAATTGGCAGCCGAATTGATGGATGCGGCCAACGGTCGCGGTGCATCTGTCAAGAAAAGAGAGGACACCCATAAAATGGCCGAAGCCAACAAGGCTTTTGCCCATTTCCGATGGTAGGAAAAAATGACTAATGAATAATGACAAATGAATAATTTTGGAGGTCGCTGCGCTCCATCGTATTCAAAAAAATAAAAAAGATCCGCCGACCTGCGACGAGCTCAGTCACGTCGAGGCGAACCTTAATTATTCATTAGTCATTTGTCATTATTCATTTTTAAAGGACAACAAATTGAAGATTGATCCGCCAGTTGCGGAGTGGAGTTCGTTGCGATCTATCGTTTTGTAAAAGAATTTTATAAAATTCGATCCGCCGGAGGCGGACATCAATTATTCAATATTCATTAGACATTATTCATTTAATATAAGCACCTATTACTAGGGCATATCTTCTTTGACAATGCCCTATGGTTTTCTTAAAGGGGAGGACAGGAACATGTCAAAGGCAAAGTTTGAGCGGACCAAGCCGCATGTGAACGTAGGAACGATTGGTCATATCGATCATGGCAAGACGACGTTAACGGCGGCGATCACCAAGCATCTGGGATTGAGGGGGATGGCGGATTTTGTGCCCTTTGACCAGATCGACAAGGCGCCGGAGGAAAAAGAGCGCGGAATCACCATCGCTACAGCGCACGTTGAGTACCAGACGGAGAATCGTCATTACGCGCATGTGGACTGTCCGGGTCATGCGGACTATATCAAGAACATGATCACGGGAGCGGCGCAGATGGACGGAGCGATCTTGGTGGTGGGTGCAGATGATGGTCCGATGCCGCAGACCCGCGAGCACATATTGTTGGCGCGTCAGGTGGGCGTGCCGCAGATTGTGGTATTTTTGAACAAGTGCGACATGGTCGATGACGAGGAATTGATCGAGCTGGTGGAGCTGGAGCTGCGGGAGTTGCTGGACAAGTATGAGTTTCCGGGCGACGATACGCCGATTGTGCGCGGCAGTGCGTTGAAGGCGCTGGAGAGCGACAGTCCGGATGCCGACGAGGTGGCGCCGATTTTTGAGTTGATGGAAGCCATTGATACGTTTATTCCGGAGCCTGAGCGCGATGTGGACAAGCCGTTTTTGATGCCGATCGAGGACGTGTTCAGCATATCGGGTCGCGGTACGGTGGTGACGGGGCGAGTGGAGCGCGGCATCGTGCATGTGGGTGATGATGTGGAGATTGTTGGAATCCGTGAGACGTTTAAGACGGTGTGCACGGGAGTGGAGATGTTTCGCAAGCTGCTGGATGAAGGCCAGGCGGGCGACAACATTGGTGTGCTGCTGCGCGGGACCAAGCGCGATGAGGTGGAGCGCGGTCAGGTGGTGGCGGTGCCCGGATCGATCACGCCGCATACTAAGTTTAAGGCGGAAGTGTACGTGTTGAGCAAAGAGGAAGGCGGCCGTCACACGCCGTTTTTCAGCGGTTATCGTCCGCAGTTTTATTTTCGGACCACGGATGTGACGGGGATATTGACGCTGCCCGAGGGTGTTGAGATGGTGATGCCCGGCGACAATGTCACGATTGAAGCGCATCTGATCACGCCGATTGCGATGGAAAAGGAGCTTCGCTTTGCAGTGCGAGAAGGTGGTCGTACGGTGGGCGCAGGCGTCGTCAGCGAAATTATCGAATAAAAGGAAAGACTTAGGGTAATGATAACAAATACCAAGATCAGGATCCGACTGAAGGCGTATGATCATAAGCTGTTGGACCAGTCTGCTTCGGATATTGTTGATACGGCTGCCAAGACCGGTGCCAAAGTTGTGGGGCCGATACCTTTGCCGACGCGCATAAATAAGTTCTGTGTCTTGCGTTCGCCCCACATTGACAAGAAATCACGGGAGCAGTTTGAAATGCGGACTCACAAACGGCTGCTCGATATTCTTGAGCCCACGCAACAAACGGTCGATGCGCTGATGAAATTGGACCTCTCCCCGGGTGTTGATGTAGAGATAAAGCTTTAAAACATTATAATAATGCGTAGCATAGCGTAATTAATCCGCAGACCTTCGATTCAGTAATCCTTGCAGTTCTCATTGGATTTTCCGCGGCCCTAAATATGCTATTTGACAGGGCGGATTAATTCCCGTCAGGACAAAAAAAATCAATCCTGTTTTCGACAGAGGCGATTAAAAAGATAACAGCTGCACACAAGGGATACATTTGGCCATGAGCAGAGGAATTTTAGGAAAAAAATTAGGGATGACCGGCGTCTTCACATCCGAAGGAAGGTATGTACCGGCGACCGTTATCGAAGCCGGACCGTGTGTGATCACTCAGATCAAGACCCGCAAAACCGACGGGTATGATGCGTTGCAGCTTGGATTCGGCGAGAAGCGACCCAGCCGGGTGAACAAGCCGCTGCAGGGACATTTCAAAAAGAGCGGTGATAAATGCTTTCAGTTCATAAAAGAATTTTCGGTAGAAAACCCGGCTGACTATGAAGTCGGCCAGGAGCTCACCACCGAGTTGTTTAAGGTGGGCGAGCGGGTCGATGTGGTTGGAACGACGAAAGGCCGCGGCTTTTCCGGCGTCATCAAGCGCCACGGTTTTCATCGCGGACCCATGACCCATGGAAGCCGCAATATCCGGCGACCCGGTTCCGTCGGATGCAGCGCCTGGCCGGCCAAGATTATCAAGGGCAAAAAGATGCCCGGCCAATACGGCAATGATCGCAAGACGATTCGCAACCTTGAAATTGTCGATATCCGTTCCGATGATAATTTGATTCTGGTGAAAGGAGCGGTTCCCGGAGCCGAATCCGGCCTGGTGTCCGTCAACAAACTCAAATTCTAAACAGATTATGTGATCCGTTGACCTGGATCAACGGTAATAGATGAGGAAAACTATGCCGGTTCTAGATGTCCAAAATGTAGAAGGCAAACAGATTTCGCAGGTTGAACTAGCGGATGACGTATTTAGCGTGCCTGTCAAGTCAAGTATCCTGCATGAAGTCGTTACCATGCAGTTGGCTAACAGGCGTTCGGGTACGGCAGCCGTCAAACACCGCAGCGATGTGCGGGGCAGCGGCCGCAAGCTTTTCCGCCAGAAGGGAACCGGGCGGGCCCGTCGCGGCGATATCAAAGCGCCGTTGCTGAGAGGCGGAGGGGTTGTTTTCGGACCGGACGGTAGAAAATATACCCAAAAAACCACCAAGAAGGTTCGCAAGCTGGCGTTGAAGATGGCGTTGAGCAGCAAAGTACTCGAAAATGAGCTGATGGTTTTGGATCAATTCGAACTTGAGCGGATTAAAACCAGTGACTTTGTCAGCGTTCTCGAGGCCCTGAAACTTAACAATGCCCTGATCGTCACCGAAAAAAAAGATGAACATTTAGAGCTTTCTTCCAGGAACGTGCCTGATGTCAAAGTTCTGCGCAGTGAAGGCCTGAATGTTTACGATATTCTCAAATACCGGACATTGGTGCTTTTGGAGCCGGCGGTAAAGAACATTGAGGGGAGACTGCAAGCATGATTAACCATGAGATTATAAAAAGACCCCTGATCACCGAAAAGACCAGTATCCAGAAAGAAATGTTCAACAAGGTGACTTTTGAAGTTGACCGCCGGGCCAATCGGATTGAGATAAAAAAGGCAATCGAGACTATTTTCAATGTCAGGGTCGCCGGTGTTCAAACGATGCAGATTACGGGTAAAACCAAGCAAAGAGGCCGAATAACCGGCAAACGACGCGACTGGAAAAAGGCGATTGTGACCCTAATGCCCGGTGAGCGAATCGACTTCTTTGAGGGGGTCTAATTATTGAAGATTGAAGACTGAAGATTGAAGATTGGTGGCATTCTATCTGTTTTAATTCTTCCCGGTTCAATAAAACCAGAGCGATGCTCACTGATCTTAGATGAGATAGAATACATTAAATATTCAATCTTAAATCTTCAATCTTCAATTACATGGGAGTGATAATGGCAACTAAAAAAGTAAAACCAACGTCTCCGGGACGGCGATTTCAGGGCTATTCTTCCTTTGAAGAGGTCACGAAAACCAAGCCGGAAAAGCAGCTGCTGCGGGTTATCAAGAAAACCGGCGGCCGCAATGCCAAGGGCCGCATCACCTGCCGGCACCGCGGCGGCGGTCACAAACGTCACTACCGGTTAATCGATTTCAAACGCGACAAGATCGGCATTCCGGCCAAAGTCGCCTCCATTGAATACGATCCTAACCGATCGACCCGCATCGCCCTGCTGCACTATATCGACGGTGAGAAACGATACATCCTGGCTCCGTTGAATCTCAAGGTCGACGATATCGTACAATCCGGTCCCGAGGCCGATATTAAGCCCGGCAACACCTTGCCGATCAGCAATATTCCATTGGGCACCCAGATTCACAATATCGAGCTGCGGCCTGGTAAGGGCGGCCAAATTGTGAGAAGCGCCGGAACCTATGCGCAGCTGGTCGCCAAGGAAGATCGCTACGCGCTGATCAAACTGCCCTCCAGCGAGGTGCGCATGGTGCTGATGAACTGTAAGGCCACTGTCGGTCAGCTCGGCAATGTGGGGCATGAGAATATCGACCTGGGCAAGGCCGGCCGCAAACGTTGGCTGGGCAGAAGACCCAAGGTCCGGGGCGTTGCCATGAATCCGGTTGACCATCCCATGGGCGGTGGTGAAGGGCGTTCTTCCGGTGGACGTCATCCCTGCAGTCCGTGGGGGGTTCCGACCAAGGGCTATAAGACCCGCAGAAATAAAAGCAGTGATCGTTTGATCGTTAAACGACGCTCGAAAAAGTAGTTATTCGTTATTTGTTATTAGTTATTAGAAGTCAGGGGACGCCATAGTGCGTTGCAAGACGATGATTTACAAATAACCGATAACCAGTAACCAATAACCAGTAACTAATAACTAATAACTAATCACTGAGGTAAGTATGCCACGATCGCTAAAAAAGGGGCCGTATGTCGAGCAAAAGCTGATGAGCAAAGTGCTGGTGGCGCAGGAGACACGCAGCGCCAGGGTCATTAGAACCTGGTCCAGACGTTCGACGATTGTGCCGGAAATGGTCGGCATTACGTTGGCTGTTCACAACGGTCGCAAGTTCGTGCCGGTTTTTATATCCGAGAATATGGTGGGGCACAAGTTGGGTGAGTTTTCCCCGACCCGCACATTTTACGGCCATGCCGGTGATAAAAAGTCAAAATTGAAGAGATAGAACCGATCGACAATGTTCGTGGATTGGATTGACTATCTGGTGTCGGGTGTCGGTGTCAAATACGACACTATCGGTCCTGACACCTGAAACCTGACACCCGAACACTTCAAATAAAAGGGTAGGAACCATGGAGGTTAGAGCCGTCTCTAAATACGTTCGCATTTCACCGACTAAAGTAAAAAAGGTGGTGGGTGCGGTCAAAGGCAAACCGGTGGAAAGCGGGCTGCAAACGCTCAAGTTTATGCCGCAGAAAGCTGCGGGCATTCTGGAAAAAATTATCCGTTCAGCTGTTGCCAATGCAGATCAAAATTCAGATATTGATGTCGATTTGCTGGTTATACGCAACATCACCGCCGATCAGGGGCCGACGCTCAAGCGTTGGAAGGCGCGCGCACGGGGTAGAGGAACGCGTATTTTGAAAAGAACCAGTCATATTACTGTCATCTTAGATGAAGAAACTGCGCTATCATAAAGGAGGTAAAGGTTGGGCCAAAAAGTAAATCCGATAGGATTAAGATTGGGAATAGTTAAAACTTGGGAATCGCGATGGTTCGGCGGCAAGAACTATGCCCAATATATTCTGGAAGACCATAAGCTGCGCCAGTTTATCAAGAAAAAACTCTTCCACGCAGGTGTTTCACGGATTGAAATCGAAAGATCCTCCAAGCGCGTTCGGCTGCGAATTTACACTTCACGACCCGGGATTGTAATCGGTAAAAAAGGTTCTGAAATTTCGCAGCTCAAAAAAGATCTTGAGACGATGACCGCTCATGAGGTCATGATTGACATCCAGGAAGTCAGAAAGCCGGAAATAGAAGCTCAGCTCGTGGCGGAGAACGTGGCATTGCAGATCGAAAGACGAGTCGCCTTTCGTCGCGCCATGAAACGCGGAGTATCCTCGGCCATGCGTTTCGGTGCCCTGGGTGTTAAGATTATCTGTTCCGGACGGCTGGGAGGCGCCGAGATGGCCCGCACTGAATGGTATCGGGAAGGCCGGGTGCCGCTGCATACCCTGAGGGCGGATATTGATTACGGCTTTATCGAAGCCCGTACCACCTACGGTATCATCGGCGTCAAAGTTTTTATTTTCAAGGGAGAGATACTGAAGAAAGATCATTTGCAGACGGAATCTGCCTAGCGCCTGCAAATTTATGGTCTGCGAGTTTCTATTCCATAGTATTAATCATTTATAGTCGATTTTGGTTGCCCAGCGCGTCTTTCAGGGTCTGCGGGCCTTGTCCCGGCAGATTAGATAGAAGTGCAGCAGGCAACAGGAGTTAGTGTTATGCTTAGCCCCAAAAAAGTAAAATTTCGCAAGCAGCAAAAAGGAAAAATGCGTGGCGTCGCGCGCCGCGGGAGCACGTTGAATTTTGGTGAGTATGGGTTGCAGGCGACCGAATGCGGTAAAGTGAGCGCCAAACAAATCGAGGCGGCTCGTATTGCCATGACCCGGCATGTCAAGCGGGGAGGGCGAATATGGATTCGTATTTTCCCGGACAAGCCATTTACCAAAAAACCTGCTGAAGTCAGGATGGGCAAAGGGAAAGGGTCGCCCGAAGGTTGGGAAGCCGTCATTCGTCCGGGTCGAATCCTTTACGAGATGCAGGGGGCTAGCAAAGAAATGGCCCGGGAGGCCTTGCGGCTCGCGGCCCATAAGCTTGCGGTAAAGACCAAATTCGTCGAGAGGAGCGAAAGCTTATGAAGGCCAGCGAGATCAGGGATATGAACCTGGATGAAATGCATAGCAAGGTTTCTGATTTAAAAGAGGAACTGTTCAATCTGCGATTTCAACACGAAATCGGCCAACTAGAAAATCCTCAACGAATGAAACAGACCAAAAAAGACATTGCCAGAGTGGAAACGATCATTAGAGAAGTCACCTTAAACCAAAAGGAAAGCAACGAATAGTGGCTGCTATGAAACAAAGAGGAATGAAAAGACGGTTGATCGGGACGGTCGTCAGCAACAAGGCAGACAAAACAGCGACGGTTCTGGTTGAACGATTGGTCAAACACCAGATGTATCACAAATATGTTAGAAGGCGCGCCAAATTTGCAGCTCATGATGCTAGCAACGACTGTCAGATAGGTGACAAGGTGCTGATTTCGGAATCCCGTCCAATAAGCAAATCAAAGCGATGGCGGGTAATCAAAATCGTTGAAAAGGCTGTTTGATTTTAGAGGGAATTAAAGAAAATGATTCAGGCGGAGACCCGATTGACCGTGGCTGATAATTCCGGCGCCAAAGTGCTCTATTGCATTAAGGTGCTGGGCGGCTCCCGCAGACGGTATGCATCCATCGGCGACATTATAGTGGTGACCGTTAAGGAAGCCATACCGAATGCTAAAGTGAAAAAGGGAGATGTATTAAAAGCCGTTATCGTACGAACGAAAAAAGAAATACGTCGACCCGACGGCTCTTATATCAGATTTGATGACAACTCGGCTGTGTTGATCAACGCGGCTCGCGAACCCATCGGTACTCGTATATTCGGTCCCGTGGCCCGCGAACTCAGAGCCAAACGGTTTATGAAAATTATATCCTTGGCACCGGAGGTTCTATAAATGAATAATGACTAATGAATAATGAATATTTAAGGTATTTGTTCCTTCAGATTAAATCGATAGAATTCCTTAATTAGTCATTAGTCATTTGACATTAGTCATTTGAAATGTTTTGGAGAAATTCTTATGATGGCAAATAAGTGCTATATAAAAAAGGACGACAAAGTAAAAGTCATTGCCGGCAAGGATAAGGGCAAGATTGGAAAGGTATTGAAGGTAGACCGCAAAAAGGGCGGTCTGCTCGTAGAGAAAATTAATATTGTCAAGCGTCACAGCAAGCCGACCCAACAAAACCGACAGGGCGGGATTGTCGAAAAAGAAATGCCGATCCAATGGTCCAATGTCATGGTGATGTGCGGCAAATGCGTTGCTCCCGCCCGTATCAAAATGCAGCGGCTGGAGGATGGTAAAAAGGTTCGGGCCTGTGTAAAGTGCGGCGAAGCACTGGATACATAAGACCATTTGCCGGAGGATCAGAATGTCACAATTAAAGAAGTTTTACGAAGAAGAAGCCGTTCCCAAGCTGGTAAAAGCCTTTGATTATAAAAATATCATGGAAGTTCCCAGGCTGGAAAAGGTTGTCTTGAACATGGGCCTGGGAGAGGCCATTCAAAATATTAAATTGTTGGATGCAGCTGTCGAGGAACTTAAAATCATAGCCGGGCAGAAACCGGTCATCACGCGTGCCAAAAAGTCGATTGCCGCTTTCAAGCTGAGAGAAGGCATGCCCATAGGCTGCATGGTCACTTTACGGCGCGGTCGAATGTATGATTTTTTCTACAAGCTGGTGAACATTGCCTTGCCACGCGTCCGCGACTTCCGTGGGATCTCCGGCAAGGCCTTTGACGGACGCGGGAATTACTCGCTGGGAATTAAAGAGCATATGATCTTCCCTGAGATTGATTTCGACAAAATCGATCGAATTAAAGGGCTTAACATTAGCGTGGTAACCAGCGCCAAAACCGACGAAGAAGGCAAAGAACTGCTGCGGATTCTGGGCATGCCGTTCAGGAATTGAGATTCATGGATCTACGGTTCAGATATATGGGGCAGGCCTAAAGGCACAGGGGGCAAATTAACAAACGCACCACGGAAGGACACGGAGGGTCACGGAAAAATAAATATATTTAAAACAAATTATTGTTTTCCGCCGCAGGCGACTTAATAAATCCGTGCAGCTCTGTGAAAAATCCGTGGTTAAACAAAACAAAAATATGAATCCATTCCGCTTAAAAGTTTGCTACTAGATAATATAAGTTCCTTGATTTAAAGGTTAGATTAGGAGGATGATTTGGCAAAAAAAGCGCTTAGACATAAAGCGGTGCAAAAACCCAAGTTTAAAGTTAGATCTTATAATCGATGCCCGATATGCGGCCGACCCCGGGGCTACTTGAGAAAATTCGGTATTTGTCGAATTTGTTTTCGAGTTTTCGCATCCCAGGGTAAATTGCCCGGCGTGGTAAAATCCAGCTGGTAGACTGAACTTAGGGCAGTGCCGGCAGGCGCAGGCCCATCGGTTGCTGATAGACTTACAGCACTGGTAAATTGGTCCCGGGGACCAGAATTGAGCAATAGAGGCCGGAACAACAGGAGAAAACAATGGCGATTAGTGATCCAATAGCTGATATGTTAACCCGCGTGCGCAACGCGGCCAAAGCAAAATTTAACAGCGTAGATGTACCTGGATCGACTTTAAAAATCGAGCTGGCAAAAATATTGAAAAACGAAGGATACATCCGCAATTATAAATTCCTCAAAGACGGCAAGCAGGGAATTTTGCGAATTTATCTTAAATACGGCGGGGGCCAATCCAACGTGATCTATGGTCTCAAGCGAATCAGTAAACCCAGCAGGCGCGTATACGTAAAGTGCAAGGAGATTAAGCCGGTCTACAATGGCATGGGCATTGCGATTTTATCCACTTCCAAAGGGGTGATGACGGATAAGAAAGCGCGTCAGGAAAAAATTGGCGGCGAAATTCTCTGCCAGGTCTGGTAGGGTTTAGTTGATTGGATGAATAGTTGATTGGATGAATTGTTGATTAGATGATTGGTTGATAAAACGATTGGTTGATAGATTGACTTGTTTAGTGGTGAATAGGTCAGCAGCAGAATGATAGTTTGTTACTAATTAACGAATCAACTAATCAACCAACCAACTAAACAAAGGGGAGCAGCATATGTCTCGAGTTGGTAAAAAACCGATTCCGATACCGGATAAAACAAAAATCACTTATGCCGACAGGGTATTGACTGTTGAAGGCGGCAAAGGCAAGTTGGTTCAGACCATCCATCCCGCGGTTGATTTAGATATTGATGACAGCGTTATGAATGTAACCCTGTCCATTGACGACAGACCCACCCGGGCCCTGCAGGGTCTGACCCGCAGCCTGGTGGCCAATATGATCACCGGCGTGAACCAGGGCTTTGAACGCAAACTTGAAATAAACGGCATCGGATATCGGGCCGAACTCAGCGGCAAGCAAATTATTCTTCACGTCGGCTACTCGAACCCGGTTGCATTTGATTTGCCGGAGGGCATTTCGGCAACCGTCGAGAAAAATAACAATATCAAACTATCCGGTATCGATAAACAACAGGTGGGGCTGGCGGCAGCGGCGATCAGGCGGATTCGGCCCCCGGAGCCATACAAGGGCAAGGGCATCAAGTATGCCGAGGAGCAAATTCGCAGAAAAGCCGGCAAGACCGGCACGAAGTAGAATGAATAATGATTATTGAATAACGAGCCTATCTACATTTTTAAGGTTAGTGTGACCGTATCTGTCACACCCATGGTGTAAGATCTCCTTAAAAGAACAAACGAAAGGAGATCTTATGAATATCGATCAATTAAGACAACAGTTTCCGGA
>Ga0209367_1000215_pt1 | contig 48599 bp, 26 predicted proteins | sample WorMetLIZISLAND2_FD_187412 | JGI IMG/M metagenome (GOLD analysis project Ga0209367, IMG submission 187412) | Marine gutless worms symbiont microbial communities from Max Planck institute for Marine Microbiology, Germany - Olavius geniculatus... ... | reverse complement strand
AGCAGAAGCAACAGCCATGGCCATAGAACGATCCATCGATGGACGAATTTGTCTGAAGGAACGTATGTGGTAAAAGCAGGACTTAGATATCGCCTTAATGTGAGGTCCCAAGGTGAGATTAGAATCTCAAGGTGAGATAAGGCCAAGGTTACTATTAATCATAATGAGGAAGTGGCATACGTCCTTTCAAATAAGATAAAAAAAATCATCGACCTTGAATGACCTTGAAGGTCAGTACTGCAACAGGAAATGTTAGGCTGTAACGTTTTTCCTAGCAAGACATTTTTTGTTGTGAAAAAAATTTGTGAAACCTGCATCAGATATTTGCATTGATTATTTATGTCTGTAAGACTATGACAGCTAATTGTGGTCTGCTGGTGCATGGAACTTTAGCTATTTATATCACCAAGCGAGATAACTGTGCACGACATCTGTTATTATACTAGTGCTCATTGTAGCTTTAGAGAACAGTGTTCTGTTAACATAGCATGCATGAAAGTGTGTCACCTCTGAGAAATTGCTTTCTCTTCATGACTGAAAGTCGGACGCTGGGCTTCAGATGTAGGCGGTATGGTCGCTACTTCCTATTAGTGATCAATAGCAACCTAGACCCTGTATTGTACCATTTAGCCACAATAGTGTGTAATGGCCTTCAAGGTCATCCAAAGTTAATGACTTTCACGTAATCTGTATGGGCATATGCCACTTACTATTAAGGATTAAGTAAGTAAGTAAGTAAGTAAATACCAATTTATATAGCACGAAAATCTCACAAGAGAAACAGGGCACATGAAGCAAGATAAGTGTACTGAAAATAATAAGTCTTAAAATGATGTTTGAAAGAGGTGAATTTTTGAGCTTGACGAATATGAGGAGGAACAGAATTATATACTTGTGGTGCAGAAAATCAAAATGCACAGGAACCAAAAGACAAGTTATGGCATGGAACATCAAATAGATGATTGGAAGATGAGTGTGTGAACCTTGTAGATTTATAATGATGTAGGAGATCAACGAGATAAGATGAGTCACCGGTATGTATAACTTTATAAGTAGAAGAAGCAAGCTTGAACTTGATTATAATTAGAAGGTACAGACATACCCAGAGAGCAGCCTTTGAGCAGTGGAGTAAGTTATGGGTATTTAAACTCATCCAGAAATCTGCCCTCGGAAAAGAACAGACTGGCCAAGTATGCAATTATTTTAGAGTAGACTGCCTGACCTCGTAAGATGACAGAAGTGGGTATTAAGTCCACAAGACAACTTTGGAGGAGATGAGGTTAGTAACTTACAAACCTTGACAACTGTGACAGGAGAGAGCGTATTAAGTGGGGTGGACCGCAGTGGGATGGAAAAGTCAAATGAGAGGGCAGCACAAGCAATGTACTGGTACACAAAGTTTGACTAAGGCTGTCTCTTATGTTTAGTTAATTTGTCCAGGAAAAAAAATGCAGCACTCACGTGGAACGCGTTGTGAACCGCCAAGGCAGGTGCTGCAGACGTCTCTGGTGTATCATATACTGCGAGGCCACATTATAGAGTTGATGCGAGCCTACAAGGACAGGATCAGTCTGTCAAAGTTTCCCGAAGCTTTTGCCATGAGATTTGGGCAGTACATAAAGCCAGACTATGTTGGGTACACAAAAATGGAGGAATTGCTGACGTCGATGAGTGACATTATTGACGTCAAGCCACTGTCATCAGGTGATGAATGTATTGTCCAGCTGACGCTTGCATCCGGTGCTATATTTCAAGGTTTCTGCATCATGTGCTTAGTAATTCATATGGTATTCATCATCATCATCAACATCATCAATGAATATCCGGAAGCAGGCCGAGGCCTCTATTTCCGTCCAAAGTAAATAACTTCAACACGAATATCAACAAAAATAAACTAATACTGTTTTTACATTGACTTCCGGTACTAGATGACGGATTTATAATCATAATACAAACTAAAACCACGCCAGATCAAATCTAAACGTCTCTTAAAACTACTAACACTGCATGCCGATACAACATCATCAGGTAGTTTGTACCTGTAAACTTTAATTCCCAGGAATGAATGTGAATGAAAGTTTCATGAGTAAACCTTTGTTCCCTGTAAGTTTCACTTCTGAGAACAAAACTAATATTTAACTTTCACTCCAGGGAGCAAAAATGACATGGAATATATTTCGCAAAATACTTACAAATTTCTGTTTACATTGCCAAGAACCATAGATAAGATGCCAAGAACTGTAGCACAGTGAAGAAGTAAATAAGTAAATAAGTAAGCAACTGTGAGTCTTCGTCAGTCTGCAGTAGTGATTGCAATCCCGGGATTGGATTCTCAATCCCGGGATCCGGGATTGAGAAATTTGTAATCCTGGGATCCCGTTTCGGGATTAGGCTTACAGAATGGTCGTTATTTTGGTAACCCCAATTGACTTATTTTATGCACAGGGCCCCTACGAAAGGTATATCCGAACTGTAGAGAGCGTCAGCGACTGTCGAGATACAAATTTCCGGCGACAGCACGAAGTATAGTACTCCAGCGCTCATATTATACAAAATATTTTATTCACCAGAGGGCTATCATAGAAATAAATTTTATTTATAGCTCCGTGGCTATTTACGAATGAGTGAACGACCACGTCGTCCACGCCGTCCACAGATCGGACAAGTATCCACTGCCTAGAATATTTAACAGTGTACGTAGCGCGGCTACGCGTGAGCGCGTAGTAAATTGGTGCCGGTGTCGTTTATGTCAGTAATAAAAAATGTCTGAACAAAGCACTGTGAAAGAAGCCACAAAAACGCTACTCAGGGCTGTTCTTAACTCGACACCCAAATGTTTGCCTGTGAATAGGCTCGCGCGTGACTATGAGGAGATGGCCTCGCACCCCATTCCGTTCAGAGAAATGGGGTACAACACGCTTGAGGACTTTATCTGGGATATTCCAGATGTAATTACCTGTTGGAAGTCCTATGGACAAACAATGACTAAAGCTGTCCCTGACCCGAGCACTGAACGCATTACAAGTTTGGTCTCGCGCCAGAAAAGCCGAGACCAAAAGACAACACACAAGATGAAGCAATCACGCGGAACGCGCTGTGAACCGCCGAGGCAGGTGCCGCAGACGAAGTCTCCGGCGTATCATATACTGCGAGGCCACATTATAGAACTGATGCGAGCCTACAAGGACGGGATCAGTCTGTCAAAGTTTCCCGAAGCTTTTGCCATGAGATTTGGGCAGTACATAAAGCCGGACAATGTTGGGTTCACAAAAATGGAGGAATTGCTGAAGTCGATGAGTGACATTATTGACGTCAAGCCATTGTCATCAGGTGATGAGTGTATTGTCCAGCTGAAGCATGCACCCGCTGCTATATTTCAAGGTTTCTGCGTCATGTGCTTAGTAATTCATATGGTAACTAAAACGTTTGTACCCATAAACTTTTAATTCCCAGGAATGAATGTGAATGAAAGTTTTATGAGGGAACCTTAATCTTTGTTCCCTGTAACTTTCACTCCTGAGAACAAAAGTAATATTTAACTTTCGCTGCGTCGAGCAAAAGTGACACGGAATGTTTTCTCCCCTGTTCAAAATAATGCTGCTAACGTAAACGTAGTAAAGATGTGCACATAGCTAGATAGATTTTGGGCAGAACAAGAAGTTATGTATGATTGGAAATCTGAATTAACCGGAACCGGAGATAGATCGGAGTATGTCGAAAAAAGTGATTAGATTATTAGTATAATTTATTACATCATGATACGGATATAGAGGGACTTTTAGTGCCTGCATCCGTTTATCTCCATTACTGATTACTGATTACTGATAGCTACAGGCAGTTCTTCATCTCTGCTTACCGGTAACTTGTAGCTTAACATGCTGTGAGTTGGTATTACAGATTTGTTGACCTATGTATTTGATGCCACCACCATCACACACATTTTGCTTATAGGCCTAGTCCAGCAACCTGGGGAGTAAAAGTTCCCAGGGAACAAAAATTACAAACTGTGGAATGAAAGTTTGCAGGTATGAAAGTTCCATAATTTGTTCAATGTTCATATGTTACTGTAGCTGTTATTAGTGCAGATAGTTGCTCGTGTTTGAGAACGTTATTCTAGTTTCGGAATGCACTAGGATGATATGAATATAAATGTAGAACATTTGTATCATGGTTATTTCTTCACTACTGGGTATCGCGATTTGCTTTGGATGTGGTGTGTATGTGTATGTGTGTGATAGTGATTTGTACCAGAAACTGGATACCCGGATGTGGTTCCACCCCTGTACCTCCAATAGACAGCATTACGAGATTGATAACTGTCTGGAGGATTACAGGGAAGATTATTAGAACTACCATTATGTTAATTACATATGCATGTGCATAATGGAGTTCTTACAGTTTTAGGTTTAGCTTGTGTTTTGTGTTTCTGTAAAGGTTAAACTTTCTGTTTATTTATCAAAAGGTTAAATTTGCTGTTCCATTATTATGTTTTTGTGTGTATTCTGCCTGAAAAGACCGTCCTTGAAATGGGTAGTTGCTTGTGTTTATATGTGACCGGTATGTTATGACTTTGACCCTTTGGGGTCACGTGACGTCAACGGTCGTGTGACCATTTGACTCCCGGATGTTGACTTCCCATCCATGGTCCGTTGTGACCATGCGTCCATCTGGCACATTCCAATATCAGAATGTAGCTGCATGATGGTATATATTATCCACCAGACAACGGCAGTATCGCTCACATGTCGCCGGATGTTACCTCAGAGTCTACGCGTACGTCGCGTAGGCTACACAAAATTTCGATGCACGCAATTTCAGCTATATCGCGACATTTAACACAGACGTTTGTCGTATGTGCCAGACAGCGTACACGAACTGTGCCACAAAAAACACGTCAAATTTCCCTATACAGCTTCAATTTTTTGTTTACACACAACAAAAACAAAAAATTTCTCAATAACAAAATGGCGCCTCATTTGCCTGCACTTCCATGTGCTCGAGTTCATTGAACTCAAAATCTCACTGCCAAGAAGTCCAGATTTAAATTCTGTGAATTATTCGGTGTGCAAGCATTGCAACAGATAACGTGGTCACAAAATTTCAGAAACTCACCTGCTAAAACATGTGCTAATGGAATGCTGGGCTCAGCTGATCCTGAACACATTGACTCCAGCAATCGATCAGCTGTTTAAAAAGACTGATGACGGTTATGAATGCAAAAGCTGGGTAACTGCCTATGTCGAATTTCATCTAAACTCAACATATGTGTTAAAGATTATTCACGTTTCACTGTATGCTGAATGAAAATCAACTTAAATTCATGTGTTACTGTCAATTTAGCATGATTTTAGGGGTGGGGAGATTTGTGTAAATCAGGCAAAGAATATTTAAATGCTAAAACATGCAAGTTGTACACTTCTTCTGTACACAATTTCGAAACTGTTGGCATATTACGCGCCTTTCCATCAATAAACATCGCTAAGTTATAAAAGCTCAAACATCCACATTAAATCCATGTGTTACAGTCAAATTTGGCAAAATTTCGGGAATGACGAATATTATGCAAATTAGACAAAAATTATTTAAATGCTTCATTATGTAAACTTGTCGTTTATTCTTTACAGCATTCTGAAACTTTTGACTTATCACATGTCTTTTTATCACTAACCATCGCTGAGTTATCAGCACTCAAAAGGGTCCAGTTTTTTGGCCCATCAGGTAGTACTAAAACTTGAGGAATTACATTTGTTGTCAGATTTTTTTGCTCATTTTTGCGTTGTGCATTTCTACTGCCCGCGTTGCTGTAATTAGCTTATCATGTAGGCCATAGGCGTCATGAATATTAATGTACAATTCATGGCTGCGGAAGAGGGAGCAGACGACACGCTGGCACACGCATGCGTCAAAGCGAGAATGGGCGATTTCATGCTAGGAAATTCCACAATGAAGTTACTCGACATCAACTACGCCAGGACTTGCTAGTACGACCGCTATGACCTGTTATTGCATACCAACTAACTTTGTTGATTAGTTTTGGACTTGTTAGTCCAAACATAGTGGCTAGTCTCGGCGTAAACTAAGACGTTGTTATGCTTACAGCCCCCTGATTCTTAAAACACTAATGCTGCATATCGCTTGTGTGTGGGAATTTAAGAAACAGCTCATCATAGCTGCTATTAGCCATTGATGCAGTTCTGGTAACTGTGAATGTATACTGTAAGACATTTTGATTTTGCTTGTGTTGAAATTGATGCAGGAGCATCTGATGATGATGAAGCGTGCTCTTCAGGCGGTGACTCGCGCATTAGTGGTCGCTTGAAGGCACAAGTCAGACAGGTACCCAGTTATACATGTGGCATACATTCGACAACAACGTGTAGAAAATTACATCATCGATACTGTCATTGGCATGCCGAAGTAATATTTTGCCACGTTGTAATTCATTTTAAAAAATTCAAATTACTAATAGCTTGGTGACCATAATATCTCTGTTGGCTGTGTTCGTGATGGTGACAGGTGGACTAACTGTATATCTTTAATACACTTATTTACAACACAACACATACAGCTAGCTGCAAGAATTGACAACTGAATGATATGTATTTAGTAACATGATATATGCTTTTGCTCCACCAATGTTATGTAGGCCTGTTATTTGCATACAACAACTTTCTTTGATCTCTCTGTGTCAATTATGGCCAGCAGAGTCCCACAACAATTTCATTCAGGCAATAAGGCTTAGGCTTTTTCCATATCTTAACCTTGCTGCTCATTTTTACTTGAGAACAAGTCTGAATGATGCTATTTTGCTATTTTACAATGAGACTTGTAATGATTCTCTACTGCCAGTTAATCCAAAATGCATAGTACTGTATTGATTCCGACTGCTGATCATAAGTTGAATTTTGCAGCACATGCCAAAATTGATCTATTTCTCTGTCATGATGTCTGACCTGCATCATGCTGTTACACAATTCTGTTTTTTTACTTTTGCTAATTTTTAGTGTTAAGTTGTTTATAGTAAATATATGTTTATAGTATTTGTTTGTCATATTTCAGGTGTTGTCACACTGTCCTCTTGGCATCAAACTCTCAAAGTTTATGTCAGAGTTCAACGTATGTTTTTCATATAAAAGTTGTCTTCATACTGATTCTAAGTAACATGACATAGAGCAATCTGAATATGTTATTTCTTATTCTGTCTTGCTTACTTGATTACTTATTAGCATGTTATTTATTTGCATTAACTGCTGCTGAGCAACTGAGTTAAGAGTGCAGTGTGTTACTAACTGATTAATGTATTGTAGTTTATTTTGTCCTATGACCAAAATCAGGTTTGTCGATCGTAGTTGTTGTGCATTTATATTAAGTAGATAAACTGACCTGGTGTTTACTTGCAGCGAGTCATTGGAACTGAATTGTGTTATAAAACGCTTGGATTTTCGACGTTGATTGATTTTATCACCGCAATGCCTACAGTCGTTGCCTGGGAGCGGCCAACATCATCCAGTGACTGGTTGCTCTATGATGCCACTGGTCCAAGACCGTCATCACCACTGCCAGGTACGAATTAATCGTATCTCATCTCATCAGTGTTCGATGATGATCTCTCAGCAATAGGAAGTACACATTTAGGTTTACTTGGTTTTAATAAACTGGCTCATTTTTTCCTTAAATTAATCCAACTTAGGTTGATCCACCACTTTTGGGAATATTGTTATGCTAGTACTGTTTACAGTCTGGGCGTCCTTGGCCTCTTGTACTGTCAACAGCATCTAAGCACTGTAAGGATGCTATTGTGTCTTCTTACTGGGAACAACTGAGAACAGCATTCTGACATTGATTACTCAGTGGTCACTGGGTCAGTAACGGTGTAGTGGTAACATGGCTACCTTGCTCTCTGGCTTCAAGTAGCATCTCTGCTTGTGCTATGACTTGGAGAATGGAGACTGCATGCTGCCACCGTCATGCTGTTGTAATGTATTATTTAGGAACATTGGTGTCACTAATGCAACAGTGTCGGAGCATTGAAGTAAGCACATGTTAGTAGTACAGTACTAGAAATGCATCAATCTTTCTATTGGTGCAATGACATATAATTCCAACGCATTGGAACTTTGCAACTCTGTTAAGCATAGCTTGAAAACTGAACTGTTTGACATTCACTATACAGTATACGTTAACACTTAGCCTGGTCTCTGTCATTATGCATCTCTGGGGCCTAATTTACAAAACATCGCAAAACAATCGGAAAATTGTCGTAAAATTTTCGCAGATTCGTTGTATCTTTGTCATAAATCAACAAGTTACGTTGTCATATTCGAATTTTGGAAGCTGATTTTACGACTTCGTAACTTTCTCGCACGTTTGTCGTAACTCTAAAATTAGCCAGCCAATCTGTCATTAGGTTGACCTCAACCAATCGCGGCGCTGTGTCACTGAGCCTGGCAGCACACAGCACTGCATGCTGATCGTCTGCTTCCGCTGTTGCCAATGGTTACCAATGTAAACAAGAGGAAATGAACTGACTTCGCAGCGATTTTGCTGCCTAAAGTTACTGCAAGCAAAATTTATACGTATTATGGCACTCGGTGAAAAGTATATACTAATGAAAAATCAAAGTAATTACAGCATGCATGCTTGATGCTGTTGTAAAACGTACGACAGCTAATGAGCGTACGTTTTCTCGTAACTTTGTCGTAAATTTTTGGACGATTTTTTTTTGTAAATTTGGCTCTGATTCATTTGTGATGTATGGCACTATACAGATGTGTTTTGTATGATTGATTGAGTTGACTGATTGATAGTTTTTCCTATTTTTGTAAGAATTATGTAGTAGTAGTTTTGATCATTATATGCAGTAATGGTCTCTGTCTTCCAAATTGTAATATTGCAGTGCTGGGTTTGAGTATGATTCTTTGCCAAATGGCATCTTTACGTCAATATGAATACATGAATATTTTTGCTTAGAATGAATATTTATGCATTAATCAAAATTCAAGTTATTGTGCATGCAGACTTTCCATGTGAAAGAAATCCTGTGACTGATCCGCTGCCTGATCATCGTAAAGTGATACTAGAAATCATGCACGATGCTGGTGATGGAATTCTGCTGTCAGAATTGCCGCAGAAATTTGAGGCAAGTATTTGTTGTTTGTTCTCTTTATCATCATCATCATAAAGGTCCCATGTGTGTCCGTTCATTCCACATTTTGTGAAAGAAAAAGGGCAGAGAACCAAAGACCTTATAAGATGGTTAATGGTAATACAAGTAATAATACCAATGCCAGTGTTTATGGTGCTGTCATCATGGCACAGCCATTACGAGAGTTCACTTGGTTCATTTGACTGAATGTAGCACGAGCGCCAGGTGGCTGCCGACCTCTGGACCAAACCGATCAGCTTGAGCCAATAGATCTCTAGCCATTGCCATTTATTATTTTGCTCAGCTAGGCAGCTGATACTCATTTTGCCATCCCACGGGGGGTACAGCGGGTGGCCAAAAGCGATGACGATGCCAGAAAGTCGTGAAGCGCACCGCAAATAAAATAAGTAAAATTTTGAACTTGAGTGCACCTCTAGCCGATTTATATCTATGGTCATGTAGTTTTATCTATGTAAAATGCGTTGCGTCGTTCGTGACCTCATTTTAATCGAAAATATTGACAAACGAAGCGATTGAAATGCGGTGGATACGGCAGGCAAAGAATTGACAAGGGAGCAAAAGAAAATTATTATAAAATTCATTAATAGTAATTCTAACAAAGGATTCATTTTGAATACATTAAACGTAAGACAGGCCTGCGTATGGAAGTTTCTGAAGTGATGGAAATGTTGACAAAGCGTAGAAAAGTGGCTTCAAACTGGCAGACCACCGAATCTGAATGAAGGAGCTATTGCAGAATAAGTCGTCACGTTGAAGCGCACAGAAAAAAGACATCGGCTGAAATTATAAACTACGTAAATGATATCCTGACTCAACGATTATCACCACGAATGGTACGACGTCGTTTGCGTTCCTTTGGTTTAACCTGACGGAATATTTGGAAACAGACTGTAACAAGCAGGGTGAATTAACCTCGCCATGTGTTTTGGTGTAGACAGAAGCTGAGCTGGAAGGCAGATAACTGGAAATTAGTTGAATTTATAGACGAAACTCAGATAGTAATAGGACAGGATAGAAAAGTCAAGGCTACTATTGGAGAAGGCTACACGAAGTCTGGAATCTCAAATGTCTTGTGAGACAGCACCAGTCGAAATATATCACCATGTTCTGGAGTTGTATTTGCTACGAAAGAGTGTTTACTTTTTTACCAGTTGGCAGAAATATTGACTGATGTAACTATGTGAATGCACCCGAAGCAAATTTGTGGCCAGGTGTGTGCAAACATTTTGCTGGAAAGCACTTCTTTTAGCAGGATGATAGCCCCTGTTCATCTCTCAGTATTTACTCTATCTGTGGAAAATAGAAAATCACATTTTGGGTTTTACGTGGTCAGCACAATCAGTGGACAAAAATGTTATCGAAAATATGTGGAAAGTCATAAAATCTCATGTGCAGAAGAAATTGTCAGCTGTTAACTCTCGACAGGACCCTATCAAGTCTGCTCTAACAACCTGAAGCAAAGTTCATTAAACCTCCATTCATCAGCTCTACACATTCATTCTGCAACGAATTTGTTCTATTATTGTGCAGAAAGGATTTGTAACAAAATTCAGAAATGTCAGGTAAGCGCTTTTGTTGAAATAGTGTTGTTTACGATGTTTGAATTTAACTGGCAAAAAACAAATCACACGCTTGCGCCGCTGCCATTATGACACACTTTTGGCCACACGCTGTAGAAGGCCGAGTCGTCCCAGCTGGCTGGCTTTGACCAAGATGGTTTACCTGCCCGTAGACAGTCACCTATCACAGCACTAATCGGGCCCGTCGTAGAGTAACTTCGTTGATTTAATCAAACGTGTTACTGCTACGCCAAGCCTCGATGCCCTAAGCATGGTGCTCACGAAGTATATAGATTGCAACGTGAGGATGATGCTGATGCAAGCTGATGGATCTAGTCTAGTGATTTTCAATCAGGGTTCTGCGGAACCCAAGGGTTCCGCGAACATCTGCCAGGGGTTCCGCAGCCGGCCAGTAAAAATGACCTAGCTTGCGAAATCACACCAGACAGTGTCGTAGAAATGCTCAGGATCTTTTTTGTTTTAATCCGTTTCTACGCGTCTTTTTTTGCATAGACTTGCTGTGCTGAATCATTTTTGTTGTTGGTAAAATTTTGGCATATAGTAGACCTATGTTATAACGTAAGCTTCCTATGCATGACATTATTTAACTCCAAGGCATTATCGGACATGAACCAGAAGAAAAGAAGAACGTATTGATTAGGATTATGGTTACAAAATCGTTCGGCCATTTACTTAGTTAATTTAATTCTTTGAAAACTCAGCTAAAGAAAATTAAAAAGACTCGTAGGCCTGTCTTTTCCAAAAGCATCTACGTGAGAAATTTTCTGGGTTGGTGGCGGGCTAAGCGGTCGTCGAAGACCGCCTCACCCGTCGTGTTTGGAATACAATAACATACAGCAGTATGTTATTGTATTCCTACTAATGTGGTCACATTTTATATTGGTCATTTTTGTCTGCTTTGTCGTTCTCATGATGGCTTTGCCGTCAGTGCCCTGCTAGGGAAATGAGTCCATAGACACCCTATAGCTTTATCCTCGCATACGTTGCTGGACTCACGGATCAATGCATGGGGTTCCGTGAGTGTCATTCACGCTTGCGTAGGGTTCCGCGGCAACAAAAAGGTTGAAAAACACTGATCTAGTCAGATGGTATATCTACAGAAGATATGGTAGGACTGGGTATCTGCTTATTTCTAGCCTGTTTTATTTTTTATTTCACTCCTGGCTGTTATAAATGGTATCTTTTTTATCATTTCTACGTTAGGTTTTCTTTGTAAAAAAATTAATACATATAGGCTATGTGCAGTGTGCATGTTAGTTGTAATTTAAGTAAAACTTTTTACTGTTCTGTTTGTGTAACAAATATTGACCTGTTTGAAAAATCTCTGCACTGGCATATTGTCTGGGATTGTGGAATGTGATTATTAAAGATCTCGTCACAGCCCAAGTGCAATCACTACATTATGTCGTGAAATGTTACTACTTATAATTAACACCAGGCAGTGGCTGCACTTATAGCTTGCACTGAAGATCGTATGGCTGTGTTTGAAGTAGATTACAGTTCTTGCAGCTGTTGCTGGAATGTTAGTTAGATTGTGCTTGTCACGTTGTCTGTTTTCAGTCACATTGTGGTGTGAAGCTTCAGCCAATTTCATTCGGATTCGAATCTGTGGAACGGCTCGTGCGAAACATGAAAGATTCTATCAACATGAGCTATGAGTGTCATGGTAAGTGACTTAAACCTGTGTCATTTTTCATACATGTGTTTCCTTTTGCGTGTATTATCAAATTTTGTTTGTGCTTGAATCGTAGTAGTGTAGTGTTCGTTGCAAAATTGGTTTGACTCAAAATTTTACTTCATTTTGAATAAGTGATTTTTAGTCTGCTTGTTTTTTGTGACATTGCATTGTAAATACTATCTAGCATTTTAAGATGTCAAGTTTTGCATTTTTGAAGGTACTGGGCTGTAAAAAAATTTAGTTTGCCAGTTTTGAATTTTTTTGGTATTATTTTTGGAAATTGGCATTAAATTTTCTAGTTTCGCAACAAAACTCAGTTTTGGCATAAGATTTAGCATTAATTTGGCAGTACGAATGATTTTATCGGGTATGATATTGTTGAAAATTTCGCAATTTCTTGATCAGTAAATACAATGTAGTTGGCATTTTTATGCAAAAAGAGTCGGCAAACTGATGAATAAAACAGTACAAGAAAGCAGTAATATAATAAAGGCAATTGTGTGGACGTTTGCTGTATTGCTGTTTATGCAAACTGTAGTCTTAACGAGGAGCATTCACTTTTTACACGCGAAAGCAGCTACAGCTCGTCTTAGCCATCGCAATTCTGTTCGTCTGTCTGTCTCTCCGTCCTTCTGTCCGTTTGTCACATGGGTGGATCAGTCAAAAACGGCGCAGGGCGCTAAATGAGAGGGGGGTAGGCAAAATTTGTGATTTTTGGCCAATAAGTCACTGTATCTCGGTAGCGGTGCAAGATAGGGCCTAGGTTACTATTAATCACTAATAGGAAGTCGTACACTGGCTCTCGATTGGCGCCAAATTCAATTACCTTGAACGCCAAAATAGGGGGTTTTATGGATTTTTTGGCGATTTCGGGCTGCGACACAAGTCTATATCATTTACAAGATAGTGCCACGTTACTATCGTTTGGCCTATGCGATCCAGATAGAGAATTTGGTATTTGTATATTAACTTAGCGTGAACACCCCAATTTTCAGCTAAACTACTGAATTGGAACTGCTATAGGCTTTTGCGCGTCTCATGAGCATTAGCTCAAATTTCTTGCTAATAAAAGTTTATCAGTTGCACATGAGTGAAGTATGAACGTGTTACTGCTATAGGTCGAGTGATGCTAACGCTGAAGGAAATGCCGGCACCTGCTGCATCAAAAGTTGATATACCTCGGCCAAATGAACTTACACAGTATCATGTATGATGCCTTTATTTTCTCTGGTTTGCAATTGGTTATGTCATATTGTATTTGTTTCTTGTTATCAAATTTTGTATTTTAGAATCTGAACAGTTGTTTGCTATTGGGTAGTAGAATACTTTTAATAATAATAGTAATAATAATAAGTGAACATTTATATAGCACACTATCATTTTGAAGAAATCTCTAGTGCGCTGAATGCGTTATCAGTACATCTGAAACAAAAATGATTTGTAGAAGAATTGCAGAAAATGAAAGAGTAGATGTAAATGTGTTGATTTTCACTTTATACAAGATTAGAAGTTGTTAGGCATAGAATGTCTTACTGCAGTTTGTGTTACTTTTAGTTTGTGAGTGGTTGAATTGTGTTGTTATATTAAACCCACTTTTTTCAGTTGATTTTCATTGTTTTCACATGCGAAAGCAGCTACTGCTTTCAGCACGTATTAGACATCGCAATTCTGTCTGTCTGTCCATCTGTCCAGCACATGGATGGATCAGTCAAAAACGGTGCAAGCTAGAATCACCAAATCTTCATCGTTGGCTGCCTGGAAGACTCTAGTTTCAGGAACCGTAAAGCTTTTCCATAAATTCGAAGGGGGTCACCCCGAACGAGGGCGCTAAATGAGAGGGGGTAGGCAAAATTTGCGATTTTTTGCCAGTAAGTCGCTGTAGCTCAGTAACGGTGCGAGATAGGGCCTAGGTTACTATTAATCACTAATAGGAAGTCTGGCTCTTGATTGGCGCCGAATTCAATGATCTTGAATGACCTTGAAAGCCAAAATAGAGGTTTCTATGGATTTTTTTGGCAATTTTCAGCTGCGAGACACATTTCAAGAGCGAATTGTGCCAAAATCACTTGAAATAGACGTGGAGAAGCTGCGTATGAAATTTTCAGCATTGAATGTAGATTTCAGTGGTCCAAGTCTTGATTTTCTAGGTTCAAGGAAACCTGCGCACGAGGGCATCAAAGAGTGGTACTCCCGTAAAAGTCGTTTTGGCTGTTGTTGGCCAGTCTTTTGTGAAAACGGATGCATATAGGCATGGGTGTGCTGCCTATCGCAACAAGCACTAGTGATGAGCTTTTTAGTTGTATCAACATTGATGACTTTGAAAGATCTTGAACTTCCAGAATAAGGGGTTTTTATTGATTTTTACAATTTTTGGCTGCAGCGCACACTCCAAGAATGAACTGCGATGAAACGGCTGGAGATAGACTGACCGTTTGTAAACAGGAGCTGCTACAGGCTTTCGCACGTCTCGTGAGCATTAGCTCAAATTTCTGGTTTTGTTGTGTTTGCATCTAGTACTTTATTGAATAAGTGAAGTGAAGTTCTTCTCGAGCATTAAGGCCCATAGGGCAGCACTGATCTCCATTTCCTTAGTCCTCTGGCAGACACCAGTTTGCACTGCCAGACCATGGTTACATCAAGCATGCCTAGTGCATAATGCCATGTGCCTGTTTATGTCTCATCTTCAACTTGTGCTCATTTTGCCTTCCCACATGCTGAGTTAACTCAACTGTTAACCTAAGTGGCTTGGTAACTTAACAATGCGGTTTATTCACCAATCTTGGTACTAACCTGGCTCAGCATAGAGTAACTTCGTTGCTGCGACTGACCAATGACTTTAAGCACTAGATCGAGATTGGTGATGGAACGTGTGTGTAGGAGAATTTGGCTTTGCCACCTGACGCAGTCATTCCTGGTGCAGCAACGTACACACCGCAGCATCTGCCGTCAGAGCTGAAAAGTTACATCCAAGTCCGGGTCTCGCAAGTCGAGGATCCGGGAAATTTCTGGCTGCAGTTGGATGAGATGCATGCTGAGCTGGAGGCATTGATGGTTGATCTCCAGTAAGTTTACTGTTTCTGTCCACCATCTCGTATCTTTATTTTGCAAATGTTCAGAAGAAATACATCATTTTACTTTCAGCAGTGAAAGATAGTTTCAGCTGAACATTTTTAGGGGTTAACCATCACTTTTCAGTTTCTAACACGTAGTCTTTGCTTGATATTTTGTCATTCATTCGTCCGTCCAACATCAGAAGCATCGAGTGTGACACAAGATACATACACTGTGCCTCAAAAAAACATTCCCGACATTTTTGACTGTAACTTGAAAACAAATTATCAGATTTTGATAATTTTTGGTGCGAATATTACTGACACAACTTGCTGTCAAATGACCATTCAGTTTCCCGCTTCACCCGGCGTTTGTTTCTGCACTACCCGGGGAAAACACAACCAGCAAAATATCACTTTTTTATCCAATGCGATATGATTGCTTAATTAACGTAACGCGTAAAAACACATTTTGTTCACATTTCTGACACTTTGGCTTACATTTCATCCAGTTGTCCATTTTTCAACTGTCTGCAGTAAAATTGCTGGAAGTGTTTGCCCACTATGCGAACACAGGCAAGGAGATGCTTTCTCCATTCATTGACAGCAGTATCGATAAAGTTTTGCTTCAGTCCAATCCAGACTGTACGAGTCGCTTCTTGACTTCACAAACATTTTTGAACTTCATTTGGTAGACACGCTGCTGCATGACAGTCAAACCTTGTAATAGACTGGCTGTTGGGGCCCACAGATTAGGATAGATGGAATTTATTGACGTTTTTAAAAATTTATTTTAACACGTATTACGCTTGGTCTGCGTTTCCCAAGTAGTTCAAAAGCAGACGTTGGGAGAGATGGAAACTAAAACACTCATTTAATAGCCAGTTGTGCCAGAAATATTTTTGCCAGAAATTATTAAAATCTGCTAATCTTTCTTCAAGTTACGATCAATAATGTCTGGGATGTTTTTTTCAGGTTTTCTGTTTATTTCAACACATATTTCGCTTGATCTGCTTTCCCTAGTTAGTGCAGAAGCACACATTGGGTGAGATGGTTAACTGAAGGGTCATTTGATGTCAAGTTGTGTCAGACAAAATATCGGGGATGTTTTTTTGAGACACGGTGTAGATTAGTTGTGATGTAGTATTTTTTTGTAATTTAATACTTATTGTTTTTCAGCTTTAATGCAGTTAAAACATTTCGACATGTTATTAGTATTGCTGATGGGTGACATGAGAGTAACGCGACATGTACATTTTTTGAATAAGTCAGTCACTAATTCGTGTTCTGTGGCAAACTGTTGATATTATTATAAACACTGTAAAAAGAAAAAATAAAATTTATACTCAGATATGTACAAAGGTAAGTTGTATGTATTTACATATGACAGTTCTGTATACTCTTGTACGTGTATTTGTGAACACAGGGAGTACAACAGGAAGTTGTATGATGTCTATCGTATGCCTGTCGAGGCGATGCGTATTGGCATGGTCTGCGCGGCCCAGTACATACATTCATCATCCAGTGACTGGCATCGATGCGTCATCACCGGCTTTTCTGAGGGCTTTGTGCAGGTACCGTCATTGATTTGATAACTTGCTGTTTGTTTTTGTATCAGAGTAATAATATTGTTTGCTGTTTTTTCTGTTAAAAAGTTAACCGATATTCTATACTCAGACTGCTTATTATATCTATGGACTCTCTCGCTATCATGTTCAGTTGTTACAGAGCTCATCGTGAGACGTTTCTAGCATCGAGCTGCTTAACACAATTCCCATTGTCAAAGCCACGAAACAGCGTTTAAAGGCATTACAGATCAAATATTTGTCCAGTGTAGTTGATTAGGATGGCTGGAAAGGCTTCTTGGCTATAAAAACCATTTTTGACTGTTTCTTTACCGGTAATCATTATGTTTTTTCAGGGACCCTGGTTGTCATGAAAGTCTGAATTAACTTCGGAAATATTGCCCTCTTTAAGCATACACGTTTAAGCAAGCTCATAAGTGATTTTAGTGCAGCTTACCTTGCTGCGCTGCTGTGGTACCTGTGATCTGTATTGCTGCTGTTGCTCTAACTTACAACAGACTGATGAACATTCTGTGTTTAGGTGAGATACGTGGACTATGGAACAGTGTCGTCAGTCAGCAATTCTGGAATTCGTTTTCTCCGGTTATATTTTCTCGGTTGACCTCATTTCCTACTGGCTTGTGATGAGTTTTATTTTGTGATATTTAGTTTTCTTATGGAGATTTAATTGTTAATTCAGCTGGTTTGTAGGGTTATGGAAATTTATGATCAATTAGTCGATTAATCTTTAACAAATTTTATCCATTAAAATTTGATTAAAATTTTTGATTCCTCAACAACCTAAAATGACGATGATGAATGTCAATATTCTAATTCTGTTTTATCTGTTTTTTTGTTTTTTTTTTATTTGTACTTGTGCAGTGTTAGTTTAACAGTCTGCACTTTGTGAGCTTTGCTACACAGTTTGTGTACCAACCAGTAGTTTAATTCTGCAGTTTGTACGATCTTTCTTGACTACAAACTTTATCAAAATCAACGGATTAATTCTGAATAATTTTTTTGTAAACTAAGCGATTAAGAAAGTTTAATCGGTAGCATCCCTGTTGGTTTGATTGTTATTTGTTCTTCTCTGTGCTTTCTGGCAGTTGGCAGACTTTCCCATTTTGAGTTCTTTCTTTATGGCTGTATAACTTTGCTAGAGATATCATTTAGCATTTATAGGTGCAATTCTGTGTTGATGCTTTAGTTAATGTTGTGTAGTTGTGCATCAGTTGTCTTCAAGATGTGTCTGAGTTTTCTTTACTTTGTGTTTGTTGGACTGAGTGCAAAATACTTCTGCTTTGTTAGTTACTTTGCTCATCGTTATACACTTGCATATTTGAATGAATACTGAAAACTGAAACTACCATGTCATTGTTAAAGATCTCGCTTTACAAGTTGTTGTTGCATTAAAGTGAATGACTGATAATGTTGGAAATGCAGATCTTGTCACATGGGTCTGCCTGCTCAGGCCATCCCCGCTCGGCTGACGAGCATGTGTGCCACGGGACAGACATGGTCGGTGCAGGCCACGCGACGTTTCACACGTCTCGTTGCACAGCGTGTCGTCATGGCTCGAGTGACGAGCGTCGGTCGTGTCGTGTCGGTCTGCTTGTGTGACACTGGCGGTGACGACGATGTGCATGTGAATGACGTTCTTCTCCAAAGTGGACTGGCCAATAAATGCCACGATGAGAAGGTGTGTTGCAATGATTTAGTTGTGTTGTTTGTTACCTGAAGGCAATCATTGGCTTTGTGGTGTAACGCTGGTGTGTCGGATTTACAGTTGAGGGGTCGTGGGTTCGACTTCTGGTTGGGTCACTATCAAGTGGTTACTATATGGATGGGTGATTGTCTGCAGACAGGTAAACCATTTGGATGTATGACAGCCCCAACTCAGCTTTCTATCCTTCCGGGGTAGGTAAACTGAGTACCAGCCTGTTTGGCTGAGCTTAAGGTGGGGCGCATTCACCTGTGTCATGTGGCAGCTAAGACTGTGTGATCCCGTATGGCAGGTGATGCTCTGTAGCTCCTGTGATTGGTTTTCTGTTAATAGCTGTACACCGCTTGCTTAATAAAGTATAATCTGAGAAGTGAGAACTACTTAGTAAAATATAACATGGGAAAAAGGGATTCGAGAATTGCTAAGTGATGATGACTCCATTCCGTAGTTGATGCATTTCATGTATGTCTGCATTTTGTAATTCTTATAGAATGTGCAAGATCGGTGCTGTATGAATTATGCTTGTGACTGAATGCGGCCAGTTAATTGTCTCATCATGCTTGTGTATAGTGCAATGTAGTTGTAATCAGTTATCAATAACTCTTGCTTTTGCAGTTTGCGTGTAATAGATTATGTCCAACTTGTGAAGTATGTATTCCAGCTTTCGAAAAGGCGTTTTTATTGGTAGTTAATTTATTGGGTTTAATTGCTGCAGGTATTTGACATGGAATTACTGCATAGTAACATGATATCTCAAATTCACCCACAGCGTGACACAGCTTCGTTTGTCGGCAGCCGTGACATGCCGTCAGTGGAAAGTTGGAGGTCTGGAAGTTTTCATGCATGTTTTTAGTCATGCATTTGCAGTAGATGTTAACTCTTGCATGTAGAGTTCCACGGATCAAGATGTCAACTTACGGAAGCTATGCTTTTGGACGTGCCAGTCCAATCCGTCTATTTCAGATGCTTTCCTGATCATTATTAAAAGTGCACACACTTTTTGCCTACTTTTTGACGTTATCTGAAACATTATTACTTCTCGTTCTACTAGCACGTTGAGTGCATACGAGGTTATTACAGTTAACGCGCTATATGAATTCTATTCATGTGAACTTACTTACTTGCTCTGTTTATCTCTGTCTGTCTATATGTATGTATGTCTGTTATACTGCTGTACACTGCTAGAACTGTTAGACTGAATTCGAATTTTTGGTAGGCACACTAAAGAGGCCCCAAATAACACTGCATACTCACACGCCCTATTGAATCATGGGAAGGCAAGTTGTGTTGGCTTTGAATCTTGAGTTAAAATTTGCACGACGAATTGCAGCAAAGCAGTTATGCATACCGTAGTGGATAATTTTAACAGGCACTGGCAGTACATTTTATCCAGTTGTGTTGTAGCTGATCTTGTGTGACTTTTCTTTCCTGAAAAATAACATGTTTGAAAATTTTTGCAGTGCTGCTTAGTGCCTTGTTCACAAATCACGCAGCAGTTATCACAGTGAGTGATGTACGCAAGTTTACTGAAGAATCTGGTACACTTGTCACTCGGAGTGATCTAGAATATGGTTATGTGAAAATGAGATGGTAGTGTTTTGATGTCATTTGTCAGTGTTGATTGTTGAAGATTAATTTGCGGTATGTCTTTTCTGTGTGTTTAGCCTGAATGAACAGCGAGATACGACGGCCGATCAGCTGCAAGTTACCTGGTATGTAACAGATTGTATTCACCATCTGAACTTAGTTGGTAACTTATCATACATATTCATCATCATCTGAACTGAACTGATGTGCATAAATTATCTCATGTACAATGGGATATCTTAGCTAGGCTACTGCTGATATTATGTATCGCATTGGTTGCATTTGACAATAGGATGATGATGACGAGACGTTTTTTTTTGTATTTTTTCATATAGCTTATTTTTAAAATGTATTTTTAATACTTGTGTTGTTAAAGGTTGCACTCATCAATATTTTATTAAATGAATATATGATGATAAGAATTATGTGGTGGTCATTATCATATCATACAATTGTTTAGAAGTGGCCTAGATAATAAGATTGCATGGCTAGATGTTTGACAATCAAGCAAAATGTGTGTTCTGTAGTTTTGTAATCATAACATGTTTGACTCAGTGCAGTTGCATCTAGTGATTGCAGTCCCGGGGTTTGGGATTTAGGATTCAGAAATTTGTAATCTGGGATCCTGGGATCACATTTTTGGTATTAGGCTTATAGATTGGTTGTTACTTTGGTATCCTTTATAGACTTGTTTCATGCACAGTATGTAGTAGGTTACCTCTGTCTTTCAATAGACAGCATTCTGACGCTGATGACTGTCTGGAGGATAACAGGGAAGATTATTAGAACTGCCATTACTGCTACATATGCACACTTATAATGGCATGTTTTTACAATTTTGGGTTTAGATCATTTTTATGTTTTGTGTTTTTCTGTAAAGGTTAAATTTCTTCTTCCAGTTTCATTGTAATGGTTAAACTTTTTGTTCCGTTATTATGTGTATGTGCAATTTTGTCTAAAAGGCTGTCCCCAAAACTGTGTTGGGTGGGACGTTAAACCCTACTCACTCACTCGTTCAGGATGTAGTAGGCCCCTACGGAAGGTATATTGGAACGGTAAGGAATGATTATGACTGTCAGAATACAAATTACAGTGCGCAGCAAGGGCAAGGACTCGTGAAATATTTTCTTCATTAAACGACTTCAAAAAGTACAATTTTAACGAAGTTCGGTAATCCTGAAATTCTGGGATTGGGCTGTCACCAGTTCCAGGACTGGTGAAAGCGACCGATCAGGATCCCGGGATTACAATCACTAGTTGCATTGGGTTTAGCAAGCATGTCCACTTCTGTATATGTAGTGTCCAACTGACAGAAGATTATTCCGTTCATGTCATCGTGCTGTTGTCACACGGAGGCAGGCGATATGTTGCTAGTGCCGAGGTGTCAGCACTGCTCTGGGATGAGGATGTCGTCAGGGAGAAGGTATTGCACTGCTGCTCGGCCATTTCATTCATGATGTTGTGTAACTTTATCTGTTGGAGCTGCATTGTCTCAGTCAACAGACTGGTGTAGTAGTTTGTAACTAGAACGCAGTCAGAGACCGCAGACCTCCGCCAACGCCATGTTGTTCGCCAGGTGGCATCACCATATTCGGTTTGGCAGCGGTTTCCCTTATGCCCCATTTAACACAATGTTAATGAAAATTTCAAAGTGATCCAGAATCCAGGATTCCTTCTGGATCACCCCAAAATTGAATCACTTGTAGTTTTTGCCATTTCGAACATTCCCTGAAAATTTCAGAAAGATCCGTCCATAACTTTTTGAGTTATCTTGCTAACACACAGACAGACAAACAAACTCCATAGGCAAAAACATAACCTCCTTGGTGGAGGTAATAACTATTTTGCTCATGTCAGACTGCTATGGGGCATATTCTTGTCATTATTTTATAGACTACTTTACATCTGTGTGAAATGTCTCTTGATGTTGTTGTTTGTTTTTGTGATTTTAATTTAGGCAACTGGAGTTGGGATGAACACAACAATTATCTCTATATTTGTAGTTTTTATTTAAATTACAGAGATATGTTGAATAATTTTAGTTGTGTTTTTTAGACGTCAGATAGTCATGTCTGTATCAGTTTAATTGTATAATTGTGAAATTTGTGATATTGTGATTTTTTATTATTTTCCTGCCATCAACTTTTTGAGTTATTAACATTCGTGCCTACATCTCTATATGTATATTTGTGTGTATGTTTACTGGCTTCCATCTGTTGTAGCAGTTCATTTCAGTGATGTGTTTGTAGCTTCGTGAGCTACGCATCAACCTGCCAAGGCAAGTGCTAACGCTTGAGGAGCATAAGAGTATAATTTCTGTCCTTGCAAGGTTTGTGTCATTTTATTTGTATATTTCTGTATTGGTCTTTGTCTTAGTTTTGCAGCATTTAGTCGTGAAACTAAGCGAGCATTACTGTGTATGCATTTCACGGCATAATTGAGGTAATAGTGACATTTCATACACAGATGTGCATTGCGTGGAACGGTCATCCCCGAAATGAACGGGACAATAAACCTCTACTCATGCACTCTAGATGAGCTCAAGAAAATAGGTCCTAACCTACCGTGATCACATTTTTGAATGCTTAGTTTGCCGTTGCTGTGCTTTGCTCCGTGCTTTATCTTACCTTCGGGGTGGGCAGATGCCCAGCACCGAGGTCGTGCCAGTCCGGTCCGATGTGCAACGCCAATGTGAACTAACCTTGTGAACCAAATAAAGGTTATTGGCTGAATCTTACTTAGTTTTTCTTGCTCTAGTAAGTATGATTTGAAGATGGAATATTGTTCCTGCATTTGAGTAGCATTGGGCATGATTCTAGGAAGTGGTAGGTAGTTTCCTGTTTCTTACCACACACAGGACAGAGCTGAATATCAGCTCATTTAACGTGATCACATTTCTTTGTAACTTGAGTGCTTAGTTTGTTGTTGCTTTGCTTTGCTCGGTGCAATTTTTGAAAATTAATAATTTACTAGGTAGTGTAGTGATGCTTTTGGGTGTGGTGGGAATGTTTTCGATCAGTTTTGTTGCAAATTGTCTGCTCATTCTGCTAGTGAAATGATTTTGAAATTGGTCAGTTTCGGACACAGATATGGAAAAGCGTCTGTTGCCGTGTTTTTTTCACTCAGCGTGTGTGTGCATGTGTATGTGTTGTAGCCTGTCAGTGAGTGGGATGGTTTCTGACGATGGAAACCTGAAGCCCGTCGTGGTCCTCTTTGAACTCAAGAGGTCTGTATTGTAGATATGTATTCAGTTGCTAGTTGTAGTGTCTCAGAAGCAGCAGATGAAATTTCAAGACAGTTTCTGGTTGAAGATCAGTCATTCATTCAGTCAGAGTTGCCTCTGTAGCAGAACTTTAAGTGGATCAAGAAAAAATACGCCATTGCAAATGATTGTGTCTTGGCATGATTTTCTGAAGAGCTGCATTTTGAGACATTTGAAAAATCTCCGGAAACTCACAAGCCGAATGGAGGAAGAAAACTGCATCATTTGTGCGTCAGTGTGCAAAAATCTGGAACCAACAGAAAAGCAGACGTGCTGCTGTGTGATGCACATTTTGGCATGTGCCCATTTTGGTTTAAGTACTGTTGCAAACAAAGGTTGTTTATTCAGTGTTAATTAATTATTATGTACAGTTAGTGCTGTTTAATGTTTTCTTGCATTTATCAAATTTAAACGTCTTGTGTGTTATGTTTGATTTGGAGTGCATTATCCTATAAGTTGAATTAGTTGTAGCTAATTTTGCGGTTGCTCAGTGTTCTATTTGCTTTGTAATCGCTGTTCACTTGTCAGTCATTATCAGGACTTAAGATGTTGTTTAGAAAGTTGTATTTGTTTAAAATATTGTACATTAGCTGTGGATGCACGCTCTTTATTGAAATAAGTTGGGTAACAGCATATTTGCTTGTTGCAGCATGTACGATATACTGAAGAGGTTCAATCATCCATCAAAACCGCTGAGAAGTGCAGTGAAGCACTTGATAATTAACAGCAGTGACCAGGTTTTCTAACAGTGCACTGGCATTTTTTACCTATTTACTTCTAGTCATCGTCGTCATCATCAAATTGTATTTGTTCAGGTAATTTTTGGCAAATTGCAGCCTAGTTGTTTTATGAGCGTTGTCAACAAAATATTTTGATGTCTGTTACGAACTCCAGTTTAGCTAAAATTCGTTTTACGCTTTACAGAAATTAAACATGTTGAAAACATTTATCATGAATTTTAGACTTGAAAGACATTGAGCGGCAGAATTTTTTTCATAAATGCTGTGCATGGTTCATATGATTTATTTTATTTATGACTTGCTGCTGTGTGTTGGCTGCAACAGGTTCGACGTGACAGGAAGTCACATTCGAGCAAACAGCTGTGAGTTCTTCACATAAATAAACTATTCATTTGTGAATAATTGTAATGGTGTTTTTTATTTCTTATCTTTGTATTTCAATTAGTCAGCCATTTATTTATTCAAGTATTTTTCTGTAGCATGCAATTATGTGGAAAGGTTACCTAATTAAGTGATAATGCTTACATGTGTTGGATTTTTGCATTGCTCACATCTTGTTTTCTTGGCTGCTGATTCTCTTTCTGTGACAACGTTTGCATTAATTGTCTTCAATGAAATTGCATCTAGATCTAATTTTTAAGTTTCTTTTTTTTCAGCTTTGACAGTTTGTCTTGTAAATGGACAGTATAAATACATCTAATTTTTACGTGCGACAGCAGGTACTGCCATAGTGCATCTTAGCCGTCACAATTCTGTCCATCCATCCGTCCGTCGCACGGGTGGATCAGTCAAAAATGGTGCAAGCTATGGTCACCAAATTTTCACCGTCGGCTGCCCAGAAGACTCTAGTTTCAGGAACCGTAAAGCTTTTCCATAAATTCGAAAAGGGGCCACCCCTAGCGAGGGCGCAGAATGAGGGGGTGGGAAAATTTTGCGATTTTGAGCCAATGAGTTGCTGTATTTCAGAAACGGTGCGAGATAGGGGCTAGGTTACTTTTAATCACTAATAGGAAGTCATACACGGGCTTTCGATTGCCACCCAGAGCAATGACCTTGGATGACCTTGAACGCCAAAGTAGGGTTTTTAATGGATTTTTTGGCGATTTCAGGCTGCGACACAACTCTAGCATTTGCAAGGTATCGCCACGTAACTAACTCGTTATGCAATGCAGATGGAGATTTGATGTAGATTTGTATATTAACTTAGCGTGAACATCCCAGTGGGCAGTGGGTCTTCATACATGCACTGCTGTCGCGTGTTCCCTTTGCGTTAGCTAGGCTTTTTGTTCTTGTTTCTGTGCAGTATTATCAAAATATTGTAAGAGAAAGCAATACGAGATCTAGATTTGTGCAATTGTCATCTGTAGATTGTGATGGCTTGTGTTTCAATTGGAATCACAAATACGTCTAATTTTGCTCATTGCCATAGAATTATAATTGCTGAAGAGCTCTTATGCCAAAAATGTCTCGAGTGGTAAATGATTTTTGTGATTGTGCTAGAATTACGAAGAAAAGCAGTTCTCATGCAACGTCCAGTGGAGCTTCATCTTCCGACGTACGTATACAACCTTCGTTGGTTGGTAATCTCTGCATCTGTCTGTTAGTTTCATCGTCAGCAATTGAACTGCATACTGGTCACACAGTTTTATGTTTTGCAATACACTTGGTCACTGATCACCACTCGTCCGTCACAATTTTTGATTCACTGCTGGTAGTTTTTGAGTTTCATTGAAATTACTTGGTGATTGAATTTTTCATTATGGTTTTCCGGTTCATATGAGACGTGGAAATTTGCCGTTGGCTTTTAGCTGTGTTAAGTTGAATGTATTTGTTAAATAACCGTTTTGGGTTAATCATCTTTCTTTTACTGGTACTGATACTTAGTCTTTTTTTTTCTCATGATGTGTAGCATTCTTGCATTAGAAATGGTCCATATGTACTCTGGACATTATTATGTGCTTACCATTAACCATGCTAATTGAAGATAATTATATTTTTATTCTTACAGTGCTGCAGTCTGTGATCTCAGCTATTCTTTGTATTACATTAGTACTTATTTGTATTAACTGTGGGCTGCTGTGATCTTGAAACAGAAATTCTAGTTACTAGCAAAGTACCTGCTGTACGGGTGGGTCAGGTGGGAAAACCTTTAAGTGACCGTCATTCACCAGATGGCACCACAAAGCACTAACCGCTGCACTAAGCATTATAGTGATGGCCTGCCGGCAACTCAACTCCCTCCCCTCAGGCTGCCTGTCGTGGTGCATGTACTTAAGACGCAAGGACTCTTAAACACCGCTGTCTGGGTCTGTGACTGTTCAACACTAAAGGTGCCAGAGGGGTATGACAAACCGGACATACAGACAGACAGACAAATGCGCCTTCAAACAAACTTTCCGCACATAATAGTAAGATTGGTCATTGACTGTTCACACATATGTCAACTACTCTGTTGCCAAGTAGTTTAATTTGATACCAGCCTAATCACTGGGGTCCGGGAAGGTTGCATCAGTATATCGGAGTATACCACCTATATAACTGAGCTGTATCTGCAGCTCACTGCCAGCTCAGGGCCATTTAAGTGGAGATGAGCACCGACCTCAAAGTGAGAGAGACCATGCTGACAATGCAGGGCCAGTTTTTACTTTTTAGTGTGTATCGTATGTGGATATGATTCTGATGGTGCTGTACTGTTGTGCAGCATGGAGATGACTGTCTGTAGGCATGGGCAGCCAATGCTTTACCAAGCCAGCGTGCACCAGCAGTTGCTCCGGTGGTTGGACAACAGCGAGGTCCCATTGCCATGTCAGCACAGCCGGCCATGTCACCAATCGACGTGTTCGACGTCAGCAACGTGTCGTCGGGAATGTCCGTGGGTGGCAACGTGGCGATGCTGATCCCGGGCAGACAGCCGATGTTTGCTGTCAGTGCTGTTGCCAGTGATTTTCCTACGTTGATGTCTCAACTGATGTTGGCCGGCGCCAGCGTGCAGAACAGTGTGATGACCGGGGCTGTGTGCACAGGTCAGAGCGTGCTTCCAGCCAACCAGCGGGCTTTGCCCATGAACACAAGCAGCACTTTTGCTCAGCCACAGGGTACGTCCGTTAACAATGCTGCTTTCAGTTCGCAGACGCCGGATTGCGATGAACGTGATGCCTGCTGATGGAACGAGGAGCAGTAACAGTGTTAATGTTTAAGTGTTAAAGTTTTGTTTGTGTGACGTCAACTGCCTTTGTTTTGTGACAGTTGTAGGGTCCTATGTATATATTGTTGTTTCTGCATTGATGCCAGGGTAGAATACACTAGCACTTGCATCATTGAGAAAGCACATTGGTTAGTACTCACTACTCAACCAGTGCTTGACTGTGAAATGATGAGTGGCATTTGATCTGTACAAATAAAACTGCTTAGGTGTCAGAACCACAGATCTATAAAAAAAACCTTTGGGGATTATTGCAGTTCATCCTTACAGATTATGCTTTTTGTTTCAAGTGACGTATGATTTGCAGCAGATTTTTATGTGCAGAGACAGAAGCTGAAAATTGCATTTTATCATATTTTTGTTTTGTGAATGATAATGTGGTGCAATTTTCGAAGTTGATAATTTGGTTAGTGTTTTTAGTTTGCATATTTGCGTTGGTATTGTTTGTTTGACAAGCTGTGAGTGATAAAACATGTCCACACTGATATCATGACAATTATTAGTTGGTTGTTAGAAATTCAATAGTGTTGGGATAAGTCTAAGATAATGTGTGATTTGTGGTGGTAGTTGTTGCACGTTTTCTGTTAATCGTGTGTGTAGAAGAAAATTTAGAAAGTTGGTTTAAGTTCGACCAAATTATAATGTGTCTGTGCAGTTTCCCTCTGTCCTCCAATAGACAGCATTGTGAGATTGATGGCTGTCTGGACGAAAACAGGGAAGATTATTAGAACTGCCATTTTCGATACATGTGCACAATTATAATCGACAGTTCTTACAATATTAGGTTTCCGTCGTTTTTTGTGTTACATAGAGGTTAAACTTTCTGTAGAGGTTAAACTTTTTGTTTCATTATTATGTGTATGTGCAATTTTGCCTGCAAAGGTCATCCCCGAAATGACCTATGCTGTGTCGGGCGGGACGTTAAACTCTACTCACTCACTCACTCACTCACTGGGTGGTGGTTACATACCAAGATGGCTTATTCATCATCTGCCAGCAATCACCCATCCAAGTACTAGCCTGCATATTAATCAATCAATCAATCAATCAAAAAATAACCACTTACAAAAGTGACCAGTGGTGTACAACACACCTAAAAACTAAGATAAAACCTAAGGATAATGTACAAAAAGTAAAAGCTACTCAGAGATAAAACGCTCGCTGAAACAGTAAAGTTTTAAAGTTTCGTTTGAATGACGCAGTGTCAGATAGTTCTTGAAGTGACGGTGCCAGACTGTTCCACGCAGCTGGCGCAGCGTAGGAAAACGCTCGTTGTCCAAACTTTAGTCGTGTGCGTGGTTGCTCGTAGCGGAGACTGCTGCCGGGCCGAAGTCGTGTTCGTGATGTGACACTGGCTGTTTGTGTGACAGTGTCAGTAAGATAAGACGGTGCTTGTGACGTGTGAATTAAATGCATCAGCAAACACAGTTTATAGTTCATTCATTGTGGTGAATTGTTAGTATGCTGTGATCATGTTGTATCATGTTGAGCATTGCAGCAAATAGTTGGAAACACGGGTTGTTTAAAATAGTCACATTTTTATGATAGTGACATTAATTTACGTTGTTTGCGCAGTTGTGTGCAATAAGTTTTTCTTCAAACTTACCAGTGAACAGTTTTGGCTATGTAGCTCATATTGTTAGCAGATTGAACACTCAGTAAGGCTGTAAATTTTTCGCAACAAAACTTGTGAAATTTGCTGCATAATCCCTTAATTGCAGCAAACAATGCAGAATTTGTGACTTATTTGTAGTGTATTGTATTTCCTAGTATTATGTCGCAAATTTTGGTCAAGTGAACCAGAAGTATGTTGCGGATTTTTTGGCAGGGTAATGCTACAAAATACTAAATACTTTTACAGCTTAATAAAATATCTTTTTGTACAAATAAATGATGTTGCTGAATCATGTCGGCAGTCGTCAAGCTGCTCTTTGGCGTTCCACAGGGCTCTTACTCGGCCCATTGCTGTTTCTGTTGTACACCGCTGAGTTGTTCGACATCATCTCGAGTGCCGGACTCGTCGTACACTGACGACACACATTTGTACATCAGTGCTCCAGTCGCATTCGCGTCGGTTTCAATGCAACGTTTCATCGCCTGCGTTGAACGCATCGATGCCTGGATGCATAGCAAAAGGCTGAGGATGAACGCCGACAAGACACAGCTCGTGTGGCTTGGAACACGACAGCAGCTTGCCAAGCTGATCACTACCGAGCTACCATTACTGTCTGTCCTCATCAAGCCGTCGTCCGCAGTGCTCGACCTGGGCGTCAACATCGACGGCCAGCTTACCATGGCTGACCACGTTGCCATGTTACGCCGGTCGTGCCTGTTTCAACTATGCCAGCTACGGATGGTCACATCTTCCCTGACTTTGGAGTCTGCGAAGACACTGGTGCATGCATTCGTCAGCAGCCGTCTTGATTACTGCAACAGTCTGCTGTACGGGATCGCTGACGGCCTGCTGACGAAACTGCAGACTGTCCAGAATGCAGCAGCACGTGTCGTGACCGGAACTAGGAAGTTCGACCATATCACTCCAGTGCTGCGTCAACTTTATTGGCTTCCGGTCTGCCAGCGAATCACCTTCAAGCTAGCGATGATCACTTTCAAGTGCCTTTATGGTCTGGCGCCGTCATACTTGGCAGATGTGTGCACCCCGGTCTCGTCTGTCGTCGGCAGGTGGCAGCTGCGGTCAGTAAACAGCGGGGCACTCGTCGTGCCGCGCACAAGGACCACGATCGGTCGGAGGGACTTTGCCGTGGCTGGCCTGGCCACTTGCAGCAGCTTCCCCGTCGACCTGCGGACTTCATCACTGTCCAGAGATACATTTGCGAAAAAAACTCAAAACTCATTTATTTGGCTGTGAGCAGTCTTGAGGTCTTCTCTAATTGGGCGCTATACAAATTGACATATTCATTCATTTATGATATCAGAATTGCAGCCGGAAACTAACAAATTGCTCTAAAAAGGGCCCACATGTGAACGAAAACATTGTGAAATGGTCAAAACCATGGCAGTTCATGGCGTGATTCAAAAATTTGCTGCATGTGCACAAATTTGTGAAATTCAATTCACCATTGCTTCATTGCTGTGAAAAATTTGCAGCCTTAATACTAGAGAATGAGTGTCATATGGGAACCTGATTGCATTTAAACTTCACTGTTTCAGTGTATCATGAATAGCATTGTTAGCATAGAGAATTGATGAATCAGAGAGGATGGATGTTGAACAGAATTGCTGTGCTGTGTCACTGTTAAGAATTAAAATAAACTGATTGTGCAGTGACCAGCGACTATCTAGTGACCGGTGAATTTGCTGACTGTTGTGTTTTAAATTGCATTAAGCATTTGTGTTAGTGTATTTTGAAATCATAAATACTGCCAACATGTTCCCATACCTTGTTTATGAATATTTTCATGTTTTGTGTTTTAGTGTTCAGTTGACTGTCATTGACTGATTGTTATATCTGTAGTTGTGTAAGCTTTCAACCGTTTGTGGTTGCATTTGCTTTGTAGTAAAATGTCTCATTTTAATATACATACTTGCATTTACAACACTGGCACATGAAACAAGACTGATGCTCTTATTTTTTAGGCCACCTGGAACAATTTTTTTTTCAATGGGGGTCAAAAATTGGCTTGAAATTTAGCGTATGAGCCACTAGATTTTGGCGCTAAGGAAATTAGCCTAATGAAACTTTATCACGTGATGTGCCGCTGAATGGGGGTGTTAACCCATGCACAAAATTTAGGGGTCACCACATCTTAAATACATCTCTACACTGCCTTGCTAAATATCAGTGAAATATGCATGCATAACGATAATAACAAACAAACATTTTGGTAGAAGTGAAAAAAAACACTTCAGACCAACATTGCAGTGAATGGTCTGTATGACACTAAACTGTGTGCGTCTAACACAGTCTAGTGTCATACAGATCATTCATCACAATGTTGGTCTGAAGTGTTTTTTTCATTTACCTATAAATTTTTGTTATTATCAGTCGTTTTTGCTTACATTTGTTTCACAAGGTAGTGTAGAGATGCATTTACTCTGTGGTGGGATATATAATAATCACATTATTGCAAATTATCTGCAGAGTGTGCCAGTGAAAGAATTTTGAAAATTGTTCAATAATTTTATTTTATTTATTTATTTTAATTTTTTATGGCCCATGGTGTATATTGAAGCTAATATCCTTGGTGAAAACAAATACTTGGTGCAGAAACCGTTTGTCAAAAGGTAAACTTATTCAGAATGGCCAAACTGCAGTTTGTGTGTTTTGTCTAGAGATTTCCTGATGGTGCTGTTATTGAGAAGTAATGTGTTGAGGTTTTATTTTGGTTCAGAATTTTATTAATACACAGCTATTTCTTGGCACATTTCAGTTAGATATTCTGTGAAGAATTTATTAATTGCTGTGTTGTTGAATGCAAGTGTTGCCAAAGACATCCTACATGTTTTCTGTTTTCCTTATGAATGTTGATGCTTGTTGAAATCGCACTTCATAAGCATTAGATCAAACAGACAAGAAAAGATAAAATAAAAACCATTTGCCTGTTGTTCCAAATGTTCTTCCACATAGCATGCATGTGCCTCTCAGACTGGTTGGTGTATACCATTTTAAACTGTAGTACTAGGATAAGAAACGTAAAGTCCTTCCCAAGCCTTGCGGCCCATAGGGCGGCGCTGATCTCCGTTTCCCAAGGCCCTCAGCTAGACACCAGTTTTTACACTGCGAGACCACGGGGTGTACCTGTTTACCTCCCAGCGGTGAAGCTGGTACCAAATTATACTACTTGGTGACAGAGGCGCATGTGTGTGAACAACTTGCCTAAGGTCGTTACCCGGCAGTTTTTTTGGTGCGGAGTCGAACCTGCGCCCCTGAGTGACCTCAGGATTTCAAGTACGACATGTTACCGTTAGACTACCGAGCCACACTACTACAGTAGCTCTGTCTGTTTAAGGATTTTTCACCAATTACAGTTTGGTAGGCCATAATTACAGTGATAAGACAAAATGTTGCAAAAATCATGCAAACATCTGACCTAATCCTGCTCAGTCTCATGTTAGAAGACAGATGATGGGTACTGGTAAAACAGTGTTGCAAGCATAGTTTATTTCACACAAAAACACTTTGTATTTTATGCCACACTTGCAAAGTATAGCCTAATTCAACTACAGCAGCAGAAACATGTCACATTAAGTGACATATGTTGATGTCGACTTCATATGCTGCATATATTATTATGCTGAAAGAAAAACAAGAAATACGGATTTAATATTGGATTTAATACCAACAGCAAAGTGTGCAAGATAATGTGGAATCGTAGAAATTATGTGGGAATTGACAAATCCATGGTTCAGCTCAAAAAAAATCCACTGTCAACAGAAAACTGTGGTGCCTATCTAATAGTGTTTAAGATGCTGTTAGTTGGCCAGGTGACTTGAGCATCATCCATCAGTCGTCAAGCTGCAGTTCAAAGCGACTGTACATTTCCCGTGTTGTGACGCCAAGCTGAACAGCTGCAATGCGACCAACACACATACAGACTTTCACTCACACTCGCAGACTGAGTCAACACAAACATTTCACTAACCCACAGACAGCAGCTGTTAATAGCATGTATAATACATTATGTTGATCATAGAGAACTTAACATGATCAGAAACTAACTGGATATGCACACAAAAGCTTACTATGTCTTAAGATAGAGATACACAGTCTACTATTTCCATTGTTTAACCAGCGCTATTTCCAGAGTTAATTCCAGTATGAAAGTAAAGGTCACCAAAACACAAGTTTGAGATTGCTGCAGTGCCTACTTCGCAGGTCCAGTTTCGGTCTTCCAATCAACTGCCTCAGGCACTGCATGGACATATCCATTACAAAACAATATGATAATTTCAGAAAAGCACTATGAGAGACGAGCATTTTTATTATGGAACATACCAAGTCTACCCAAAAGCATCTGTCCAATGTCTTTCATCTCATTATAGGCATGTAGTCCTTCCATGTACGTGCTCAATTCTTGTTCTTTATACCCCCTACAAACGTCAGTGTAATGCCATAAAACAACTCACATTTCTCAAAAGTAAGCTAAAGTATTCACGTAGAGCATCTGCAACTACACTGTGTCCCAAAAAACGTCCCAGTGTTTTACTGTCTATATCTTTGCCAAATGTTAACGTATTTTGAAAATTCTTTCACTGACACATTCTGTGGACAATTAGCAATAAAGAACATAAATGGCACTAAATAAACTCAAACATACAGCATACAGAAACAGAAACCAGGTGACAGGAATAACTAACAAATGACATTAACTTACTGACTAATGAGGTTTTCTATCTGCTGACTGAGTTCAGTATCTTTTGATAACAATGCTGTCACTTCCTGCTGTAAAGTTGTCAAATTCTCTTCACTGTCGGGCTGTCTTAACTGTGAGCATAGCACACATGTATAACTCTAATGTGCGATGCTTCTCGACAATCAATTAATCAATCCATACACTTTCAACTGAAGGACATTTCGTTCTTAATTCTTATGTTCCTGCTGCCTCTTAAGATACAAACTACGCCTAGCTAGCATGAACAGTACATAAAATGCTACCGGTAATATAAACTTTGAATATAAACATTTAGTGACTGCAAGAAGCTACTAATAGCACAATTCAGCATCTTAGTGACAGAGCTGAATTTACATACTGGAGACTTGAATGCAGCATGAAGTCGTTTGGACGAGCCATAGCTGGAATGATAGCTGTCAAATTAACACAACAATTTCACATCACGGGCAAAATCTAACTGATAAATTTTTGGTAAGATGTAAGTCTGATGACACGAATTAAACAAAAGATAATTCATAACTTGTCACTAATCCTGCAGAGTGCAGACAAATAAACAAGAAGCCCAGCCCAGCTGTTGCTATGGTCAGCCGACTGTACCTGCCTGCATCTGAAAGTCAGCAAATGTGAACACTTGTTCACCTTACTGAACATGTAATGTCAGGCCTAAATGTCTGGAAACTTCCACACACATTGCAGTGATCATGCACAGCTGGTCGCTTGCAAGTTTCCGACGATGTAACGCAGCTCACAGACTAGTGTAATACTCAATTCAAAATGATGGAACTGCTACTTTTCAGGAGAAGTTTCTATCGAAAACAAGTATATTATCCATATTTTGACCAAAACATCGCTGCAGCTGAAACGTAAATATTTCCTATTAATATTGCACTGCTTCAGCTAAAATTACAATAATTAACTATAAATACAAACATGTAGCCTATGCAGATGGTAACTTTCAATACAAACGGGTAGGGGACAGGCGACCCTATTTGCTTCTTCAAACAGTTTTCCAGTAACACGTACCGTTTAGCCACGATACATGCATTACAGACAGACAGAGACATTTCTGTACCATAAGCGTGACTGTAAGTATGGCCGGCCAATGAACCAACAGCTAGACACTGCGTAACATAAAACACAAAATCCTCATCAACCAAACGAAAGCTATAAGCCACGTAGAAAGAATACCGTTCGCTGCTTTTCTGGGCAGAGGATCGAGGGGTTGTAAATGCAACTCTGGAACACGAAGCCCTGCTAGGTGTTATGTTCACAGCACTGCATGAAGACGTGACAGGAGTTGATTGAGACATCAATTCTTGATATCAGCACGTTCACAGAATAAAACTGTAAACAACGGACAGTTACATTAATAAATAAAACAATTAAATTTTATTTTTTGCAGTGTGCGACTTTGATAAAGTGGCGTCATACACCGCTGCAGGTGCAGGGATAGTTACCGTGGTCAACTTAGTCTCGGCAATACAAATGAAAGCTAAATTTACATTTATAATTTCTAAACTACGGAATATTTAGTGAATGCATGTTACATAGTAAAATGTTCAAATGTTTATCATTTACTACATATAATTTCTGTCAAACTTGTCCAAAACAAACGTAAACACTCAAAGCGGAAATGAATGAACCGCTCTGATCGCTTATGACGTCCGCGCGCCAGCCTGTGCTGTATGTTCACGTGACAGTTGGCTGCCGCGGGGCGGGGCGTGGGAGAAGGCGTGGTCGTTTGTTTATTTATCTGTGTATGTTGCGGTGTGATTTTCAACATGAAAGGGGTTTTTGTGATGAATACAAGTTTACACGATATACTGTTCATGACACTGGATGATGAGTTGCGCAGACATTATCACAGAGTCGCAGTCAAACAAGAATTATGCCAGGTACCTTATGATGTCTGCTGACTGCTCTGGTTCTGGAACATGGCAAACTCCTCCAGTGGGAATATCAGGCCAAAGAGGACACACATAGCTAGATGGGCTAGAGATAAGATAAAGATTGAGTCATTCCAGGAAAAGTCCGTAAAAGGACTTTGTGAAGTTTTTAGTTGTTGATGGAAGCTGGATGCCCAAATTTGATTATGCCAACTTTTATGGGGGAGTTTTGGTGGTTTGGGTCCGCTATAGCGAAGGGCCACCATAGCGAGGGGCTGCCATAGCGAAAGGCACCGTGTTGCAGGGGCTTTCGCTATGGCGATAATCGTGACTGACGACCTCCGCTGTAGCTTCACAGATCACCAGTCGATCAACTAGCTCTTCAGGTCTAAGTAGACCGTCACGGGCAGCCGTTGGCAATTTTTGTAGGCACATGCACCGTTGTTGAACTTATTATCTATATTGTACACTAATTTATAGTGTGCATTATTGTCGCATCAATCTTTCAAAAATGCTAACCCTAATCTGATTGCTAACCCTAACACTAACCCTAACTCTAACCCTAACCTTCATCTTTGTAAGCAAAAACCGTAATTTTAATATTAAGCACAAAATCATACTATATTACACGTGAATTTGTCGCCCATTGGTGAATGTGAGTGTTGTGTAATGATTCGTCTGTCCATATTGTACACTAATTTATGGTGTGCATTTTTGTCACGTAAATCTTTGAAAAATGTCAACCCTAACCCGATCCATAACCCTGACCCTAAGCATAACCCTAAACCCAAGCCCTAAGCCTAATGTTAACCGTAACTGGACTTTGTTGGCGCAAGTTGCAAAGTTGGCGTAATGGAACTTAGACTATAACAAGCGCATTGGTGATGTGGTCGGATGGATGGAGATGATATATCAATCTTGCAGCCGCATTCAGTACCAACTGCAGTTGACGGGCCAGGTAGACTGGATGACCGGCCAGCACATTGTTTCCATAATCCAGACACATTAGCAGTAAGCTAACCACCAGCATCTGGAATGTGTCGGTCCGCAATGAGTGACATATCTGCCGTGGTTGGGTCGTATTGCAATATGATGGCTAATTAACCTAACAACTATTTGGGTATTGAAGACATATTAGAGTACAGGTTGTAAGTGACCCACCTGGCCTTTTTAGACTTGTTTGATCTGTTAATTCATTGGGACAGCGTGGACATGAGTCTGAAGTATCTTTAAAGGCTAAATCTATTGCGGCAACAAATGTTGCCATACTGTACGTCAGAATACACTGTCATCTATACTGTTGCCTTGTTTTTTCACAGTGCTGAGATAAACCGTTGCTTTAAGCCTGGGTTTAAAAGTGCTTAAAAACTAGCAGCTCTGTAGTGTTTGCAGAGAGTTTGTTCCATGCAGTGGGAGCAGCAACGAGGAACGAAGGAGACAAGAATGCTGTATAGCTCTGCAAGGCGCTGATATACCGATAGTAGATTGGCTGCGAGTGAACATAAAGTTCTCTTAGGCTGAATACAGTGGCCTAGAAGTGACAACCTTCTTCCAATTTACGCCACACTTCTTTTTTACACCACACTTTTTCCCAAATTCACACCACACTTTCTTTCCAAATTGACCCCACACTTACTTCCCCAAAATCTACACCACACTTTTTAATGAACAGAAGTGTGGTGTGAATTTGGGAAAAAAAGTGTGGTGTGCGGTAGCCACACCACAACTGTTCTGTGGAAACCCCGACCGTGCGCTGTCAGCGGAAATTCTATTTTTATGCCATAAGTCCTATACGACGATTCTTTCTTCTTCGTCTAGGTCAATTTATTTACTGCAGCGTAATTATCCTTAGACTGCATTTGCTTTATGTCTGTGAAACTCAAATGGGGGGTGGCAAAGGGAAGGCCTAGCCTCAAATGGGGGCGTGGTCCCCTGGTCCCCTTGTTGCCGCCACTGCTTTTAAAACTTCGTATCAGCTGATCGAATTGGTTAAGCTAGCGGGCATTGGATATTTGTATCTTGAATGACACGTATCAGTTAGTGGGCATTCTGTTGCGTTTTGTATCAATACAACAGGACAAAATCTTTTTAAAAGCATATCAAAACTGGTATCATCAGCAACATGAACCACGTTGATCGAATGTTTAACAGTAGGCGTGGCACAGACATAGCATTCTGCGGGCTGCGTCGGCTTCATTGCGTGCTGGGCTACAGCCTACAGCCCCGGGTACGCTATCTCTGGTCCTATTTATAACTCATTAGTTTCCAGTGTGGTGTGGATTTAGGAATTGGGCGAAATGAAGTGTGGTGTGAATTTGGGGAAAAAGTGTCATGTGAAAAAGAAATGAAGAAAGGTTGTCACTACTAGGCCACCATAGCTGAAGATGTCAGTGTCGTCAGATGGCACCGTGTACATGTATATTGGCTTTACACGAAGCGGGGCAGAGAACTGCAGGATCGACGAGGAGGGAAGGGAAAGAAGAGAGCATCTGCTGAAGCCAGCCTAGATCCGTCACTGGCTGTAATAGTTTGCGATGATTACCGCCGCATTAGTGTATTATGCCCACTTTTTTCGGCAACATTTGTCGCCGCAATAGCACCGTGCATCTTTAAATCCCACTGGCTTGGTGAACAGCTAGCAGACCTAGTGTCTGGACACTTATGATTTAAATATGTGAGACCAAACACAAACGATAGTGATTCAAGTATGATTTATGATGCAATAGGATGCCTATAGTATGATGGGTACACAAGTAAGCTTTTTGTATGATTTCATATCGTTTCATGGATTTGTTGTTCGTGTACTTGCTGATATAATATTCACCAATGTTGCTGTTTTCAGGCTGAATTGAACTGTGAAATAGACGTTGATATAATGGTGCAGTTGCTGGCTCCGCTGTTGAACTCTCAGCAGTTTCTTATCGAGGAATTAAAAACAGCTTACAGATCTGTCAGTTGTGCGAATGGATTCATTTTTGTGTTTGCTGAGGTTGGTGCTATTCTGCATTTCATCTGAGAAACAGCCATATAAGTACTCTTGCATAGTTCCCAGAACCATTTGCTAAGGTCTTAATGGATTGACAAATAGAGACATTTACAGATTGGTTATGCTTTTGGTCCGGTGGAAAGATGTCAAGTGTATGGCAGGATATTCACTCACGGTATCTGTAAAGCATGGTTATAATTTTTTGAAAATTAATTATTTTGACAGCTCTCATTTAATATTGCCCCCTGTCCTCCAATAGACAGCATTATCACATTGATGTCTGTCTGGATGATAACAGGGAAGATTATTAGAACTACCATTATGTTAATTACATATGCATGCGTATAATGGAGTTCTTACAATTTTAGGTTTAGGTTTAGCTTGTTTTTTTGTATTTTGTGTTTTGTGTTTCTGTAAAGGTTGAACTTACTGTTCCATTATTATGTTTTTGTGTGCATTTCGCCTGGAAAGGCCGTCCCCGAAATAACCTATACTGTGTCGGGTGGGACATTAAACCATACTCACTCACTCACTCATTTAATATTAAGTCATTGACCAATAGTCATGGAAGTGTCGTGGGATAACATCTGGGCAATTTATGTATCATTAACTTAAGGTTTAAGGCAACATATTGTTTTTGATGGCACATTTTTGCATTGTATTATGTCATTATTATATTGCTATTATACTAATTATATTTTGCCGTGCATATCTTTGGTATTCGTAACATGTGTGCAAGAGTGCTTGAAGAGTCATGGAAACATCAGCAGATTTCAGATCAGCCTGGTAAGGACATGACTCGATAAGACACGAAGACATCTCTCCCAAGACAATTGATGGAGTAGAATAGAAGCAATAGACTGCCCGATATGCTAGTCAATGTATTGTCTAAGATCTCAGGATAAGGAGACTGACATGAAACTCTGCTAGATAAATGTTTATTCATGTGCTGTGATGAAGTTTGTTGTCATTTTCAGTACTTTGGTCATGTCTTCTTGGCAGTCAATGGAGACAATTCCGAGACAGAAGAATTTATGCTGAGAAAATTAGCTGTTTTGCATCGCATTATTGGATTTGCATTCGGTCCTGCAGTCAAAGAGTTAGTTTGTGTTTCTATTATTTTTAAAGGCTGTTACACATGACTGTTATTCAGTTGTATATTTTGATGTGGAAGTTAAATAAATTTCCAAAATTCTGTTGATATGTTGAATGTTGATGCCAGTAGACTAGATTCTGAATGGTTTTAGCTTTTATAGTTGGTCAAAAAGTGAGGTGAAAATAATGTAATGTGGTGTGATATAATGTCAGTTGAATGTATGTGTTATTTATTTAGGATAATTAACATGGGGTAATATGAAAAGTAAAAAAAAAACTATATGCACATTTTAAAGATGTCCACAACTATACCTTGAGGTCTAATGGTGCTGTTTTAGTAACATTTGAATTTAGTTAATTTCGCTTGTGCTATATTATCTTTTGTATGTTTACATGTTGTGTTTGTACTGCTTTTCAACAATCAAATGGCACTGAATACCAGCAGTGCAGATTGTGTGTTAATTTACAAGAAAATCCCAGCTAACGCAAAGGGGAATGCACGACAGCGGTGCATGTTTGAAGGCCCAATGCGAACAAATCTAAGCTCATCGATCCAGCAACTGACATTGGGTACGATGTATTTACAAACGCCGGATGGCGCCACCATCTTGCGTGAATGCTCCCGCTCTTGAAATGTGTGTCGCAGCCCAAAATCACCGAAAAATCCATAAAACCCCTGTTTTTGCGTTCAAGATCATCCAGGTCATTGATCTCGGTGGCAATCGAGAGCCAGTGTACGACTTTCTATTAGTGATTAATAGTAACCTAGGCCCTATCTCGCACCGTTATTGAGATACAGCGACTTATTCTCTAAAAATCGCAAATTTTGCTCACTCTTCTCTCATTTAGCGCCCTCATTTGGGGTGACCCCCTTCGAATTTATGGAAAAGCTTTGAAAATTTGGTAATCCTAGCTTGCACCGTTTTTGACTGATCCACTCGTGTGACGGACAGACAGACGGAATTGCGATGGCTAAGACGCGCTATAGCAGTACCTGCTGTCGCGAGTAATAAAATCAGTCACGTTTAATATGATCAGCATACGTTGCTGTGATGTGTTGATAACAGACTGAAGCCTCGACTACTGACCGAAAAGCTAGAGAGATGGAAGTTTGTTGGACAACTATTGAACATGTGGTGTGAATTGTACAACAGTCAGCAAAGTTTTCTCTGCGAGGTTTTCAGATTTTTTGGCTAATTGTTAAAACTGTATTGAAGCATCTCACAGCATTGTTTGAAGTTGTCTGATTTGCTCGTTTACATCTGTCGCCATTAATGTACAACTGATATTGCATGGAACTTGTTTCATTAATACTCTTTGAGATTAATTAAATTAATTGTATATTGGCCATTTTGTGTGTTGAGACCATTTTTCTAAAAGTCAGGTTTTATGAATTAAATAATGTTGGCGAATATGGAAAGTGTTCGGAAAATGTTTGTACCAACTGCGCTGAATTTTGCCACATTTTTATATTTTATAATTTGTGTTTTCTCATTCAGGCAGTTGAGCAGCTGAACTTGGTGGATAATTTGAGTGCTAAATGCATTGAAATGCTTGATGCTGTTGTTGAGATGATCAAAAAGATCACAGGAACTAATGTTGAACATGCAGCGCTCATTGCTAGCTCCAAAATACTGACTCTCTTTTCAAGGTTTGTTGTTAACATCTTATCATTAGCAGGTTACAATATACAGAGCAGTTTCTGTATCTTAATTTATATTAACCATATTGTGACAATATTTCTTTTCTGTTAACTGAATTTGGGTTAATAAAGAGTACTAGTAATTTGTATTTTTATATCATTTTGCTTAAACTTTGCTGAGTGAGAATTTTGAAGTGAAATTTCACACGTTTATTACCTATTCAGTAATCAAGCAAAAATGCCAAAGGACAATCGGTTATCTTTAACTAAGACATAGTTGTTGGATTTTTTCCACAGCCACAGCATCATTTCTCACGGTCACATGCAGCAGAAGGTGTGCAGAATGAAAGGCGCACCATGTTTGTGCTGCAGAAAAACACATTGCCATTTGAACAACGGAATAAGCAACTTGGCATTGATCGTGAGAACTTGAAGTGCTCACTGCCAGCTTTCACACTGCATTTAATTTTTTACTGAGGTTTCTAACAGCTTTGTCAATGACAAGTTGCCCAGATCATCTGCAGTGCCTGTTTGAGTTTAGCGATGGCTTTCAGTTTTGATGACAGAATGTCATCAAATACGATAGAAAATATATAGAAAAGACTGTACAGACTTTGTTCATAAAGTTTACTTCAGTTTGGTGTCAGTAGCAACAAGATATACCCATTTGTTTTCAATATGCGTTGCACATTACAGCACCAAGTTTTTGAATGTGCAAAAGCACGATGTTGTCTTATAATAAAATTCGTAACTTTACAGCTGTGAAAGATATCAAATGCTGCTTGGTCTTTTTATGTATGTGAGAACTGGTAACAAGTGTGTAAAATTTTGTGTTAGTATTTCAAGTCGTTGCTGAGAAAATGGCAAAAACTTTTAGGGATACTTTTTTCTGCCGCACCCTGTAAGTTTATGACGTTTGTATTGATGGTTTGACGCCAGCATATGGTCTTGATTTGCTTTGTTTTTATTAAACATGTTTTAAACAGTTTTGTGTTTCTTTGTCTGTTTCAGTGCTCAAGCTCTGTCGGCTGTTTTCACATCAGATAAGTTACTACTCATTGTTCTGATTAACGTTTTGCATTCCAACATCAAGAAGGTTTCTAGCTTAAGCTCATGCAGTGCAGAGGCTATGCAAACAACTGGACGTTGTTCTAATGTCAAAAAACACAATCTCAGTAAAACTGGAGGTCGTTCGTGGAGGCAGAAGTCGGCTACGATGCCCGCCAAACGAAACTGTGTCAGCTGCAAGTCTCGTCGACTGTCTGAACCTCTGGTAACAAGTGTAGAACAAATGCAGATTTCTCGGACTTTTCCGGGTGCAAAGATTTCTCCTCTGGACAGGACATCCTCTGACTTTCGGCCAGCTGGTGCCACTTCAAAACCGTCTAGTTATAGCAGAAATCCAGTCTGGCTTAGCAGTACAGCACCGAGTCGGTCTTGTGTAGTGGCGGCAACTGCATGTGGCCCCATAGAGCCACTAGTTGTTAATCCCGTCTACGGATCCAATGACTGCAGTACACTTAAAAGTTTGTCATTTGAAAAGCAGGATTTGTCACATTTACGAGAGTACACGTCGGCTTTGAGCCAGATTCTGCGTGGATCTCATCACGGAGTTAGTGATTTCCAGTTTAGGGCATCGTTTTCTTCGGCAGATGAAGAGAAGTGTAGAACTGCGGTTACACCAGCTCCCAGTGACTGTGCTGCTGCGGATGAGAATATTGATTTTAGTTTCCTGGAAGATCGGACTGCCGTTCACTGTGTTGGTGTCACCAACGGTGATGGCTACATGGATGCTTCTTGTCAGGGAAGTGAAAGCAGTGACAGTGAGGCTCGTAGTATTTGTGCCCAGTTTGGCTACAGAAAGATCTGTGTCTACCTGCAGGAAGGAACCTGGCGACACTCACCACATTCGTTGCACTGCATTCGAATTGACAACAACATCTCGTTGGTTGTTCTGTGCGAGGTAATGCCGTCGCTACAATATCTACTTTTGACTGCTTTGATTCATGGCTTTATTGTAGTACATTAGACAAGATAGCGAAGATGTGGTCCATGCTGATCACGTGTTGATGATAAGGTCAGTTAAAGGGGTTGCTCCCTATAGAGAGGGAGAGAGAGAGAGAGAGAGATAGAGAGAGTATTATTTAGGCCCATGTCAGACCAGCGATAAAATAGCTGCACTTTATCATGTGAGAAATCACCGAAAGTTAGAGACGATTTCTATTCAGAGAGTTAATTGTGCAACTCATCAGAAGTTGGGCAGATTTCAAGTCATATAGGCAACTTTGTTGCACAACAAAAATTGTCAATAAAGTTGCTCAACATTGCTGTGGATCTGACTGTTTATTTGCCTTCTGTGGGAATTTTGAAGACCACATGCAATGTTGAACCAACAGTGTCAAAGTGCAGAAGAAATCGTGCAGGCAATAAACAGTTGACAAAGATGCTGCGAAAGTGCCATTGAATTAGTTTATGAAATACAAATTGTACATTTTGCTTGGTTGTGTTATCGAATTGCTCAGCTGCTGATATTTATCTGTAGACTCTGCATTCGCAACCTGTCCATTTGCTGCCGTGTTAATATTGTAGTTGATATACAAATCTCATGCGAAGCTGTTATCCCGTCTGATGGATCTCATCCTGACTGTGATTAGTGGCAGGTGGAAAATGAGCATTAGTTTATCGGTGCGTGTTGAAGCTGCAATTGATTCCTGCGTGAGATCGGTTGTTGTGTTACCAGAAAGCTACAAGGAGCTGACGGTATGTCTGTGCATGTCCAGGTTACAGAACTCTCACAGTGAACTTCCTTGCAGTTGCTTGCATTGTTTTCTGTTTTATCTATACAACAATGATTCTTTTTTTAATTCCTGGTTATAAATCGGCATCATTTGGTTCAACTTTTATGTTTTGGTACATTTTGCCAGTCTTTGTTTTATTATCATTTATATCTGTCTCCAGTCACGTAATTATTGTGTTATTTCTTCAAGAACCTGCATAATCAAAATCACAGATTTGGTCAGCTTGTGAAGTGCATAACAGTACTGACTAGGTGACCAGCTGTGTGCTATGCACAGATACGCCAGTGATCCGGTTTGGCATGTGCGTTTGCAGAATGACAGCATTATCAGGCAGTTTGTCAGTGAGCTTTATGGTTTCTGGGAGCAAGCAAAGTCAGAAGATTTTGTGAAGAAACTTGATGCATGTCGTGAGTTTGATCACGACCTGGATGAGCGGTTTGTTATAAATGTTGCCTGATGGAAATTTTTCTGCCAATAGACTACAGATGTCATTTACTAAATTGCTGCTGATAATTGCTTGCATATTTTCAGCATAAATTTAGATCTGCTGTTGGTAACATCCAATGTAGCAATTGTTATGTTTTTCTATACTGGTTTACCCCTAATTTTTTTAGAAACTTATTTTGTTTTGTGGTTTACAAATAAGGAAGCTTTTTGCATTGACAGTCACAGTGTAATCAGTTTTTGTCCAAACTTTTTTTTTACTTCATCTGATTCAGACTGGCTTTTTATATATTTATGTTCTATTAAGAAACTGAGGTCACATTAGGTATCACCGTAAGTCATTTAGTGAAATATTTGAGATTATTGGAGTGATATTTTCTATGGGTCAAATTCCATAACTGTGACTGCCTTGGAGGCATATTAGAGAAATTGTCATGTCAGTATTGTGTTTTATTTGTTAATTCTTGTACACGTTACATCACTCAGTTGCGACATGTTGAATTTGTGCAAGTTCCATGTGGACATGCAGCAGTGAGCTTTCGTGTTGTCAGTACCATTGTAACTGATTGCCTGGAAAGACGTTTTTTAGAATAATCTGAAGCGTGTTCAGTGGGACATTAAAAAAGTAAAGGTAATAGTACTTGCTGTAATGCTTCTGAGATGAGTCAGATTCGCCCTCGCTACCAGAATAACTTTACAATCTCGGAAGTGGCAGCTGATTGGCAGGAGCTAGTGATACAATATAATAATACAATACAATACAATACAATGCAATAAATTTAAAGTGAAAAATACCAATGGCACTGCAGTCACTTTACAGTCATCTGGGGGAAAGATGAAGAAAACAAGTGAGTTTTTAGTTGAGTTTTAAATGTTCACAGGCAGTCCGAAGACGTCACTTCTGACGGCAGATTGTTCCAGATTTTTTCTGCAGAGACAGGGAATGCTCGGTCGCCGATTGTAGAGAGATGTGTCAATGGTGCAGCCAGTGCCGAAGTCGACGTTGAGCGCAGGCATTGTCGACCAGGTAGTCCAGTGACAGGCTGTAAAGCGTCAGCCAGGTAGGCTGGCGCAAGTCCATGGAGACACTGGTAGACTAGTACAGCCAGTTTGTATGATATTCGCTTTGGTGCACGCAGCCAATAAAGACACTGAAGCAGCAGTGTGATGTGGTCGTATCGACTGGACTGGAACATGAGTCAAGCCGCAGCATTCATGACCGCCTGGAGATGATCTAGCTGGAACGATATTGCAGCGTACTATGTGGCCCTCTGTTGCCTGCATCAGCAAACAATTGGACCTGCGGTTTGCAGCTAGCAGAGATACCAGCCCCAATCAGCCACATTAGACCTTAACCCCATAACCCATAAGCTGCTAGACTACTGCTCATTTCCCTTTCTGATGAGAGTAGGAGGCTGAGTTGACCTGAGCATGCAGTAGAACTCTACTCGCTGAGACCGAGTGCATGTTTTTTGTGATATCTGTAGCTTGCTGCGACTGCTGCGTGACATGCACAGTCGCACGGTGGAGTTGTTTCGTATTCTTTTTCATCAGCCGCGCTTCATGTCGGCTGAAGCGGAAGACTCGTGGCAGTCGGCAATGGCCGATGCTCATCGCTACATTCATAGCAAGCTCGGTGGATTTGACAACTACATTGAAGTGATTGCCAACAGCAGCATGTGCAGCCCATCATATCTTTTCAGTTCATTTTTCTCTGTGTTTTGCTGTAACTGAAGAATCAATACTAAATACTGTTGTCTTATTAAATAGTTTTTTCTTTGAAAGGTGTGAATTAATTTATATTTCTGATTTAGTTTTGTTAGCTCTAACAGTTGATTGTACTGTTACATAACGACTTTTTGATTGTTAAGCCATGAAACCTAACTGTTGCAGGAAAGATTTTTGTTCATTTTTCTGTGTGTTTTTGAAGCGTGTGTAATTTCAATTATCACTACAGCTATTACGGTTTTTGCCGTGTTACCCACGTTAGAGAAACTGTTGATTTTTCATTTACAGTGTTATTTGTTATTGATGGGCGTAGATTATTGTTGATAATATGTGTGTCTTAGTTAAGTTGTTAATTTGGCATGGATGTGTCCTTGATGCAAACATGACTAACATTTCTGCAGAGATTTTCAAACATTGTGCATTTCATTTATGTGGATCGTAAACTGAATCTGATGATTGCTCCATCTGCAGCCTGTGTTAGTGAAACTCATTCATTGCAACCAAAGGTATACCTTGTTTTTTTCACTTTTGCCACGTTACCGACCACTTAAACTTCTTGTGTGCGTGTTCTGAAGTAAATTTTTGTGGCAGGCAAGAAGGTTTGGTCATAAAACTATATTTCTCATAATTTAGCCTCGCGAGCTTGCTACCCAAATACGTTTCTGCAGGCCCAGATTGTCCCACAGTGACAGCAGCTGGGGCTAGGGCTTTGCTCCAGTCTCCAGTGGGGGAGCTCAGAGTGCTCCCCAGACTCATTGGCTGGATTTAATTGGAAGGCCCCAGTCAATGTTGGGGGAAGGGAAGAGGAAGAAAAGGGAGGGAATGAAGGAGAGCAAAAAAGGCGCAAGGAATCGGAGAAACAGATGAGGGAAAATTGCTTGTAGGTCTCAGATAAGATAGAAGTTTGTATTAGGCGAACCAGCATGTTAATGTTTGCCGTGCTTGTGCCTTTGCACAAAAAAGACCCAAAGGCTGGGTGGTACTGCTGCGTAATCTATCTGAGTTTATTCTGCAGTCTCTTGAACATAAGTTGGGTGGCTGTTAATTACTGTGTAAAAGTGCATTAATTTGTATATTTACATAATTTAATGCCACTTGATCAGTGAGTCTGTGCTATAGTAAGACAGTTGTAGTGTGTTGGTGTGGAAATCATTGTAATTCGATGTGATGTAAATTGTTAAGAAGAGGAAGTTTTTGGTGACTTTGTGTAGATATGATGCTGCAGGGGCACCTGCATTATCAGGAGCAAATTAGATATGTATTACAGTTTTATTGCTGCTGCTACTGGCAGTGATGACGGTGTCGTTACGGTGAATGAAATTGAACAATATTAGCTGGCTGGTTGCTAGCTTTAGCCATTGCATTGCTGAGCAGGTGTGGCAGATGTTTGAGAAGATGAGAAGTGAACTGATCATCGGCTGTTCCGTTGTGACTACCCACACTGTGCACTTCTGCTATTCCTACAGTCTCTGCATTGAGGATGTCCGGGTAATATGTCAGTGTTGTACAGAGAAAAACTATTGTATTACTATTATGTGTTTTTACAGTGTTTATTGCTGAAAGTGGCAAATTTTGCCAGGCGCATATTTAAGAATGTGTAAAAGGGCCTAGGTGTACCTGTAACGCAATTTTGTGCTTTATTTAGAGGCGAATGCTTTTTTTAAGATTAATTTTTCTTGTTCCATTGTTTTAACTTTCAAATTATCCCCATGCGCAAGGCTCACCTCTAAGCCTGTTTTTACAGTTTGAGAAAAATTGCAATTTTTACTGCGGTTGTCGATATTTTAAATGTTTTCATTGTGATGTTTGGAACTTTGATTGCATAATTGTCAAATAGTAGTTAGTGTATGTAGTTTGTGGTTCATTTTTTGCTGACGAATTTTATTATTTTACTTTTTTTAGAGGTTAAAATTGAACAGCGATAATTTTGTAACACAGCTTATGTGTTGTGTTAACTAAATTATTAGAAGTTAAGAAATTGTTTAGCTGCCAAGGGGACTGTTCAAAAAATGTCACGTTTTTTTTACCAAATTTGACTACCTTTCCTTTCTGTCACAAATTGTCACACGTGGTTAACCCTCCTTATGAAAAATATGTCACAGGCCACACTACCC
>Ga0209367_1000214_pt1 | contig 48607 bp, 31 predicted proteins | sample WorMetLIZISLAND2_FD_187412 | JGI IMG/M metagenome (GOLD analysis project Ga0209367, IMG submission 187412) | Marine gutless worms symbiont microbial communities from Max Planck institute for Marine Microbiology, Germany - Olavius geniculatus... ... | reverse complement strand
GGGGTGACGTAGGTTATGGTAAGGGTAGAGTATGGTAATGGTAAAGTAGAAGTTACTTAGTCGAAGTAGAAATAGGAGTAGCAGTAGTTGTGGTAGCAGTTGTAGTGGTTATTCTACTGTTCGATTTTATTTAGCTCTAGATTACTTTCAACGGCAATAAATCTGCAAATATTTATGTAAAAAACTGTTCAGTTTATATACAGTGTAAAGGTGACATCGTGGTTGTAGATATAAAACAGCATAAATCACAATTTAAAAAATTCAAACATCACCATTACACAATGTCAGAAGAACTTTGCTGACTGTGTAATGGTAAAGTTTGAATTTTTTAAATTGTGATCTGTGCTGTTTTATATCTACAACCACGATGTCACCTTTACACTGTATATAAACTGAACAGTTTTTTACATAAATATTCGTCATACTAGTTTGCAATGTGTATACAGCTAACAATGATAACGATGTGTATGTGTGCATTACCCGTTGGTTGATGTCAGCCAATAGTTTGCCAACACTACTGACTGTCAACTCAATGTCGCTGGTGTCGACGCCGACAGGACTCGTGTGAATTAGACTACGACCTTCACCGAGCACTGCATTCACATCTTGTTGTAGCTGCTGCAAATCAGCACCTGTTCGCAGCTCCTGCATATGGACAGCACAGTTTTATGTAATTCACTTATTTACCTAGAAGGTTACAGGTTGTCTATAGCTCTTAATGATAACCAATGTCAAGAGCTACGGAGCGTCACCTGCCATGTGGGATCACACAGTATTACCTGCCACTCGACACAGGTGTTACATTTCTACAGTTTATTTCCAATCTTCAGAAAAGCTTAAAAACACTGTCCAGTAAAAATGACGAAGACATCAGTGACGAAACGCGCAATAAGCAAAAACTCTGCTGCTGAAAGTAATATGCCTACTAAAACATACTTTGAAAGTTCTGCTTAATAAAATAACAATAAAGCTATTGCAGCTAATACTGTAAAGTGTAAAAACTGGATAAATTTGTAATAACCTTGACCAGTTGCAGGTCTGCCTTTATGACATCAACGTCGGCTGACAAAGGCTTTGCCGAGTGTTTACAGACATCTTCGTTGAATGCCATCAGTTTAGCTGACACCGACTCAGCCCTGGTGTAGAATGCTTTAAGTGAACTCAGCATGGCTTTTATTCCCTTCTGCTGGCTCAACGCCTGCTCATGTAAGCTATTGGTCTTCTCCAACAACTCCGATATCTTACCACAAACAACACACAATGTCATCAGCTGATACTTTGATCGACTACAACACTGTATGATAGGCCAAAATACGGCCATAAGCTGATAAGTAACTACATGCAGCTTAGTTTATCAGAGAGGAGATTACCAATGTCTAAGACTACCTGACCACCACACATAGGCCTACAGCACACATTCCTACCTTCCTACTTTTGCCAGTATCAGATTATACCGTTTTATGACAAAAATAACAATGTTAGCTCATAACAGATAATTAAATGATAAAAAGTAATAGACTAAGATCTGAAAATAGATGAATACAGTCAAAAATGCTCACTGTGTTGTAAGCAAAAAGACATATTTAAGCATTAAGCAACTGATAAATAACACGCCTGTTGTCAAAGCTGGGAAATGAATTTCAATCGAATCAACTAACTTAAATACAATATCATCAGCAATACATAGACACACCTGTTGTCTGATGGTATCTGAGTCAGCAAGGAGGATCTGCTGCTCACACAGCGACTGCACGTCCTCAATGCTCGCATTTATCTCATCAAATTTCACCAGCAAATTCTGCAACATAATAACTTCAACTTTCATGGGGTGTTTACACGATCCAGCAAACTTGCAGCAACTGTAATGCTGGACGTTTGCTGGCTCGTGTAAACACCCTATCACTAACAAATCTCGCTCAAAGAAAGTAAGATGCGGCAGAAAAACATCATCACTACAACAGTCAGCATAAAAGTAAGTATGAAGTATGTCACTGTAATATTAAGCGACCAGCCTGATAGCATGCATTATGGGTCTGCCCGTCTGTCTGTCTGTCTGTCTCATAGGGTTCCTAACTTGAAAACAAAAAATGCATACCAGTCAAAACTGGCAGCAAGCAGTGTGACAATTATTGGTTCAAAATGTCAAAGGTCAAGAGATAACTAACTGACCTGCATACAGCTGAGCTGGTCTAGGAGAGCTGGCAGCTTGCGAGGAATTTTGCCGATATTATTCAGCTCTGTTTCAACACTGCACAGCTTGGCTTTTACTGCTTCTATGTGCCGCTGCAAAACATCACGACATCACATTGTTTATCACATGCACTACAATGACATGAGTCAGACAGAAAGCCTCAAATCTGACCACAAATCTCCTCAAATAGTAGTCACTAATTTAACGCATTAACTACAGCAGAAAAACCACCAGCACACAAAACTTCCAAATTCTCCATGTCTTCTGCCCATTTACGCAACATAAAGCACACTTGCTTCTCAATTTCAGCAGCTTTTAAAAATTAAAACTGCATTTGACACACAGCTTTGCTAGTAGCATTTAGAATGTATAAACCTGTTCTAAAAACTGACAAACAATTCATATAAGTGACCGAAAATTAATTCATGCACGGAAGACGGTTCCTTCTTTAAAATGGAGTGAAACTTCAAAATCATCAATAGAAGCAGGTAAAATTTAGAAAGCTATAACAGCCACAAAAAAATGAAAATTCTCACATCAAGAACCAGATAACTACTAAATCAACAGTTAAAGGAGAATGACAAACTCGACATAACAAATGAGTCTCTTCTTTTAGAGATAAAAGTATGTGAATCTTCTACGACCAATTCAAACATGATTGATAACATTAACAGATGCAAGCAGCATAGAAGTATGCTGCTGCTGCTGATGATGATAATGATGATGATGACAATGATGACAATGTATGATTGCCAGCAAACTCACACTGAGACTGTCTCGTTTGTGCACGGACTCAGTTGCCGCAGCAATCAGCTTGGAAACGTTGCCAACAACGTCATGGTAACAACTCATCAGTGCGTCATAGCGACATCTTTCAACAGGCCCAGCTCCAGCAGTATTGTGAGCAGTGTCAGCAGCTGTGTCAGCAGCTGTCAGCTGTTCACATTCACCTAGCAGCTTGTCAGCAACTTCAGTCACTGGCCTAACGGCCTCAAGATGCTGCTCCAGTGACTAAACACACACAGGCACAGCCTTACAGATATCAGTTTATATAGCAATCTAACCAAAAATAAAACAAATCGTGTAAAATGTCAGCCAAAGTAATTCTACAAAGTCGGAATATAACCAGAAAGCACTACAGCTGTTCAAACGCCTACAAAAGAATCTGCCAATTCTAAAACACCATGAACACTGCTGAAATTCAACAAGCATTTCTGGAAACGTTTGTCAATCCAAAACACAAACCACATGAACCCCAGTATCTAATTTTTCGTTTCTTGTCTCAAAGCCAAGCCCTCAAGCACTCAATGAGCGAAACAACTTATGAAACAAGAAAACAATCTTCACAAAAGTAACAGATATAAGTTGTCTAGACTGCAGTTTAACAAAAAATTGCAAAAAATACGAGTTAATAAAATGCTTTACAAATAAGCTACAGATAGATTTCTGACTATTTTTGACATCTGTGTATCTAGTTAACGTAGGTCTAAACTGAATATCCGTTACAAGTCACTAAATTACAATTTGAAATTAAGTTAGTGAATTAACGAGAAGCACTAACGTGAAGTCTTTGAAGTCGACGTGTCTCAGTGACTGAAGTTGTTTGAGAAATGTCCGTTAGACTCGTCTCAGTCTGACTAATGACAGCATCGATGTCATCCAGTGTGTCATTTAGCTTGTCAAATGTCTGATGCCAGCACTCCAGATCCTCAACCAGTTTCACCACACCTACACGTATCAAATACTGCTATGTATCAAATTCCGCCACGACAATGTGTAACAATCTCGCCAAACAGGCAAGCACGGCTTTTGTTTTACTAGTGCATTTTCTCAGAATTAATCCAAGTTAGGAGAGTACTCAAAAAACAATTTTGGTCACTGTTGTGGCAGCATTTTTACCTCCGCCAAGGAGGTTACGTTTTTGCCGGTTTTTGTTTGTTTGTTTGTCTGTTAGCAAGATAACTCAAAAAGTTATGGATGGATCTTTCTGAAATTTTGAGGGAATGTTGGACATGGCATAAGCTACAAGTGATTCAATTTTGGGGGTGATCCGGCAGGAATCCTGGATTCTGTATCACTTTGAAATTTTCGTTACCACGGCGTTAAAGGGGGCATAAGCGAAACCACTGGCAAAGCGAATATGGTGACGCCACCTGGCGAATAGCATTGCCTTGGTCGAGGTACCTGGGAGCTATGATTGCTTTCTAGTTACAAGTATAATTCCCTTTCTTTGATTTAACCAGTACCAAAAATGACAACAAACCAGAAAAGGAAAATACTAACCACAAAGCCCTAACCCTAACCCTTATCCTAGATTAGGTTGAGATAAGTAAGCTTCAGTTTTATATCACAGAATAACCTTTTTCATTAGACATTTACACACAATGACCTCGATGATGATCATGACAACAAGCATGGCAGTGAAAATTGCAGAATTTCACTGAATAATGAAATAATCATCACAAACTCTTGCTGCAGACAGATAAGCAGTACGTACGCTGACTAAGTGTTGTCCATCGGTTTTCGATGTCATTCATCTGCTGTTCCACACCACCACGGTCAGCATCAACAAGCTCCATCAGTCGACACCCGGCACTAGTCACCTCATCAACATTGCATCTCTGTCGCTCGACATCGGCAGCCAATGACTGCACTGCGTTCAGCTGCTGCGCAACATCATTGGCCGATCGAACTCCACCACTCAGCCAAACACAGCGATCTTCCGCCAGGTCGATCCACGCCATGAGGGTCGTCAAGCCGTGGTGGAATGAGTTGGAAACTGGCAGCACGTCCTTCAGCCTAGCGGAGACATCACCGGCTGTCTGGCGGAGAGAAGTCCAGCGCCTGTCGACGGAGTCTAGCAGCTCAACGGTTGTAGAGACATCATCAGAGACGAGCTGAGCCTGATCCAGCAGATGACGTCCTCGCACCAGTACTGAACTCAGTCTCTCAGCCTCCAGCATTATGTCATGCTGCAATGCCTTGAAACAAACACAGGCAAAATAGATACCGGTACCTACAATGTCATCCATAAAAACTGGTGTTTTCACTATAAACGCTTGTACCATTGTAATTTGTTTTACATAGACAACTGATCTGCATGAGCCTTTCAAATCACTTTTGACTTATTCTTTTTCATTATTACCATATGTAGCATTTCATAACAATAACAAAAAAGATAATCGTAGTTGATAGTTAAATTAATGGCCAACTGGGCACTGTTTTAAACACAATGCAATATCTCAGGCAAAACTACACAAATGTTAATTGTGTCACTGCGTACTTTTACACAAACAGGCAGAAAATTTTGAACAACAAAACACTGCAATAAGTAATGATCAATCTTGTGCATGTGCTTATCTGCCAACAAATAGCAAAATAAAAATAAAAATCGTTATGCCATTCGCAGCAAAAGTTAAAAACTGCTGGAACTGCATAGAAATTGTAACATATATGCTAAAAAGTTCTAGCGCCTAAAAGTTAACGTTATCAACATCAGCAGCCGCATTAGCATCAGATCATTAGCAACAGAAACATGATAATCATGATTAGTATGAAATTTTAAAAACATCGATCGACGCTTGCATTCATTAATGGCAAGCATTAACAATTTCTGCTTCAGAGATAAGTCTTTTAACCTCAGCTGCGATTGACTGCTGGCCAAGCCGTTCAAAGTCACATGACAACTGCTGTAAACCAATCACGATGGCTTCCTTTGCCGTCAACCAATCAGCAACTTGCTCAAATGACGAACGCCACTGGCTGCTATTTTTGGCCGCTGACTGCAACGCCAACTGCCTCTCACCTGAACAATCATATACAATAAAGCACTCGATGAAATCTACAAAATATGTGTAAGCAGTGAGAAATTTACACTTAAGCCCAAAGTAACTAAGACACTTTATATACTTCACACAAAGACATGCCAAATACCTAGTTGTTAGCGATACCAGGTTCAATCATATGCGAGTCAAACAAATTCATCAATATATTTTAATTTTGTTCCAAGTCATAAACAGGCTGGACATCAACCTGCCACCAGTAATCATCCACACGCAAAGTTTCAACTTAAGACCAACTGCAGTTCCTGAGATTAAAATCTTTCACTACATAATTACCATCATTTAACACTATCACATAAGGGAGAATTTATGAAACTTCTTCCGAAATTTTCTAAAATTTTCGTAAGATTCTTGAAATTCTTACATATTCTAAAATCAGCAGCTTATTTATGCATAATTTTATCCTAACTTTTTGTTGGTTTTTCTTATGATCACATTTTCTTCTCAAGAATTTTCTGGTTGTGTGATTTTTTCGTTACCTCTCTTCTGTAAGTGTCAACTGGCAGCTTAATAGCTTATGCAGATTAGTTGGACGAACAAACCAAGCTCAGAATCAACGTGTTGAAGTGATGATTGAAGACGCTGCAGTTTCTGTTTGATGCTGGACTTTGTCGGTGAGTCTTTAACAACACTCAGCATAGATTGTGTCAGACCCAACAGTGCATCAACTCTATGCCGGGCATCGGCTGCACTCATTTTCAAGTCCTGGAAAATATAATGCAATACAATACAAACGGTAGGTGTAGCCAATCACAACTGCTATATACATACAACAACGGCACAAGTTCATACAGACAGCTGACTAACGTCGCTGATAACCAGACAACGTCAATGAAGTAAGTGATAAAGTCCCGCAAGTCATTCTCAATCAATAAGCAAGAGGTGGCAGGTTGGACTTGTGTACAGTCAATGCAAACTACAGAGTGAGTGAGTGAGTGAGTGAGTAGGGTTTAACGTCCCACCCGACACAGTTTAGGTCATTTCGGGAACGGCCTTTTCAGGCAGAATGCACAAAAACACATAATAATGGAACAGTAAGTTTAAACTTTACAATAAACAAAAAGTTTAACCTTTACAGAAACACAAAACACAAAAATGAGCTTAATGAAAAATTGCAAAAACTCTATTATACGTGTGCATATGTAATTAACATAATGGTAGTTCTAATAATCTTCCCTGTTATCCTCCAGATAGTCATCAATCTTCTAAAGCTGTCTATTGGAGGACAGTGACAGCAGACAGTAAGAGATGCAGACAGCCACAGACACAGTATATGACAATAAGGGTTGCTTATGGCAGTCACAAGCCAATAATACTACAGGTATAATACAACAACTCCTAAATGCCACATGTGGCAGTTTTACTAGTGAGTCTTTAACAACACTCAGCATAGCTGCATCATGAAAGCTGCTCTCTGCAATCAGTTATAAGAAAGAAAAATTAAAGAAATTAGTGGCATCAGTATTTTTACAATACATTGATAAAAAATAGCACAATTCCATTAGGAATGGGGCTGACGGCAAAAAGAAAAAGTTGCCAGCATCAAGTGCAGTTCGTTAACATATTTAATCAAGCTATTGCTGTCAAAAATGCATAACCAAGAAATGTACATTGACGTGTTTTTTGTCAATACAGCTTTAAAACAAAGAACAGCATCTTACACATAAACAATGCTTCTAAGCACTGCAATATCATTAATATCTTATTAACATTGAAAATAAATAGTAGACTCAGTGCATGGCTAAAGCCAAATAATTTGAGACTAAATGATGAAAACCACATCTTATCTAAATTAAGGAGCAGGAAGACACAGTCAGCAAGTGAGAATTCCTTAACGGCACATCAGGACATGAAAGGCCTTCTTGTGTCATAAAACCTCATAGCAACTCAGTAGTGAACTCAGGACTTTTTAGCTACAATAACATATAGACAGCAAACACTATGAATGTAAAAAAACAGACACAGACCCTGATGAGCGAATTCTGTTGAGTGAACCAGGCTGGATGATAACCGACTGCAGTGGGCAGATGCATCAGTTGATCAGTCAGCGACGTGACAGTTGTTGACAATGTTGCTAGGTCATTGTCAAACCTTCGTGTAGTGTCGACCAGTGACGTCAGTGATGACTCGAGCTCACTGAGTGTCGTCTGGAGCCTGTCGGCAGTGTCGCGCGCCTCCAGCATTTGTCTGCTGACATGCTCCGTGAGGCTGCTGTCCAGCCGAGTGTCAGATGTGAGGCTCTGACCTAGCTGGATGAAGTCTGCCTGTGACTGACGATTGCCAGACAATTCTTCCTGCAGCAGCTGCAACAATCAACATATCACATGTATACAGACACAACCACGTGCAAATAGGTTAACTTTTTACCTCTACCAAAGAAAGTGCTAGCTGTTTGTCTGTTAGTCATAAAAGGATTTTGACAACATTTTTGGATAGATGGGTTGAGGCCTAAGAACCAAGTGATTATATTCTGGTAGCAACAAGGATTGAAATCTAGATCCATAAATTTTTCAATGAACATAAAAAGCACTCTGCTACCCACTGCAGCAAACTTTTTAATACCTTTGGTGGCAATAACGTTATTAGACGTTCAGAACCATCAACTCAAGTCCAGTCAGTCATTTAACTGTAAACAGTGTGAAATAAACAATGTGAATTCATACTGCTGTATCAATATCTTCATTAAAGCTAGTGACTAAACGAACACGTTTAACAATCACCACGGCTAGCAAAACACCGAAAATAATATTCTCCATGATTTTGATAAGGGTGGCAGAAAAAAGACCTCCAATGCTGATGAATTTGGTGAAAAAGTAGCAAACATTAGCATACATACAGAGCAGTGAACTGTTACCCGGGTCTGAAGTAGCTGATTGCTGAGCACTGGTAACTCACAGCCGACAGGAACCAACAACGAAGCCATCTTTTCCTTCTGTATGAGCCATGACATCAGCCTCTCATAGCGTCCGTTGAAGTCCAGCAGATCTTTGCTCACCGGCCAACTCGACTTTGTGCTGCTCAAGCGAGTCTTCAGCCTCAGCAGACATTCGTCTACAGAACATGCAAAAGACAGGTGATAAGAACTTCGCAGTAGCTGGAATGCAGCTGTGGAATAATCTGCCAGTCAAACTTCAACAGTGGGACACAAACATGCAAAAAACATTCACTTACATATTTATTTACACAGTGTTGCCAATATCCTTAGTAAATAATATTATGAAAATAACCGAAAGCTGCTTAATTCATCGATCCAAATCATGATCCAAATTGCCCCAAAATCTACTTCTATTTTAGATATTCCTCTACATCACCAAGGCCTCACAGTGATGTCAATTGATGTCTCTGTTATTATGATTCAAGACAGTACTAGCAGTTAGTCTCTTCTGATCAGTGATCATCGCAAACTCACAACTAGAAGCACTGACAGAGGATAAACCTCTGCCAAAATGTCTTTCATTGCCCTTCGGGCCTCAACTCGGCCTGTGACCTCGATATGTCCACAGCGCTGCAGCTTAGTTGCTAGCTATAATGATGTTGATGATGCGTCACCATGGTGACAACCTCTATATGACGTCACAGCCAATCGCAGTCCAAATTGAAACATACCTATTTAGATAGTATATAATAAACAAGAGAACAACTGATTAATAAAAATTCCTCCTTATACATGACAAGAGTTGGTTCGTATTACTGCATGCATGCATTTGCAGAAAAAAATGTTTGCAAAAATGCATGGCGAAAAACATCTCTTTGGTTTAACCACATGAGTTCATCAGGAAAACCAGACATGAGCCAATTCATTTCACTCAGTAACTAAGGCAGCAATATTTCTGTCTAACTGTTCACAGCAGGTTTAAGCACACTTCACACTGGCAACTTATTACCAAGTTGCTGCAACTCTTGTCTCATGTCCTCGTAGCCCGTGGCTTGCTCATGGTTACGTATCAGCTGCAAAGCTTTCGCTTTCAATGCTGTTATTTCTCCTTCCTTCTTGAGCAGTTCTTCATACAGTGCCACCTGGTGAGACATCAGAACATCACAGTCACACATCTGAAAAAAAAATTCACAAAACAATTGACAGCAAAATAGCTTCATACTTGATTCATTTTATCACAGTTTCAACATACGTTGTTACTAGTGAGATATATAGTAAATGAGTATTTTCTCAATGGCACATCAGCACAAACAAAACTGTTTAGTACCATTACAAATTAGTGACGAAAAGCAGACAGTCCCCACTTCAATTTTAATGATCATTCAAGCTCTCTGGCTAGTTTTGCCCTACTGGTAATTCAAAGTTGCTCTCCATGATATACATTTGAAGAAAAATAGCTTGAACAGCAAACAGGTAGCATCCTACTTGTTGTGGTTCATCGCAGTCATCTCCATGCTCATTCAGCTGCTGTTCAGTGACGTCCAACCAGACAAGTATCCGCTCAAAGTCTTCACGGAATGACGCAATTCCAAGCATCATGAACTGCAGCTCCCTCTGGCGGTCAGACAAAGACTCGCCAAGCTGGTCGTACTGGCGGTTTATGCCCTGGATCTGCTGCTGGCTGTCTGACATCTCTGCATGAACAGCAAGCATACAGCTAAATCAATGACTGGTTTACAATAAAACAACATATGAAACAGGATAACAAAAAACAGTCGCTTTCAAAGTGCATTATGGCAGCGAGATAAAATATGTGGCAAACTGGGAAAAAGGTCATCAGATTTTGACCCCTAACAAACCCTTTATTACTTTTTATTTCCCAAACAAGCAAACTTTCAAAGAAAGCGATGAAAGACAAACAGATGGTAGTGGTTTTATTAAACGCCATAGCAGTTCAACAAAACAAACATGAAGCCATCTTCAAGAATAAAAATACGTCAAAATTTATAATAAATCAAAATAAAGTTTATGTCAAGGTAAGTGAAAATACGTAACACATAATAATATTTTTTAACGAAAAACTAACAGTTTGACAAACGATCACTACATAAGTAGAAGCAATGTCAACATTTTCAAAAGTAGCCATAAAAACCAAATGACATCAAGGCAGCAGAGGCGAGTGAGCAGAGAAGGAGTGGTTGTGATTACGTTCGACGTAGAGCAAGTTGTCAAAAGAGCTCTGCTTGCTGCCGACTCCACTAGATTCACTCGACTCAGGACTCAACATAATCCCAGCATCAGCTAGACTGCTACCAACTTCAGCCACTGCATCTGCTGCTGGTCTTGACACACTACCGGCACCTCGGTGACGCACCCCTACATACACAGTCACTCCTTCTCTTTATATACGTATTCCATCCATGCTTAAAAGAAAACCCATCACAAAGCTACAGAGTGTCACCTGCCATATGAGATCAGACAGTGTTACCTGCCACCCAGCATGGGTGAATTCATCCTGCCTTAGCCCCAGCTAAGCGAACTGATACTCAATTGACCCTGAAGGCTGAGTTAACCTTGGTGATAGTTATATGCCAAGGTGGTTTACCTGTCTGCAGACAAAGCTGTAACAACTTCATAGCGACCCAACCGGAAGTCAAACACAGAACCTTCTGATCCCAAGTCCAGCAACCTAACAATTACGTCAACAAGCCACGTTTATTATGCAGCCGATTATAAAGGTTAAGCCAAAAATAGGCTATTTTTAAACGTTGATAACTTAGCAACGGTTAGTGGCAGAACGGCATGTTATACTTCAAAGGTTTTGAAATTTTGTTCCAAAAAATTGTAGAAAATTTTTACTCTGTTTGCCAAGAAAATTTCAAAACTTCTAACATATAACAAGCCTTTCTACCACCCACCGTCGCTAAATAATCAACGCTCAAAAGCAGTCCAGTTATTTGTGGTTCACCCTGTACACTTCTGTACAGATTCATTCGAGCAGCACACATGTCAGAACTGATGGACTGACCACGTCGTGTTGGGTGCCATATCGGAGGCTGGGTGGCTGCTGGGTACAAGACCGTTGCACTCTGCTCATTCAACTCCGACATCGTACCAGAAAATTCCTCAAACTCATCCATCAGCGGCTGCAAAATCGATATGGAACACAAAGTGTTAGCGATCGACAAAATGGTCACCAGAACACCAGTTTCATTTGCACAGTACAGTACTAGTGTGTTCGACACATCAGAGTTGTTACAAAAATGCGGTACACAAATTTTCACACCTGACATATGACACTGCCGAAAATAACCTCTTTTCTAAATATAGACTAAAATTCATTAAAATCACAGTGTAGCATGGTAGTAAGTAATAATGTCGTAAAGGTGACAAACAAAGTTAATGGAAAACCCTATATTTGGGACACATGTAGCCTCCTAACCCCTCAATTATTTTTTCTTTCTTTCTTCCATTAAGTAACCTTTTGAGTGACATGTGGACAGACAGACACAGAGACAAACAGAACCCATCCTTCAGCAGAGGTAACAAACTACATGTGGTCTACGTCGCAATCTGCAAGCAATACACAAAGAATGATTACTTGCCTCAAGCAGAGTGACTTGTCGTTGAACAGCAGTCAGATTAAGTGCGACCGGCTTGAGACTGTTGACCTTGGCCTGCATTGTCTGCAGCCATTCAGTGACAACTGCCTTCAGAGCCTCAAACTGTTCCAACTGCTTCTCCCGATTGGCTGCTTCATTCTCACACTCGCCGAGCGCATCACAAAACTCCTCCCACTTCCTGTCCGCCTCTGCAACGGTCGCTATCACGTGGCTGCCGTCATGTGGCCCGTCACAGAGGTCACGGGCCAGACGTCGCAGCAGCACCAAATCAGCCAGCTCTTCCTTGGCCTCGTTGGAGATCTCACGCAGTTTGTCACGGAATGCGGTCGTCGACAGACTGGACAAGGTGTTTGACTGGAGTGTCACGAGCGTGGCTGAGATCCAGCCATCATACTGCAGCAGCACGCTGCGGAACTCCACCAGTTTGGTTGACACATCTTCCAGCTCGGTCGTGCGTCGAGAACAGCGGTCCTGCAGCCGACCGTACCCCGACATCATCTCATCCAGTTCATCTCCCAGTTCCTCCGCCTCCGTAGCATCAGTCAGCTCCTTCATCAGCTCACGTGTTGACACGGCGGTGAGATGGACCGCGGATGAGTGGCTGTCAATGTCGAGCTGAATCACATGCAGTTGATGCAGCTGACTGCGGACTGCATCCTCATACAAACTCACCACCCCGAAGCTTGAAAGTCGGTCCTCCACGTCACGAATCCACTCCAGCAGCTGATGCAAACTTTCCCGGTTGCCCAGCGACTTCATCTTCTCAATCTCCAGCTGGTCTGTCAGATCGCCGGCTGCAGTAATGAGCTCGGTGAGCTGGCTGCGAAGTGACACCACCCGGTCTGTGACGTCATCCAGGGCTTTCTCACTAGCTCCAAGCTCCTTCAGACAGCCACACAGCTCCACCGACGCGCGTTTCACCTCGTCGTACTGCTGCTCACCACTCAGCACCGCGTTAGCAACGAATGCCCGTACCATCTCAAGCCTTTTCTCGATACTCAGACTCACATCTGACTTCAGCTCAGTGAAAGCTGTAGACTCGGCTTCAAGCCAGTTCTTTAGTGCGGTCACCAGCTCGGTGAACTTGGCGTCGATGTGATACGCTGCCTGCTCATGTTCCAGCACGCTGTTGCAGCTCGACACCAGGTTCTGGTATCTCTCAGTCACATCCTTCAGCTTGTCGAGAACAGGTTGGAACCACGTCGGACTGATCTCGACGTCCACACCATCACTGAGGATTCCAGCGGTCGTGTCGTCTCTGTGTATCTGGAACTCATCACAGGCTTCCTGGCACTTCTGCAACAGCAACAAGCAGTGACTGGCTATCAGTTAAGCTTCAACAGATCAATAACAATTGACACAGTAAAATATGCAGAAATAAAAAGACCCTAGGCAAAGAAACCAACACAAGGTTAGGCCACCGTGACAAAAAGCAACAGACATGGTAAAACAGTGACCAATCATAACATGCTTAAGTCTCTGGAAAACATACAAACTTCAATAAGATTACCGTTGCCTATTATACTCAATTCTTATTAAATCACTAGAACTAATGTTCTTCTGTGATGACAGTCTAAGCTATAACACCAATAACAGAAAATTTTTTTTAATAAAGTGGAAAAAAATAACAAAAAATGGAGGATAAAAAAAATAAACAACTATTCCATGCCACAATAAAAACGATATAATGATAACGATATAATGATGAGTTCGCAACACATGGCGCTATACAAATGTGTTTTGATTGATTTTGATTGATTTTGATTGATTGAGTTATAGCTGAACAAAAATCAAACTAGAAATGGTCACATTTTGCACTAAAATTGTTGCTGAGTTACCTGAATGTGTGAGATAAAACCATGAGCAGCAGCGGAAACGGAGGTCAGGTCAGCATCATGACTCTTTATATCAGCCGCAAATGCCTGGAATAAAACAAAGTACTGAATTAAATTTACACGGTGCATCATAATTACTGGAAATACTGATGCTGAATTCTCTGTGTAAATTTAATTAAGTATTTCCAATAATTATAATGCACCAAGTGCTAAATGAAACTCAACTTACTGCATCGAGGGATGACAGCAAATAAACAGCGCTCACAACAGTATTCACTATAACAGTATTTACAAAAAATAAGTGGCAGAGCGCAACAATTCTCACCTTTAACCAGCATCAGTCTTCTATTCTTGCATTACACACGTCCAATTTCCTAACAATATTGGTAAAATCTGGAAACTAGACAGAGAGAGGGCAGCTTAATATGTCACCTGCAGCTGAGCTGTCTGTTGATGAAACTTGTGCAAGTCACCGACTGAGCGCTGCATAATACGTAGCTGAGACTCAGCTCCACTCAGCCATGAATCAAAGCCATTCACTCCACTGTCAAACTGCTCCAACTCACTCAGAGCAGCGTTCAGCAATCTCAGCCGACCTCGACACTCCATCTCCGCCTGTCATGTTGACCCAACAAATGACATTTATTCCACGATCACACTTGTACTGAATATCTCTAGCATTATGTCTGCAGTGGTATAACGAGTTGTTAAAAGTGGGGTCCATTCAAGTGTGACCACACAAACAACAGTGTAGGTTAACGACTGAGTGTTTACAACCATAGGTGGGTTAAACCACTGTCTGAAGTGTATTAAGTTTGTTTACAGATCATTTATCATAATCCAGATGGCGGTTTAACACACACTTAATCATGGCTTGTCTCAAGCAAAATATACGTACAATGGCATGTCCGCATGCTACACCAAGATTTTAGCCACCAATGTGAGAAATAGGTGGCATGTAATACGACTGCTGTCTTACACAAATCAACTGCTGCTTCTAAAATTGTTAAGAGTTCAGCTGATTGCTGTTGTTGTAGCCCGCAGCTCCTCTCCTTTGTTAGTTGTCGTCGAGCTTGAGAAAGTCAGCCACCACGTCTGGAATGTCCCATACATTTTGAGTAGTCGGTTGTGTCGAGCAGGCAGGGCACTGGAACAAATGTTCAACGGAGTGTGGTGCCACTTCACAGTCCGGGCAAACATCTGTCACGCCTGCAGAGATGCGGGCCTTCTAAGAGTTGAGGAGCCGACAGTGACCCAAACATAAATGAGCAAGAGTAGTGCGGACAGATCTAGAAAGGTAGCATTCAGCTGGTCATGAATTAAAACCACTGTGACAAAAGTCTTTACTTCTTATATAACATCGTGGATAAGTCTGTCCAGCATCCGCAGGTGATTTGTACTGTCACAAAGTACTGTTGTACTGATTGCAACAGCAAGTAAATAATCACACTGAAAAGCAGAACACCCACCAACACTGGAACTCAAATTCGCCAAGCTCCTGCTAGTGTTCTGATTGACTCTAAACATCAGGACAGGTGACTATCTCACACTGGCTCGGAAGGTAAAAAAGTTGCAAATTTTCAAAGTCTACAGGTTGTTGTTCTAATTTTGAAGCCACACCTACTTCATCACAGCTAACCGGCTTCTGTGCATATGTACCACCAAAACAGCTTACAACTGCCTGTGTCACCAACAGCAAAAAAATGATCAAATAACAACTGCGAGGCAATACGTACCACATCATGCAGTTGTTCAACGTCATTAACGAGACTTTTAATCTCTCGCCTTTGTTCACTACTCCAGTCTGTTTTATCGCTACTCAGCAGACGTCGAGCCTGTGTCACTGCCCTCTCTAGCGGCTCCATAACTGAACCGATATCTTCCGTTATTTTCTATAAACATAACAATTTCAGCAGTATGATAATTTGTGAAAAACTGTAAATAAGCAGCAAAAGCAGCAACGCAGTGCTCTAATTAAGTAAGTAAGCAACAAGACTTGAAAAGTGCAACGTAACAGTTAGCCACAATGCGTCGCAATCTCAACACCCAAACAAAAATGTCCTTAGCAGCCGCTTGAACTGTTCAAAGCTAAAGTCAGTTTGTCTCAGATGAGATGAAGGACTGTTACACAGTTATGGAAATGCAGCGACAGAACGTAATTGGCTGGGTGCACTATGAAGTGTACCTGTAACCGAGAGATGTGACTGTGGACGACACTGGAGTTGTCAGCGGAGGACGTGCAGACATCGGCCTGACTACAGAGACTCATCACTGCATATAGCAACCAGTTCTGCTGCTCCACCAGTTCACCCATCAGCACGTCATACTCGCTACTGATAGCCTGCGCCGCCTGCTGCACAGTTTAATATGCAGGTACATGTATTGCAATGCCAGCAAGCATTAGCAGCAACGTTTTCTGATTGAATTTATGTTTTAACTACACAGTTCTATGTGAAAGTCAAATGCCAGAACGTCAAGCTCTGCATGCCTTTGCTCACCAGAAAAATATTGATCAATGCATATAGAATATTGCAAAAACAAAACCAAATATGGTATTTTTAGCATAATTAGTTACGCTGTGAGCATGGCACCTCCGATACGACATCATGGGCAGATGGCCACAAACATGCACACATGCACACATAGATGGACGAATGATAGAATAACAGTTCCTTCAAACTTCAGCACAGCCCAAGAGTAGTGCAAAAACTGCTCTATCAAACTCAAGACTACCTTTTTCTTAATGCCAACACAAAATGCTTTTAAATGCATAATTTTGATCCAAAAGTGGTAAATGTGATTATTCATGATGGCATAATTAAGCAAAGAGATTAAGGGAGAGCTTTCATTAGCTGCTTACCTGAGTCTGGGCAGTCATATCTCTGCCAGTAGCTGAATCTGTCTCCACCGGCTTCTTGTCATCAGCCTCAGCCTCAGCAGCAATGGCAGATGCAGTTAACTCATCTTCATCACGTCTAGTAGTAGAAACTTTCTCATCAGCCGATAATTCACTGCCCTGGGTTGACTTCCCCCCTTGCTGCAGCTGTGTATCCATGGGAGTGAGATCAAGCTGCCTATCGACCTCCCGGTCAACGGATGTTCCACGCTGCCTTGCAGTATCAGTCTCATTTATCGGCTTTTGTCTATCATCCATGATGTCTTCCAGTGCTACGTTTGTGTCGTCTGCATGCTGCTCAGTTATGGCAACCTTGCCTTGCAACATGACAATAGTATTCACATCTTCAGTTGTCTCATCTTTCACTATTTCACCAACTTTGCTCAAGTCATCTTCCTTAAAAGTGTCGCTGCTGGTATCTTCAGGAAAAAGCTTCATTTCAATTTGCATTATGTTACTCGATGGCTGCTGTACGTTATCTCTGGGCTCAGCAATGTCCGTAGCATCAGCCACCTTCAGTGCACCTTTCTTTGAATCACCTTTAAGCACCTCATTATCCGCTGCTTCATCTTTCAAGAAACCTTGCTTGATTTCATCTCGCGAGGGTGGTTTCATTTCAGCCTGTATGATACTGCTCAGTGGCTGAATGTCATCGCGGGTGTCAACAACATCCTGAGCTAATTTCGCCGGAATGTCCGACACTGCAGCTGCCACTGGTGAGGATAAGATGTTCTGCAGTGTTACCATGCTGCTGACTCCGTCCACTGCAGATGCAGGCTTGGCACCATCATCACGGCTAACTGATGTGGCTGTTGCTGATACTAGCAGTGACGCTGGTTGGTCTGATTCATCATCGACAAACGATCTGCCGGACGTTTGGTCATTCAGACTGGTACTCTTAGAAGTATCACATTCTACCGACTTGACTTCACTATCTGTTATATCATTGGTCTTGGCTCGATCATCAGCAGTCACTGACACATCACTGGACGACCCAGAAGTACCAACTATTACACTGTCAGAAATCCTGTGCACATCTGGACGAGCAGCAGTTGGTTTGATGCCTTCTTCGACATCAACAGAAGCAGCAGCAGCGACTTGGCTTGAAACACCAACAGGCTCACTGCCAAAGACTGCTTGGCTACCGACAGCCATCTGACTCAGTGGAATAACCTCACCGGTGTGAATGTTCACCACGTTACCATGCCGTGCATCAAGAATGCCACATGCCAGAGCTGCTGCAACTGCCATCGCCTTGCCGGTAGCAGGGTCAATGACCAAAGAGTGTGGGTCAATTAAACCACCTTCCACTGCCTCCTCTAGGGCAAAGTACAGGCCATTAGTTGGATCAAAGAACATGCCGTTTGATTCATCGCATAAACCAATGTTAATTGCGGTTGCAATGGACATAGGACGTGGGATCAGAATCCCTCGCCGCAGGGCTTCTGTCAGTGGAATCCTCTCCGAAGTGCTTGTATCATGCACCAAACTGGTACTGCCTGAAACCAGTCCACCTCGAATTGACTCTTCCAGACTCAGAACTTCTTCACTCTGCGGATCGTTAATAACCATTGAGTCCTTGTCAAGGAGACAGTATCGGATTGCTTCAGCCAACGACAGCAAGTCGGACGTCTGCAGATCACGGAACTCACCAGACAGTGAATTGTAAAGACCAAGATCCAGCACCTGCACAAGCTTCAGTGGTCGTCGAGACGGCTGACGTGACGCCTGGTGCAGTCCACCACCTATTGTCCGTGGCTCTTCGACAGAACTGATAATACCGGGCTCCTCATTCCACATGCGTCCACCAGTTCCAATACTGGCAGCCATTTCCAGCAAGTCGCCGTCAGTGTCATCCATAATAAGACCGCTGGCAAGAGCTTCATTCAGAGGAACATAAGCTTCTCCATCAACTGACACCATTCCAGTCTCAGAGTCAATGATTCCACGACTCAGAGCCTCCATAACACTAATCACCTCACCGGAGTTCAGGTCTGCTATCACCTTCTTGTTGCCGTCAATTAGGCCAAGCTGGACTGCTGATGCTATGCTTATGCGACGTCCTGATGTCGGGTCAATGAAACAGTTGTGCTGCTGGTTATACAATGGCGACAGCAATGCTTCAGACAGTGACAGTCCTGGCAGGCTTGCATCCTGAATACTTCGGCCAAAATTATTCTCTGTTTCATCAGTAGCATCATACTGGTTGCCAGCAATTTCTGGCTCATCTCTCACTTCTTTTCCTTCATCCTTCAGTTTCCACTGATCACCAACAAGTAGAGTGCCTGCTTGTGTGTCGATGCATTTATGATCAGCCGGTGCATCAGCTAAAACTGCCGCTGCTGGTGCAAAAGGCTGGATTGATGATGTCACAGAACTCTGTAATGCCGTGCTGCCGGGTTCTTGTGACTTAACTTCGCTTTTCTTAAATTCACTGGGGTCAAACTCCTGCTGACCAATCGTCACATCATTTTCAGAGAGGCCTTGCAGTGGTCTGGCAGTCTGTGAATGCTGTCTTTCATGAAGTTTAGACTTCACAGCATCGGCAATCGCTTTTCCAGCAAGCACTGGAGCTCCGACCAATCCGAGCAGGCCATACTGGACTGCTGTCTTCACCGACCCACCCACAGATGACTGCGAGGCAGAATCATCACGCAGCTGGTTCTCAGGCTGAAATCTGCCATGCATGACCTCAGCCCGATCGTACAAATGGTCGAAATGTTCTTGATCCAATTCCACTGAAGTTGCTGGTGACTGTTCAGTGTCTGTAGCTGCATGCTGCCTGTACCGTGTTTTATCAGTTGTCTCATCAGCAACATTTGCTTCTTTTTCTTCACCCAGCACCTCCTGGGAGTCTGGATCAAAAGTTGCACCAATGAATGAATCAAATGGTAACCAATCTGTCCGACCATCCTGAAAAGATGCTGACCTGTCGACAATGAACCCATCATCCCTCTCACTACGTGCTGGTATCTGAGGTAGCTGAGAGACTTCTGAGGGTTCACTGGATAGTGCAGTAACTTCAGGCTGGTCTGAAGGGAGCTCAGACTGTGAAGGGAATTCGAGCCGTTGTGTGGTTGCTGAAATAGATATTTCTGACCCTTCATCAGACGTCACCGCAGGAGCAGTGCCGGAAGCAGTTGTAACTAGGCTTGTGGCCTGCAATGATGAGACAGGTACAACAGATACAACAGGTACATGCATCTGGGTTGATGATGCCACTGCTGTTGCAGGAATGGATAGTGTAGTTTCTGTAAATGGCTCAGTTGATGGCACTGTTTGCACAGAATCCGGTGAAGGCTTGATCACTGCTGTTGCTGCTGAAGTGGGCTGAACAATCTCTGCAGTGGGCTGCATCTCCTGAGAAGCTACAGCTGGTACAGCAGGGTGGGCAGTCACCAGTAAAGGCTGGCTCAATGCTACAGATGAAACAGCAGAGTCTGTAGGCAGTGAAGGCTGAGCATTCGAAGCCATTGTCTGCACAGTGGTCTGCAGAGTCTGCTTCAATGGCACGGTCGATTCCACACCAGGCATAGTGGACGGCTGGGCTGATACAACATCTGATGCAGTATACTGCAGAGTTGACATTAAAGGTTGACTAAATGCTGAAGTTCTGGAAGTCAGTGTAAGTGAAGCTGTGTATTCCTCACATGGCAAAGTGGATTTCAAAGTCTGCGAAAACTGCTCAAATGAAGGTATGGCTGGTGCAGCAGACTGTGCAGTGACATTCAAAGACTGACTCAATGTTACTGCTGAAGATGTAGGCCTTGTTTCTGTATCTGCAGTCAAATCAGATGGTGAAGTGGATGCTGTAGCTGGCAGTGATGCAGGCACAGTCTCTACAAATGAATCTAAAGCCGGTACACCGCTCGACTGAAATGGTTGCTCTGTGAGCTGAGTTGATGCTGCAGTTGATGGAGTTGATTCGGATGGCAGAGTTGATCCCACAGTGGCTAAAGTTACCGGTGAAGTCTCCATTACTGGCTTAACCAAAGTAACAGTTGACAAACTGGATTCTGTGCTCACCGCAGTGCGTGCTGCAAAGTCTGTCACCTGCATAGGTAACTGTGTCCCTGCTACAGTCTTTGGTGTGGAATCTGAAATTGGCATAAGTGGCTGAGTAGACACAACAGAAGATACACCACTGGACGTCGTAGTAATTTCCAATGGCTGAGTTGATGCCACAAATGGCAGCAAAGGCTCCATCTTCATGTATGACTGTGACGACCTGTCATCATAAATTTCTGATGCAGGAGGTTGTTCAAAGCCTGCTGCTGCTGAGGTCTGTTCTGACATTGGCTGTTGAAACTTAACCCTGTCAGAAGTTTGATGCACTGGTGCTGCTGAGCTATCAACTGCAACAGCATCAGCATTTATCAACGCTGAAAAGCTAACTGCAGTTGCTGCCGTACCTGCCACCTTGCCAACTTCACTGTCCACCTCCTGCACTGCATCCCCAGCTGGCTGACTTGGCACAATGGGTTTCAAAAGGTGTAAAGCTTCTTCCGTAGCATGTGACTCAGAAGACAGCGAGGCATCATCTCTACTTTCAACCTGTTTTCTCTGCCAATCTTCTGCCGGAGGTAGCATCATCTCTGCAGGTCGATGGTCACTGGGAGTAGGAGAACGAGGTGTAGCTGTTGAAGGACTTGTATCAGATCTCAGAGCATCGGCTATTGCCATGCCTGCAATGACTGGGGCGCCCACTACAGCCATTAGTCCAGTTTTGACTGCTTTCGTCACAGCATGAACACCATCGGCCTTATCTTTGGATGGACTTCTGCCATCTTCAGGCACAGCTGGTCTGACAGGATGCTCATTGATGGCACTGTATCTTTCATCATCACCAGCATCAGTCTGCTGCTGTATCTCCCAAGGCCTCAGTACAGTCAGACCAGCATCCGCAGGTCTGCTATCCATCTCCTGTGGCTGAGTAGTTCTAACATGTTCACTCCATTCCACCACAGTCTGCGGTGACATGATCGGCACACTGTCTACAGTCTCAGCTGCAACAGAGCCTTGCAGATCTGGCACACGACCAGCAGGTGGTCCTGAAATCTTTGCATCTGCACGCACTTCCAAGGGATGCAGTAAATCAATTCTGTCACCTTGTACTGCATCGAAGTCAGATGTTCTGAGATCACGTGCAATTTCTTCCTTGGGAAGTAGAGTGGTGGACTGGTTATCACTGACAGCTACTGGTCTACTTTTATCTGCTTTGACAGCCTGTTCAGTGTCCTCCACACCCCTATTCACTGTATCTGGGCTTGCATCTGTCTCTCCAGCAGTACCGTGAGACTGAGAGATTTCACCTGAAAGAGTTGGAAAAAGTTCTTCATCTCGGAAAGCATCCCTTGGTGCAAGAGGACGATCAGCTGAAGACTGTCGATCTTCTGTCAAATCAGTCAAGTCAATGAGTGGAGTACGCTCAGTATACTCTGGTCTTTGGATCTTAGCATCAGCACCAAGTCCAGCACTTGACTCTTCACTATCAGGTTCTTTGTTCTCATCAGATTCATCACCATCGGAAGCTTTCCCTGCTTCTGTCACAGTTTTTGGGGCTTTTCTGGCTGATCCTCTGGAAGGTCGTGCACAAACCACGGTGGAAGACATCGACGCAGACTGCTTGCCCTTAGCAACGTCATGCATCTTCACAGAGCGAGGTGCAACCTGTTGAGATGTGGTATCATCATCTTCATCAGCTGCTGAATCAACTTCATCCTCGTCTTCATCATCTCCAAGATCATACTCTTCATCATTAGCATCAACACCATCGTCATAATGAGTACACTCTGGCAATCTGACATGCGAGTCCTCACTACGTGTTTTGCTGAAATCATTTTCACCAGTATCCATAACGCTATCACCAATGTCAACAGTGTTGTTGCTGACAGCAGTTTCTGGTGTAGATATTTCAGCTTGTCTGGCGTCATCTTGGTCATTGGAAATGCTGACAGGTTCATCACTACAAGGCAGTGACTCCCTAGGTTTGCTCACATCACCCGCAGACCTCGCATTGGTAACTTCTTGCTGTGGAATGGTTTTAACACTTTCATCGACAGACTCAACAATCAACTCTGAAATCCCCACATCAGCAGCATATAGGCCATCCATGTCAGCATCTCCAGTCACAGGTGTGTTTTCCGGTGCTTGAGACACAGCAGATGGCTGTGTTTCTGGACCAACAATACTCATCTCTGGACATTCTGCATCCCTTGCAATCTGACGGTTGTCACTGGCAACTAATTCCTGTGGGGTGTCTTTGTTCACTGATGATATGCTTTGCTCTGTACTGACAACCCCACCGACAGTAGCTGCTTCATCAATAAGTGGTGCAATTGTTGAGGGACTAGAATCAGATCTCAAAGCATCGGCTACAGCCATGCCTGCAATGACTGGGGCGCCCACTACAGCCAATAGTCCAGTTTTAACTGCTTTAGTCACAGCTTGAACACCATCAGCCTTATCTTTAGGCAAACTTCTGCTACCTTCAGGCACGTACGGTCTGTGAAGATGCGCATCGGCACTGTATGTTTCATCATCAGTTGGCAGTTTCTTTGCAAATGCTTCATCATCAACTCTATCATCATAAAGCTTTTTGGTCAAGTCCTCAGCAACAGTTGCTTCTTGCCTTCGTGCTGTTTCTGCTGTGAACGATGGCAATTTCTCAGCAGAATCATCAAAACGACGTTTATCATGTGCTTCAACTTTCACTGAATCAGAAACTGTTTCCACTTTTTCCTCAGGGGAAATTAGCTTTCCAGTCTTATCACCAGAAACTGGACTTGCGTCAGCAGATGCACTTTCTATAGCTCCAACCCGTGCTGCGGAAATCTCTGTTCTATTGCAGGTTATCACTGATTCTCCAGAAACAGGCATCAAAGAAGCTTGCTTGTCACTTGGTGAGGTTTTATCACCGGCACTGAAAGAAGTGGCATCCTTTTCATCATCTACTGCCCTATCAGACTTGAGTATTTCACCTGTGGGGGGAGTTGCAGCTTGTTTAGCATCCATCACGTTGCTATTGGCAATGGTCTTCTTGTCAGATGGAGCAGCAGCAGCAGCAGCAAGGCTTTGCACATCTTCATCACTAGAGCCCATATGTTGTTTAGACATATCTTGAGTATTACCAGTGCTTACTGTCATAACAACACCGATTTCAAAAGGCTTCTGCACAGAATGCTCAGGAGACCGAGAGATTGGGATCTGTGGTGATGCAGCCTGCTCTTCACTGGAGCTCACATAATTCCCATTTACAACGTCCCCACTACCAAACGTTGCTACTGATCCATCTTGAGATGCAGTATCTGATACAACTTCATGACTTTGAGCAGATAGTGGTAGTTTCTGACTATCTAAAACTGTAAGAGGTTGGTCTACACTGTCAGCAGGCACAAAGCGAAAACTCTCAGACTCATCACATATGCCGTTTGTAACATGAGGGGATTCTGGCCTCCCATTGGCTACCACGGACTGCTGATTCAACCTACAAACATCAACTCTCACTGTAAATTAATGTACTGCAACTGTTAAAGTAATATTTAGCTGAGCTGATAAATAAGCATGAATAGTTCTTACAGCACAAATGGTAAACATCAATTTGTCCGACTTTTAACAAAAGTAAGCCACATAACTGCTCAACATAGGTCATGCATAAAATTTCATAAATACTCCACCTGGTGGTGGGTTACATACTGTGCTAGTTTACCTGTCTGCAGACCGTCACTATCTAAGTACTAATAGCACCCAAAGCAACTTCGTTGACCGAGAAAAAGTGGTGTCGTTAAAGATACACTACACTACACCAAGCTGCCAGCAAATGCTTGTTACAATTGCATAATCTCTACTGCAGACCTTGTAGTAAGTAAGTAAGTAAGTAAGTAAGTAAGTAAGTAAAGTGTAAATTTATATAGCGCATACTCAAAAAGATCTCTAATGCGCTGTATATGTAGTAACAATATACACATAAATCACAGTACATAACAAAGCAGCTTTATCACAAACTGACAACTAATGACAATAGCACCTACCTGTCATTAAGCAACTGGAATGCACGTTCACAGCTGAGCAGTCGTCGCTGTAGTCTGTTGCCGGCGGAGTTGCTGGAGTCGTACTCAGCTAACAGCCGCCCAGCATCTGCCTGCAGCGCATCCATTATACCCTGCCTCTCTTCACTGCATGGAGCCGAATCCTGCATACACAATTACACAGTTACATAATATAGTAATAGCACATGCACGCAGTCACAACAGGCTGATTTACTGGAGTTATGCTCAGCTAGCAGGTAACTGGCATCAGTCTGCAGTGCATCCATTATAAATATTGTACCTCTCAGAATTGCATGGAGTCCTGATATAGTAAGTAAGTAAGTAAGTAGTCTGCATTTGTAACACGCCATATGTCAAAACAGAAGTTCGAATCGTAGACATACATACTATCAATCAATCATCAGAGTTGCCTCAGTAGCAGAGCTACTACAGAGTTAAACAGTAACAGCAGTTTCAGATGATGATGTCCAGTGGTATGATTTTCTATAAGATCTGAAGCTGATGACACATTGGCCAGAAACAGATCCCCATTTCAGGTGCTTGTTTCTGGTGCTGGAAAGCATGACAAACATAGCCGGCAAATGATGGATTCCAATTTTACAGAAATTCGTTTTTTCGTACTGTTCAACAAGTTGAAAAATACTTTCCTCACTCCACTTCATCTTTTATTTTTTTTACAAACAAATAAGCAGCGCTATCGTCTGCTCAGGCTGACCAATCACAGTTCAGCTTTCCAGCTGGTTTCCGGCATGAAACTGAACATGCTCTAATTGGCACCAGTTTCTGGCACCAGAAACAGGCGCCTTAAACTGGCCAGTGTGTCATCACTATAAGTTCTGAGATGTTGAAAGAACGTCGAGGGAGACCGAAATGCTGCCATATCCTCCAGCAGAGTGTTCCAGACATGGCAATCATAGCTCGAGTATCACAAGTGCTTACTATCATATCGACACCGGCTTGAGTGCAGTAAGTAAGTAAGCAAAAAACCTGTTAAAATCATATTGCGCTAACAGACTGTATGCTAATATGATAACATCTGAGGAAATTACCAGTTATTCGTGACACTAACCTGAGTCCAAGATTCAATCATCTCGATGGTGGAGAGGACGATCTTGTGTCGAACGTGTTGCTGGCAGTCAAACCATGAATGTTTCAACTCCTCCACCTGCTTAAATAACCTGCTCCACACAAAGACTATGAACGATCAGTCTCTCAGTCAACCGTGCACTGATGGTATTGTTATATACTGAAAGCTCTCAGACAGCACAAATCTCCACCAAAATGTCAGTTTTATTAGTGCTCCCATCTAGTAAAAGTGAATAATACTACAGTTTTGTTACACCACTAAAATAATTCCACAGATAAAATGGATGGATAATATAAAGGGTAATCGACTTCTGGCTCACAACTAACTTTTTGTTATAATTTTTGGGCTACAAGCAACTCTGCAATCCAATGTCAACTTTCTGCGGACACAGACAAACAAACAAACAAAATCAATCAATTCCGTTAATTTTTTTTCCACAGGAAAAAACAATAAAGCAAGTACACTCTACTACTGTAAACTTATAAGTGATAACATTTTAACCTGATATTTTAGAATGCATCAAAGCCCATCTGTTTTCTACAATTTTCAGTCATTATAATGCTCTGTAGTTCATGTATGAGATTTGAAATTGACAATCATCACCCAAAGATTATGTTGTGGCCAGAACACATATCCTTAAGAATAATCACTTAAAAACTAACAATGACCTGCTAACAGCATCGACGGCTCTTGGAGACGGAGGTGGAAAATGAAAGCAGATTGCTGGAATGAGACCCTGATGACCGGTTGAGCTACAGACCCGCCACCTGGCGACTGAACTTGAATCAACTATCACACACTCATCATTGCTACTCACCTGCAGAAACACCACCAGAAACATTGCAAGTGAGTGAGTATGAATACTTATATCCGGCGCACTTAAGCAAAAATGTCACAATGTGCCGCAGCCTAAACGAACAGATAAACTTAGATAAACTACGTCATGTCTGTTGCACGGAGATCACTGCCAAATGCATTCAGAAATGCATTCAACATGTTCACATGCAGTCTAAAAGCGCCACATACAGAGCAAATGAAATGAACTGACTGCATGGAACTGAACTTACAATCGCAAAATGAATGAAAAATTTCAAGTTGATATATACTGAAGTTACTGAAATATCGTTCGATGAACAAATGTATTACTGGACTGGTACTTATAATCAATCATCCAGCGACCAAGCCAATCAGACAGTCACAAACATGGCACAACTATTTGACAGCACAGAGTAGAACATCAAAAGTGCTGAAAAATTATCAGCTCTGTTGGGAAATTAGTGCAGCATATCATGCTATTATCACTCAGCTATACTTACCGGTAGTTACTTCATGCGACTGGTAGTTACTACACTTTAGTGGATTTAAGACATGATGGGATATTCAATAGTCGATTTATTGCAAATTGTCCAGAGTGCAACAGCAAATTTTTTTAATTTAAAAAGTCAATATTAGATAAAGACATAAGCAGAAGTTAGATGGCACATGATGGCTCACGATCTAGATATTTTTCATGTTATCTCAACTTGCCTAATTGTTGTGCACACGTGCTTGCATAATAATAATAACAATAATAACTAGAAAGCAGTCAGAGCCCGCACACCTCCGCCAAGGCAATGTTGTTCGCTAGGTGGCAGCACCATCTTCGGTTTTGCAGCGGTTTCCCTTATGCCCCATTCAAAGCAATAGTAACAAAAATTTCAAAGTGATCCAGAATCCAGGATTCCTTTCGGATCACCCCCAAAATTGAATCACTGGTAGTTTGTGCCATGCCCGACATACCCTCAAAATTTCAGAAAGATCCATCCATAACTTTTTGAGTTATCTTGCTAACAGACAGAAAAACAAACAAACAAAGTCTGGCAAAAACATTACCTCCTTGGCGGAGGTAATAAATAAATACGGATAGCACTAGTATGTCCACTGAATTCAGAGGTGCTGGACAGAGAGTTATTTTCTATTTTACACTGCACTGTAATATGTGCAAACTAATGATGAAGTCTCACGTTTAGTGGTCGATATGCACACAGCGTGGTGGCAGAGACGTGTCGACGTGGCTGGTAGTCAGTGTCAAGGACTAGTGGCGCCACCTGTTGAACACGATGGCATAACTCACTGACTGCCTCTTCACACTGACAGACTGACAACTTTATGTCCTGACACAACAACGCAAACCATCAATAGCGTATATCTCACGGAACAATGTAGACCACACTATCTTGGCAAAAATACTTCACTAACTACGATAATAGCACATCTGGTTCACTCGTGACATGTGATGCTATATACAAATGTGCTTGAATGATTGACAGAAGAAACAGAAATTTTATATCATGCCATTTATCAGGTACACTCTCACGGCCACGTAAGATAGATGTCAGTCTCTGTAACAGAAAAGAAAGACTGGGGTCAAAGCCCCCCCCCTTGCCAGTCAAAATTTGCACTGCAAGTTGCAGTCAGACCAACATGTGCCATGCAGTGACGCTACACAGCACCGAATGTGTTCAGCCCTTGCTATCAACAAATATCACAGTGAGTGTTTCACTGATGCAGTGTAAGCCGACAGACCTGTAGCTGATGAATGAGCGTTTCACTGACGTCCAAGCCGACATGTTGCCGCTCATCAATCTTATCAACAGAGCTCGTCAGTTGACACAGACGCTCTTCCAGCCTCGCCACGTCATCGTAAAACTGTTAACCATCACACAACGACATAAGCTACAGAGATTCTCAACTTCAGCAGATGACAAGTCATTCTACGCTGTGTCGTTAGCAGTGGAGACTTTTAAACTGAAAACTGGCACATCAGTTTTTTCTGTCCTGACAAATGTTCACACCAATTTTGGTTTTTCTATGTCTTTCTGTTTTCAAGTAATTGAAATAGAGAAGTTCCTCAACTCTTACAAGGCTCGCATCACTGCAGGCGTGACAGATGTTTGCCCAGACTGTGGAGTGGCACCACACTCCGTTGAACATTTGTTCCAGTGCCCTGCCTGCCCGACAAAACTGACAACTGAAAACCTATGGGACGCAGTGGCTGATTTTCTCAAGCTTGATGACAACTGAAGAAAGGAGGGGAGCTGTAGACTACAACAACAATGTAATGAAACCCATGGCTTTGGTTTTGCTGATCATAACTAAAAAAAGACACAAAACTGCACAAAAGACCGTAAAACCTACAGCGAAAATCAAACGTATAAAAGACACTGGAAAGAGACCTGACGTGAATAGGAAGCATGCTCAATGTGAACATGCATACAAGTGCCAAGCTGGTGAATCCATGCCCACTGCTGGTCCACACTACCTTGACAACTCTATGCACAACAACAGACCAGGTAAACACACCTGCGTTACCATGACAACCCCAAATCATATCATCATTGTCGTTGTCACCATCATCAAAACTATCTTCTATTAATATACATAAACTGCCAGTTTACCACGTTACCACGACAAGTAAAACCTATAACCTGCATGCAGCAGCCATCTCACATTACCTTAAGAACTCCACAAAGAATACATACATATGCTATCACAATAATCAGTGTTCGGTTCACTCCAGTGAGAGAGACTTAATGTTTATCCAGTCTTACAGCAAAGCTATCACACGGATGCTAAAGTAAATTAATGCCAAAAACCCTGCTTAACAGTTCACTTTGGAGATGATAACAAAAACAGGAAAGTGATGACAGCAGGTGACAAATCTTACTTGTACAATGGCAGCTGCAGGATGCCTCGCTGACGAAAGTCGCTCGGCGTGACATTTCAGTTTGGTCATGTCAGCTTCCAGCACACCGACGTCATCAACCAGGTCCTGGCAGATAACAAACAATGCAATGTTCAGCTTCATTACAAGTTTCATTCCCATTTACCATGCCTTCCTGACCAACAAAAAGTGACAGTAAACTACTTTATGGAGTGCACCTAATAAGTACAATTTTACATTTATCTGAGTTTCTGGCTAATAAATAAGTAAAATGTAAACTTATGCAGCGTACTCCGTTCAAAGAAAACTCCAATGTACTGATAAGACTAAAAACCACTCAACAAGACTGATTTTAAAAACTGTTTACTACAGATGACAAAATCATACGCTGGACTTCTGAATTAATTTAGTAATGAGTTCAAAAACATCCAAAACAGTGATGACCATACTGACTATATGGACGACCAGCTGTGTGTACATGTATAATATAACGGCACAGAGTCATGGCAGTGTATTGTAAGTACATGATGGAAACATGTCATGTCATCGGGGTGGGTTAGTGTGACAGACCAGCCTTGTGCGGCAACATTCAGCTTAATTCTCTATCTTCCTCAATCTTTTACAGCAAAATATAACAGCATAGTGTCGCCGTTAGAAACCTGATGGAAGCGTGTCATGTCATCGGGCTGGGTGAGTGTCGTAGACCAGCCCTGGGACAACACTCGGTCTTCAATGTGACCCAGCTGCGACATGAGATGAGCCGCGGAATGCAAGTAGTCTAAGAGAGACTCGGTGTTCTGCTGGCGTAGTGATAACAGACCCTAGAGCAGCCACGCACAATACATACCACTGAAATGGCCTCAGTGAAAAGTTTAAAGGGCTAAGTGTGTATGGCTCTTCGTGGAAACTCACTTCAGAGCTACAGAGCATCACCTGCCATATGGGATCACACAGTGTTACCTGCCACCAAACACAGTTAAATGCAGCCTACCTTAATCCCAGCCAGCCAGGCCAGTACTCGATTTACCTACCCCAGAGGGATGGAAGGTTGAGTTGATCATCTACACCCACTTTCAGTCACAAACTAACAGGAAATGTAAGACATGTGGCTATTACTAGATACAGATGCTGACAGTCAAGAATAATGCAGCATATAACACAAGACACTGTGATACGTGTACATTAACCTGGATAAGAATAGTTTATTATAGTACTTGCTGTAAATAAAACAGAATGGCTAACAATTAGTGACATTGCACGTCACACTTATATAACAAAAGTAATCAGAGAACAGTACACATCAGTCTGTAACAAGTAAAAATAAGTGTAAATGTCGATCAAGTGTTGTCATTATCTGCAGCCATCAGCCTAGCTATAGTACTCGCCCAATGCACAACACAAACATAAACCTTAGAACCCTGACCTTTAATCTTATGAACCAAAAATTGAAACAACAGTTAAACCGGTTCTGGAAACATTCACATAAATTTAGTTTTGTTACATCCTTTTGTTCTAGAGTTAAAACTGCATATGCGACAAACAGAGACAAACGAGCAAGACCTATAAGACAGAATAACAGAGCAATAACTGGTGCTCACCGTAAGCTGTGAGTAGCCAAGTTGTAGCCGAGATATTTGTTCGTTTATCATTCGGCCTGAGTCACTAGCCCCTCGTGCAGCAGCCTGTTTCTGCAATTCAAGTCACAAAACATCATTCACTAAGTCATAAGTGGAGCAGCATCCATACACCCCAAAGGTAATAAGTTGTAACAGCCTGCATTACTGCTACTCTTGATGCTGCTGCCACTACGACCACCTACTACTGCTCAAGGACAAAAAATCGTGGCCTTGGCTCTAGTAAGTAAGTAAGTAAAATGTAAATTTATACAGCGCATATTGTTAAATTAACCTCTAATGCACTTGTCACAATAGTACAATGTCACACACTGGATCTCTGAGTTCATCTGGCAGTGAGTTCCAGACCGTTGGACCAACAACAGGAAAAGCCCGACGGCCGTACATCTTGAGTTGACAGCATGGTATAATGAGCCGGTGTCGGTATGCAGAATGTAATACATGTCGAGATGCAACGATGGCTGGGGTGATGTGCTTGGCGTGGTACCGAGGTGCTTGTCCGTGCAAACAACGGTACGTCATGAGGCCGAGCTTGAAGGTGACCCTTTCAGGCACATCCAGCCAGTGCAGTTAATCATGCAGGAGTGTCGACATACCACGATCAAACTTCTTCGTGTCGCCTATTACTCGGGCGGCGGCGTTGAGCACTCGTTGCAGCTTATCTGTGATCGTCTTCGAAGCTACTGCATAGACAGCACTGCAATAATCAATCCGTGACGTCAGGAAAGCATGCACAAGAGTTGCTGCCAATTCTTCGTCAAGCGACCGCCAGATGCGACTAAGTTAGCGCAGCCAGCAGAAACCAGCTGCACAGGTTTTCGAAACATGCTTCTCGAGGATCAGATCCAATGAAAAAACAAAAGACCACTGGCCGTGGACTTGGCCTTGAAAATGCTGGCCTCAAGCCCATCCCTGCCTTCTACTATCACTATGTTATTTCTGGTTTGGGGTTGACCAGCAAATTTAGTTCAGAGCTACTCAATCAAAGAAATTCATACAAACAGATGCCCTTCCTTTCTAAAGCAAACAGCAGCATCAGAGCACGGCATCATGTATGCATATGTGGCAAAAACTTAACGATGGCCATACACTGACAGATGTATCTGCAAATTTATTTCCACTCTCTGATAATAACTGCAACCTACAACCCAAACACCTTCACCATGCAGTTCCCACAACAGTTTCTCACTGACAGGCTTCATTTACTTGCAGTATGTCAATAGAAGAAACCGATCTATTCATTCCACATCCACCATATTACATCATCTCCTCAGACTCAGCGGGCTACTATTTGCCAACACTGAAGGCTCTATGGCTTCAGTTACTTAATTTACTTACTTTGTTGTATGACTTTATAAATTATAATGATAATAATACTAATAACAATAACACTACACTTTGTAGAGTGTCATAACAAAGATAAAAAGGCAATGTTGTTGAATGAACGTGTTTTTAGATTACGCTTAGAAGTAAGTGCCTTGTGCTGCCTCTGGGCACAACTATAAACTGGCAGATTGGCTGAACGACAGTTCAGACAACTAGCCACTGTTAAGTAGTGTGGTGGTTGGTACATGTACCTTGTAAGAGCAGCACGTCTGTACTTCAGGATGAAGATCCTGAGTTGCCTGCTGCAGCCTCCGAAGCTGGTCCAACGACGTCTGTGTCTTGTCCACATCACTGCCATAGTCCACCTTCACCAGCTCATCCTGAGCCATACAGTGCAATGTAATGGTAATATAATAGCAATGAAAACAGACAGTAACATAGCAATGCTATCGTCATGAGACATAACTTGGGTGTGTTGTTGACAAATCCAAAACAAGAAATATTATTAGATTGTGACCAGATCTAATGTAACTCCTCGCGCGCATCATTTCCTTTTGTATTCCTATAAGAGCTTTTTTGTTTCTTTCGGCTTGCATTAGAAACCCGACATCTAACTGAGACCTGTTTAATATTATACTAATAGTGACTGGCGTCGAGGTCGTTATTGGAAATTGTCTCCCCAAAGTTCATAAAATATTGCCAATTTTAGGAACTGAGAGGAAAACATTTCCAATAATGGTCGATGACGCTAGTTGCCATTTGTCTTGTTATACCTCAACGCATGCGTCTATCTGGCACCATTATGGAGATATGGCACCTCAAAGATAATGGGGTCACAATCTTGACCTTTTGGGGTCACGTGACGTCACCGGTCACGTGACCATTTGACTCCCGACGGTCGACTTCCTATAAGTGGTCCACTGTGACCATGCGTCTAATTAGCACCGTTATGGTGATATGGCCATTTGAAGTTCTTCCAGGAAGGCTCTTCCAGAAACAGAGGTCGGTCGTTGGTCGGTCGGTCCTCAATATTACACTGATCTCATATACTCCTCTTCGCTACGTTAGGAACATAGTGCACGAGGAGTGAAAATGTGTTACCAACTATGATAAACACTGAATAAGTAAGTAAATTTAATTCACAAAGTCAACGAGATTACAAATTAAAGTCTCTAAAACTTCTCAAAATGCACAAACGAAAGATGTGCTTAAAAAGCTCAGCTTGTATGGCTAGATCTTCGTCTCTCACAGCAGCCAAGAAACGATCGCCGAGACAAATGAATATGAGGCACTAAGGTAAGTTGCAACAAAAAAAAATGCAGACTGGAAATGAGACGTCTTTTCTGAAACAATATTAAAAATTCACACAAGTGGATGCTCAGAAACAGTAAGTACCAATTAACATACAATCAAGAATTGTCACCTGTAGGCCTTGTACAGCCTGCAGACAGTGCTGAATGCGTTGCAGAACGTCCGGCTGTGCTGGCGGCACATCAACAGCAGAACTGGCCGTAGTAGCAACAGCAGCAGCAGTGGCAGTCGGAGTAGGAGAACTAGCAGTGTCGGAGGCAGTAGACTGTGGCCGCTGTAAACGTCGAGCCTCCAGCCGATCGAGCAGCTCAGTCTGGACTCGTGCTGACAGCTCGTGAGACCTCTGCCTCAATGTCTGTACCCTGGCAGACAAACAACACCGACCACAAATCATCACCAGGAGCTTACATATTTTGTACTTGTGGCTATGAATGAAATCAAATCATGACTTGCTTCTTGACAGAATAACAATCAGTGCTGCAAAACACTGAATAAGGATACAATACAATTCAAATACAATTCAAAAACTCGCAAGAAATACTTTCTACAATTTTATTTTAATCTCGTCTTGTCAAATGCCAAATAGCAAATAAATGCTGAAAAAAGTTTCTCATCATAACAGAAAAGTTCACAAAACAGATAAAAGTTTCATCAAAAGTTCAGAACTTACAAAGCAGTGTTTAGCACGGCTCTCTAGCGTAATACAGAGTAATATAGCTCATTGCAGAACAGAAACGGCTGGCAGAGTAGCACCTGTTATGTAGTGGCTCAATGTTGTAGTAGCCAGCGTCAGTGAGTGCCTTAAGGTCGGCTGTAAGTGATTCAATGGAAGTCTGGACAAGCTTCAGTGACCTTGCGGCTGAATCACAACTGTGCTTCACTGCCAGTGATGACATCTTCTCAAACCTCAGAGCATCCTGAACAACAAACATGATACACAGCTTACTTATTTATTACAACTCGGGTTAATTCACTTTCAACACAACCAGCTCAACAATTGAAGACCAAAGGAGACTGAAACAATTATCTTGCTTAAACAATTTCTAGTGGAGAAAAAAATGCAAAGCAAAGAGAACAGTTAAGTTCGAAATAAATATCTTCTTTTGTCACTGAAGAAGAAACCGAGATGATTCTAAAATATTGGACATAAAAAACACCAATTATAGCTGTTAATTGGATTCATATATTCTTTTGTCAGTCTGACAAAAAAGCAATAAAACAACTTCAAGCAGTCAGCATACTGATAACAGCAGCCATGACAGCAGCATGCGGCATGATGAAAAGACAAAAAAAGAAATGGCACACAATAAGGTTTTTGCCACCCACTGTCTGTCCGTTCATCTCACCGTTTGCAAAGTAAATAACTCAAAAAGTCAGGAACAGATTTTATAACATTTCTACAGGGGCAAGACGTGAGCCAATAAAAACTAAATTTAGATTTCGGTAAAAATACGGATCATGATCTACCTATGGACAGCCAAGAATAACACCACGGTCCTTGGAACAGATATGACTTTCTGACTGCTTTCTAATGAAATAATCCATCACTTGTTACACTCTGTACACCAAGTACTTGTGAGTGTCATGTAAGCTGAAGTAAATAAAAAGGTGAGACAGTGCCAGTGTGTAAGTACCTCGGCAAGTCTGCGGCTCAGACTGTCGACATGATTCTCACAAGTTCTGCAGTCTGTGTTTAGCTTGTCAGCCAACGCCTGCAGCCGGTCCAGTCTATAACACCACAGACACACACACATACTCCACATAACGACAACATGTGTGTTGACGGTTCAAACAAAAAAGATATTATTACGTATGTTTCATCATGAGCAAATGTAACGAGGCACAATACACTTTAGATGCACAATAAACTGTAGACCAAGACCATGTTAAAATGCGCTCATTTTATGACTGATAAATGAAATTTTCTACATGGGACATGCATGGGAGAAACAGATTCTAAATGTATTTCAATCGACACACTTAGACTGAAGTGACATTATGAGTGATTATAATAATGCAGACTCCACGGTATGAAATAGGAAGATGAAGTAGGTCATAAAATGTAAAAAGTAACCATCGGTGGCTGAAACACTACAACCACCACTAACAGTCAGCTTATTAAATACTCTAACATACAACAATGAACATGAAGATTGCAAACTGAAAGTTCTACAGAATTTCTCAGAAATGCAGAATCATACAAAATGAAATAGACGTGCCTAGAAAGCTCGGCTTGTATGGCAAGGTCTTTGTCTCTCATGGCAGCTGAGAAACGATCCCAGAAACGATTGATATGATCAACATGGAGCGGATTATCACGTGAAATGACACCAGAACGACCTCCCGATGACAACTCCTTCACAGACATACAACAACAGCCACATGCCAACTATGTTACGTAACCTACTCACAAACACTAACTGGCGACATCACGGTCCACTATTATCTCAGCAAAATAAAGAGGTAACATAATTATCACATTCTGAGTGTCTTTCACTTTTTTTAATTCCTCAGATTACTAAAAAAAGTTATGAGGGGTTTGTCTAACAAATAACCAGCATAGTTAGTTGCAGCCCAAATATTAAGAATAAGTTGCATGTGAGTAAAAAATCTGATGATCTGTCTTGCCTGTTTTCCCCAATTCTTCACCACCATAATGCATTTCAACGGGATAGCAATATTATATTATTTGCTATACTCTGACACAGTTGACTGAAAGACAGGACAGAAACCGCAATTCTCAACTTCACTTTAGTGATTTTAGTGATGTATCTAAACACATACAGCACATAATATACAACCAGCACACAAAATGTTTATCATGGTAAAAATATTAAGCAGCGCCCTTTGCACCCATGTAATTTGGCCATGTTACAGAGTATTAGGAATTGTCACATTAAGTACCATCATTATAATTAGCGGCAGCAGCAACAATAAAACAAAAGATGGAGAAACTGACCTGGATCTGTTGGAAGACGTCGTTGAGCCGATGTTTGCGCATCAGTTGAGGTGTGAAGTCTTCAGCACAGAACCTACTAAACTCCAGCCGCAAAGCCTGCAAACGTTCTACCACTTGTCAGAACAACTACAACCGCAATGACCAATATCAGCACAGACCGAATGAAAATAATATGAAGCTAAAGGCTTGGTAATATAGTGCAGCTTGGTAGTGTAATGGCAACGTGCCGAACTTGTAACCCTGAGGTTGCAGGTTCGACTCCCGAGCCAGAGCACTGCCAGGTAATGACTTTGGGCAAGTTGTTCACACACGTGCCTCTGTTCACCAAGCAGTACAAATTGGTACTGGCTTCACCACCGGGAAGGTTACGGCAGTAATATGCGGAGGTCTGGCTCTCATCCCATATATAAGACAAGGATGGGTTCGCCTGTATTGGGTGGCAGGTAATACTGTGTGATCCCATACGGCAGGCGAGGCGTCTGCGGCACACTGCCAGCTCGGGGCCTTGGAAACGGAGATAAGCACCGCTTGCATTGGTCACAAAGCTGTGAGAGGACCTGTTGACTATCGGTGATTTAACATTAAAGGCACAGGTCCAGTAGCTGATATAATACTGCTTACAAAACTCACAACCAGCAGCACTTACAATCTCATAAGTAGTATCTGATGATTAGCATCAGCTAATGATACCACAGCAACAACTTCTCTATAGCTCTTAATAGTAACCCATCTCATCTACAAAGCATCACTTACCACATCACCTACCACCAATCACACAATTACCTACCACCTGACACAAGTGAATGTGCCCCACCTTAACCCCAGCCAGACAAGCCAGTACTCGATTTACGTACCCAGGAGGGATGGAAGGCTGAGTTGACCCTTGGTGTTGGTTATATACCGAGATGGTTTACCTGTTCGCAGACAGTCCAACATCCAAGCAGTAACCACTTGATAATGACCTGACTGGGAGTTAAAATTGAATTGAAATGAATATGTAATCAAGAGGTCATGATATCTCAATTACATATTCAATGTTCTAACTATTATGCCGCCAAACATATCAATGCCAACAAAACACCACTGCCCCAATTGACTATACTATGCCTTCACCACACAGCATGACAAAATATCCTATCCGTTTTCGATGACATCACAAAAAGTTGTATAAAAACTTTGTATGAGATGCATTTTTCAAATTTTTCCCAGTGTTTTTAAAGTTCTTGTAAAGTTTGTAATTAAATAATGTATAGCTTTGCTGGCTATATTTCACTTAGTAATAAAGTAAATATTCAAGTAGCATTTTGAAGAACTTTGTAATGCATAGTTAGGACGCACTGTCATGTAGACAATTGCAGATAAAATGTTTTGCCATTTTGCCCTCGACATGAGCCTGATATGGTAACAGAACGGAGCTATCAGCGAGACCTTCATCTGAGTGGCAGAAAGCGGAAAGTCACGATGAAGCATCTCAGCAGTAGTCTCTGTGAGCCAAGACCTTAATCTGCTTGCCAACTCCTGGTACTCCTCCAGTAACAGCTGACGCTCCTAGCAAACCAGCCACATGATGACGCTGCACAATTTGTAATGCTCACTTACTCAGCTAGTAAGAGCTGGAATTAGATGATTCCACAATGCAAGCGTTTCATCAACTATCAACACTTTGAACTGCTATCCCAAAACTCAACTTTTTACAGCTCTAACAATAATGCTCATCTAGTGACAGTGTGTCTACTAATGTTCGTTGATGGCACTGTTGTTGATCTCATATCACATATACCTTCATCGTAATAAACAGTGTTATTGCTATTACAATGGCATAATACTGAAAAGGAAATTATCAAGTTTCACATATTTTATAGCTAACTAAAGAAACAAATAAAATTGCCATTTGCAATCAAAATAGTCCTGTGCTGTGTCAAGCACTAGTAGTTCTCGTCTACACATACAAGTAACTAACCATCAGCTAAATTACTATTTACTGCAGTGTCATATTGAAAGGGGCAACCTGCCACGGCCCATACTGGCCCCACCTTGGCACTAAAAATTTGCACAATTTTGCTTACTGTAATCAATTAACAAACAATCTTCATCATCTAAGAGACACATCCTGCACCTCTTTCCTTAAAGTCTATGTATGCCACAGATTTAGTCACTAAGTTACTCTAAACTAAACATTAACTGCAAACAGTAATTATCTAAGTAACCTAATTTTAGTGAAAATGCAGAGACATAGAGTGAAGAACTAACATTGTCTCGGAGTGACTGCTCAAGGCTTGGAACGTTGGGGAATATGTCATACAGCAGAGAAACATATGTGACGATTGACTTCTCATCAGGTTCAGTTACATCAATATCTGTTCACATCAACAACGTCAATATTGACAATGTCATTCAAATCAACTCTGCAAACACTTCCTATATGGCTGTCACGTTTTAAAATGCCTTAAACACACAAACAAGGTTCAATTAGTATTAACCACAACCCACTTTGTATGTTTCTGCTATATGTTGTGTGCACAACTGCTTTAACTGCCACTTGACAGTGGTCAAAATTCAGTATTTCACTGACTCAATAATAATAATAATAATAATAATACAAAATTTAGTCACGAGCAGAAGATGTATGACAATGAACAGCAATACGTGAGATGCGAAGATCAAACCCAAAATCAGGCAAAAACTATGTTTTTTAATATGCTGAACAATGACATAAGCAAGGCTGTATAAAAACTGTTCATCTTTTACAGTAGTTCCAATCAACAGGTGGTCTCTGCCTTTAACTTTGATAAAAATAGTAAAATGACAACTAAGAGTACAAAAAGTAATGAATGATCATCGATGAAAGTATATCGACTGATGCATGCATACAACACATTAAATTGTACTGTAGTGATTACCGTAACCAGGCTCCTACATTTCAATAGCATAATTAGCTAAATTCTGGACTATACTTTATCACTGCATAAACTGCACATGTAAGAAAAAAGAGTAACTCCATCTGCAATATGTTGATAAGCAGCAACAACCTCAGCAAACACAAATTTTTCAGTAATGCCTAAAAATCCTCTGTGGATTTTGATCACAGTCATCACAATCATAATCATTATCAGCACCTTCAGGATCGAGGAGTCGAGTGACGTTGTAGATGCGTTCGGCAATGTCAAAGGCCAGCTGGAGGTTTTCACGCGGAGTCTGCAGACAGACTCGTGTCCAGTCAATGAGATCCGGCCTGCATACATCCACAGCACACACTTTCCTCAACTTTAACACAATGTCACGAGACGATGCATAAAGAAGTAAAATTACCGAACAAAAGTCAAAGTCATTCGGCACTACAAAAAGTCACATCACTCTGAGTGGCACGTCAGCATGGCCACAACTTGCAGTTTATCTAGAAAATGGCAGTTACAACAGTGTGTGCTGTGTGTTCGTTTGTGTAAGAGTCAATGACAGTGACCGACCGGTGCCGATGCAGGATTGCCAGGAATGCTTTTCCATCTCTCCAGGACGTAGAGAAGTCGGACACGCAAACGTCTGCATAGCCGTCGACCATCCGCTGACTCCACAGCAACAGGGCGTCCTTGGCCGACGTGTCGTATGACTGACCCGACACAAATACATCCCCGACCTAAATACATACACAACACAACCACCCTACGATAATCAACAGCTTATTGAGTTTTGTTGTTCAGATCTTGTTAACACCTAATACTCAGTCTCATGCATGTGTCAGATCAACCTGGTCAGGCCATCTGTCAGTCTTTCAAATGCAGCGTAGCAACTTGCAAATAAATATACAATCCTCCCTCAGAAAAAAATGTTATATTTTTACCTGACCTCTTTGTTAGAATTCCGGTGAAATTCCCTAGCAACGTGAGAACGAAGAAACAACCTATATCTAGATAGAGATCCAAAAATGAAAGCAAAGAAGGAAGTTTATGCTGCAAAAGTGCTTCTAGTTGCAAAAAATGTGATCAAAAATGTAGGCAAAATCAGCTTTTTCCTTTTGCTCTGACAGCTGAAATTTTGGACCACTTCCATATGGAACACTCTTCCGCCAATAACCTAATAACAGATCAGCAAGCAAATGGAATGACGACACACAGAAACCTGGTCAGCCTTAAAACACAAAATCATACTGAATGCTGATAGGGATGGATTCAAGGCCAGCATTTTCAAGGCAAAAGCCAAGACTTCAATCTGTACTCAAAGTTGAGTCCAGTCCTCCGTAGAGGAACCCGTTCCAGTATGCTGGAACACTGGTAGCCTATCTACACTGTGGTGCATAAAAAACACACCAAAATTTTTTCATCATAACTTGAAGAAAAGTGATCTAAATGTAATAAGTTTCGATATGAATATTCCTGATACAACTGGCCATCAAATGACTGTTTAGCTTCCCACCTCACCCACTGTCTGTTTCTGCACTACCTAGGGAAAGAAAATGAATAAAATATTGCATTTTAACCACTGGCAATATTGCTTAATCAAAAAACACACAAAACACACATTTTGTCCAAATTTTTTATCGTTTTTAACTGATAGTTTATCTAATTGTCCATTTTTTAAATGCCTACAACAATGTTTGAAATGTTGGCCCACGAACATGGGCTCGGCTCAAAGACACTTTCTCCATTCGTTGATAGTAGCGTCGATAACGTTCTGCTCCAGACCAATGCAGACTTCACCAATTGCTTCTTGAATTCATCAATATTCCTGAATGTTAGGCCTATTTAATAGACGTGCTGCTGCACAGCAGTCAAACCTTGTAATTGATTGGCTGTTGGTGGCCACATATCCGGAAAAATGAAATTTTATAGTTTTTTGTTGTTGATTTTAATGCATATTTTGTCTGTTCTGTTTTTCCTAGGTAGTGCAGAAGCAGATGTTGAGTGAGGTGGAAAACTGAACGGCCACTTGATGGCCAGTTGTGACATGAATATGTGTACCAAAAATTATAAAAATTGGCTAACCCTTCTTCAAGATATGGTAAAAAAATTTGGTGTGTCAAACAGTGTAGAATGTATCTGATGCATACAGAACACAGTAATATCTGTCTTTCATACTCTACAGACCTTAGTAGAGATATTACAGCAATAACCCCTCGAAAACAATACACAACTGGCGACGTTTGTTGAAGGAGGAACTCCCGTCTAAACCAAGGAGACCTTTATTCTACCTATCATCTAGTAGTCCCTGGTCCAAACTGATGGCAGAAGAAAGTATAATCATGAAGCATTTGTGTGCAGTGTAAGAACAAAGACGCCCAGTGTATAAGCAGCTGCAGAGAAGGTATGTGCTGAGCTGCTGCCTATTAGTCGGCAGCCTGTGATATGATGTAGCGGTGTGTATGTAAGTTGATAGCATCAACCATCGGCTTCCTGGCCATGAACACCTAGACCGACTGACGACTGATAAGAATGAGCTACCGATAGTTCTACGAGTACTAGCAGCAGCAGCAACAAGGTAAGCGGCAAGCGCAAGGCCACATGAGGCCCCCTCAATTCCCTCGCCAGGTAAAAAACCGGCAATCAGCAATCGCCTTCTCAGAATACGTTACAACAATACAACCAATAAATTCACATAAGGCAGAGGTTAACAGGAACTACGAAACAGGTAAATATCGCTAACTGCTATACGCTAGCTCGCATTCGCCGATGTTCTTGCGGTCATTTTCCAGACTCACTCTGTTGGTCCGGGGTCCCAAAAATCTTCCAGGAACTTCAGGAGACAGAAATTTAAAGCATCATCTGTTACACGTATACGGTGCAGGATTCAATGCACGGCATTACTGTACATCCTGACATCAGAGGCGCACGGGCAGTGAGAAAAAAAGCACCATATACGTTACTTTTTCTGGCATGCATCACATCTAATTAACCATATAGTGAAGGAACGCCGGCAGACGGGCGCCGCCGTGCTAAAATATCACGCACGTGCCTCGTAGTAAGCTACGCGGTCGGTCGGCATACTGCAGCATGGTACAGCCGCCAGTGATAACGACCAAGATAATGCAGTCAGTTATGTTTACGTCATTTTTCAAGGCAGCCGCAGCAGCAGCAACCAAGCATCATCTTCCTGGCAAAGAACCCCACCTACATCCCTCATCTCGACCCTCCCCCATCCTCAGCCTCGAACTTAACGGATCACTGCGGAAGATTGGCTTAGAGCAACGGTACAAATTGATCGAAAAGTTCTTCTAGGCAGGGTGTGACCCAGTCTTTAGCACCGCCTTAGCACTGGCATTTATCTGCAAGAAATTTCAGCCAATGCTCACGAAACGCAAGACAGCCTATAGCAGTTCCTGTTTTCAAACTGTCAGTCTATATCTAGCCATTTCGTCGCAGTTCAGTTCATTCTTGGAGTGTGCGCTGCAGCTAAATATCGCAAAAATGAATAAAACCCCCTTATTTTGGAAGTTCAAGATCTTTCAAAGTCATCGATGTGATACGACTAAAAAGCTCGTCACTAGTGTTTGTTGTGATAGACAGCATGCCTATGCCTATCTGCAACTGTTTTACGAAAGACTGGCCTACAACGGTAAAATAACAACTTTTACGGGGGTACCGCTCTTTGACGCCATCGTGTGCGCAGGTTTCCTTGAACCTAGAAAATCGAGACTTGGACCATTGAAATCTACGTTCAATGCTGAAAATTTCGTACGCAGCTTCCATCTCAATTGATTTTGGCGCAATTCGCCTTTGAAATGTGTCTCGCAGCCCGAAATCACCTAAACAAATCCATAAAACCCCCTATTTTGGCGTTCAAGAGGATCCAAGGTCATTCAATTCAGTGGCAATCGAGATCCAGTGTACGACTTCCTATTAGTGATTAATAGTAACCTAGACCTTATCTGAGCTACCTCGCACCGTTACTGAGATACAGCGACTTATGATTAAAAATCGCAAATTTTTCATACTCCCCTCTCATTTAGCGCCTTCGTTCGGGGTGACCCCCTCCGAATTTATGGAAAAGCCTTACGGTTCATGAAACCAGAGTCTTCCAGGCAGCCGACGCTGAAGACGTGGTGATCTTAGCTTGCACCGTTTTTGACTGATCCACCCGTGTGACAGACAGACGGACAAACAGAATTGCGATGGCTAAGACGCGCGCGCGTAAAAACTTAGCGGCCTTCTATCCACGTTACAGTTGCCCAGACGCTAAACAGCTCATCTCTGCCGCCAAGATAGCACTGCAGACAAAATCCTGAGAAAAAAATCCGTTAATATAATATCATAGACATCGCAGAATCAATTGTGAAGACGGACAGACGGTTGTAAGCACAGACGGACGGACTAACGACATGAAAATATAATTCCTTCCGTGGGCGGCGAAACGACTTCGAAAAAATGTTCTGAATGTTTTGAACAAACGCACTATATGGCACAGTCCAGTCCAGTCGAGTCCAAAACTTCAGTCCAGCGAATAAGTAAGAACTAAGTAAGAAAATAAGCAAAACGCGAATTTACATGGCACATTCCAAATCCGATAGAAAGAAAGAGCTAATGCGTCATCATCATCATCATTTTGGTTTAATAAAAAGTTGACAAGCGCTGGTCACAGTGAACAGAACTGTATTAAAGGAGCGTACGGAGCAACGTAACTGAACTGAATGGAACTGACACGGTTTAGTTTTTGACGAACTGACTAATGGGCAAGCAGAAAGAGCACACTGGTTACTGGTTGACGCGTACGCGAGCGTAGTCACGTAGGCCACCGACGCCGTTAGACGGTGTCTACTGTAATGCATTTATGCTTGCCCACTGGACAGTTCGTTAAAAACTAAACTACCCAGGTTCAGTTAGTTCAATTTAGTTGCGTTGGTCTGTACGCGCCTTAAGAAAGCAATCTGTTAAAAGCTGTCAAAGTCAGTGCAGCGTAAGCGTGTTATCTGGTTAAAAATATACGGTCGGCAGCAGCAAAAGCGCCAAGAAAACAATTCCATGAACAGCGACGTTGCGACTAGGCGCCGGTACCCTTTCACACAACTGAAGGGCAAGTATGGACCAGAAACAGTGGGTCTATAGGTAACGGCAATAAGTAAATAGGTGCGTGGGCTGAGACTGAGAGTGTATACTGAATTGCTGGGGCTAAGAGAAACATGCCAATCACGCTGACGATCAGCTGGGTTTTCCACCTATCCCGCCACGCTATAGGTGTCCAGGTGTGACTGTGACGTAACGCACATGGCATCCCAGCAGCGTGTGATGTATTGGGGACGGCTCTAATGCCTGGACGGCGACAGTATGGCGACCCACTGAGAGGGAGAACGGTAGACCGAACCGACAACATTCTTCGCCGAAGGCAAAGTTTCACATGTCTATTCGCAAGATCACAAGAAAAGTTATGAGCAAATTTAAAAGAAAATTTTGTAAGAAGTGGCGCATAGCACAAGAAGTCATTAATTAGATTTTGGTTAGATTCTTGATCAAAATCTGTAAACAAGACTTCTTGTAGAACTCTTTTTTAATATTTATATAACTATTTAATACTATTGCAATTTCTATAGACAACCAAAAATAATACAGTCGTCGGCAAACTTCTGAACTCTGTCAGTACTTCTGCAGTTTCTCGGGGACTTCATATCACTGTCTGCAGTGATTAGCATAATACGCCCCGCCCATCTGTCGTCCCACTCACACTTCATGAGTGGTTATAAATGAGTTTTATGATCTAGATCACAATGTGATTGCGACCTAACCTAAATTGTGGCTATTAGTTAAATAAACGCATTTCAAACCTACCGACTGCAAACACACGTATATTTTCATGAGGAACGTCGATGAAACCCATCATGGAGTCCTAACATTCCAGCACCTGCTATTATGTAGGACTCTTTGAACCCGTGTCCAAATACCCTCGATGTTGAAGTCAAGCTCCAAAGCGTCACATTCCACGAGACGTGCTGATCTTCCACAGTATCACACAGCGGCATCATGCAACAATTACGCCATCTAGCGACTCACTGATGCAGAACCGATCATGATGGATTGCATAGCCCCACAGCAGACATATAGTAGGCCTACGCCAGCAACGCAACAGTCACAGCTACGGTGACAGAATGACTGATGACGCCACTGCACGGGAACTACTCAGTCTGAAATAGATACGCGCCTATAATATGTACCAAGAAAACCGCAAGCGCTGTCGGTGGCGTTTACGGCAATCTGACCACCACGCAGCCTGCCACTCATTGTCTTACCTACCGCACACAGCGCCATACATCAAAGACGCCGATCGCACTACCTTGCAACAGAAAAGCCTGGAAGATATAAACCAAGAAGTCAATCGGACTCATACTTACACTGCTTTCCCTTTAAACGCACAGCTTTTCCATACCTATCACTATAATCACAAGACGGCTGTCAGTAAGAATCTGTCAGTAACAATCAACGATCAATCAACTTCACTGAAGGATAATTTTAGAGATCCGGCATAATTTTTTGGTGAAACACACATGCTATATTTCCCATCAAAAATATGATAAAATTGACGACACAAAATACGTAGTTTGGCAGAATAAAAGCCTATATAGCCTATATGCAGTGTACAGTGTACACCGAAGTAAGCAAGGAAGTAAGTAAGTAGCCAATTTATATAGCGCATCATCGCCAAAAAAACGACATCCGTCGCATCCTCGGAGTAGCGTGGATTAAGTGGATTTTATAAGTGGAACGTTTTTTTAACCTCAAAATGCACAAAAGTGGTTGGTCTGAACCTGACCTGGGGAATTTAAACTCCCACCGGGGAAACTTACAACTCTCCTCCACTCCTCCAGATTCCCTTGCTGAATTACGAAATGGCATGCTCAAGAAGATGAAGAGATAGGTCAGCCTCAGAACAGCCGAGACAAAAAAAGAGTAGAAGAGATTAAAGAAAATGGCAGCGAAGGGGAAGATACGCCCCACTGCGAAATTATGCCTTAAGCTATATCTATGGGAAGAGGCCGCGATAGGTACTGCAGGTTTATGGCAATACGTCACACGACACGAACGGAGAAAGAGAAAGCTAGCGCAGAGCGTGCTGGAATCCAGGAGAAACGATCGGTTTATGATGAACTAATAACGGACGGACGCAGGCAGGCAACAGAACTGAAACGGATTAGCAGCGCAGAAACAAACGAATTCGTGGAGTAGACATAAATCATCATAACACCTTCAGTTCACGCTGTGCTGGATGTGATGCTGCAGGGCCGACAACAGTAAACTGACGATCCCGTCGCTGCTACACTTCAGGGACAATATAAGAGCTTGCAGCTGTATTAAGAGAAGCCAACCATACTGCCTACGTCCGAAGGCTGGCAAACGTAAACGTAGTTACTTAACTTGCGATATAACAGTAACTTCCATGCAGCACCTCTCACAAATACTTGCATTGCAAATTGCAGCCAAACCGTTGCAGATAGCGATATGGGGTTACTATTGACTGCCTATAGGAACTTAGCAATACCAATTACACTGCACGACGCAAAAAGGTGAACGTTCTTGTTAAAGCGCTGCTTACACGAGTCAGGATCATAGACAGAAGCGCTTTACAATCTCGAAGTGGCAGCTGATTGATATGAGCTAATGATACCGCAGTGCACTATGCGGTCATCCACTGCTCGCGTGAGCAAACAAATGGACACAGAATTCAGCGGTACACAAATCATTTTTTAGTATTTATTACTTAGTAGTTAAGCTATCACAAAAAGTGACACAATATGTGACGACTTTCAACACATCAACGCAATTTATTTTAACCAAAATCATGACAGTTTTCCACCATTCAGCGTCTACTAGTTTCAGTTAGTTCTAAATATTTTAGGATTTAAAAGGTGTCTAAAACATTGCGATAGTTACGTGGGTATGATGAAAACTGATATTTCACCGATAAAGTTTGCTATATCCCAAAATGTCGCACAACGTCAAAAACTTGCTAAGCACAAGCCGGCAGAAGACAAAGGCAAGCTAGCAATGCTACAGTCTGTTGTTGGGAATGTTGCAATGGTAAGCTTGTAAAGCATTGAAGCGACGGATTCTAGGCAGCCTACCGATGTTAAGGCGCGGGCCAACTGTCTCATAAACATCTAACCTAACGACTAGGGACCAACTAAATTCACGATTTCACGGCCGTGACATTTTCCGTGAAATTGGCCGTCTTCCGTGGAAAACGCCGATTTCCGTGAAATCCGTGATTTTTCGTGAATTTTAGCGCTTTTAGTTTAATTTATGACAATTCCAGAGTTTTATCAGCAGCTTTTGTACGGATGTTGCTGTTTGCTACGTGTCGCAC
>Ga0209367_1000213_pt1 | contig 48690 bp, 32 predicted proteins | sample WorMetLIZISLAND2_FD_187412 | JGI IMG/M metagenome (GOLD analysis project Ga0209367, IMG submission 187412) | Marine gutless worms symbiont microbial communities from Max Planck institute for Marine Microbiology, Germany - Olavius geniculatus... ... | reverse complement strand
ACTTCGGAGTTAGGGGGTGTAGCCCGACGAAACTTTGGCACTTGACGTGTCTCTATGTTGGGGTGTTAACGCAAGTACAAATTTTGGGGGCACCGCCCCCCCTTAAAATTTGGGAGGGCAAAAAACGTTCAAAAATCGGTGCGATTTACGACAACTTTCGAGTTTGAGCGCAAATGTCTCTGGAACCGATGAAGATAATGACATAATCTAAACGGCGTTGACGAGAGCGATCCTTTCGGCGTTGAACAAAAAAAAATTTTGTGAAATTCCGTCCACCACGAACCAAGTTATAAGCGCTAATGTTGACCTACCCTAAGTCGACAATGCGCATTCGGCGTATGCCAATGCATTTGAGTTCGGGCCACGTGACTTTGATGCCGGGGAAATTCTCCCCTCCTCTTAACCCTCACCCCCCTGATTTCCCCCAATCGGACTTAGGGCGCCGGGCGGACTCACGTTGGGCGTTGCCCCAAATTTCTAGTTGTAATATAATGTAGGTGTGACTTTTCCATCATAAATGTCATTCACAATTTTAAAATCCTCAATCATGTCACCCCACAATCCTCTGTATTTTAGTGTATGTAAGTTTAAAGAAATCAAGCATTCTTTGTATGGTAATTTACATAAGGTAATAATGATAGCTCTCTTGAATGAATCACCAATATCATGTTTATGTCAGTTTACAATGATGTAAGATATTTGCTCATGGTTTGCTATACTGAGGCCTGCTAGAGCAAGTTTTGTTAGCTATAGCAAGCATTTGGGGCAGGGATTGAAGGGGCTTCACTTTAAACTGAGTGAAATAATGAATCACCGATCTTAGCAGTGTATGATCAACTGATTAGGACGACGTAATATTTATGATGTAACATTGGGAATAGGGTTTGCCTTAGTGTTAGCTGTAGTGGGCCTTATAGCTATAGTGGGCTTTAGCTATAGCTGCTATAGCAGGCTGTCCCCAGGTTTACGTACCAGATGCGGCCACACCTGCACTGAAGATCTCTGTCTGATGAGGCCGTCGGGTTTAGCGGACGACTGGGTACATGAAGAAACCCATTTTTGATGGTTGTGTAGCATTTTGCCTATTCTCATTTCGCGTCGTATACTTACCCTAACTCTAACTCTAACCCTAGTTCGATTTCGGTTGTAGCTCTGCAGTAGACCCAACTGGGGGAGCGATTAGGCGAAATGAGACTGCACCTTTGTGATTGACGAATTTTTTCCAAACAGTATTGTGTTGTGTAAGTTAGCATAGCTTAGTGTGGTGATTGGCACAGGCATCACGTTTTTACTTTTTGCCTGTATCATTGTTATTAATTTAAAATACTGATTTGATACGATATTTATAAATGGGTAAAGTTGCAGGTCTGTGTTGGATTGCTAAAATAACAATGTGCTATGATTAGCATTTGGCATAAGTACAAAATACACACACAGCCAGCCATACATATAGCACATGTTTTCTCAGCAATGGACACGTATCTGCAACTATGCTTAATGCCTATAAATTCTAGCCTATTCTAGGTACTTCTGCTGTTAGTTCCGGTTGTGGTATATCTGAGTTGCTGTTTTGAGGGGCTTAAGCTTGAGTATATAATGAGAATTGATGCATTAGACTTAGATTTTTTCAGCAGCCATCTGTGTGAACTTGTCAAAGATACAGCGAATAAATTGGTCTTTTGTCTTCGATCATCATCTAAACTGTGTGTTTTGTAATATGTTTATAGATTGATGAGTCAGCTTGCTGGTGTAAAAAACCCATCAACTTTTGGTACGTTTTTTATTGTGTTAGATTATTGGATTTTCTATTTTTACAGTTTTTCAATGCCATTAGCATACTACTGGCATTACAGTCCGACACAGATGATGATGTTGTGAATGTTGTATTAAAATAAGTGACCTAATTCCCCATCCTCTGTTTGAGACTCACCTTCACGGTGCCTTGTATTAGAAATTTTATGGTACACTATTTGGGTTGATATTGTTGATTGGGCAGTCTGCAAAGCTGTAAGATTAGTGGTTTATTCTGCAGTGCATTGTGGATATTATACACTCTGGGCTATAGATAAAGATTTCATTTGACTTTTGTCAGTATATTTCGCAGAGTAGTGTAGCTATGCAGATAAGATATGGTGGGATATTTTACACATTTTACAACCATGTAAGTGTGATAGTGAAAGAGTTTTTTAAAATCGATAAATAGACCTATTTGATGAAAATATTGTCATAAGTTTGGTGGCACATTTTATGGCCCAACGGTGTATGTGCATTTTACGAAGGGCATTCAGTAGTTAATGAGAATCAACGTATTAGACTTAAATGTTCTTCACAATCTATATATCAGTAAAATGTGTATTCTGTACCCCAGCACATGCAGATCTGACGTCATAGATCGTTAAGTGGAAACAATTCACAATGTGATCACAAACAGCCGTGCATCATACAGTGTCATGTATAGCGGACACCACCAAATAGGATTTCAGATTTTGAAACAGATAATTTACTGGGGGTCATGTCATATATCTGTATGGCAAGTGATCCTATTGTATGAAGCCAGAGTCATGAACAGTTTGTTCATAGACATGTGGACTGGACTGCAGTGCTGGATTTACGGCAGTGTGCGTTCGGCTTGCTCCCAGACCCCTCCCTCCGCACATCAGAGGGCTCTCACATAAGAAGTGATTAATATTTCTTAGCCTTTCACCAACAGTCAACAGTAAAACACAACGGATGTCATAGACTGTTAACTTTATGATTAGTTGATTAATTAATCATTTATTTCTGCAGCCCTATATAATTTTCAACTCAGTCAACTTCTGAGTTGTTCTGCAGTCTTCCTGGCTTTGGTGTTTTATATTACGTGTATGTCTTGTTTCCATCTATCTGTTTTTGTCAGTTATGATGAATGAACTTGTTTATTATGCAGGTGATCATTCTTTTGATTTGACGATTGAAGCTGAGAGCAATGATGTTGCTGAGCATTCGCATGGTGACAAGCCAAGACCATATTTGTGTACAGTCTGTGACAAACGGTTTTTGAGGAAAAGACAGTTGAATTGGCACAAAGAAATACATACTGGTGCCAAGTTGTATCCATGCACTGAGTGTGAGAAACGTTTTTCTACTGAGCGTTACTTGAGGCAGCATATGAATGCTCACAGCAGCAAATACAAATGCACTGAATGTGGAAAGTGTTTCCGTAGCAATCAGCACTTAAAAACGCACAGACGAATTCATTCCGGAGAGAAACCATTTGAATGTGCTGTCTGTAGCGAACGGTTTACACAATCATCTAGCCTTGTCTTGCACAGCAGAGCACACAGTGGCAAGAAACTATACAAATGTCACGAGTGTGGCAAGTGCTTTATTGGCAGTCAAGCATTAAAAGCACACCAGCGGATTCACTCTGGAGAGAAACCATTTGAATGTACCCTTTGTAGCAAACAATTTACACGATTAAGTGACCTTAATCAACACAGCAGAGTTCACAGTGGAGAGAAACCACACGTATGTCCAGAGTTTGACAAGGCGTTTCGTCTCTCTCATCATCTAACCAGTCACATGAAAGTCCACACGGGAGACAAACCATACAAGTGTTCACTGTGTGACAAACGTTTCGGCCGTCCTCACCATCTGCAGAAACACAGACATTTTGTTCATAGCAACCTAAGACCACATGACTGTCCTTACTGTGGCAAGTGGTTTAAAGGTATCTATGTTCTGAAGCGTCATGTTTATACTCACACTGGTGCAAAGCCATATTCATGTAGACACTGTTCAGACTGTTTTGCTTGGCGTGACCAACTCAAGAGACATCTGCTGAAGTCACACAATGAAGGTACTTGGTTCACGTGTCACATTTGTCAGAAGAAATTCAGCAACAATAATGTTCTTAAGATGCATTTGCTCCGTCATGAAGATGTGAAGCCGTATGTTTGCAATGAATGTCCAAAGCGTTTCTACAGTAAAGGTGAATTGAAATTTCATCAGCTGAAACACTCTGACTTTAAACAGTTTTGCTGTGGTTATTGTGGCAAATATTTTAAGCACAAATTTTATGTTATGGTGCACTTCAAGAGATGTTCTGTCAAACTAGGATTTAAACCAATTTTCTAGTTGTTGGTTTGTGTTTAATCTAGTCCAGGGGTCTCAAACTCGCGGCCTGCGGGCCGCATGCGGCCCGTGAAGGCGTCATTTGTGGCCCGCGACATTATCTGAAATTCTAAAAATTTAGGATAAAAATAAGTCGTTTTATTTATTTTACAGCATTTTTCCAGTAACCCAGCGAAACTAATAGGCCTATTTTTTTCATTTCCATTCTATTTAGTGGAAATCTGAAGTTTTAAACTAGAGTGTATACTGTAAAAATAACTTCTGTCATTTGTAGAGGCCTATTAATTACTGCATTTTGTCATCTCTAAAAACAATGCGGCCCACCTACTGAGTGATATCTTGCAGTGTGGCCCCCACCCCCAAATGAGTTTGAGACCCCTGATCTAGTCTGACAAGAAAGGGACAAAGAGAGAGATAGAGGCACTGTTAGAACTGTTGCAGTCAATTATTTGGCCTTTGGCGTCACTCATAACATGATACCCTGATGATGACAATGCTGATGATGATGTTGATGATAAGCTTCTTGTATTTTAATTAATGTTCATATAAAAAAGATTTGCCATTGTTTTGCCTATATTATGCTATATGTGATTACATCAATAGGCCTGTCTGTATCAAATGGTGTAGGCAGAGAAAGGTACCCGGGGAGAGTAGGGCTTATGGATCTGGGCTCATGATACCCAAAGGATTAAAAGACCAAAAATCGTGGCTGCGACATAGCATGGAACGGATTATAAAAAGACAAAAGTGGCGCAGATTTATGCAGTATCAGCGTCAAGCAGGTCAAGAGGGACATGGTTCCCATTTTAGGCTTGGTCCACTTTTGCCCCCCCCCATTTGAGTTTCACAAACAAACCTAAATGCAGACTACGTAAAGGTAACTGAACTGCAGTGAATAAAGCGATTTTGAGTGCTTTTTATCTGTTATTTTGGCTTAAAACAGTAGTAACTATTTTAATACGCCACCAGTAGGCTTACTGCAAAGTTGATGCTTTTTACGTGCCTTCACAGACAGATCGACGGACAGACAAATTCTTAAGGCGCGTACAAAGCGACGGAACTGAACTGAACTGACATCATTTAGTTTTTGACGAACGGACAAACTGGCGAGCAGGGGAGCCCATTGATCATTGGTTGACGCGTACGTGCGCGTAGTCACGTAGTCACTGATGCCGTTCGACGGTGCCTACTGTATTGCATTACTGCTTGTCCATTGATAAGTTCGTCAATAACTAAATTGTCAGTTCAGTTCAGCTAGTAGTCTGTACGCGTGCTCGCCGGTCCTGCGACCACCGACTTAGAATTAATAACTTAAGCTCATACAACACAAAGCAACACACAACATTACTTATACGCAGAGGCATATCGTCGAGATTTTGCATCCTGCGGTGTCCTAGCAAATAACATCTTGAAAATGAATGAAGCGAAATCGTTACTGGGCCTATTTGAATGCAGAGTATGACGGTTCATTCAGTTTGCAACCTGTTGAGACCGGTGCTCGGACGTCCGACCGCGACTTGTCCTATACGCTGCAACTAAGTTAAAGCCTAAGTAAAACGCCATCTATCTACGGCTAACGGCATTAGCGTCTGGCATACTATATTTAACATCAAATTAGTTTCAACTTGAAATTAATCATATCGCTTTAATTTGAGTTAATAAATAATTGTACGGTCAATCATCTGATAACTCGATAATCAATAATTCGAAATACTAGGCCCTAATTAGATTAATCAATTGAATAGGGGGCTTAATGTCCAATAACAGAGCCTACATGTAGGCCTAACTAATGGGTTACTGTAGTGGAAATGAAATTAGGCTAAAATAATATGATTAATGGGATGTTTACACGATCCAGCAAACTTCCAGCAAATGTATTCAAAATACACGTGCTAATGCTGGACGTTTGCTGGATCTTGTAAACACTCCATAACGGAATAAGCAAAGACAGCAGTCCAGAGTGAAAGCGTGATCAGTAGTGGAAAGACTGATAAATTGATAGGGGGTCCAAACTTGCCACAGACCACTGGCTGATTTAGAGCTAGCCTAAGAAACGTAGTCGGATGGACACTGCAACTACACTGTGGGGCATAAAAACACCATTTTTGGCCATAACTTGAAGAAGGGTTATCCTATTTTAATAATTTTTGGTACACATTTTCATCAAATGGCAGTTCAGTTTCTCACCTCACCTAACATCTGCTTATGCACTACCTGGGAAAAAACAGAACAGACAAAATATGCATGAAAATCAACAAAAAACTTTATAAAATTTCATCTTTCCGAATATGTGGCCACCAACAGCCAATCAATTACAGGATTTGACTGTTGTGCAGCAGCACGTCTATTAAATAGGCATAACATTCAGGAATATTGATGAATTCAAGAAGTGACTGGTGAAGTCTGGATTGGTCTAGAGCAGAACGTTATCAACGCTGCTATCAACGAATGGAGAAAGTGTCTCCGAGCCGAGCCCATGTTCGTGGGCCAACATTTAAAACATTTTTTAGGCAGTTAAAAAATAATCAATTAAGATAAACTATTACCTAAAATGATGAAATTATGGACAAAATGTGTGTTTTGTGTGTTGTTTTGATTAAGAAATAATACCAAAGTGGTTAAAATTCAATATTTTGTTCGTTTTCTTTCCCCAGGTAGTGCAGAAGCAGATGTTGGGTGAAATGGAAAACTGAACGGCCATTTGATGGCTAACATGTGATGGATAACCCTTCTTCCAGTTATGGCCAAAAATGTGGTGTGTTTTTATGCCACACAGTGTCGTTCATAGGCCTAGCCATGTGTGATTGTGTCTTCTGCCGCACGGCTGGGTTATGCATGACATTCTTTTCTGCAGCTTGATCCTATCTCCAGCTTTCATATTCAAGGCCACTTATTCTAACTTACATGAAATATCAATTAGTATTTGCTCCTTCCCGTTGTTGTTTTTAATTTCCGTGTTTGAATTGACAGGGGGCTTGAACCTTTTCCCCAACTTTTCTCTGAACCCCCCCCCCACAAGGCCACAACACACTGTCAAATTATGTAGGTAGGGTCAGTTTCAGCTATATACTAAATTCACACAGCCTAGGGGCCTACATATCACAATTTTTTTTGTCGAATTCAAGCAGTCGAAAAAAATTAATCCCCCGCTAATTTTTCACAATTCAAACACTGCTTTCATTTCCTTCTATGAAGTCTCGTAAATTTGTAGCAGCGATTATGCGATGGTATATCACCGATTTTGGTACATGTAGGCCTATAACGCAAAGCTGATTCAGCTTGCTGTAGCTGCGCGGCATGCGGCCCCGTGCATTTTACGACTACTTGGTTGCATATTATCATTACATACATGTAATTACATGTACTAGCGACGGAGATAGACGCAGCGACACAGCACGCAAAGGTCCAAACTCTGTGCGTCGATTCAGCGGACAGGTAACGCTATCCTCATGGCAGTCGATGTGCAAAATGATTTTTACAAACTGACGGACGGACGGACGGACGGATAACCTCGGTGGCAAAAATCGCGCGTTGCGGGCTGAAAACAGTAGCTTCGAAGCTGAATTATTTAGCATCTGAACGACCACTGTTTGCTGCTATGCTGTAGAACGTAAGCTATTCATATGGTTTATACTTTACAGCTTGTCAGTGGTCGTCTCTGAGGTTCCATGGGCTTAGGCTCTACGGCAGCGAGTTGCAGTAATACAGAATTTTACAGATACAGCTGACTGTAGTTGTGCGGCTGTTCTAATAGGCCGCATTATTGGTCTTTCTCGTCCCTCCGTCCGTCTGTCGCCGTCACGTACGAGCTTTTAGTTCGAAAACTCAAAGACGTACAAAAGAACGAAACTGGTGCGAACATTTCTCGGGGCAAGAGTAGGCCTAACTGGTGTGTTATTTTTCTCTTTCAAAAATTGAGGGTTAAGATTAGATTAGAATTGGGTTAGGTTTGGTTAAGTTATGATAAGTCAAAATTACGGCTAGGGTAGCACGGCCGGACAATATGCGATGAGCGAAAAAAATTGATGAACTTTGGTCAACGAACAAAAAGGTTACAGGCGCGCATGCTGACCCACCCTAAGTCGCCAATGCGCGTTCTGCGTTTGCTAATGCATTTGAATTCGGGCCACGTGAATTTGCTACGAAGGGAATTCCAACCATCTAAACTTTCCCCCAATTGGACGTACGGCGCTAGGCGGACTCACGTTGGACTCTTTCCTCAAAGTTTGAACCGTCGTGCCCCTGTTTTCCGATTGGTGACCTGTGACTATAATATCACCCAAGTAGGGCCTATAATCAACTTAATTCTCTGGCATAATATGAAACAAGAAAAAGTAAATGCAAAATTACACAGTAAACCTGACAGGAAAGTTGGCTTTACACCGTAAGATGCAGAATGTGACCCAAATTAACAAGAAGTCCAGCTGTCGCTGAGATATAGCCGACCGTACTGGTTGTCAGTAACCTTCAAGGTCATCCAGAGTCGATGATTTTAGTGTCATTTGCAAAACCGACAATTGGTGACTAATAGTAATCTTATAACTGTATATCTCACCGTTTCTGAGATATGGCCAGTTTTTCGCTAAAAAAAACGCACATTTTCCTTGGTCATTACTGATTGCCACACATTTGCGCGTTTTCTGCTGCAAGATCCGTTCATCACGACGAGTAATTAATCACAAAAAACTCACCGTGTTTCTTGATTTTTTTTATTTGTTTTTCTTGATTTTCTTTTATTTTTAGATTATGTAATTGTGCTATATTGATTGTGACAATGTGTGGCCAGCATTTGATGGATGTATGGCCAACCTCCTGTAAGTGTCAACTGTTGTGCTGTTATTGTGTTAATTGTGGTTAGGAAAATAAACTCTCTCTTTCTGTCTTTTCTGGAAACAGAATACGACCAGGCAAATAGAACAAATACTGTTTGCATTATAGATTATGAACGATGACGACTCTGCGGGTGTGTCATCAGATTGTCAAAATTCAAATACACATACGCACACACACAAACGTCAAGTCAGTTATAGGGTGTTTACTCGATCCAGCAAACGTCCAGCATTAGCACGTGTATTTTGAATACATTTGCTGGAAGTTTGCTGGACGTTTGCTGGAACGTGTGAACACCCCATGAGATTAATGCGGTCGGTGCAGTGTTTCGTGACACTGCTAACTGATGGGTTATTGTGCAGGACAGCGACTATCACTAGGGGCCTACTCTGTGCGTCAGAACAGCGACATCAGCAGCACGCAAGACTCCACGACCGACACGAGATGCCGGTTACAACTCCAGCGGACAGTCAGCTACGAAGGACACTTCCCGGCACACGTCCCATGTCCTCAAGAAATGCCCGAACTTATTTTCCAAATATTCCAAGTATCGCGTCACTGCGAAAGCCGCACGGCAAAATAGTAGCCGTAAGTATTGAGTTTATGAAGCTATGCATAATTTTCTTCGCTATTTGTTCTTACGAGTCTCTCTTCGCCCTAAATAATTTTACCCTTGGCTAGCCCTTAATGTCCCCACAAACGCTGAGAATTTGGTGCGCGGACGGTCCATAGATGTTGGCTAGGGACAACAAGAAATTTGAGCGAATGCTCACGAGACGCGCAAAAACCTATAGCAGTTTCTGTCGCAAACTAACAAGTCTATCTTCAGCCATTTCGTCGCAGTTCATTCTTGGAGTGTGCGCTGCAGCCAAAGATCGCAAAAGTCAATAAAACCCCTTTGTTTCGGAAGTTAAGGGTATTTCAAAGCAATCGATGTTGATACGACTGAAAAGCTCGTCACCAGTGCTTGTTGTGACAGGTAGCATGCCCATGACTATCTGCAACCGTTTTCACGAAAGACTGGCCAACAACGGTAAAATAACGACTTTTACGGGAGTGCCGCTCTTTAATGCCCTCGTGCGCAGGTTTCCTTGAACTTGGAAAATCGAGACTTGAACCGTCAAAATCTACGTTCAATGCTGAAAATTTCATATGCAGCGTATCCATGTTTACGTCAATTGATTTTGGCGCAATTCGCTTTAAAATGTGTCTCGCAGCCTGAAATCGCCAAAAAATCCATAAAAATCCTTATTCTGGCGTTCCATGTCATCCAAGGTCATTGAATGCAGTGGCAATCGAGAGCCAGTGTAGCCTACGACTTCCCATTAGTGATTACTAGTAACCTAGGCCCTATCTCGCACCGTTATTGCAATACAGCGACTTATTGGCTAAAAATCGCAAATTTTTTTAACCCCCCTCTCATTTAGCGCCCTCGTTCGAAGTGATCCCCTCCGAATTTATAGAAAAGCTTTACGGTTCCTAAAACTAGAGTCTTCCAGGCAGCGATGGTGAAAATTTGGTGATCCTAGCTTGCGCCGTTTTTGACTGATCCATCAGTGTGACGGACGGACGGACGGACGGACAGACAGAATTGCAATGGCTAAGACGCGCTAAAGCAGTTATAGCTGCTTTCGCGCGTAAAAATGGATGCCGGGTTTAAGCCTAGTCTCTTTCCGTAAGACGGAGTCGATCCGTCACTCTTTCTCATCAGAAAAGGTTTGATAATCAATAGATCATGTTGACTAAAAATATACTGAAAGTCACCTGCAAGCTTTTGCATTGTCAACATTTTTCCGCAGAATGGAAAGAGACAGGAAGGCTAGAGGGTCGAGGGAGCGATAGGAAGAAAATAAAGCAAGGGAAGAGATGGAATTAAGGCTGGGGGCGACAAAAGGCTGTCGGGAAGGGGGAGGGGTTGCGTCATCGGTCTTGGGGGACAGACGCCTCTGCATGGGATACAAACAATATCAGCATTAGAAGTGAAAGCTTATCAACAGCCGATTAACTGTGAACTGAACTGAACTTCAGACAACTGCGATGTTGCACTGACATTAAACTAGTAGTTGCACGGTGTCTGGTTATTTAACGATCGATCGACACTGTTGAACTCGCGAGCATGCAGATAATCTCTACCCATTTTACAACGGCCTATAGTTCGAAGTACGATTAGGTGCGTACGTACACAGCTATGCTAGGTGTTTGCGCATACGCAACGTGCTGTCAGTTCGTTTCGGTGATCCGTCAGCTGCAGTGTCGTCGTCACTTACTATTGTTACTCGGTAGCGTGGGCTTGTTGTATCTGGCTGCAAAAGAGCTGCACTGCGTCTGTCAGGACTGTCAAATTGTCAACATTCTGACGCGTCTTTTAGCGTGCGACATACAGTTGCACTCAGGCCTAGCTATATAGACTTGAAGAATACCGACAATTTAGCTTGACTGTAAGCTTACGTTGTATAACGACTACTGACGACTTTGACGCCTACTGTACTGGGTATAGCATTGCGTTATTGCAAGCATAGAGTATGCTGTGAGTTGAAGTTGTGCGGTTTCTGTGTACAGCAGACTACTGAACGAGCGGCCGACACAATGACGCATCAGTGGGGCTATAGCAAAGACAACGGTAACGATCGCTACACTTTTCTCGACATTGTAGCCCAATTGAAGTACTGAATTCCCAGTTTAGTTAACGTCATTTCGTTCGTTTTGTAAACGATGTAAATAAACTAAAACTAAACGCACCGTAAGCTACCGTAGATCACTATCTACTCCAATAATCTATACGCCTACAGGGCCTAGGCCTATAAACAGTATAGTTAAATAAAGTTGGCGCTGGGCTTAGTGGAAGTGCCAGCCAAAAAGTTATGTAGGCCTACACCATATTATGAAACTTTCCGGCTTACTTTTTGTATCACCCTGTGGGCCTACTTCTTCCGATGCTAGACAGAGATTACAGCGTAGTCAGCGCCGTGCTCAAACTCCGCCATTATAGCGGTTTACGCATGCGTAATAAAGTTACAATAAAACTGCAATAAAACGTATGCAGGAAGCGGTCGCCGTTGTTACCCAACAATGAGTTATCACAAAGCAGGCAGATCGAAACGCTACACAGACTTGCAGAGAACTCTGTTCTTGGTCCTTTACTATTCATCCTGTATACCACCCCTCTCAGCACTCTCATTTCATCTCATTCCTTAAATCGCCACCTCTATGCAGACGACACTCAGATCTTCCTCTCTTTCCGCTCACCTGATTTTCATTCTAATCTAACTCACCTTCAGGATGTCTTGCAACATATCTCTTCCTGGATGACTGTTAGCCTACTAACTCTCAACTCCTCCTTTTGTATAAATTCAGCACTCAACGCCTGTTCTAAAATTTACGATAGTTTAATAATAAAAACAGGATCGTTATAGTGTTGTGCTCTAAACTGCAGTTACGGGGTTTGAGACCACGGTCTTATGACACGACCGGCGACGTCGGACAGTCTTGGGGATCTTGGTCGTGGTCTTGGTCTTAACATTTTGATCTTGTTTGATAGGCTGTTTCTTTCACTGACATGAAGCGATGGTGTTTAGGCCCGGAGACATGGCAGCACGTTGCTTTAGCAGCTAAGGGCTTGCACCAGTCGCCGGTCAACATCAGGCCCGTTGACGTCATCTATGACGTCGAGCTGAGCAGGCGTCCACTGAGCATCCGCTATGATCCGATGAGCTGCAAGACGCTACTGAACAACGGACATTCTCTGCAGGCCATCGTCGACGCACAGGACACTTGTGAGTTAATTGACTTTCATGTGTACGATGGCAGATTAGTTTAAAGACGCGTACAGAGCGACGTGACTGAACTGAACTAATCTGGCATGGTTGAGTTTTTGACGAACTGACCAATAAGCAAGCAGTAATGCATTACAGTAGGCACCGTCTGTCGGTGTCATTAGCCTACCTGACTACTGTACGCTCGCATACGTGTCAACCAATGGCCAGTGGGCTCGTCCTGCTTGCCCATTGGTTAATTCGTCAAAAACTAAACCGTGTCAGTTCAGTACAGTTTAGTTTTGTACGTGCCTTTAGGCCTATATTCTCCATCCAACAGAATGCACGCAACAAACGCAACGAACGCAATGCACGCAAACCATAAATAGACACCGCTTCTATTTATAGCCGACCGTACTTAAGTAACGGTCGAGCTGTTGTCATGCATGTTTATCGTCCGTCCGTCGTCTGTCTGTCTGTCTGTCTGTTACGGATGTATTGTAGCTAAAAGGTGCGAGATAGGGCCTAAGCTGCTATTGATCACTAACAGAAAATCGCATATTGGCTTTCAAATTACCTGCAAATCATCGACTTTGGATGACCTTGGTCGGCCCCACCCTAGCGACAGCTGGGCTTTTATTTTTTTTGCGTTTCGGCTGCTGGGTTTGCTACGCCGTCCGTTATGTTTGTTGCGTACTTTCTGGCGTCGCCTGCGTTACGGATGGCCGTATATACACGACAGTGAATACGACCGTATAGTAGACAAATGTATATTGATCACTAATAGGAAGTGGCCTATTGACTTTCAAATGACATGAAAATTATTGACATTGGATGACCTTGAAGGTCAGTACTGCAATAGAAACTGTATAGACTAGCGCTTCTTCCCTTACGACAGCTTGGCTTTTTTGTTAGACACGGTGTAGTATAGGCCTACGACGCGAAAACCCGTCTACAAATTTGGTCAAGTTCCTCTCTTGAATAATAATCTAAATTTGGCAACAGGACTCCGCGATATAAACATCGCCGTTATTGTATCTAGACGTCAAGTTCGGCACGTCATAATCAATGTCTGTGTGATGTAGCATTGGAAGGCGGTCCTTATGCACACCGGTACCGCGCGGCGCAGTTTCACTTTCACTGGGGAAATACCAGTCAGCAGGGCGCCGAACATCTCATTGATGGAATGGCTTATCCGGCCGAGGTAAGCTGAACAGGCCGTAATATGCGGAATCGCTTTTTGCAGCACCAGCAATTCTGTCTATTGCTGCACATTTCTCCATAGCGTGGTTTGACGGTTGTATGTCACGTTAGTGCACTCTGCTTAACCAATTAGTGTCTGGATTATTTTATAGTTTGCCGTCAAACTAAGTGTCTAATTTTTGGGAACGCTAGGCATAAATGGGTTAAAGCGTTCGACGGATTTAGATGCGATTTGGCACGTACACTCCTTGTGGATTTCAATATCTTTCCCTCGGGGAAAGAGGAGATTACGGGGTAAACCTTCATACCCCGTTTACACGATCGAACAAACATCGAGCAAATATGAAACATGCATAAAGCATAGCAAACGTCAAGCAAACATCCAGCGAGCATCGAGCAAACATCGAGCTGGCTTGTCTAACTAACATATAGCCAGCTTGTCGAGCCAGCTTGATCGTGTAAACAGGGTATTAGGCAAAACATACAGTTGCAAATTGCTGCTGCTACTTGACGAATATCAACAAAGGTTGATTTCGCGTTCTACCAAATTACTTCTGTTTTTGTTAATAATAATTAGTAGCAGCATTAACACTTGTCGCACTTACCACGTCGGTGTCTTGCATGATACGACTGTTGTGTGTCCATCTTGTTTATTACTATTTCGGTGTCGGTATTTATAATAATTGCAACGTGCAAGAATGGGCCTGTGACGCATGCACGGGTGTTACTGGTGATTCTAAATAACAATAAATGACTGGTGAACGCCTGGAACGTGCTTCGTTGTACAAGGCGGAAGCTTGCTTGAATGTTTTGAGCATTGTTTCTGAAGGTTAAAATGTTAAAGGTTGTATATAGCTCATTTCAGAGCTACAGATCGAGAGTTAGCCTATTAAAACAGTAGTGTGCACAAACACTAATAATAGCACGTTAAAATCTATTGCAAAATTTCCAATTTTTCCTAGCCACAGAAACAGTTATGCCTATAGAATAAAACGAACAATGACAACGACAGTCGGGTAAGGGAGAAGTACAGTGAAAAAGAGAGTAATTTTTACGGCTACAATAAAAAGGGTTAAAACACAATTGAAAAACGGAGAGTTCTCTGTTTGCATGTAAATCCTGTGGGCTTATTTTGATAAAGTAGTCAAAACGCACTACACCGTACTAATCTGTGCAGAAAATTAGCGCTAGGCTCGTGTTCCGTAAGTTTATTTTTGTGTTGTTACTTGTTTGGATTAAGTGCACTTTCATTAAACGAAATGTCCGTTATGTATACTGTTTGATATGCATGCAGCTGCATATCGTACACTGGAACACGGACCTCTGTCCGAGCGTCTCTGAAGCTCTCAAGTCAGCCAACGGTCTCGCGGTGCTTTGTGTCTTCTTCCAGGTAACCTTAGTTTGTTATTATGTGATAATTATTGTTTAAAACCATAAACATCGCAGTATTTTTCTTTACGCATACGCTAGATTTATGCAGCATGGTTTGAACATGTCAATATTTTGCATGTAAACTCACAGTGTGCGGCAATAAGAAGACTTTTGTACAGAAACTTCAGTATTTTCAAAATGGTGCAACGATTTTGTTTACAAAATTTACAATGATCATTAAGGAGAAAATGCGCTACAGGCGAAACAAGTTTTGTGCGTGGACTACCATGGACGTTTGCGTAAATGAGACGAGTTTTCGTTTTTTGCGTTGTTTTCAAGTAAACGCGTTTCTGTGATTTTGTCCCCAGGTGGGAGCTGAGAATGCAGCACTGAAACAACTCGTTGATTTGATGCCGAGTGTCAAATATGCCGGAGACAAAACAAACATCAGCAACGGATTCGATCCCGCCTCCCTCCTGCCTGGTTTGTGAAAATAAAATTAATACTCTTTTTCGCTAACCAACTGCAAACGATTTTAGTCAGACTCTGCGTCAAAACGGATGAGAATTCGAACAAAATAGTAGAGTTTAATTTTACAAACTCAAGAACAATTTTATAACAGTAAATCAGGTCGAGCTGTAGAGGACGTAATTCAAAACTTGGTAGATCAAGTTTAGTAAGACGATCGGCATTAGCATGCCATGATTAGCCGTTTAGATGTCGGCAGCGAGTGCGTGTTTTTCGAGCTCGAGAAAACTTTTTTGCTGGCTCATACTGCAGGTTCCATCTTTCTACGTTAAAGTGTGTACAAACCGACATAAATAAACTGAACTAAACTTAAATAAAGTGCCACCGAACAAACTAACAATTCAGTTCGTTTTATGAATTTCGTGAATCAATGAATTTAATAACACAAAGTCCCCTGTCACCGTACATAATAGCAGAAGAAACACAACAGGTTAAAAGAATGTTAAAGGAACGCCAAATCAGTCAAAATCTAGTAACAGATGCTTAACTACTAAAAACACAAATACGCGCATGACTGGTACAAGTTAAAAACGAGCTATCCAACTGTATCACTCTGCCAAATCGTCATTGTTGTATACATCTTTAGAAAAATGGATTTAGTCCTCTAGTAACGTACATTACCGATAATCGCTCAGCCAGTTTGAGCATTAAGTGATCCAGAATTTCGGTAGATGAAATGAGCTTTTCTGCTTCGCTGACCAAGTCCAATACATTAGCCAGTGCTGAAATGTCAGGCTTTGACTGTGAAGAAAAAATCTTTATCTGACACTGAGTGAGCAGATACACTGACATCGTCAGTTCACTGATGTTCACGAGTTCTTTCCGCTTCAACTTCGACTGTATTCCGATTTTGTCAACAAGAACCGTCATTCCAATAAGTGAGGCGATGTCTTCGTCCATCGACTGAACAAACTCGCGGTACGAAAAACACAGACGTTCGACGAGACGAACTTGCCTGTTAATCTTTTCATATACAGCACGTTGACACAGCTGCGCACACCTCTCGTAAAGTTTACACCGGTACAGTCGCAGTGCCGTGAAGTCCTTTGTCTTAATCACAGTAACAAACTGAGGGTCAATGTCTTGTGGCAACATTGACTGACGATATTTCAACATCTGCTGAATGGGCATCAGTGCCATCATCTCTACTAATTGCCGTCTGTTGCAGCTGTCCAAATTGATGTCGGCAATGCTGCTTAACTGTTCGAAAGTTGAACTAATAGAACATTTCAAAAGCATGCAGTCAGTGACATACAGACTTGGAGCTGAGAGAATTCGGTTGAAATAAACTTCTAGCTCTTTGCACAGAAGAAACTTCACTTCCTGCAGAGCCTGTTGTACTTGTGTTTTCGGTGCAAGACAACATTTTGCAACAAGGAGATGTCTGATGTTGAGATAATGCGCAAACAACTTCGTAGTAAAGACGCTGACATGCTGCTTATATTGTCTGTGTTTCATTGTGGCTGTTTGCACGTACCGGTAGAACACAACTAAACCCAACACAGTATCAATGTTGTCGTCAACTTTAGGTAAAATTTCGCCATCCAGAACGCGTGAACTGTTGGATAGATAAGTCTGGGATCTAGTTGCCAGTGTGCAGTAATCCGTTGCTTTCTGGTATTGTCCTGTAATGTAGCATAAAACTGCCATGTAAACATTAGTAAGGCCGTAGCTAGAGTCACCATCGCAGTCACTACATCTCATCGCTCTTTCGAGATACTTCTTAGCCAAATCAATGTAAATCACGTCACGATTCTTCGGATGGTTCTCCGCGACGATTCTCATCCAAAAAGCGGCTTTTCGTGACGACAATATGCGGCGGATAAGACATGATAATGTGCAATCAAGTGGACGTGTGGTACAAAGAGAAGAAACAGAGCACGTCAGAGCGATGCGGTCAATAAATTCGTTTTTCTTCGGCGATTCCTCCATATGCTTAGTCATATCCAATTGAAAATGCGTGCTGTCTTTCCACCAAACAAGAAATGTGTTTTCATCGAGTTCAGATATTTCATGCGTAAGTGATAAAAATGAAGTCACCGTCGAAGTTACAAGCCAATTAAAAGTCGTCGGTTCATCCCACGAACGAAATTCAGGCAGTAGCATTCCTCGCATGGGATTGTATGATGATCGACACCACGTTTTAGCACAAATATACATTCTCCATTTCAGAATACCAGTAGCAGCGTTGCGTACAATTTCTTTTGTCACAATATCGCTGCACAGAATTGGCAGATTGGCTGGACAGAGCTCGGCGCATTTACGCATGTAATTGTCAATAAACCACTCAGCCAAACAGTCTTCTGTTGTCGACTTTATCACAGCTGTCACTGTGTCGAGCGACAACGTGTCCATGTCATCTGTGAAAAGAACATTCTGAATAAAATAATGTTGGCCACGCTTTTTTGTCATCCATTCGTCTAGAAAGTATAGACACTGAACAAACAAACTTATAAGGTTCGATCGATCCATCCACCAATGCGGAGGCTTTACTTCACAAGCCCAAAGCATCATCGTTTTGATGTGATAATTGCTAAACATGCTTTTGCCAGTGTCCGAGTTGTTAGCACCATTAAATAGTCCCTCTGTTTTCATGAAGATTCGCAGCAAATGATAGATAATTTGTTGTGTTGGCGTCCAGCTGTTTAACAGCACAACTTCCGCTCTAGAAAATGACAGTCTCCACTGGTGTTTGTTCATCCATTCGTCGTGTTTACAGAGGATGTGTGCTACGCCAACCACATCACATCCACTGCTGACAACACGATCAACGGTTTCGGAGTCCGGACAGCCATAGTTTCTATGTCGTTTTGGCCAATCATTGGCTTGTGTTGGCCATACCAAACATCGAACGCACGGCACTGTATCAGTAGAACTTGCAAGCGATAGCTGATTAAAGCCCTTTGCGTTAGTTAAAGTTTCACCAGGCATACAGGCTGATGGTCCGTGTTTTTCAAAATATCTACGAATGCCAGCAGTAACATAAAATTCATGGCTCAAAACAGTATTCGGCCTATTCAAGTATTCTGCCATTGTGTACTGACTGCCACTCTTTCTTTTTGACAGAATAACCTTCAAACGTAGGTAAACGTAGCCTGGCACATGACTGTCGACAATCTCAAAAACCTTGACGCGACTGTCAAATTCTGTTGGCAATTGTGTGGGTAGCTGGTGACCTACCGGTATGGCAATTTCACAACTGTAATGATACATGATGTCAAGATCTCCGACACACTTCAACATTGGTTCGATATACAACTCAGCCGTGCTACCAGTGAGGACTAGCAATGCTTTGCATTTTATTCCATCAGTTGGGTGGTCAGTTGAATACGAAACCCTACCTATGTGTGCTACAAGATCGTGACTATTATACGCCTTAATACGTTGATTAGATTTACGTAGAAACTCTGAAACTTCCTTTGCAAGATTCTTCTCCTTGTCAGCCATAATGTTAATGCTGATTTTTCATATACGCATGCTGCAAAATCATTGTAATTGTTCAGCTCTAGCTGCTAGAGATAGACCAAGACAACCTGCGAACAGGAACTGCTAGGTTGTCGCGCGTTTCATGAGCTTTGCTCAAATTACTTCATTTGCTTAGTAAAAAATTGCACAGTTAATAAAACTGAAGTATTTACTTACAAAGTGCAAATTTGCCAACCGTCCTACTCTTTCAGATAGTCAACGTTCAACCAGCAACTTCTAGAGCACGAATGAGAAAACTATCGCTTTGTTTCCTGATGTCGCACGCGACAGGAAAGCGGATGCAAACTGCAAACTGATGCACTTTAAGCCTACACGTCGCAGCAGCATGCACCGGATCTGTATACATGTAAATTTGGTCATCATGCGACAGAACGATTATAATAATTACCCAGCCTTCGAACGACTGTTTTATGCCGTATTGTGTATGACTTAGACCTATGTTGCCGTGCCATCGTTGACGACATTGGCGACCATGTGATGCCGGAGCAATCTATCCTCTGAATCCCTGATGAGCTGTGTTGGGCTTACGTTGTCCTTACACAATTTACACAAGCTCTCCAGATACTTCAGTCCCTGACGTTCTCTTGCTCTCCTTTCGTCTATTCTTTTCATCACCATCAAATTCTCTAGACCATGTCTTCTCGGGTGCCGCAGGAAAGCAAGCTGCATGCCGTTGACGGATTCTTTTTCAGTAGTGTACGATGTAATTGTGCTTCTTTAAATATTTCCTCGTAACTTTTTTGATATCTGTAGCATCTTTCGACTTTCGCAAGAACCACACTTCTACTGTTTTGCATGACTTCAGAAATTGTCCAAGTTTTACAATTATACAATAAAACTGACCAGACATAAGAATCTAGAAATCGTAATCTTGCGGTCAAGTTGATTCTGCGACTCAATAGCAGATATTTCATATTGCCAAAGACTGTCTTTGCTTTTTCAATCTTTTTTTGCTTCAGGCCTTATATCGCATTCACTTTTGCCATTACTCGTAATAAGACTTATAGACCAACCCAGTTGGTGTAAATTGGGTATTATACGCACACGCATAAAATGCAAAAGCAGTAAAACTCACCGAATCTGTGACAATCGCCCGACTGGTGGACTAATATTGGTAGTTGTATATTGAGGAAATTTATCTCTCTATCGCTTGAACTGCGCGGTTTTTAAAGCGCTATTAACTCCGTTACGTGCTGCCGGTGTGTGTAATTAATGTAGCCGATGTTTATGACGAGCCGCAAATTCATGGTTTAACACGACATATAGCACAGTAGGCCTATAGTTTACTATTCTATAGGCCTATGCAATTACGAGAAAATTTTTACTCTCGACTTGGAGATGTTTTTTAAACAGACAACTGCTGCTTTTTAAGTGTTAACCACACTGATGCTATATAACAAAATATCTCTTTGTCTTTTTCCTCTCTTTCTTGGCCCGAGTCTTGAGGAAAATGTCTCCAGTGTAAGCTCGAATATGAATAATGTAACGTAGATATAGGCTGTCGTTCGCGGTAGGACAGACAGCGGCTTCGTGGGTTAATAAAAACTATAAGCGGGACAGGATCTAAATTTTTCAAATCGCGGTTTTTCCAGCCTCGAATTATTCATTTCCGGACGACGTTTTTCGTACCAAAAAAAATTTCGACAATTTTCCAACACCCAAAATTTAGAGGCAAGGCAATTGACTTTCTCTCCTTTTGCCACGACGCCACTGCTGCAAGACGACGATGTGCGTTGTTTGCCTGTCGCTGGTACTCATTGCGTTTACCTACCAACGGATGGCCAGGCTGAGTGCATGGTATATTGTGTTGCAGCTGATCGGAGCCAGTACTGGACGTACAGCGGTTCACTGACGACGCCTCCGTGCTACGAGTCCGTACGCTTCTTGGCCTTTAAGAATCCAGTCCAGGTGTCCGAGCAACAGGTATATACAGTACACCGTGACTCAAAAACATGGCACTTAACACGTGTTTGTATCTACACCAATTTTCTGCTGACAGGCTCAGCAGACAATTTGCAACAACAACATCATTTAAGTTCTCTTCACACCCAAAAGGTATTCATACTCTTCGTTGAAAATCGGTCTATATTTGGCAAACTTATGGATTGTATCAAAACTAGCAAAATGTGTCGACCCAGTGCGGACGTATTGTGTGGCCGTCTGCCTAGGGTCGTCCATAAATGACGTCACACAATTTTAGGAAAAAATAAAACTCCCCCTTTGTCACGTTTCGTCACGCTGCTTTGGACCCCCTCAAATATGGCACAACGATCTTTCAACTCCCTTGCAGTCTGTAGTGAAGCCTATAGATCTACAAGGTGGGCCAAAAAATGGCACCATTTTTGCACACTTTATAGTTTTACCAAATATTAACCGATTTTCAAATGTTTTACCGTCAGAATCAGGAGAAAATTTGTAATAAAACTATCACTATAGATCCCACCACACCTCAAATGTGTCGTTACACTATCTTGTGAAATGTCAGTGTCTTAAGAATAATAATTAAATACGAGACAACTTCTGCAACAACACATTTTAAAAAATTAAAAACAGAAACAACGTGTTTTTGTCTCAGTTATTGTCGAAAAGGTCATATCTCACAGTTTTTACGTTAAATGTTTAATGTGTCCGCCTTGCTGCTGGACGATGCATCTAAGAATGTGACGCCACTGACCAATGGCGCGAACCAAATGCTGCGGCAGTTTGCCCCACTCAGTGACAATCGCTTGCTTCAGCTGGTTGACTGTCGTGAATTGTCAAAATTGGTAGGCCGTCTGTTGAAGAACATCCCAAACCCCATAATTAACTGAATTTAAGTTCAGGCTGTTTGGGGGCCACATGGAAGTCTCGATCAACGTTGATCACGCAACTGGTCAGTGGCGTTGCCAGCTTGAGTGCATCGTCTGATATTTCACAAGGTAGTGTAGCGACACACTTCATAAGTGGTGGGATCTATAATAAGAGTTTTATTACAAATCGTCTCCTGATTCTGACTTTTACTCCCTCCCCTACGTCACGCATCGTCACGATATCGCGAACCCCCTCCCTCCTTGGTGCGTGACGTTATTGATTGACGACCCCCTAGAGCTGCTGTGCAACCCTAAAACCGTTTAACCCTAACGTTGACCTGACGTTGATTCTTAAACTGGCTATCGGCACACCATTTTTGATTTTTCTATTTTTATTTGTTTTCAAGTTGGTCGTCCAAACGGAAGCGGACAGACGGTCGGACGGGCAAGACCCGTAATACGGCCTGTTGAAACGGCCGAAAAATAACTTAGTATAGTTGTGTGGTGAATTCGTTTCAATGCTGTGTTGCGGCGTGTGTGATGCACATGCAGTTGAACGCGTTTCGTCAGTTGCTCAGTCACGGCAGGACGGCGCAAACTGTTGATGATGGTGACCAGTTTCACGGCCACATTGTCAACAACTACCGGCCGACGCTGCCTCTCAACGACCGCAGAATTCTCGCATCGTTCTACTGAATTACACTCTACTTTCCATTTAAGCCGGGCATACGCCTACATGTAAAATTTACCTCACCTAAGCACCTTAGTTCAACCCGCATCCTGCTGGATGCATTGGATCACACGTTGACGCCATTCTGCTCCGTCTGTCGCCAGTTTTTCGGCTTCTTCTTAGCTAGTGTCCATGTTCTTCAGTTCTCGTTTGATGATGTTCATCCAGTTTATCCTTGGCCGTCCAGATTCTTTCTCGTAGCCTCTCAGTTTCCACAATATAGCCTGACGAAGTGTTCTGGAGTTTTCTATTCTCGTACATGTTTCAGCCACTTCGGTTTTCTTGCTTTAATAATGCAGTCTAACTTTCCTAGCCCAGTCTTCTTTTTGATGTGTTTGACTCTCGCTTTGTTTTTTTTCATGTGGGCCCCAGCAGGTGTAAAGTTAACACTTCGAATAAACTGTAACAGAACTGAAACAAGATTGCGTGCGCGTTTCAGTTTTGTACTGATTTTAGTTTTACATGTAGACATTTTCTTATTTCAGTGCGGTCCATGTAGAGTTGCAATTAGTTTGGATGCAGATTGTTTTAACAAAGTGTTTTTTCTTTGCTGCTGTAGTCAGGCTAAATCGCTGGAGCTGTTTGTATGAAACGGTCTCCACTTAGGTCACTTAGGTGTGTCTCTTGCGTCGTGGATTAAAAAAAGTGTAAGGGGGCAAACAGTTGCAGTTTTTAGGCAGACAGCTGCAAATTTCCGACGGAGCAAAGTGCAATGAAAATTTTATTTCTGTTTTAAATTTCCCCCAAATTAAGATTTTTGCCCTAAATTTCGTACTTTTAAAAGACATTTTACCTTTAGAAGGAAAATTTTTTGACAGGTTGAAATTGCGATTCTCGTGCCACGACGCCACTACACTATTTACAAGTTGGTAAAACAGCGTCAAACTGCAATTGTTCATTAATTGCCACGGTGTAGTTACTGCTGCTACTATATATGCACTGTTTGCTTAGAAATAGGCTTTCACTTTAAAGCTTTAGGGTTGTAGTTACGTAGAAAATTACTAACGTACAGCTAGATGTGTGGAAATTGGCACCGTGGTTGATATAGAACAACTAGAGATAGATTGGACCAAAATATCTGCTAAAACGTTGTGCTTTCTGTGTGAAATTGAAATAAAGGTCAGAGTGACTGTTTGCGCTGGTGCTCCTAGGTGGGAACAAGTGTGCTGTACAACTGTAGCCTGTAGCCTATCCTTACCCCAATACACATAGGCCTACACACCATTCATCTCTGTAAAAATTTTTTGTGTCATTCGGTAGCCATCACTCGATTTTGATATGATTCGTATCTGCCACTCCACGCTTGCTAGGAGCCTATTATGAAACTTTTGAGACCACATGCCTCTGTTTAGTAGGCCTATAAATGTGAACTATTCTTAACATCATCACAGTGCAATCAAACAGAGAACAAAGCCTATAGACTGATCTTCCAGTGGTTATTTTCTTCACAGCTATGACTGCAACGTGAAATTAGTTATTGTGCTGTAGGCCTACTACTCTTCTAATTAGGCTTAATCAATTTAATTACTTTAATGCTTCTGTACATTTTCTCTAACCAACTGATCGTTTGCGTCACTGAATTGCATTATTAATAATTATGAACAACAATAATGTTCGTGGTGTAGGGCTTAATCAAACCCCGAAAGTAATCGATCAAGTGTAACCAATTTATTAAGTGGTCCAGTTTATCGATAAAAAGCTGTAAATATGCCACTGCTGACCGATGAGCTTAAAATACGTCGATTCAATAGGTAAATGCATGTTTTTTTTAGATTTAGATTTTTTCAGATTTAGATTTATTATGTATATCTTGTGGTTGCGTTGTTAAAGTTGCGCTTGTCAACTTTACATTAAACGAATATATGATGATGATGATGATGATGATCAGTTGATCATTGATCCCGCTATCTGCCAGTGGATTGCATCTATAAGCCATTGTGTCTTTGTAGGCGGGGCACACTTTGGGCATAAATTCTGATAATTTACAAACGAGTTGTTATACAAGCTTATCATTCTGCTAAATAATTTACATTTAAATGCGTTTTGTGCTTGAATAAGTCGTTACAACGTTTACTTGAGACAACAACTCAGCGTTATGGAACAATTTGGAGCATCTATGTTTTACACTGTAGTGTGTTGACACAAATTAAGCAAGATAGAAAGTGAGTGCATCTTACATAATATCGTCGTTTTTTGCTATCTTCGCGCCAAACATTAAAGTTAAAACAATTGGACAAAGTTATGACAAAAACAATTTTGACAGTTTTTTTTCTGAGACATGGTGTATTTATTTAACTGTTGGTTTGACAGCAGAACTTAGGGCCGGTTTTTAACTGAATGGTAAACTATAGTTGCTTAGCAACGATGCGCACAGCGCTAGTCATACGTATCTTATATTTCAATGTGTCTGTCGGTGCAACACGTTATAAATGCTCCTTCTGATTGGCTTCTTGTTACTCGGGCCTTAGTTTCGGTTGTTTTTTTCGTTTCAAAAGTTTTGATCGTTTTTGGTTCATTACTTTCTCGTTTTTCACAGTTTTTTTTAGTTTTAAACGTTTTTTTCGTTACAACCGTTTATAGTTCTTTCGTTTTGAACGTTTCTATAGTTCGATTGTGTCGAGCGTTTTTACATGTCTTAGTTTCTCCGTTTATAGGAGGGTAGGAGTAGTTTATAATTTTATACTTTCTATTTCAAACGCTGTTTAGTTTCGATCGATTTTAGTTTCTCACTTTTTAGTTTTTTACTTATTACTTTGTTCATTTATCTGCAAACGCGATTACCGGAGTCTTAAAACAGTGGTGTCGCTAAGATTTAATGCAAAAAGGCACAAGTAAAAATAATTAAGCACGATACATATAATTTTATGACAGTTATGCAATCATATTGACATAGATGTACAAAGTACAATGGATACACTACTAGATTTTTCACTGGAAAGACAAGCACATTTGGTCGATTGTCAAATTTTCTGCAGCTCTGAAAAAAATAAAACAGTTAAGAAAGACCGTAACTCAGTGTCCCGGACCCGGCGACGCTAATGCCGGCTAGAAAAAGAAAAAGTTACTGAATACAAAATGTGTGCACTGCCATAAAGCGTCGAATATCAGCGTCGAATATCAATTTTTTTCCGTCAACTTATCCTGATAAAATGACGGGAGAATAGACCACGCCATTGTTAACGGCGTGTTAAGCTACCCAGATGATATTACTGGAGCTCCACTGCCTCAATGTCAATTATGCTGCTGGTAATATCGTCGTTTGTGATTTTTGCTGTTCTCGATCTGTCGCCGTTAACTTGTATATAAACTACAGTATTTTTTACATTTATTACTTATATACAGATTGTGAAAAATTTTGAGTCTAATACATTGATTCTTATTACTTATTGATCCACCCTCGTATGTATGATTGCGTTTGTCTTTGAATAGACTCATAGGTTGAAACGTAAACTTAATAAGTTGACAAATTCATCAAAATACAACTTTTATATTCATTGTTTTTGCTGACGTTTCGGCAACCGCTGCTGCCTTCTTCGGAACGACTGTCCACCAGGTGTCGCTGTGGCGAACAGTAAGTAATCATAGATGTGTGGAAGTTGGTAGGACTCCTCGTCTCGGTTCATCGACTTGTCTTGTTCTTTCCTGATGTGTATCGCTTCCCTGATCCACCATTCCATCTTGTTGCTTTTTCTATCGATTGCGTTTGTTATTTGCATGATTATGATGACGAGAAGTATTATGTCAATGTTTGTATAGCGTACTTTTAAATGTATTTTAATGTTCGTATTGTTAGATGTTATTAAACAAATATATGATTATGATACACGGCAATAACATTTAGCGATGTCACAAAAACAGATAGCAAAACAGAATAAACGTGAGTAAATAAGTAAATCATCATTCGTATAGTGAGAGTTACTCGAGAACCGATCCAAGTTCTTCCGCAAACTCCCAACACTTGGTGAAAAATGCTCTCATCTTGTCTTCGTCACAAAGGTCTGGTAACTCGGGCACGGCTGTGACCTCAACACGATTGTGATCGACGTTTTCAAATTTTCCAGTCTCCATCGACGGGTTCGAATACTCCGTTCCGTAGTTGATTCTGATAGCCGTGCCGTGGAGGAAAGCATCCGTGGTTGCACCATGTCGATCAGCTGCCAACCGATATACTTTGATGTGCTTCTTCCGCACAAATTTCACCTGCTCCACGAAATCACGATGGACGCCGTAAACTTCGTCGCCGTTGCGTAGAAGCATGGTGCGGTGCTTGTCGACGACGTCGGCGAAATAATCGATCGATTTACGTCTGAGCTGAAGGACGGTTCGCTTAACACGGCTGTGAATTTTAACCCGAGCGTCGTACGGTCTGTAAGTGGTATCTTTGTTCGCGGAGACGACGTTGATGCACAACCATTTGACGTCCGGCATATTGATGCACTTCAGATCGAAGTGTTTGTCAAGGACGATTTCCGCGTCCAACCTTAGTCGTTCTCCGGAAACACTCCTCAGTTTCAAGGACGGTAGGTAATAGGTGTTCTCCGCTGCAAGTACGAACCCCTTGTTCTGCAGGAATTCCTGCAGCCGCGAACTGTTGATGCCTGGATTCCCGGTAGGAATGAAAGATGCGCTAATGTAGCTACATGTCGCGGGGGGGGGAAATTGCGGCTAGATCCTGCACGCCCTCCTGGTCTTCTGCCCCTACCTCTAGCCCGACCCCGCTGATCGGCTGCTTGTGCCGCATGACCGCTTGCAAATAACTCATCATACCTAGATTCCGGCACATTACGTGTGCTGCAGTTGGCGACGTAGAGGGTCCCGTAGCTGATGACGGCTCGCAACTTTCCGTGAGCAACTTCATCGTAGTTGTCGTTGATGCGCTCCAGCTGCTTCATCGAACGTTCAGTAAACTTGTCGTGAGCGAAAAAATGTTCGAGAAGAGGACTGTGCACCCGCGGAATGTCACGCTTTGATTCATTGTGGAAAATTGACAAGGTCCGGAGTAATTCACAAATTCGACGACAGACGATGCCGAAGTGGAGTTCTTGAATACAGTCATTACGAGTGCGATTTCCCTGCCAAGACTGATAGCACTGGCTGCATTCTGCAGCTGTGCCTTTGCCTCCTCGTCGGTGATCAACTTTTTCAGCCTCCGCAGCGACTGCGAGCTGCCCCAGGCTTCCAGTTCAAAACCGGCCAAAGAATCTCCGTATGGCATTTCCGCTGCCGCTGCTGCAACTTCGCTTTTTGATTTCTCTTTATAGCTCCCTTTGGCGAATAGTACACACTCGCAAACCAGCTGCGGTAGCTTCATAAGCATGTGCTCTTCTCTTAGTTTGCTGTCTTCCTTCTCGGCCTCTGGCGGTGCAGACGGCCTACCATGCTGTGTTTCTGTCGAATCAAGATGCAGTTTACGAACTCCTGTGACCAGACTTTTTCGGACCCAAAGCTTCTCAAGCCATTTTGTCAACTCCTCCGCGGTCTGTGTACTAGAGCCCTCTTTCGGTTGTACAAGAATCTTAAGCGACTGCGACAAACGTTTCACAAGCTTGCCTGAAACAGAAATAGGTTTTAAAATTTAGAGGCCTTTCGATCCTCTCCAAAAATAAGGACCAAAAACGTCTAAAATTAGAATTAAGCTCGAATTTAGACAACTTTAAAACTCGATCGCAAATATCTCCCGAAAAAAAATCAAGGTAAATCTATTGACAATCGAAAAACTATTTGATCGACTGCGAGTTTTCCCGCGTTAGAAAAAAAAGCTACAGATTTCGTACGCTTTGGTCCACTAACAAAAATGGGATGTGCATTTTGACTCACCTGAACTCGACTTTTTTCAATTAAAACTATATTTCGGTCCCTATACGAGTATACGGTCTGCTCAAATATGCCTCAACAATTTTTAGCGATAAAAATTTTAAAATTAGCGCTAAAATTTCGGTTCAAGCCTGCCAAAAAATCCCGGGCAGACCGCTTAAGGCAAAACACTCAATTGCTGACAGCTACAGTTTTATTTACTTGTGTTGAGAAAATGTTTTTATTGTTTTGTCTGGTACATTCAACCTTGTGCAATTGACTCGTAACCTGACATCAATCAGCCACTTCTAACCTTCGGTTTCGTCAAAGTTGGCCACGTGATGTTGTTGAACTTGAAGTGTCTCTCCTTTCTCGTGCAATAGCTCCTCGTGCGACATGCTGGTTTACTGCATAATCGCCAAACACATATCCTCAACTGGAAATCAATAGAAACCAGATTTGCCGAAGATATGAAATTTCTGGTTCATATGTATATCCATGATCATATAATTTCTGTGATATCCAAGGATATATCATTATCCATATACGTAGACGCCTATCCAGCGTGCAAGGCTGTCTACTAAATTTTCACAGCACCGCAGGGGCAAAGGCGTAATCTCTGCACCGTTAAAAAAAATAAAACGCTTGCAGACATTCTACTCTTAAAATTGTTACCATGTCTATATTCATGACCAGAAGCACATAAATTTTTAAAGGCTAATTTTGATCCCCATATCTTGGAGTGGCTTGTCTGCATTTAATGCCATTTAGTGACCCCAAAATCTAGTATCATTTGGTATAAGTCCCAAACATCTATGACTTTTTATCGGTAGGGGGCACGGTTTTTATTTCTTCTCTTTTCAGTTTTTTTCTGAGTTTAAGTTTTTATTATTATTCTTTATTTCTTGCCTTTTCGGTTTTTTCTTATTTTAGTTTTCTTTATTCCAGTTATTTTTCGAATTTTGTCAGTTTTACATTTAACAGTATTCCCAGTATCTCTCATTTTATTTTTTTAAACATTTTAGTTATTTTTAGTTTATGTGCTAGATTAAACTGACAGTTTGTCTGTCAGTTTTTGAGTGCAAATTCTGTATTGTAATGTATTGTATTGTATTCCGGAATTTTGCTATACCGAATTTGAACCTTCCACAAGACCGCGACAGTGCAACGAAGATTATACGTTGAGTTTTATAAGACAACAAGCGCACGCCAGACAGAGAGTTCAAAACATAGGCTAATACAGCGCCTTTTATTCCAGATAATAACTATAAGGCGCTCGTTAGAGTGCATATCTCCGCCAAGTGAAGTAATTTAGGCCTACACGTTGCAACAACAAGATAGTGTTCAAACGAACACAGAGTCTGTCCAATGCATTTCGATTTCTTACCGCATAATGTCGCTAGGGCCGATAAATAATAGCCTATCAGTAAGCCCTGCGTTGAAACTTACTATAGGTGGTCCATTGTGACCATTGGTCTATCACGCACCGTTATGGAAACACGGCATCTCAAAAATAATGGGGTCACAACCTTGAATTTTTGTGGTCACGTGACGTCATCGGTCACGTAACCATTCGACTCGCGGTGAGCCATTTTCTATGGGTGGTCCATTGTAGCCATGCATCTATCTCACACCGTTGGGGAGATATGAAGCTTCAAATGTTAAACGTATGCCAAATTTTGTTGTCATGGCAATCCCCTAAATATAAATGACATCGCAAGTAGGCTGACCCCTTGTGCCGTCATGCCAAAGCGGCAGCGGCGCCTTGGCGTAACGTCACAATAGCAACGACGTCATGCATGCTGAGTCAGTGATGTGCATGGACATACATGTACATATAAAACAAGTAATTTGAGCAAAGCTCACGAAACGCGCGACAGCCTAGGCCATAATAGCAATTCCTGTTTGCAGGTTGTCTTAGTCTATCTTCATCCATTTCGTTGCAGTTCACTTTTGAAGTGTGCGCTGCAGCCGAAAATTGCAAAAAATATAAAACCTCCTATTTTGGTGGTTCAAAATCGTCCAAGGTCATCAATGTTAAGCCACTTAAAACCTTGTCGGCAGTTATTGTTACGGTAAGCAGCAAGTCTGTGTCTATCTGCAAGTGTTAGACTAGCCAACAGAAGTAAAATAATTTTTGTATCCCTTCTCATTTAGCGCCCTCGATCGGGGTGACCCCTTTTGAATTTCAGAGAAAGCTTGACGGATACTAGAACAAGAGTCTTCGCGACAGTCCATCGTGAAGATTTCATGATCCTAGCTTGCACCAGTTTGATACAATCGCAGAGTGTAACAGACAGACGGACAGACACACAGACGGACGCCTCGAAAATGGCTAAGACGCGCAAAGCATTACATGCTGTCGCGCGTAAAAAGCGCAAACATTATATTTGCCAATATTTACTAAGTTCATCTTGGCGGAGTTAATAAAGAAGTGTTCGTTACTTACTGGTTTGTGTATAAGCGCAGTTTAGATAAACTACGAACCACGAATGGTTAGGCTTAGCGTATTTAGCGTGACGATTGTCTTGACAATTGGCTTGCAGGTGCAGCTGATCAATAACTATCACCATGTCAACGAACAACAAACTGGGCGTAGGTCTGACCCACACACACAATGACACCAAGGTGACGCCGACGTGTCGGGTTGTATACACCATGTCCCGGAAATAATATAAACCCATTTTGTCGTCGCATAGCCAAATAATTAGGCTACAGCCTGTAGGCGAGTTCAAGAACCAAAGAAGTGTAGTAAATTTCGAACAGGAGGGGTGTATATTTAACCTATTTAACCTGGGCGGATTGAGCCCAAATTTTTCTTGGTGGTAGACGTCCGCGATGTAATCACGCCATTCAAATTTGGTGACGATCGGTTCTGGGGTTTTGGGTTGGCTGAGGGTCAAAGTTTGCATTTTCCCATACTTTGAAGGTCGTCCTTACAACACTCACACTATCGTGTGAGGTGTGATAGCATAGCTTTGGATGCCAGCTTTGTGCTTTTGTCGCCCTGTCAAAAGCGTTAAGGAACCAAAATTACGACCAAATGTTTACCATCGGGCAAAAGCCGGAAAGCGGAATAAACGTAGGCTGCTTAAAGAAAAACTTATAACTACTGACTAATAACAGTTGTGCTGGCTAAACTTTGTGCACATTGTATTAAAAACATAATCGCAACCTAATTTGAACTTGCTTGAAATCTGTTTTGTACATTTATTTATTAAGTTTTCGACCGTCACTAAAAACTGTGTCCCTGAATTTTCAGTTTGCTGTAAGGCCCCTACTAAAAAAACTGCATCTAGTCTGCTAAGCCACAGTATCTTTTAGTTCAGACATGGATACTATTTAGTGTGTCAGTTTGTTTTTATGATTTGAGTCGTCGTGAAACGAAAATTTTTTTTCTTCAGTTTTTGCTGCCCCCTTCCTATTTTTTCGCCAGCTGCAACCAAAAGCACAGGGAATTTTAGGCTACTGGTAACTTCAGCAACATGCGTAATTAAATGCCATAAAAAACAGTCACGTTTAAAATTTATTAATGAATCTCGTATTTTAGCAAGTCATCTACTTGAACGTTGTCATGTGAAGAAGAAGCCGACACTTAACGAATTGCTCGCAAGTGGTTCACTTTATTATGCTGTACGACTGGTATACATCTACATCTATTAATATACGTACGAGTATATTAATACATGGTCCAAACATCAGTTCTATTGTCTAACATTTTTATTCAATCAAAATATTTCGCCCATATCTATCACAGAATTCGCATCATAGGATATGTACTTCAATACCGTAGGCTACTAGGCTACTTCCTGTCTAAGCTCGCCAAATATTAGCAAACGTTACTTCCACTGTATGATAGCTTAATTAGCTCATATACAAAAATACAGCGTGTCCGAAAAAAAGATCCCGAACATATCGATTGTCACTTGAAGAAAGGATATCTAATTTCAATAATTTTTGGTACGTTTATTCTCCGCACAACTGGCCATCAAATTAGCGTTCAATATTCCACCTCACCCTATGTCTGTATCTGCACCACTTGGGGAAAACAGAACCAATGTATTTTGCCTGAGTCCATCATAGAACTGGCATCATATTAAAGGTATTACTGGACTTTTCGTACTATGGACTATTTGCACCATCTATCGTCCACGACGTGTTGATAGAAGCCAAAAAGTCAACTGCCCAAAATGGAACCACAGCTTGAAAGGATGACCTGCGGCAAAAGATGTAGCCAAATACAGGAACTGTGCATATGCTAGCCTGTGATCGAATATTTTACAGTAACATGTTGCCGTTCACAGCGCTAGAAAAACCAGAAAAAGATGATCTCCAAAACCGTTAAACGATGGCTAATTAAATTTGATAGTTAGCTTCAACTGTAAAGGTGTGTTCAAAGCGATAGAAATAAGATGGATCAGAAATGCAACGAAACAAAATGCACCAAAACTGTATGAAGAATAATAACAGCAGCAGTTCAGTTCAGATCTGTCGCTTTGAACGCTCCTTAACAGATGTCAGGTAAAGCACAGGGTATGAACCATACGAATAGTCCACGGTACAGAAAGTCCATAAATAATATGTAGTTTGTGGTGGGCGTTGTAGTAGTCGTTGTTTTCTAGGCGACTTCCTCCTCTCCGAGCTCGTCTTCGTATTCTCCCTGGTCATCGACCGTAGCGTCCTGGTACTGCTGGTACTCTGAGACGAGGTCGTTCATGTTGGACTCTGCCTCAGTGAACTCCATCTCATCCATGCCCTCTCCCGTGTACCTACAGCGCACAGTAGTGTTTGTAGTATAGTCGTAGTAGTAGTAGTGGTAGTAATAGTAGTAGTAGCAGCAGCATCAGTAGTACAAGTAATGCATTGTATTTTTACACCGCGTACCTACGTTCCTAACGTAGTGAAGAGGAGTATATGAGATCAGTGTAATGAATATTGATGACCAACTGACGACCGACGACCGACCACCCTTCCTGGAAGAGTCTTCCTGGAAGAACTTCAAATGGCCATATCTTAGTAACCGGTCATCAGATCCACTTCCGGTTTGGCTTAGTGTTATGGTTTTTGGGGTCAGCCAATTTAACTGTCATTAATAATTGAACCCCCAGTTTGAAAAAATGAGCTATAACTTGACTTGTATAAGAGATACATGTATCTCCGAGATCTTTGCATCTAAAAAAGGAGTTTTCAGAGCTGGGCCACTGGATGTTGCCAGTGAAATTCTAACCCTACCAACCCTTGTTCTATATTTCTGCAGTTTACTGTCGAAGGTTGAGAAGGCTAAATGAACGCTATGAATGAATTGTCATGTAAAACCGTCGACTGCGTTGCTGCTGCTGTGAAAAAGGAAAAAAAGATGTAAGTGCTTCAGCTGACGTATTTTTCTATTAGTTCCAACGTTGTGCAAAGTTTTCATTTTGAGATCAGAAAAGCTTTCTTTTCTCTAATTACAACTTATCATCACATGCGCCTTGCTGGCCACATACCAGTGGAGGAAAGCCTTGCGACGGAACATGGCCGTGAACTGTTCTGAGACACGTTTAAACAGCTCCTGGATGGCTGTGCTGTTGCCGATGAAGGTGGCGGCCATCTTGAGTCCACGTGGCGGGATATCGCAGACCGCAGTCTTGACGTTGTTTGGAATCCACTCGACGAAGTAGCTCGAGTTCTTGTTCTGAACGTTTAGCATCTGCTCGTCCACCTGTAAACAAAAAATGTTATTATTATTATTATTATTATAATGCACACTAAACAAGTTGTGAAGATTAAAGATTAATCGCATGCCTAAATTTTTAATGATACCAGTAACTAAAATTGTATTTGTTAAATTATCTACATCCGACACGGAAGATGACGGCCACGGTTAAGTATCGACCACGGCGTGGATGCAGGCTGCCATCACGTTACTACTACTACTACAATACAGAACTACTAGAACTGCTGCTGCTGCTGCTGCAGCAACAAACAACAACAACAACAACAAGCTGGTAGGCGATGTGGCTCGCGAGGGCTAGCGCGAAGTTGAAACGGTTTGTTTAAAAGCTGGAGCACTTAGCTGAAGCGAATGTCAGATGGAATGACTTTGAACTTTTCGACATATCGCGAACTGAAAACGTCAAAACTCTATATACTGGGTAACATTGATTCCCCTAAATTTTGATGCCCCCAATTTTTGGGCTTAGCCCGATTCCTATCACGCTGCGGACACTGCCAGCCATACCTACCGGATGCAGCAGAAAAAAACTGACTAACAATAGGCTGACGCGTTGCGAGCCAGCAGAAACTGCTACTATACTACTACGCACCTCCTTCATGGACATGCGACCACGGAAGATAGCAGCGACGGTAAGATATCGGCCATGGCGTGGATCACAGGCCGCCATCATGTTCTTGGCATCGAACATCTGCTGGGTGAGCTCGGGCACTGTGAGGGCACGGTACTGCTGGCTGCCACGAGACGTCAGTGGAGCAAAGCCAGGCATGAAGAAATGTAGACGAGGGAACGGAACCATGTTGACGGCAAGCTTACGTAAGTCCGCGTTCAACTACAACAACAACCACAACTACAACCACCACAGCTACAACAACTAGGCTACTATGTTAGTTACAGCAAATGCAGGCGTCGTAAAGCCCAAATTCCATTACGCCGACTTTCACCGAAACTTCCCCGCGGGGAAAATCGTGGACACAAATCATGAAAGTCACGGACACAAACAGTGTCAAATAATGAAACCATGAAGTTTCGGTGAAAGTCGCCGACACAAATCATGAAAGTCGGCGACGTGATTTGTGTCGCGGACTTCAATGATTTGTGTCCGCGACTTTGTCGTAAAGTCGGCGTAATGGAATTTCGGCTTAATCAAACCGTAGCCAGGAATTTGTCTTGTCTTGTCCCTAAGCCCTTTTCTGTTTCCTCCCTTCCCTTTTCCTTGTCCCTCCTCTTCCCTCTTCTCTCCTCCATCCTTTTTCCATTCCTTCCCTTCATTTTGGGCTCTTAAAACGCATCTAATGGCAACAATAGCCTATTTGTTATCATGAACAATTGAACATCGTCATCATATCTGACAGTTATATTGCCCCCATTAAAAACTGACATGACAAAAGATCGTGGGTGAATGGAAACGTAAATACAAAGTACAGGCCTATAGCAAGAGCTGATTTAAAAGTAATGGCCGATCACAAACAATTTTAATAGACACGGAGAATAAAAACGTTCTCAGTTTTCGTTTGAAGGCAGTCTGAGACATTTCTGCAGATTGACTCGAGCAGACCGTTCCACGCGGCCGGAACCGCTTAAGTTCATAACACTTAATTACTGTCTCACTCTATTCTACAGAGAGTTACAACAGTCAAACCTGTCCAGGGAACCGAAGGCAGGTCGTGACACCGGACATTGTGGCAGAGACAAGATGATTAAGGTCACCGTATGTCGGAGTGGTCAGCTTGAGGGTACGAAAGCAGATGTCATACAGAGCCTCGTTGTCGATGCAGTACGTTTCATCCGTGTTTTCAACCAGTTGATGGACTGACAACGTTGCATTGTACGGCTCCACCACCGTGTCTGATACCTTACATGCCACATTACATCAATAATCAATGACTGAGACACCAGCTTACACTGCAAGACCACGAATAGTTGTCGTCGAATAACAGAGATATGGAATCGCGCAGTGTGCCTAAAAAGTCTACGTCCTAGCTTTTGCTGGCACTCATTGCGCCTACACGCGCAGGAACGGCTAGGCTGAGTTGACCTGAGTGGCTGGTTAATTACCGAGATGGCTTACACGTATGCCAAGGGACACCCAATCAGATAGGCCTACTAACTGGGCGTTGCGTCGATTAACTTTGTGAATGTTGATGCGACAATGACGTCACCAACCAAGCCGAACCGGGCGACTTCGGCATTTAAAAGCAACAGTACTGCGATGAGGTGCAAAAAATACAGTCGTTTACGTCAATTTTTTTCACGAAGTCGCATGTCAAAAATGATTAAAATCGGCCAATGTTTCGCGAAGTTATTTAAAAAATAAAAGTAGCACATTTTTTGAGACACCGTGTATAATGCAACGAAGAATTAACCTGTTTGCGAAAACATCATACATGGAGTACACAGATGGCAGAGAGACAGACCTTTGGCGACGGTACGACGGAGAAAGTGTTCATGATACGGTCGGGATACTCTTCACGGATCTTGCTGATGAGCAGAGTGCCCATGCCGGACCCGGTCCCGCCACCTAGCGAATGTGTCATCTGGAAACCCTGCAAACAGTTGAGCCAAATTATTTATACTCACACGTTCTAACAGCGCTGTAAAATAAGTTAGTAACTATTGTTATGCTTCAACGCAAAATACCTGCACGCGAATGGTTTAAATCACGTCATATGACGTTCATAAATACGCAGTATTCACCAACCGCTCAACCAACCGGTCAAAAATCACTTTACTATTGACCTAGAGGCAATATTAAGGTGATTTTTGACTACGCTTCATTAATATTCAAGACGTCTATGACCACACCGACGACACACGGCTGGCTAACTATACTGTGGCTAAACTGTACGTCGTAGTGCCGTGTGTGCATATATTGTGACTAAACCGTACGTCGTACATTATCAGCAGACGACCATGTTGTTTGTTTGCTTTATTCGAAGGGACCGTAAAATACACAAATATTGCGTTGGGATATAATAAAACAAATAGCAACTGGCATCCTTCGACCTCGGGCAATATTTTACGAACTTTGAGGAAAATGTTTCTAATAATGACCTCGACGCCAGTCACTATTTGTCTAATATAAAATATAAATTTATCAAAATTACAGCCCGAACTTAAGGGGTGTACAAAGCGACAGAACTGAAAAGACGTGAAACGACGTCAGCTCAGTTGCATTGCACGGACTGTACAGATAGAACGAACTGGCAGTTTCAGTTTTTTTCAGTTCATTTCTGTCGCTGTTGTTTCAAGATATGAGAAATCTACAGTAGGACTTGATTCATCTTGTCTTGTCATTTCCCGGTCTGTGATAATATCGCGTCTTTAATCCACCACAGGTCCATTTTGTTGCTGTATCTGTCTCCTATAATACTATGATAATTTGTTTGGAAAACGTTAGGAATCCCAACGCCCGGTAAAGCGTGATTTCTATCCAATGCAAGTCACGCAACGACAGTTTGTCTCTCTCCTCAACCAGTGAATGTAACAATAAAATAACTGGGTACAGTCAGATAGTTAAACCCATGACAAATTGTAACGATAACAGTTTTCTGAACAGCAGGCAGGTCTCAACGTGGTACACTGCTGGTGCCACCTGTCAGACTCTAAACTGTCGGTAACCGGGCTTTCACGGTTGCTGGACCTCATGTCTGGAACACTTTACCGTCACCTTAAAACCTGGCTCTTCAGAAAGTCACATCCGAACATCATCGTCCGAACTTTTCTATTATCTGTCTAACCTTGAAATAGCTCTGCCAGTAAGGCAACACTGACTGATTGGTTGATTGTGACTATCTGCTGGTCTGCTTAATAACCCGTTTACGCGATGAAGATGGCTCGACGAGTTGGCTTGACGAGCACACCATGTGCGTCAAATCAGGTACATCACGCAAACGGGGTATAAATGACGGCCTTCATCATGTAGTATTAAGCCAAATGCTCCCCACTTTCCCATATACTGCATTTAACAAAATTTCAATTTCCCCTGCCCTCCCAAAGCACTATTACAATATGTGGATGAGACGGCATTTTACCTGCAGACAATCGCAGCTCTCGGACTCTTTGCGTACGACATCTATGACCGAGTCCACCAGCTCTGCACCCTCGGTGTAATGACCCTTGGCCCAGTTGTTGCCGGCGCCGCTCTGACCAAAGACGAAGTTATCCGGCCGGAAGATCTGACCAAACGGTCCCGAGCGGACCGAGTCCATTGTACCCGGTTCCAGATCCACGAGCACAGCTCGCGGCACATACTTACCACCTGCGTACACCATAGCACAGGCACCACAGAAATTAACTTTAATTTAATACCACAATGAAAAATGTTTTGCTCGCAGAGTAATTGATCACTAGAATAATTTAAGTTCTGATATATCGTCAATCGCATCAGACAACTTAAAAAGAGTAGGATATTTGCATGAAAGATAGAGGGTTTGTATAAATGCTCGCACTTTCTTCGCTCTGAAGCTGTTTGACTCACTTCAGACTGCTTCACGTTGAATTACGTTGAAACACACGCTAAGGTTAAAGCCTGTCCATAGCTGTTGACGATAAATCATCGCAGACCTATACGGAACGTCACCTGCCGTATGAAATCACGTAGTCTTACTTGCCGCCCGACACATGTGAACGCGCCCTATATACCTTAACCCCAGCCAGACAGGCCGATTAATACTTGAAAGCTGAGTTGACTTTCGGGTTCGTAACATACCGGTTTTACTGTCCAAAGACACGCAGTCATCCACACAGACAATAATCACCTGATAGCGACCCGACCCGAAAGTTGAACCCACGACCACTTTATCATAAGTAAAAAGTCCTAATCGTTACGCCACTAAGCCACCTTGAGAAACATTAGAATCAACAACAAAGTCATAAGATAAATAAAACAAAAAGGTATGAAACGTAGCTGGCGTAGGGATACATACCGATGGCTTCATTATAGTAAACGTTAACTCGCTCTAGCTGTAGATCGGAGTCGCCGTGGTAGGTACCGGTAGGGTCAATACCATGCTCGTCTGAGATCACCTCCCAGAACTAGACACCATTAGCATACAACAAACCACACATCAGTTCTGATATGCCTACATAAACTCACATTAATAACGCGGCCGTCCCAATAGGTAAGCCCCATTACGGGTCTTGCGGATGCGTCCGTCCGTCCCGTACGTGGTCCTAAGAAACTGCAATAATACTGCCCTTCAAGAATTGTTTTAAACATTCCACGATCCGGAAGTAAAAATTACCAAGCATAGCCTACTACAGTTAGAATACCAATATTTTTTATCAAGCTGCCCTTCCCTAAATTGTAGTTTGATGGAAAATTGTCTTCTGAATACAAAACTTGGTGCTGGAGATCTCCCATTTAAGGACACGATTACATGGGCAAAATTGGCATCTATAATTTTTTTATCGAAAATTTGCAGGCTCATCCACTACGCCGCTGATCAATTAGGCTAACATTATTCTACTCTCATTTTTTGCATAGCAGCAGCATCTGTACATTTAAAAATTTTTTTGGTAAGTATGGGTATAAGAGACAGGCGTAACTGAGAGTTGGAGTTAACACAAGGCCCAGAGCCGAACATTGGGGTCAAAGGCCGAAAGTGGGGGTGGGGTTGGAGAGGGGGCAGCGACCTTAACCCCACCGGCTAGGGGCGCATTGTAAGCTTTTTAATCGAGGTCCGGGACAGAGCCCCAAACGCAAATGCAGTTTTAAGCAAGAAAAAAAACCCTGAAAATACGTGTAGGTGTACGTAGCGTAAATTTTATCAGTTTTACTGCACAAATTTGCATTCACAACTGAAGTTGGGGCGCGACCCCCTGCCTCGGCCACTCGTATGGGAGAAGGCCTACCAATATTCACCAGGCTTGACCTGTTGTGCTGGTATTGCATTCAATGCATTGGATTGTCCATTGTACAGCGGCCCAATCACCCCGTGCATGGCACTGCATGCAGCTATCATGCATGTGCAGTTTTGGCGCCAAAATAACGACGCCAGCACTAGTGCATGACCCGTTGTCGGGCTCAAGATGCTGCTCAAAGGTTGTGCCCTTCCTTCGAAACACCGTCTATAGTGCGCGTACATTACCCCACCACCCCAACAACTGCAGTGCACCTACCTACCCATCAGTCCCATAAATCACTCAAGCGCTGCACAACCGCCGCCTGGGACCGGGGCGTGCGCTCTCCGCGACAGCGTGAGAAGAGTGTGACTGAAATTTGCTATGACCCAAGTATGGCATATTGAAATACTTGTGAACCACTGAATGCGCGCAAATCAGCTTTGAAGCACTTTAGTCCACAGACTATAACTCTAAGCACAGAATAAGCATTAATTCATTAATCGAGGAAAAGAATTATGGCTTTTTCGCTTCTTTGCCGGTTCACCCCCTGGTTGATTCGCTGTCCCCCGTTGAATATACCGGCGGTGATTCATTATTGAGGTATGTGTTTCAATTAACAGAAAGGCCACAAATAAGTGTAGCGTCACGTCACCGATTAATAGTTACTTCAACTAACGTTATACGTGATAAAATACAAAACATCAGTTTATACACTTGTTGACGGCGACATGCAATGAGTGACACATCGAAAACAGCAAAAATCAGAAAAAGGTGATATCACTCACCATCACATCGTCTAACTGTCAATGTGCTGTTGAATAATATCACCTTTTTCGGATTGTTGCTAACAAAGCTCTGCATAAAGGCGCATACAAAGCGACGTTAACTGAACTGAACTGAACTGACCAACTGCTCGCCCATTGGTCAATTCAGGTCAGTTCAGTTGTGTCGCTCTGTATGCGCCTTAACACTTGTTACATCTCAGAAGCGTAAGCTTAGTAGTTTTACCACCTGCGTAGTTTTGACGTTAACGTTAGTCTAAAAAATCGCATAAAGTTAACGGTGTGCGTATACATGCTTAACAACCTTAGCGCCGATCTGGTTTCCACACTGGCCGGCCTGAAGATGGACGATTTCGCGCATTTTCGCAGTAGAAAAGTCCGTACACTTTCAGCAAGACACACGTTGCTTCGGCTACTTAGCTCAGAAACTGGCTATTCATTCAGTTCACAAAGCCGGCTTGTTGCACTAGAAGCGGGCACTGGGCCACTAAGGCTAGGCAGCAGCCACCTACAGCGAACATTAAGCATGCTTTCCATCAAGCGCAACGTGCGCCGCGCAGAAACGCAAGAATAAACACTGGCGGCACCGCTAAGTTCTATCCTTCCGTTTTGGCCGTTGCGTTAGCTGCGCCCGTTGCGTTCTTTTCTTGTGTTGCCTGCGTCAGTTATGACGAAAAAATAAGCAAAAATTTCGCGATGCGATGCGTTGGATGGAGGCTAGGCTTTAACATACTGCTACGCCAATAACTCCAGCTATACATCCGCAAAATAACTAGTGCCCTGCTCATCAGTAACTTACCGTTTGAAACATAAACGGAGAAGAGCGGTATCGAGTTTTTTCGCCAAAATTAGATGTAATCTCTTGCGTACTCGGTAGCGTTTGAATGACGAGAAATGAAGTGAGCTACATTTTAGAAGAGTTTCCGGTTGCCAATAGGGCCTTAGGCCTATCACGAGGCCTACCTTGCCTGGTACTCAGGTTGTGTGACTGTGACTCATAGAAGACTACAGTCGACTGCGCACAGTGCGCAATGCTCAGCCTAAAGGCAGCCTTGCACGTCTTTGCAAATTAGGCACAAATATTTGACCAGCAGACAGTCAAATAGCCCATAGGCTAATGACTTTCGGGTGCTCGCCATACCGCCGCAGGGATTGCCAGTCGTCCAAATGGTACCTCAAGCTTAGAAAGCAGCTTGTCTATCACAGTGGGCAAGTTTTGTGCTTGCCTGCAGGCTGCAGGAATTTAGAATTTATCACCCATATTGTACGCTAACTTTTGGTGTCTATTATTGTCACATAAATCTTTGAAAAACGCTAACCCTAACTCAAATCCTAATCCTAAGCTTTAAAGCCTACAGCATAATATTTACCAGGTTTGTTTACCGTGGTCCATGGATAATGGATATGAATATCCATCGATATATCCATGGATATTATGCTGGCACACCAGCTAATTAAACTGAATAATTATATGCTTTGTCTCTCTATAATATTTTCTGTATGTCGTTCTTACTCTTCATTTTATAGTTTATTAATGTTAATGAGTCAAATAATCAGTACATCAGCACGTCATTATTTAATTAGCCTAAATTAATTTATTAGCACTACGGCGACAACAGATCTTAATCTTCAACGCTTTAATACTGTTGGTTGAACAACAAACGGTCTATCATGCATTTGTGAGTTTTTTTTTTAAATTTATTATCAAATTGTAACAAAATTACAAACGTTTTGCTTACTAACATAAAATTATTTCAGCCTAACGCTAGTAGAAAGTACAAACCAATAATTGCCACCCAAAAGCGTCCACTCTACTTTACACCTGTAGGCGTATATGTATGCATGCTGAGTCTTGGAAGTTGGAAAACAAGAATCTCAGCTGTCTCTGGAGTGGGCCGACCGTACCGACTATATCCGAAGGCCATGCAGCGTCTGACTTCTGGTAACGGAAAAAGGCAATTTTTTTTCAGAGTGACTGCAGTCCCATATCAATACACTCTGTGGTGACGCTGCTACAGTGCTATATCGAAAGCTACCTATATAAAATCAAAGCTAGGGTACGATACCGTAATTCGGCTCATGTGGGTGACGGCTGCTGGCAGCAACATTGGATTCAAAATTGCGACCAAAGCGCTGTAGATAGAAACATAGTTACTTTTGACAGCCTATAGGAAGTTACCATTGCTTTATCCAACAGTACGATCGCCGACCCGTACGACGTAGCGTTTAGCCATAGTATATGCGTTGCAGACAAATAGAAAACAGACAGAAGACATATCGTATCCAAGGCTTGACCTAACGTTCGGCCAAAAACGGGCAATAAAATTGTGTAAACTTTTACGACAGTTTGGAACTATCATCATATCTCAATCAAATGTGTGTTTATTTTTTATTTTTATTTATTTACTTTTTTAACAATATGAAGAGGGAAATGTGTACGTGGTGTTTTTCTAGGGGGAGACACATTTCAAGAGCGAATTGCGCCGAAATCACTACAGATAAGGATTAGACCAAGACAAGCCGCGTATGAAATTTTCAGCATTGAACGTAGATTTCAACGGTCCAATTAAGTCTCGACTTTCTAGGTTCAAGGAAACCTGCGCACGATGGCATCAAAGAGCGGTACCCTCTAAAAGTCGTTATTCTATTAAAAATTTGACCCTGATTGTTGGCTATCGTCATTTGCTCAGTGGTGCCACTTGTTTTCCAAAGTTGATTCGAGTAACCGCGAGGCTACGTTAAGAATCAAATATCGTTGATTTCTGCCTAATTTGGTGCCGATCTGATTAATAGGGCTATACTTTTAAAGTTACGAGTCATAAAGCAAATTAAGTTGCTCCGTTTTTTGAGCCATTTTGTGGGCTTATTTTCCATGCCCAACTCACATTTTACGAATCCGCACACTTGTGAGCATTGCCCGTTATTGGTGAGAGCATTTTTCCAGGAAGCGACCGAGCACAGGCTTTGCCTATGTCCTTGTCACACCTGGCAACTGGCATTTCTACGTATGGACTTTGGCCCGCTAATGCAAAGCGGACATTTCCGCGCCGACGAAATCCCACTAGAAGGAAAAACTCGGCTAGGCTTCGCTGTATGTCGATACAGCGAAGCCCAGCAAAAAGGAAAACCGTCAGATTTGTCAGCTCAGCAGCCTCAGCTAAGCATATTCATAAAACCCTTCGCCCAAAACTGTAGGCAGGATAACACATTTGTGTACAATACGCGACCTTTTGATGATCAGTAGGCTGATCGTAATGCGCAGCAGCGCCGCTCGGCCGTGCTGAAACGTGAAAAAGTTAATAAAACGTGCTGCGCGTAATCGCGAGCACCCCGATGTACATGTACCATATCCTAGTAACTGTAGGCCTATATGTTTGTTATATCTGTAACAGCCCGTGGAAAAAATAAGATTCTCTTAATCGGAAAGACACAAAAAATATCCTAAATGTTTTAAGAAGGGAGCTTTGCAGCCTGTGCCCCTCCCCATATCTTTTCACTGTGGGGAGAGGACATCGCTCCCTATAGGGCCTACCCCACCCTTTAAGTGCCTCCACTAGAACTAGATTCTGGCTACGTCACTGTGAACTAGTATGGAACGTTTGTATGAAATACAAAAACGATCTTTTTGCATCATTTTCCTGTATTCTTTTTTTGCATTTTGTGCGAATAAGGTGCTATTAAATCGTAGCAATATTGGTCGATAGGTTTACATAGATTAATCACAGTTCTATGATAAGGCCCATAGACCTATTGGTTCCACTTGAGTCGACTGCGGACTGCTATAAAACATGAAAAACAAGCCGTAGACATTATTGCCCATAGACTTCAAAAAGAGCGAACGTCGTCATCATTATGTGTGCCATAATTGCTCGTGCGGCAATTCACACCTTTACGTTACTAAAAAGTTGCTCAATTATAGCAATTATACAAGCCAATATCCTGCGCCTGCTGCAAGCAATTACGCGCTGCAGTTGGATTATTATGACTACGTCGGCACGCTGTTCAAAGCCTATAACGGTCACACGTGTATAGGACAGCATAGCCACAAGACTCGAGCATCCGGCACGGACTATATACAGGTGCCAAGGTATATGCGGCGGCGGCAGCCCGTGGGTAATTAGTGTCACTTGGCAGGTAATAGTACAGGTGATTAGCAGCAATTCGACGAATTCGGCCTGTTATGATGATGCTCAATGACTGTGGCAGCCGGCCGGCTTTATATAAAGCCATGTCTCTCGCAGTTCTCAGAAACATCGAGTCTAACGACAGTTGAGGTGTGTTGTACCGACAGCAGCTGGTGCGCAGTTATATAACGGTTTCTGTATCGTCGTTCGTCGGTCGAGTGTTACAGGAACGTTTACCGCAGCCGTCAGGTGTTGAACGCTGTCATTCGTATACCTGTAGTAGATATACCTGTGCTAGAGCGGTCGAGATGGAACTTGATTGCAGTTTCTACGAGGTCGCCAACTGCCGTCACATGTTCGAGCTCGAGACAAGTCTTATGATGGAAACTGTAAGTAGACCCCAACATGTCTTTTCTATATCATGATTGTTTTATTAAATTTGGCATTGTTTTGCAGTTTTATATAGTTAACAGGCCCCAGTATTCGTAGTAAATTCATCGAGAATTGGCGTTTTTGGAGATGTTGTCTCGCATATCGAAACCAGCTTCGAAACCGAAAATTACCACTGTCAAAATGATATCGATTTTTGTCTCACGCTTTTTTGCATTTTCAAGTTTTTATCGTTGCAAATGGTTTTAGGGGCCTATGTAACGTACCGGTACTCAAAACTAGGCCTTACTAGTTTATAAACGGAAATTGCTTAGGCTACCTTGTTGGACGATGGTAAAATGCGGATCTGCGGATGTGGCAACGGGTAAAAGACCTTTTACCCATCGTACTCAGCCACGCCTCTGAACCAGTAAGCGGGTTGGGCGCCATGCTTTTTTGTTACTGGCACGTCACTGGGGGATCATTTAGAGAGGATAGAGGGGTTTATGGACCCCAAGAGATTTAAAATTTTATTTTTTTCCTGCAAATCATCCATTTGAAACACTGTTAATGTTGTAAAAACAATATGCTACGTAGACTTGGACCCCAAGGATTAGGGAGATCCCCAATTATTTACTGAAATGACGCCACTGCACGTTATATTGAAATTACTATACTTTGCATATCGTTCGAGTTAAAATCGTAAGTTGGCAAATCTGGGTTTACAATAGTGACTTCCTGCTGCACTTAGTAGTCATTGTTGTCGTCATCCGTTGTTGTTTGCGTGACGTCACGTACTGTAGGCCCCTGGTGTCGTCGTGCATTGTCGCACGTCGTCGTAATCATACGTCGTCATCCCGCGTCGTCATCGTATATTGTCTCTACGCGTTTTAACTGTCACGTGTTGCGTTCTTCGTCGTGCGTTCTTGCGCGTCGTCGTCGTTGTATCTTGCCATTGTGCGTTGTCGTCGTCAAGTGACAAAGCAGACCATTTTTTCTGAGTCTAGACGAATTCGGGATCAGGAATTAAGCTTTTGTCTAGGCCTCTGCAGAGTGTGAACCGTGAAGAAAATCCAGCAAACGTCCAGGAAACGTCGAGCTGGCTCGTCTATTATAACATATACACGTAGCTGTTTAGCAAATTTCCAGCAACCGTCGAGCAATTAGCAAGTGCATTTTGAATGCATTTCCTGGACGTTTGCTGGATCGTGTAAAGGGGGTATTACTTATAATGAGCAGACGTCTTGGCCGAATGGCCGTCGACGAGGCAGCAACCGTTTTGTCAATACCGGTAGGCCCATCTGAGCTGATTTCTGTAGCCGTCTGTGATCGTGCCTTTTATCAGAAGAGACAGCACAGTAGGCTACCTAAATTACCTGAGCAAAAGACTCGGTCTTTGGGCTCCGTCAGGAATCGTTTGTAGATTAAGCCTAGCATTCTTGTGTGATGTGCCGACTTACGCTCCTGTGTTAACGGACTTCAAGGCGTTTCAAGAGTTAGTTGAATATGTCAATATGTGATTACTTTACTGACTGCGTGACCGCGCCGTTTGTGATGTGCCTACGTCGATTCGAGACTTAAGTGTGAGCCTATACTGCTTAATTTCCGTGGCGCATGCAGATTAAAACTATTTTAACGAGAATTGGAGCATTCTTATAACAGTTGAATTGCATTAGGCTTATTTCCACAGCTTTTTTAACGTTTATTGTATTTGTATTGCTTGCTGGCGTAATAACGGGTTACTTGATAACTCCAGCCGCTGTTTAGTATCGTTCAATTTTAGTCCTTTTGTCTATTAAATGCTTAATTGCTTATTATAGGCATATTGTGTGTTTGTGACTGTGTAGCGTCGTGCGACGCGTGAAACGATGCGAAGCATCAACGCGGAACTTATTAACGCCGACGTAAGTTTCCACAGAAATTATCTTATCATTGTTAAAAGGTTTCACTCACATAGGTAAATTGGCGCTCTAACGTTAGCGAGTCATCAGTGTTCCGTTATAACTGTTGTACTCTGAAATAGGTCAGTAGAATTATGGAAGTTTCGTAGGGAATACCCGAAAACTTCTGTAAATGGAAGTTTCGTTTTTAAGATTTCTGTTTTTAAGACTTTTGTTTTCAAAGGCTCTTTTGTTACCAAAAGCAAAAGTAATATGGAATTTTCGTTTTCTAACATTTATTATCACTATGTAAGATGTGAATTTTTTAGGCCTACGTAGGGTCCAGGGCAAAGTCTCGGCCACCATAGTTCAAGGATCCACATTTTGCGACATTAATATTTTTTAAAAATCACGCCACTGTGTACGAAATTTAAAACACGAAACGAATTCTATTTTTAGCGTTTGTGACAAATAAAAGTATAGGCGCTACTGCATTTTTGACTCACCGTTAAGGTCGAGTTTTTGGCGATAGTAAAAACCGTCACTAGGTCTTTGCAATATGTCATTAAGTGTTGTTTCAGCAAAATGTTCCAGACTAGATTTGACGACGTTAAATATTGCTGAATGTATGGATATGTTCAAGTGCTTACTTGTAGCTAATACACATTAAACCAGTTTTTATCGCGGTTCAACCATTCTCATCACTTTTAAGTGTCAACTTTGCTGTTTTGTTGCATCAATTAAGTATGGACATTATATTACATTTTTACGCGCGATAGCAGAATACTTCGCCCGTCTTAGCCATGGCCAGAGAGTCTGTCTGTCTGACTGTCCGTCTTCTGTTCGTCACACTGCTGTATTGTATCAAAACGGTGCAAGCTAGGATATCGAAATTTTTACCATGGGCTGCCCCAAAGACTCATGACAAAATTTCGTGCCCCTGGGTGCGGGGTTTCTTTTCGAACGAGGATGTCAAAGAGGGGTACTCCCCTAAAAAGACGTTATTTTGCCGCTATTGGCTCGTAGGTCTATTTTGTGAAAACGGTTGCAGATAGGTACTGTAGATATGCTGCTTATCATATCAAGCACTAATGACAGGCTTTTTAGCTTTATCAACATCGATGATTTTGAACGACTTGGACTTCCCAAAAAGAGGTTTTAGTGATTTTTTTTAGCAATTTTTGGATGCAGCGCACATTTCAATTTTCGCGACGAAATGGCTGGAAATAGCCACAACAATTTGCTTATGAAATTTTTAGCATTAGACGTAGATTTCAGCAGACTAAGTTTCGATTCCTAGGTTCAAAGAGGTCGGCGCAGGCGGGCGTCAAAGACGGCTACCTTAAAGTCGTTATTTTGCAGCTATTGGCTCGTGTAGCG
>Ga0209367_1000212_pt1 | contig 48767 bp, 28 predicted proteins | sample WorMetLIZISLAND2_FD_187412 | JGI IMG/M metagenome (GOLD analysis project Ga0209367, IMG submission 187412) | Marine gutless worms symbiont microbial communities from Max Planck institute for Marine Microbiology, Germany - Olavius geniculatus... ... | reverse complement strand
TATTTAGTAGCCTTGCTACGAGACTCACGTTGAATACCCTTCCAAAATTTGTGAGAGTTGTATGTATCTAGTAAGTCCTTGGCCCTGGCATCTGCTTTAAGCTGTTCACTATGCCTACGGCAATATTGCAGAGCCAATTTAAAAGCAGCTCTTGTTTTACACATATGCAGATGTTCAAATCCAGTGCAGAATGACTTTTGTTGAAGTTTGTGCGTGAATAACTGCTGTGACTTAAGATAGAATAATATGATCATTATGGCTGTATTTGTGCTTGTCTGTCACATTTTGCACATTTCTGCAATAATAATAATGAGACATTAGCCTAGCTACAGCATTGTGTGGCGTTGTAAGATTTCTGCCATCTGCCATATTACTTTGATGTGGGAAAGGTCAGTGCTGGTTGACGACTGATGATTTTAGTTAAACCAGGCCAATGCACTTCGGTTTCAGTTGTTTACTTTCTAGAGATTGTAGTACAAGTTGAAAATTTTCGCTTCAATATTTTGCTGATAGTTAATGTGATGCAAAACATCAGCGAGTGTTGTTGATATGGTTTCACATGAGAACATGTTTCAGAGAGGGTAAAGCAAACAACTTGGTTAGCATGTCTTTATTGTACATTGTTTGATCGTTAGTTGGCGGTGCATTTTATGCAGTGACTGTGCAATGATAGAAAGTGACCACTTCATTCGTGTGTCTACTCTATTAGCAGTAGTCGGTTGTTCATATCAGTTGTAATTGAGCGTGTAAGCAATGCTAGAATATGCCGGTGTGCTAAAGAATGCTACATATCACTAGTTTGTGTTACATTTGGTTAGGTTAAGTGAGAAACTATTAATAATTATGTCCAAAAATAGTGGACTTTCACCTTTTGACATTGAATGATAGACACTGCTTTGAGACTGTTGCTTTTTTTGTGAATTTGTTTTTGTTAATTTTTGGTACTTTTGAGTGTTGTGTAAACGCTGCTCAAAGTCAAAAATGTTTGCTTGTACAAACTGTTCTGTTATATTACAGCTGCAGTATTTGACATTCTAATTAGCTTGAATTAACTGTTCTAACTTCTAACTCTTAGTGTAAGGCCATGGTCAAGTTACAATTATACATTAATCATTAAATTTATTATTTTGCTTGAAATAAAAATTTGTCTCGTGTAAATGACCGGGCTGACTAATGTACTGTCAACAAACAATGCTTCTGTATCTCTCCAGGGAACGTGAACATTTAACTCTGTATACAAAAATGGAAGGAAAATATTCACTGTGGCTCTTAGCGGAAATGCCAGTAAACGAAAGCATATGTCATCTTGCACGATTACTGTTGTTCAGTTTTTAATCTGAATCAATGATTCATTTATGATTAATTTTACGAAAAGTAAACTATTAGCATTCATTTGGTGTGGCTGAAGTATTGCTGGCACTGCTTTTGTTTCGTGCTTAACCAGCCAGTTTATGTTTGGATTTACTCTATGTTGCACCGGGTCACAAATGGAGAATCACTGCTATTGCTGGAGGTGGCCAGTCAACGACGTCCAAGCATAGGGTTGTATCTACGCCTGCGCACCCCGTTGAAAGTGAAAAATTCAACGATGCAGAAATAAATCATAAAAAGGAGTTAGTTAGGCTGAATGTAAAAAAATTCAGCTGTAGTATCAGTACTACTGCACACCCCCTTTGACATATCGAAATACGTCCCTGTCCAGGCAATGAAGAACGTCAAATAAACTTATAATTAAGTTATGAAATCAGATCCTTATTTTTCTGCTTGCTGCTTTCGTAGAAATCAGATCATGCTGAAAGACCTCATGAAACTTTGTTTTTTAAATTCACTATTCAGTTGCTATGCATAGTTATTTGGTTTTCCGTGTTTGTGTTTGTGAGTTTTGCGAGTTTCTCTGTTACGTGTTGGTGATGTGCACCAATTTTTCACAGTAGCTTGAAATGTATTATGAAAACCATTCAAGAAACCACCGCGAAAAACCAAAGCAGAGTTTGCAGTAGAGATTGCAATCCCCGGATGCCGTTTTTGCCAATGGCAGCATCTCAATCCCGGGATTTTGGGATTACAAAAATTAGCTACAATTATACTTTTTCATGTATTAAATGACAGAAATAAGAACTTTTTGCCATCTGGTGAATAAAATATTTTATGAGCACTAGAGTACTACTTTGTGCTGTCGCCAGAAATTAGTATTTTGACAGTCACTGTCACTCTCTACAGTTCGGATATACCTTTCATGGGGGCCCTGTGCATAAAATGTCAATTGGGGATACCAAAATAACGACCAATCTGTAAGCCTAATCCTGAAACGGGATCCCAGGATTACAAATTTCTCAATCCCGGATCCCGGGATTGAGAATCCAATCCCGGGATTGCAATCACTAGTTTGCAGTAATGAGACATTTATGAATCTGTTGATGTGAACTGATGTAAGAGTGGTTGCTCTCTAAGGCGTTTTGTAACGGAGAAGTCATTGTCTTTCACTTTCAGATCATGCTGTATTGTATTCAGGGCTGGAAAATTGGTTAAACGAAAGTTTTTTAAAAGGTTTCCAGTTTTAAAAAACCTTAAAAACTTCAAAATTCAAAAATTTTGACTTATTTTAAAAAATTTGTTACACAATTTGTTATACAGATAAAATTTAATTCCATATTTTAATCCTGAAATCTGACAGCACGTCATTCACTCAATAAAAACGTTGCAACAGGGAGAATGCTGTTATTAGGACGTTCTCTTTGGATCTTAAAATTTGTCACCTGTATTCTTTGTACACTGAAACTTCAAAAAGTCCTCTCAATACCTACCCAAAACGTGTCCTCAAAAACCTAGGTTTTTCCAACCCTGGTTGTATTGTTTGGTTGTAGCTGAATTGCTATAGTGTGATGATGTGATATGTACTTAACAACGGGAAACAGATCATTTCAGTGCAATACATGTATACCGCAGTTTATACCCAGAACGTCTCTTTCTAGGCCAGTGTTTGTTAAGTATATGTCGCCAGTGCTGTGCTAGTTAGCTTTAAAAGTGTAGTAATCACTTACTCTAGAAAGTAATTAACTAGTTGTTGTCGTAAAAAAACAAAAACTTCCATGGATAGGATACATCCTGCGACATGATTTGCTGCTGTGGGATGTAATGGAAGGCAGGATGATGGGAAAATCGACAAGCGACATCACAAGCAAAGACTAGAGGACTTTGAAGAGAAGCACAGAAGACAGGAGTTTGTCAACCTGCCACTCAGCAGAAGACCAAAAGAAGAAAAAATCATAAAGAGTAACCAGTTGTCCAATTCAGTACTTTCAAACTGGTTAGTTTTCTAGTTAGCTTGTGAGAAAATGCAAGTTCTGACAATGTTGGCAATGTCTGACAAGGACAATGACAATGTCTGACAATGCACAGTTTCGTTCTAATGTCAAAGTCCCGTTTCACGCAAACACAATAAAGTAAGTTCAGCGAATTATTACCCATCTTTTCAGTACACCTGTGGAACGATATACTATGCTAATTGCTAAACTGTTGTACAGGAAAATAAATGCAAAACAGCCCACAGTAGCATGCTACTTGCATTACTGGTTAATTTAGAAAGCAAATAGTTAGTTCAACTGTTGAAACATTGCTGGAGCAGAAAGAAACATATTACTCAGTTTAGTTAGTCCAAAAGTAACACATTTCTACTCAGGTCTAGAAAGTCAACAATAAGAAGACAACTGAATTACTGTAGATGGAAATTGTTCACAGACTACATGCACTTATTGTGTCCTACAAAGCACCAGTTATACATGATCGCAGCAATTATATACCTCTACATAACTGAAAGGCAGCGACAGTCATCAGGGAAATAAAATCAATGTAATTGCTGGGTGGTCCAAAAAATGTAAGACTAAGTTTTACATCAAAACTCGGTTATTTCAAACTTCTCTCAAGTTGTATTCACTTACACACAAGCATCCCACGGTACACAAAAACTTCTCACTTTTTCCAGCTCATGTTTAATCATCGCTTTCTTTCACACTTACTGCCAAATCTGCCAGTGAAGTAATTTTCAAAACCAGCACGTATTTGATGAAGTTAGGATGGAACCTAGATGCCTTACTTTTCAGACCACTTTGCATATTGCTGTACTATTTAGCATCAATGACGTAGATTATAGGACTACAGCATTATACATGTGGATAAATTACACAAAGCAACTAGAAAATACTCTGGCCCAGTGGCAACATTATGCAGCTATTCGCCTACAGCTACGCAATTGTAACCCAAACCCGAACCTTTCACCGTTTGAACTGAAAACTGGCACAATTTCACTTACTTTCGTCCTGGAGAACGTTCACACCGATTTTCATTTTTTCTATGGCTGTTTTCAGGCTTTTAAATTAGGTGCTAGGGATTGCAATCCCAGAATCCCAAATCCCAAGATCCTGAATCCCGGGATCCTGGCCGTTTTTGCCAATCCCGAATCCCGGGATTGGCAGCGTCCCAGTCCCAGGATTTTGGCATCACAAAAACTAGTAAAAATTGTACTTTTCACGTGTTAAATGATACAAATAAAGAATTTAGACATCTGAAGAACAAAATATTCTATGTGCGCTGAAGTCTTACTCCTTGCTGTGCATTGTAATTTGCATTTTGACAGTCGCTGTCGCTCCCCAGTCACCACAGTTCGGATATACCTTTCACAGTGGCCTACATTACATCCTATGCATGAACTAAGTCAATTGGGGACACCAAACTGATGACCGATCTGTGAGCCTAACCCCGAAACGGGATCCTGGGATTACAAATTTCTCAATCGCGAGTACCAGGATTGAGAATTCAATCTGGGATTGCAATCACTATTAGGTGCCCATACAGGAAAGACTGACAGACCTGTAGTGCAGCCTATTAAGATGGATGGCTGCATGACAATGATAGCGCTACTGTCCAATAAGACAACAAACAATACGTGTCTCAGTCGATGTACATAACTAAAACCAACAACACAAGCAGCAGTCACGACTACTGGCTATCTGGTGTGGTCGCAATCGGTCGCGAAGGAATGCGAAAGACTCGGATTCTTGTTGCTGGCAGTCGGTTATTCAGATGTCCAACGAGCTTGTTGATACTAACAGATGACATGCCACTGAGCAGGTCTGTGGTGGCCGGTCCTGGAGCAAAGGCAATATGTTGCTGTGGATGAACACTGCTACCAGCGGCACTCATCAGTCCCCAGTCAAACTGTTGAAGAGAAGTCATACTACACACTGCAGCGACAACTGCAGCATTCGACTGCTCCACCTATTATTGCAGACACATGCTCGATAGCATGATAATATGATAGCATACACAATTTTTAAACGCTACTACTCAATACTACTCACCAATCATCCAAATAAAGCCAAATCCAGCTTCAGCAACATTTTTGGCCAAGTTCGGCAGATTTCAAAAAACGATTTACAGCAATAAGTAACAAAACTACATGTAGTTAACAGTAACAGACTGTCACAATTTCGGCAATCTGATGGCTTGGCATTACACAAAACTAAAAAATACTATGCCAGAGCAGTGCTGACATATGTAGCAGTGCATCTGACCTGTTTACCCTCTAAGCTAAATCGGCTATACCTGTCCTGGAAACGTTTGCACAAATTTAGGCTCTTCCGTGCCTTTTAGGTTACAAGTTAGAAGCCCATAAGGGAGGGACAACAACAAGTATTAACAAGATCCAGAGTCTATAGTACAGACTATCAGGAAGACTGCATATAACAAAGGCGGCATGAGAAACAATACAGGAAAAAACAGCTTACCAGAGATTCAAGTTTCAGTGGCTGAGGCCACAAAGACAACGTCTTGAGATGGCTCAGTAATGGAAATACCGATGCCAAGTCTTCATCAATGACATATCTGATTAGCTCCAGACGCTCCAGCCTTCAACACATCAACATGTACTGCAAGTTAATGACAGCAGAAGTTTTAAAAAATGAAAAAATATTTACATATTATGCAATTTATTGCTATTTGAAAGTTTTGCCATTTTCACCAACCACCATAGGCTATGCACAGATCACTACGGAAGCTTTAGAAATGCAAAGCACAGCAAGCACAAGCAAAACTACATTGTAAGTCAAAAACTTCACTACTGAATTTGGTCACATATTTGCTAAATATTTTAAGATTTTATTACTTGCACACTGAGTACAAAATTCACAGTAAAGTGACCATTACAGATCACATCACATCTCAAATATGTTGCTACACTACCTTGTGAAATACTAACGTCAGAAAACCAGTGTGTGCTATGCACCATGTCAGTCTTATAAAAAAGATGAACTTGCCAGGCAGACAACTGTAATCTTACATAAAAGCCTATCTACTACAACATAATTAACTGAATAAATGTACAAAACATCAGTTTATACACTTGTGAACGGCAACATTTAAGGACTTGCACATTGAAAACAGCAAAAAATACAAAAGGTGATATTGCCCACATCACACTGACTGTGTGTCAATGTGCTGCTGAATAATATCACCTTTTGTAATTTTTGCCGCTGATTGACATATATTAATGAAATTTTGCTGTTATGTCATCGACTGCTACCAGAAGTAGATCGTGTGACCAAAATCGACAAAAATAATAAATTCAAGATGGCGGCGGCCGCCATTTTGAATTCCGTTTATTGCTCATAATTTAGTTGCTATTGCACATACTTGCACGAAATTTCATATGTGAGCTAAGTTTGACGTTCTACATGTAGTTGTACTACAAAATCGAACAAAAATAAAATTTAACATGGCGACAACCACCATTTTGTATTTTAACAGAAAGCATAACAAATCAGCTGCCGATTGACGTAAAAGGTTCATAAAATTTTGCAGGAATGTGGTTAGTTGCTACTGGAAATAAACCATGTGACTAGAATCGAGAAAAGTAGTAAATTCAAGATGGCGGTGGTCACCTTTTTAAATGTCGTTCATCACTTATAACTGGTTTTTCACCTAGCTGCATGAAATTTGGTATGTAACTAAATTTGCAGTCCCACACATAGGCTTGTCATTATATTAAACAAATAACAAAATGCAAGATGCTGGAGGTAATTGTAGTAGTTGCTGTTGTTGTGTACAAAGTAACTGTTCAGTGACCTTTCAAACTTTAATAAAACCGCAAATGTTATATATAAAAAACTGCAAGCAATTCATTTAATGTTGTATAAGCGCTGATGTAAAATGGCAAAAATCAAAAAGTATAAGCACGAACATTATGCATTAGCTTAGACATTTATATCTGGCTACTGAGAACAGATTAAATGTCTAAGCTAATACATTAGTTTGTGCTTATACTTTTTGATTTTTGCCATTTTACATCAGCGCTTATACAACATTAAATGAATTGCTTGCAGTTTTTTTTATATATAATAAGAAAGAGAAGTTGCCGTTAAGACATGGCTTGAACTACCGTTCAGCCTGTGATTCATTACTTATACTGTCTCTAATTATTAGTAAATGATTTTCTCGCAAACTTAAAAACCTTAAGGAAAATTTTACTGGATTGGTTTTTGCCAAAGAAGATACACAATTTATTAAAATTTAAGTTATCATAAGCTATCAACAATTACAAAATTTCATGTTTTAGTTTAACGAAAATGTCAGTTCACATTTTGGCTAAGATAGAAAGTGACAAACTTGTCCATTTTCTGCAGTGCAGTTGCCAGGCCAGCGTCGGGCCATTCTCCCCCTGACTCCAGTCTCAATGCTGTGAGATTCACCAGACTGTCAAGCACTGCAAACGTCTACACAGACGCACAGCTGCCAAATGCCAAAACTACCTAGACAAAGACGAAACTAGGCCAGTATGGATTTTCTGCTATAAACCCAACTGCATGGAACTCCGTGCCAGCTGACATTCACCTAACCACTCACACTACAGCATTTAAACAATAATTCTTGAATTTCAACATCTGAGTTTTATCTGTCTAATTAAATGCGTTTAGAGACCTTCGTAATATGCTATTGTACAGTATTTTATTGGTAGCTGGTGCAAAACAAATGACTCTAACTCAGCATAATAAAACCAACCCAATTTTACAAAATTAGCACCAATCTGAATTCTGATAAAAAGTAACTTAATATGATCAATCAAACTATTCCAATGCCAATGAGAAACAAACATTAGAATGTCATGTATTTTATACAAAAATACTTACAAACAAAAATCATATAATACACCCATTAGAGTATAAAGTTTATTCCTTACACCTTCCTATAATGAAAATGATTGCAAAACATTGTAGAGACAATAAAAAAATACACAGCTATGGCCTAACGACAACAACGTAAAGACTGAACACACAATCAAGTAAGAATGAATAAGCATTGCACAAGGCAAGTACCTCCTTAGTCCATCGATAGCAATCACCGATCTCAAGCGTCTGTAGTGACGAGAGATAACCAATGAATTGAAGACTAGAATGAGGTACGAAGCGCAGTGTAGTCAGCGACTATCAGCAACCACAGTGTATATAGTGAACTCCATCAACGACCACAATTCTCACATAAACAAGATCTTGTAACAAAGATCAAAGAGCCCTGAGATGCATTACCATAAGGAGCTACAGACAACCTTTAAGACAATCTTTAACCTTTACGCACAGAAAGTTTAGAAAACAATTCTCCCCAATCGTTGCAGTGAAGGGTGGTCATGTCACTTACAAAAAGTAGTAATCACTTCTAAAAATACACTGACCAAACCGCAAGTCTACCTGATGACCACTTAACTGCAAGTCTGATGCCCTGCTATTACGCCACCTAGCCAATGCTGTAATCCTCCACACAACTATTAATGAAGGATTTAACAATGGCAATAACAGCCACAGCAAGGAAGGCAAAATCACCAAAGATTTTAGATGATCCAAGCCTTTAACATCAGTCAACGTACGACAATCTTCTGCCAACGTGAGTCCATTAACAGCACGCAGCTGCAGCTTCTCCAACTGTGTCATGTGCGAGAATTTTGACAGATCCAACTCGGCACAACATGACCTGTCAGGCAATCAACAACACAACGGTCAAATCAATCTAAAGAATCTAACCCATAGATTAAGACACCCTTTGCTAACATGCCTGCATTTGCGAGAGTGCAGCTGTTTTGATTTAAACAGTTCTGTTTAGCCAAAATGTTAAGCACAGCGGTAAAAACAATTGAACCTTCTGTGTGGAATGATCGTCAAATATTTTTAGGGATCATTATTCTGACGCTAATGAAACTACGACCCTAGAAATAAGTTAAAATCCAATTTCAGAATTTAACTCATTTCTAGAGTTGTAGTCTGTGTAGATTCATTAACATCAGAATAGTGATCCTGAAATCAAACTGCGAAATGCTTACACATCCAGATGCAATAATCCAACACTGAGCAAGATTGGCTTAAATTCTAGAAAAAAGTCCAAAACATAACAGTTTGCACATCATGCTACAATATGAGAAGTAAGACCTGTCTGAAGGCCTGGAAGTGTTGACAACATTATCAACAGAGAAGTGCTGAAGCCAGAACATCTGATTGATGATGGTGTATACAACGGACATGGGGCACGAGCCAATGAAAAGCGATGTTATGCCGACAAGATGATGTAATGCTGATGTGAGCTTGATCCAAGATTCTTCACTGGAGTCATCACATTCACGCACACCTCGCAGGTCCTGAGTCGCACATATTAATAACGAACGAATGCCAGTCTCTTACTGAACAGACTGCGTATATTTTAGAACCTCTACACCAACTGTGCTTAAAACTGGCACAAATCTGTCTTACTGTTAACAATTTACAGCAGGCAAAACATTGTAGCAAAAAAAAAGTAACTAAATAATTTTGTTTACAGTTAAAGAAAAGCCCAGCTAACGCAAAGGGGAACGCGCAACAGCGTTGCATGTTTGAAGGCCCTGTAAGAACTAAGCTAAGCTCACTGATCTCAGCAAATCACATTAAGTATCAATAGTGTTTCATTTACACTCACCAAAAGGTGTGACCAATTTTGTGCAGCTGAAGATGTTGAATATTCACTTAATTATTAATAGAACGTCATTGCGCGCAGCCGTATTAGCTACGGGTAAGTATCCATAGTGTTTTATTTACGCTCACCAGAAGGTGCAAACGGTCTCGCCTAGCCATATTAGCTGAAAATCGCAAATTTTCCCTACCTCCCTCTGTCATTAAGCGCCGTCGCTCGGGGTGACCCCTTTCAAATTTATGGAAAAGCTTTATGGATCCAGAAACTAGTCTTCCAGGCAGCTGACAGTGAAGATTTGGTGGTCCTATCTTGCATCGTTTTTGACTGATCCACTTGTGTGACAGATGGACAGACAGACAGAATTGCGATGGGTAAGATGTGCTACAGCAGTAGCTACTGTCACACGTAAAAACAAAGGCTTTTGCAAGGCACAATAGATAGATAGAAAAAAATCTGCTGAAACAGTATGAGTACTCTCATACATCACTCTGAGGATGTGTGCATTGTTAGAAAAGAAGAAAAAGAAGAGTGCAACACATATGATAAGAAAGCTGTGCAAAAACTGATTAGAAAACAAAATTCTTGACATACTCACCAGGACCTGAGTTGAGACATATGCAAGATGTCTAGCAGCTTGAGTCCAGTCAGTGACATGCAAACCACGCAGTCTGACCACCGACCACTGCATCATCATGCAATACATCAGGAAGATGTCAGTAGAATGTGCATAACAGAAACTACACTGTGAGTTGTAAAACACAAGGGACAAGAACAAATGTCATGTTAAATGCAGTGTTTGTGAAATACCAGTGCTGTAAACTGGCATGCCTTGTATGAAACCACACCGTCATTCTCTCAACACAGTTGCTGCAAGGTCACAAATAAATTATATTCCAGCAACAGCACATAAGACACCCTCGTTTACAGCAATAACATTTCAAAAGATAGCATGGCAATGATTTCAACGTGTGGTGTGATCTTCAATGACAGTTTCATTGCAAATTTTCTACTAAGTTTATCAGCAAAAGAATTTGGAGAATCGGTTCACATCTGGCAAAGATATGCACAAAAGAAATTGTGCCTTGCTTTACTGAACTCACAGTGCATTATGCTACAGTTCACCATACCAACAACGGGTTTACTAGCTTTAGAAATACACAGCTTAAATATGTAAAGCCCTTAAAAACAACTGTGGTACTATGACCTCTACATCACAATAATGAAAGCAGCATTAACACAAAAAAAACTGGACGAAGTGAATAACAGAAGGAAATGGCAACACTGTGACAGTCTCAAATCACACAGTAATATATCTCAGAAACAAGCAAAAGCAGCAGCGCAAAACAAACAATACAGATAAGTAACAAAGATGACAATTGTAACAACCATTTATGTAGAAAAATAAAACAGAATTTACCAAATGTTGCTGGAGAGCCATCCGACGCCAGCAGCGGCAAACTTGTGCAGCTTGTAGTCGAGTCAAAATGTCAAGATATTGAAATATCTGCCGGAGGCAGTCAACTCCAGCATGCAGTGGCTGGATAGGGCTGTTGCTATGCGGAAATATTCGCCGAGCCGAACGACCACGAACAACAGTGTTAGTTCTGCTGGGTACTCCAGATGAAGAAGAAATTACACTGACAGCAAGATATGACGACTCGACCGAGGATGACATTACAGCAGCGTTCTCATTACCCTCATCACTGACTGTCAGTTCAGATAATAATGAACTGCCTTCATCCACATCGATCACCTCATTCTCGAGGCTGGCTGCTGAGAAAGTCTGTCTTGGCGCCGAGATACCCGAAGAAACTTGCGAATAACCGCTCGATGTTGAATTCCGAGCAACAGATGAGATGGCAACTGAAACGGCGCTGTGCGGGAGACTACTGCCAACAGTCGACTTTGTGCTGACCAGAGTGAAACAGCGGAAGTTGGTTGGCACTGCTGCAGTGGAGTGCGGTGCGCAGTATGACAGACGTATGCGCAGTGGCGGTGGTGATGGTCGAACTGAGTTCGCTGCTGTCAAAACTGCTTTGACACTGCGTTCAGCTGCAGTGCATTGTGACGTGTTGTGTGACCGATGGTGAAGTAATGATGGCTGAAGAGAACTGACTGCAGACGATGTCTCTGGTCTTAACATCTGTAAGGATGAGGTTACCAGTCGTGAAGACTGTGACACAGTATTAGGAGGCAAGTGCATTCGCAGCGGTGGAGCTTGGAGGTGACTTGACACTGAAACTGCTGGTCTGACGGTTTGACGTGAGGACCCGGTTGATGGTGCTACGGTCACCGGGACTGCTGGCACCGAAGGAGGCTGCTGCATTGTCATATATGCTGGCCTTAATGGTGGAACCATCTGCAAACTGTTTTGTCTAAGTACATTCAACGGAGAAGCAAACGTGCCAACAACGGGAGCGAACAGTGAACCGAGAGTCGACAAATCTGTTGGAGCCATGCGCAGTGCGGGTGGCAGAACAACGCTGGAGGAAGCACAATGAATATCTTGCATCCTTGGTGCTCGAAGTAATGGTGGTAGTGGACATGCAGGTGCATCATTGGCACCAAATGCAAGCGCGGGAACTGGCAACCTGGGATTTGACGTAGTGCGAAATGACAGACCCACACACCACTAGTAAACACAAACAGACAAAACAAATGTGAAAAATAAAACTTAAAACACATTTCGCCGCATTTCATCTATTAACATCCAATACTCTACGAAACTGGATCATATTATTCTGTATCTTCACATATACCTAGATTTATTCAACGCTACTATGATACATATTAATACACAACTTACAGTAAATATCACTGAAAAAGTCCAACTCAGTAAAATAACAATGAGCTAACTTATTTGCTCGCAGGCTCCAGAAGATGCATGCTTCTTTGTGCAAAAGACTGTTTCAAAAAACAAATATCTAAAGCTAACTATTTGTGTGATTACTTTTCAAGAGGCCACATCTCTGCAGCAACCATACATCACTCAGTGTTGTAGATAAATGGCTGGAAAGACGGACAGACAACTTATGGTGGCAATACTGCACTTTGCATAACATTCACTGCAAAATAAACTAGAACATTATGTTGGATTGGTGCCGGCATATTACGCGATCATCCACATAGAACGGTACAACCCAAAACCTGACCTTCTGAAGTAAAACATAGCACATAACAGTTACTCCAGATCTGAAAACTGTTCATGCCAATTTTAATTCTTCTGTGCTTTTTTGTTTCCAAGTTAGCAGCACATACGGAACAGACACATGGTCAAAATCCATATCGCAGGCTATTACAATAATCACACGAAAAGCAGGCACAGCAAACAAAGCATGAATCAAAACAAAATGGAAACCTTGCATGCGAATTCAGTCACCGCTGGAGACAAGCGAACACAAACTGCATGGAACATGGACTTGCAGATAGTACATGTCACTGATGGAAACTGGCCTTCAATGCCAGGACAATTGAGTCCACAGACTTTACGTGGTCCCAGCTCATCTACCCGTGGACGAGGTCTGGACAGCATCACACAAAAACAGTTCATTCATCTAACACATTCATCAGATAATAAACAATACGTACTCCTCAAAATTACAGGCTTTCGTCTACTGACATGTTGATATTTCGGCAATCAATGCTGCCTTCTTTGGAATGATTTCTGTGATAAACAATTTGTAAAATTTGTCATAGGTATGAGAAACTGGGTAAAACCCCTCACCTTGATTCATTAAAACGTCAACAAATCAGTCAATAACAATGCGCTGCAAAACAATGAAAAATTTCAACGTGAATGAATGAATGAATGACTGGTTTAATGAGACGCATCAAACGTGCATCAAACACTGCTATGAGCAATACAAATTTATTACACTACAAGACCAAAAATTAAATCACAATTAATCATGCACCAATTAATGAAAAAAAAAACAACATCCTTCACAGCAGAAACAAGTTAATATCCACACAAACATAACTTGCATGAGCCTTTTAACATTAAAGCAAATAAAGCAACATATATATTATAAAATTCTTAAATTAACAGCAAAATGACCTAGAGTAGCAATTCCTATAAGGTTATTTTCGGGGGACCCTGTAAAATGGTCCATTAAACAAAAGTCAAAAGCAGTAGCAGAAAATAGGGATGTGATGAAGCAGAAAATATTTGCATTTGTTGAATGAAAACATTAACTTTACTATTTGTCGAATGAACAATTATGCAAATACTTATTCAGCCTCGAAAAAACTTCACTATGCCAGTATTTCAACGCTAAACATCCAAAATACACTGTGTCCCCAAAAAAGTGGTACACCAAGCTCGATCAATAACTATGTCAATTTTCAATGAATTTTCAAAATTCTATTACTGGCCGACTCTCTGAACAATTTGCAACAAAACTATCACTAACTATCCCATCACACCCAAAATATGTTGCTAAACTACCGCACAAAAAATATATGTGCAGAAATTGCACCAATCGAAGCACAGCAATTGCAAACTAAGCTCGCGCAAACTAAAAAAAATGCGCTCACGGTAGATGAGCTGGTAGTAAGAGAGTAAGACCAGCTACACATTCATTACTTAGTGCACCATGTACCACAAGCTGATGTCGTGTAGATAATTTTTTCACGGTGATCTTAATCTGAAGTGTCTTAAGAGACAGCTGCTAAAGAACTGACTAAAAAAAAGCGTTAACCGTGACATAGCTGTTCAGAACTGTTGGTGACTGATGCTGTTTTCTTTTGACTTGGTGATAAAATGTTGTGACATTATCTACATTGAACAGTTTGGAAAATGGCAAGTGGTGCAAAATCTTAGCGCAACACTTTTTTGCAAAAGAATGATGTTCAGACAGTCGCTGTTGGTGACAGGCAGCACACCACACTAAAATTGAAACCAGACTGTGTGATATTTGTTGATCTTGCAGTTCAAATCAATGACACTTAGCTAAATTCTCTTAACATAGTTGCATGTGCCACACACAAGGTCTTTGGTAGTCCATTACTAAGCAATAGTGGTTCAGCACACACAAAACATGCTAGTTTACAGCATTCATTCATTTTTCACAAAACAGTGTAACGACACATATTTGGTGCGATGAAATCTTGAATGATAGTTTTATCAAAAATTTTTCAGGTGCCAGTAAAAATATTTTAAAAATCCACTGAGAATTGACAAAATTATCGACTGAGTTTGATGTACCACTTTTCTGAGGACTCAGTGTAGTTGTTCGGTGTTCAGTCAAAAAAAATCAGTATCTAAGGCAAAGTTCCATCAATCAAGTTCAACTAAAAGTGTTCAGTGTTCTCTTCAGTTAGTATCCCCTATCTAAAGTTCAATAACGTTCAAACAAGTGCAATAAAATTGAATATTTGCATTCGACAGAAATGCTTCCAACTATTCATCGAATATGAAATAGCTGAAAGTGGTCAATATTCGCATATCATCGAATGCGAATACGAAATTTGTCTTATTCCTAGCAAAAAAAATTCAAATGGAAGCTCATTGTATGTTGGCCTAAGTAAGTACCACGTAATCACTTTAATGAATACATGTTATACGCACATGGTTACTATAAACGTGTTATTAAAACACAGAAAAGAGATTGCAAATAACAAAACTGGAACCCAGACAACAAAATTCTTCGTGTTAAAATCATACCTGGCTGCTGATGAGTGATTCTCTGTAGTGCCCTGTGGTTGGACTTTTTGCAGAGGTGGTGGAGGTCTTGAGTCAGCAGTCAAGCTGTATGTGCTGACGATTGCGATGTTACTAGCTGACAAAGATGCACTTGTACGGATACGCACGTCACTATTATGAACAACGGTTTCAGACGCTGGAGTGGACGACAAGGCTATGGAAGACTTACTGCGCTTTAGTTTCATTTGCTTCGCAGGAATACTGAAATCACAACCACAAAAACATTCTGACAAATATCTCATCACAAATAGCAGTCAAAAACATTTGTGTTCATGTGTTGAGATATTCATTCATATATGGGAAATCACCAAATTCACCCTTTCCATGGAAACTTTTGTGTTACCGACCTACATAAGACTGGTAAACATTATGCTACTTCTTTTGGGCAAGCTGATATTATTACTTATTTATTATACGGTTTACGACCTTTAAGTCATTCATTGTAACAGTGAAGAATCACAAAAATTGTAAAGAGATGGTTAATACACTTCCAAAGTCTGTATAGACAAAATCAAAGTAGTAAACCTCTTAGATGATCAGATATAGCCCCAAAAGTAGCAAAGTTTCGTTGACAGTCAACTCAGCCTTCGGTACCTCCAAAGTAGATAAACTGAGTAGTGATTGCCAGCTTGGCACGTTCATCTGTTGGTTGCTGTTGTTGGTTGGTGGCGTGGCGTAGTTGGTAACACGTTTCGGCTGAAACGAAGTTACTCTACGCTGGGCCCAATTAGTACTGCAATGGGTGACTGCCTGCGGGCAGGTAAACCATCTCTGTGCGAAACCTGCCAGCTAGGTCGACTCAGCCTTCTACCTTCTGCAGGATGGTAAAATGAGTACTGGCGGTGGTTACGGCCATCGCTAGGGAAGAAACGGCGAGTTCTGCGAACAGTAGCCCCTGTGGTCAGGACAGCAAGCATACTGGCCTATTCGGTTAAAGGCACTGGCTGTTAATTCGAGCCGCATGCTAGCTTAATTGGGCTTAGCACTGCGTTGGAGACCCCCTCGTGGGCAGGTAAAACCATTGCGCCGGATATGCCCTCGCCGGCTCAAAGCGCCATAAAGGGAATGAGCTCCCACACAACGGACTTTGTTTATGCGGAATCTTCTTCTTCTTCTTCATGTTCACCTGTGGTGAGTGGCAGATAACACTACGCAATCATATATGGCAGGTGACACTGTGGCTCTAAGGTGGGTTCCCATGGCCAGCTTTAACTGGAAGAGCTAACAACTGAGAAAATTACCGTTTCTTAGCAACATCTTGCAGTCTGCGGCGTTTTATTCGGTACACAAGTTTGCCTGAGTCTGGGGATCTTTTTGTAATGGAGAACCTGGATGGAGACAGAGGACTGCTGTTGGTAGAGTTGTCTGACTGTCCAGTACGTCCATGCCTTGGACCTGCTGACCGAACCACCTCATGAGGTGCCTGTGAAATGGCATACTTTGACAATGTGAAACAGCTGATTGACAACTTGCTGTTCGTTGTATTCACTGTGCAAACAACAACAATCCAACTCAAACACTCAGGTTCAATTCACAACCTGATGCAAAAATAAAGCTCCCAAGGGCCAAAGTATTTTGGCAACAAGCGAAATCTACATGTTTTGGCTGGGGGTTAGACCCCAAACATCCCCTTCCCCTTGAACATTCGAGACCCCAACTAACACAACGTGTAACTGGACACCAGAAGTATAACAGTACCTGCCAAATTCTATCTAAATCAGTCAACGCAGTGGCTATGGTACCGTCAAGACGGTACATAACATAAGTCAGCTAGTCTTGACTATTGATAATGGTTATTGCTAGTTATTCGTACGGTCATCCTGGCGTTGCACAGTTTTTGGCGAAGGGTCTCTTGAATCTGCTGAGCTGAGCTGCTCTTTAACTGGCTGATCTAGCCTACCTGAGAAGCTTGTCTGCAACAAAGCTGATCATGGCATACCGAGCTATAAATGCCTCAGAGTAGGAATACAGCTGATGTGACAGTGGGTGAGGTCAACTTTTGCTAAGACTTGAGTCTAAGACTAAAATATCGACTTGACCTTTGACTGAATTTGACCGAATTTGACCTGACTTTGGTCCAAGCCCAAAGTCAAGTCCAAACTCAAGACTAAGGCCAAGAACAAAATCAAGATTAAATCAGCTGGCAATTTTTAATGACAAAACAATACAATTAGGGCCTAGCTTGACGAACAAACGTCACAGTTCATTATTTGAGCGCAATATTTACTTTTTTTTCAGCAAAATAACTTACGGCATCTGGTAACTAATAGACATTTTGTTACTTACTATCTACCGGCGTTAACAACGCAAATGACATAAACGAATTAATGACGTCATCGTTGGCACAAATAGTGCACAAAATTCCTTTTATATCCACAAAATGAATCATTTAGGCAAATGAACTAATGATGCACACACCTCCAGATTAACATAGACCTGGAAAACACTTCTATAATGTTAATTTAACTAATTGTATTATTGCAGTTATTTGACAGTTGTGTAAAAAAGATGGACAACCACAAACAAAAGTCAAGTCGAAAGTCAAGACTAAAGTCAAGCCCACCTTGTAGATAAGCCCAAAGTCAAGACTTTAGTCTAAAACTAGTCTTAGACAAAAGTCTTAGCAAAACTTGACCTCACCCTATGTGACTGATTACTGATCTGCAATACAGAGGCCTATGGTGATATGGACCAATTAGGTGCTTCATACTTAGGGACCAACTTAATTCACGATTTCACGGCCATGACATTTTCCGTGAAATTGGCCTTCTTCCGTGAAAAACGCCGATTTCCGTGAAATCCATGATTTTTCGTGAATTTTAGCGCTTTTAGTTTAATTTCTGACAATTCCAGAGTTGTATCAGCAGCTTTTGTACGGATGTTGCTGTTTGCCATGTGTCGCACTTCAGCACTAAGTAGTTGGCATTGACTGTCTTGAGTCTTGACTTAATGTAGTAAATATTCATTGTTCTGAAATTTCTTCGTTTGCATTAGCGCAACACCACGAAATAACGTCTGTGGGGCCCGTGAATTTCGGAAACTCTTTCCGTGAATTTTCCGTGAAATTTGACACATTTTGCATTTTTTTCCATGAATTCGGTTGGTCCCTATTCATAGTGAGTGGCGAGAAAAAACGTCCCGAACATTTGCATGCGTTATTCAGCCGAGTGGTCGAAATGAATCAACACAAAAACATTTATGTAATGATGAAAAATCAACGAATATGTGTAGGAATTTTTGCCCCAAACACTTCTGTATTGGCCGTGATACATATAAAATAGCATTACACGCCATGAAGGAATTTTTGCAAGCGGTTCATCATCTGTGTTGCCGCTTGTATGCAGCCTACAGCAAAAGTAAAGGAAATGGAATGAAATCTTTACATAAGTAGACTTTTAACTCGCCTTACGTCATTAAGCGGCATTCAGTGGTGTCATAAGTGAGGTCATTGAAATTTATAAGCAAATGATAGTACATATTGGTCTACAAATATACAAAAGGAAATTCATCTCCGTGAAGTATATGCGCCATTATAGTTATGCAAAGTTCAGGATGTTTTTTTAGCACCACCCGGTAATTGCAACCACTCTCAAATTAGCCTATTAGGTTATTATTATCCTGATCCTAGACTGCACTAGAGCAGATGGCGTTGGAGTAGTCTTGACGGTACTCGAGCACCGTCTGCTCCGATGCCGTCTTGACGGTACCATAGCCACTGCGGTCAGTCAAGTGATTTAAGTAAGGGCATAAATGTGAACGACGACAAACAGACCACGCCACAAAGAATGTGAAAGCCCGAGTGAAATTGCTTGCTCTGCAAAAGATGATTCCGGCTAAAAATCACGTAAAACACTGGAAAATATTGCACACAACATGCTATATCAGCAACAAACTAGCAGCATCTAATCATAGCTTTGCATATTCATAATTATGCACAAAAATTCCCTTACTGCCAACAATACTGCTGTTAGAAAACATCAAGTTATTTCATTCAACATGCCCAAAAACAATACAAAAATAACAAACAAGTGATGCACAAAAATCTCACTCACGGTATTTAGCAATTTCTGGAACTGATCGCTGTCAACATAAATAAAAGATAAATTAGATTATAACAAATACATGGTAACATAGAATACAGGTACCAGCAATGCATTAAGACACATTTTCTGCCAAGAAAAAAGCAACCACCACTAAAAGTACTAAATAATTCAAATACATTCAAAAATACAAAATGATTGCAAAAAGACATTAATAACTGTTATGACAAAGCAAAACACATGTAATAGACATTCTTTTTCAGTTTCTATGGAAGACGGATACCCGTAAAGCATATTAAAAGCAGAATCATTAATCTCAGTCAGCACATCTATAATTGTATGTGCCAGTAAAATATCATACAGAATGATTCCACACATTTCATTCAGTGATTTTATGCTTTAACAATGGTGTTTGAAAGACAAAATTCCTGCTTCAGCAATCCACAAAAGTTCATGTTTAGAGACTTTTTCCACCCAACCTAACCTAAAGCAATTTGACAATACCGGTATCTAAAACAAGTAGAAAAGTACCGATAGTGAATTCTGCATAAAATAATCAGCAAGTTAAACCACACAAGCAGAAACTGATCATGTGTTTCATAGTTACATCATGATCAGACAAAAAATATGTAGACGTTTTTAAAACTGGTGTTACATACAGCAAAAGCAGATTAAAATAATTAAAAAACTCAAATCAGCTGCAAAGAAATTGCTGACCAGCTTCGCATTCTCCGGTGTGTAATAATACACATCACACCTCCGTGTAATGGAACCCGTGTCCTGAGTACCACGTATTACAATTTCACGTTTCCAGCCTAAGTGCACAATATCACACGTACTTAGTTTTATTAGTTACGAACTTCTCATTTTTATACGTCATGTTCTTCAACAGTCTGCAATTTAATTCGTAATTGCAATTTAATTTTTAATTGCAGTTTTATTAAAGATATATTTGATATCTGTTTTGGCAAAAACTAATTTTTTTATCTACACTATCTAGACAAATCTGAAACCGCTTTCATTTTCTTTCCAAACAAGCTCACTCATACTCCAATGGTCCATAGTTAGGCGTTATCAGCAGAGCAAATATCTGTTATCACCAGTCTCAAAACCAGACACTACTTAGGCCACTGATACTGTTCACAATCTCCGAAAAGATTTGAAATGTTTCAGCAACTATACAGGAGAAAACTGTACATCATTTGACTGATCTGTAAGTAACAATCATTTCAACACTACAAAATCAAAAATACATTTTCAAAGCACTTATCCTATAATTGGTGAAATGAGACCGCATAGCAGTAAACTGTCACTTACCCGCTGCAAATGGTTTCAGCCATTCTGGTTTGATTACGGGAGAATCATTACCAATACCTGTATAACCAACATACACCATAGTTACTGCAGAGTACATAAATATATTTTTATCACCAGTACAATTAATGACATTCATATGGCACACATTAGTTCAAGATGGCAACATATACATGGGAAGTAGGAAATCCACAATTTTGACTTCACAAATTCACACTTACAAATGATAACTAATAAAGAAAACTATAAAGAATATAAAAATTACAATTAAAATTATCCAAAAAACTTCCACTGTAATACAGTAAGTTAATCTGAACTGGTCCAGAGCTATTCTTGACATTTAAGATGTGTAGAGTAAATTGTTAATCAATATTATGATGACCATCTTACAAAAACAGATTGTCTAACCTGGCCATTTCTCAAAACAGAATCAAACAGTACACTGCAGTTTTTGTGACATTGTTAAGCTGCTTACTTATTTATTTATAGAAATAATAACTACAGAAAGCAGATGCAAATCAAGTTAAATGCTGATGGTACAGCAAGTATAATACTCAACAATGCAGAAACGCATACCATTATTTGCAGACTTTTGTACAAGAACATGTATTGTAGCTGATGTATCATCAGAAATCATCCCAGTTTCATTATGAGAGCTTGGTCGCAAAAAGACTGCAGCAGTATCAGGCTGTTGCTGATTTGGCAAGTCAGGAACAGATTCAGAGGCTGTGACAGTGTCATCACTACAGCACATGAATAGATCTGCTGCTGCGCTGTGAGCAGTGCGGTCAGTGTCAGATGATGAATGTATACCACTCTCAGCACCATCAATGCTGGCACATTCCAGGTGATGCTCACATGATGCAGAAGCACCTTTATTCTGACGAGCTGAAATCACAATAACTGTGGATGGCTTGACATTTTTGTCAGTCTCCACATCACCTGTAATGTCACCAACTCTGTGATGATCAGCAGTCACCAGACTTGACTTCAAGCATTGTTCCGTAGTATCTACTTCTAGTTTAAGTAAACTGGTAGCAGACTCTGATGCTTGTGACTGACAAATGCTAGTGCTAGACTGCTCAGACTGTGACAACGATGGCAAACCTTTGCCAACTGCATCAGCTGTAGCTTGATGCAACGAGGACGTTTCTTTGCTGATATCCACTACAGATTGTGGCAAGTCAGCTGCCTGCACTGAAGACTCTGACAGTTGTGACTGATTGATGCTGATATCCTCCACTGGCTTAGGCAAAGCAGGTGCTAGCGATGAAAACACTGATGGTTGTGAACACTGAAGAACACTTATATCCTCCACCGGCTGAGGCAAGGCAAATGACTCTGATGGTAATTCTGAAATCTGAACGCTAATATCTTCCACCGGTTGAGGCAAAGCATATGGCTGTGACTGAAAAACACCAATGTCCTCCACTGGCTGAGGCAAAGCTTGTGATGAAGATACTGACGGCTGTGGCAAAAAAGCACCAATATCTTCCACTGGTTGAGGCAGAAGAAGTTTCTGTGACATAGCTACTGGCAGTTCTGGCTGAACAATGCCAATATCTTCCACAGGTTTAGGCAAGGCAAACGTATGCAACAAAGATGCTGATGGCTGTGAAGGAAAAACATCACTGCTGCACTGATCAGTCAACACAGAAGGCAAACATTTACTATCAGCATCACAATCACCTTGCTGCAATGATGTTTCTGCGCCGATATCAACTACAGGCTGAGGCAAACTAAGCTGTTGCGACACTGACAGATGATCTACTACTGAAAGACTAGATGTGCAGTCTACTGTGTTCTGTCTACCAACATTTGAATCTTTCATGCAAAGGTTACTTGATGAGTTCTGTACATCAATATGTTCACAATCAGCTGTTACTTGTTGACTGTTTGCATCAATTATATCAGGTAGTGCAATCTTCACTTGCCATATAAGGTATTAATTAGGTGAGCTCGTTTTGCTAAGACAGAGCTGTTAAATTTGGGCTTATGTAAGAGCCAAGTTAAAGCTCAACTGCTGTGGTTCATGCAAATAATTACATAGAACGTACATCATGAGTGAAATTATTACAGCCTTTACTTTGTCACTCTTATAGTTTTAATTTATTAAACAATCGGCTAGTACTGCAAAATGTAAAGCCAAGGCTATCATCAAAAACTGAAATTGTCCTCTCTTTGATCTAAGACCAAACTTGAGCACTAGGGCATAGCCCTAATTGTTTTCTGTTGATTTCAAAATTAGAAATTTCAAGCTCACAGCTGCAAATTCAGCATAAGAATGATCTTGACTTCGCTCTTGACTTCAGTCTGGCCTAAGACCAAATTGGCATCATGAGGTTAAGTCTAACCATGACTTGAGTCCGACAAAACACCGCACCAGACTGTACCATACCAAAATGGACCCAAAAATATCAGGGAGCAGCATTCCCAAGTGACTGGAGCATACAGGTCACAAAGACACCTTCTTCAGGGTTTAGAGCAAACTGAAAGGACTTTTCAAGGACATAAAATAGCAGTTTTCATGTACCAAAAGTATCCATAAAAATATCATACTCGTGCTACATCAAAATTTACAGTGAAATATATACTTTAGTGTATTCACCAATACTGCAGTAATGATAAAAGCAGATTATCGACATAAAATCATTTGTAATCCATAGTGAAACAATAAAAATCTGTAGTGCTCAGCAATAATGTCAATGATTGGCAGCTAGGTACTATTTACACTGTCTGTGGATTAACTATTAAAACTTATTTACAGTTTTTCTGCTCAAAAAGCTTGTCTGCCCAAAAAGCTTGTCTGCCAACTGCTTGTCCAGCCCAAACTTAAATGCTTTTTCAATTTTGCATGGTGAAATGCCAAATTTTACCAGAATGCTTTCTTCAAAATTTTAATATGCAAAAATTTCAAAGTATAGAACATTCAAATTCAATGACTCAAGGGCTTCTCAAGGATGCTATGAACCCTGCTTCTTACAGAAGAGTATGGACCAATATTGTGAACTATGTACCCTATATAGCATCGGGGCAAAAAACAAAATGTTCACTCCTAACCCTAACCCTAACACGGTGTGGTCGTTTGGACGATGGTAAAAAGTAGATGTGCGGATCAGCAGATGTGGTAAAGGGTAAAAGACGGATGTCGATGCGGAGGACATCCACCTTTTACCCATCGTACTCAGGCACGGCTCTGGACCAATAAGCAGTGTATAACCATGTATTAATTTGGGGCTTTTGGGTGCCGGGCGTTTGGGCAGTATGCTTTGTGAAAGGCACCATGGCACGTTATTGAAATTGCCATACTTTGCATGTCGTTCAAGTTAAAAAAAATCGTAAGTTGGCAAAATAAGTAGGCCTCAGTTGGCAAATCTGGGTTTACAATATTTAGCAACATCTTGCTGCACTTAGTAGTCATCATCGTTGTCATCCACTGTCATTCATCGTCGCATGACGTCACTGTAAGCCTATACGTCGTCATCGTGCATTGAAGAGCATCGTTGTACGTCGTCATGCATCGTCGTCATCGTGCATTGATGAGCATCGTTGTATGTCGTCATGCATCATCATCGTCCCATGTCATGGTCGTTTATCGTCTCTGCGCGTCATTGAACATTGCATCTACTTACATCGACGTCGCACTTCCTCGTGCGTTATTGCACGTTGTCATCGTTGTATCATGCCATTGTAGGCCTAGGTTGTCAGTGTCAAGTGACAGAGCAGACCATTGTTTTCTGAGTAACTGCCTAGACGAATTCGTGATCAGGAATTAGACTAATGTACAGGTCATGCAGAGTGTGAATTGTGAAGAAATTCACAGCGGCAGACTTCTAACGAACGCCGCCTATAAAGCGTCCGCTGAGCAGTTATTTATGGAGTGAATGATTAAAAACTCAACAATTTTCATGACTGGTAATGTACACGACAACTGTTATCCGCACATCCGCCTTTTACCCACACATCCGCACTTAACATCCGCAGATTTTGTCCGCCTTTTGCCTGCTGCCACATCCGCACATCCGCTTATTATTCACAGACCGGTCGTTTTCAGTGCTTTCGGGGTCCGGTGTGGTAGGGTAAAAATTTCGTTTTTCCCAAATTTTTTGGGCCGGTGCGGTGTTTCGTCGGACCGCCTTGACTTTGGTTTAAGTCCAAATTTTGGCCTAAGACTTATTTTTTTATCTTAGCGAAAGTTGACCTGCCCATATATAGAGCATGAACAAACAAAAGCCAATACTGGTGCAAATCACAAAAGCAACATCAGTTAGTTCACCGAAAAAATGTTTCTTTTTAAAACTTGTCTAATTTTTAGTAACGTAATGCGGCAAGTTTTGCCGAGCTTGTAAAAGTTTCGCATTATATTATATGTTCTAAGAGAAAATAGAAAGATTAATCACACACTTTTGACACTTTCATTTCTGCGAACTGCATCCGGTGTAGAGAATGAGACTAATCATTACTAACCCAAAGTAAAGTCTAATTTCCATCCAACGCAAATCACGCAATGCAGAATACGCGACATTAAAAAAGTAGGTTACGCAACAATCGCAACGAACGCAACTGACGAAAGCGAGACAACAGACAAAAAACAGCTGCGCATGATTTCTATGCGTAAAACCTCTGGAAATGCCGAATTGTGGAGGCGACGAAGACGAGCGACGACCGCGCGGCAGTGTCTATTCGCACGTCACTTGTAATAACTCAACCCGGATGCTAAACTGCGCAGCTCTAAAAATGAATTGCTTTTAAAGCAATGACTTCCCATGCTTAGGTTTCTATTCTAAAGTGACAATATTTCAAAATAAAAACAATTAGGTGGTTTGACTTGTTTCGGATTTCTTGCTCAGCTTTTGACGGAACTTCTGCAACTGTTTGAAAACTAAAAATTGGTAAAAACCTATAGGCTTTTATATATACACACACACACATATATATAGGTTTAAAATGTTTTTGACGCGCTACAGCTATGGTGTACGGCGTCTATGGCATCGATCTTAAGTTGTCTTTTTGTCTGTTTGTCGTCCGTCTGTGGGTAGGCTAACTGATGTATTGTGGTTCAGCGTTTGAAAAAAAAATTTGCACGAATAATTGGCCCTGCCTACAAAATTTAAGAAATGCAGTGAAAAGGGAACATTTTCATATTTTAGGTTAAATGGAGGAAAGTAGAAAAAAGTGGGTTTTTCAACGGATAACTGGCCATATTTCGGAAACGGTGAGAGATAAGGCCAAGGTTACTATTAATCATATAATAGAAAATACTATACACAATTTTACATAAGATAAAAATTATCGACCTTAAATGACCTTGAAGGTCAGTACTGCAACAGACTGTATGGGCTGTATAGCGCTTAGCGGCAGCTGAGCTTCTTTTTTTTGTTGTGCTTTTTATAATCAATTTTAATTTCACATTTTTATCGTGATTAGCCGACCGTACTTACGTAACGGTCGAGCTTATGGTACGAGTTGTCGTCTGTCCGTCGTCTGTCACGGATGTATTGTGGCTAAACGGTAAGTCGTAAAGGGTCGGCAATTGTAACGTTGGATAGAGCGCTGGCGACTGCATGTCAATATTAACCATGTCTCTATTTCTAGCCGTTTGGCCGCAATTTTCAATGGAAAGTTCCAAGCTATAAGTGGCCGTAGAATGTACATAGAAAATGGTGAAAGATAAAGCCACGGTTACTATTGATCTCTATAGTAGGAAGTGGCATACGCTCTTTCAGATTACATAAAAATTATTGACTTTGGATGACCTTGAAGGTCAGTACGTGCCGCTAAACGGTGCGAAATAGTGCCAAAGTTGCTATTAATTACTAATAGAAAATCGCTTAAGCCTACGCCTTTTCAAATGACATGAAAATTATAGACCTTGAATGACCTTAAAGGTCACTAAGACACTAACAATCAGTACGGTCGGCTATTCTAGCGACAGCTAAGCTTTTTGTTTTCGACTTTTGGCGTCACGTCCTCATCAGTCTATCGGCATATATTTCTGTGAATGTGACATGCATCATGCATGGATAATGACGTATAATATATCGGATGTTTTTCTTGTGTCTTTAATTCTGTGCCCGGTTTTTTGTACACTATAGAACACTAGAACTTTTAAAGTAATCTTAAATTTTTTAAAGTTTTTAAAACTTTGAAAACGTAAAAACTTTTCCCCGCAAAAGCTCGTTTTTTCAGCCTCGAGCTGTTCGAAACTGGTTCGCAGTATTCTGCAGTTCTGCGGATTCAGTCGCCGCGCGTGACGTGGACAATGCTGCCTCATCCGAATGCCGCCAGAAACGTTTCGAGCGAGCGCCACCATGCGACAAACACGTTTACTGAGCATCAGTGTCGCTCGCTGAGTATGCGACTTTGCGGGTCGAGACCTTTATGCAGGGACCCCGACTCAACGTGCGTGCTAGCCTGTAGCGCGGTCCTTACCAAGGCTTCTGACTAAACCAGGAGAGACTAGAAATAGTTTTTTTTTATAAAGAAACGTACGTTTATAAAACAATAATTCGCAATAAATTCTTCTCCAAAGTTTCAGTTTAAGGTGTCTAAACGTTCTTATTGTTGTACAATTTAATTCAGATTAAATTTGATAACAGCTATAGCTGCAAAACATCACAAAAATAGGCTAACGATTAATTAATTGTTATCGTCGATCACAAGCTAACGCTGGTACCGGCCCCACCGGGTAATTGTCAAAGAAAATGCATGCTTTTTCTTGTTTAGCAATTTTGCTCAAAGTTAGGCCCTACTGTGTTACTAGCTTTTGCAAATGCGTTGCGTCACAATAATATTGAGTGTTTTAACCCTGTCTTGTAAATAGACTATAGTGTGGACTTTTTGTGGAAAAACAAAACAGACGTTTGAGATAATTTTAAATGTTTGTGTGATAAATTATGTCATTGTGTGCCCTTCGTAACATTTTTTGATGTAACTTTAATTGAAATTTTGACGCTTAGAAGTCTATAATAATTGTTAGTCGTTCTAAGTTTGTAACCATTAGCCTAACCATTTTCTCCGTCGTTAACTTTCGCAGCTTTACAGGTTAGTTTAAATTTCATATTTTAATTGTGATTTTTGAGTTTTGACGTCACGTCGTCCATCTAACATGACATTCTTTTCACTGATGTACGCCATGGCTATTACTGATGTTGCGTAGTAATTTTGTGTTCAGTTTTTCGTACACTAAGCATTACAAAAACTTTAAAAAAACAAATATAAAAACTAAATAACTTAACGCTTAAAACCTTTTTCCCAAAAATTTCAGTTTTTTTCACTTATGGGCTAAGCCTAAACAACTGCGTGGGTGCATTATAGGCTTATGACAGCAGACCGCCATTTTTCCGAAATTTTGAAGGATAATATTTACTTAAAATATCCACTCCCATAAATAAATTTTGCGCCGCCAATAGAATGTGCATATCAAAGTGTCGAAAGCGTCAGAATCCTATCTTCAGATGAGCGCATCTTACGTAGGCCTACAGTAGCTGGCTACGTCGATCGTTGGTGTCAGCCTCAGCAGCAGCTATGCGACTGAAGTCGTACGCTACAGAGTGCGTCCGCATCACTAACTTCGTGTGTGTGGGCGTCTTGCCCACGGCTCTTCAATCCGCCGACTTAGATATAGGACTGGTCTACTATAGTATTCTACTGTCGCCTACCAACTCTTTTAGCTACGAAAGAAATAGACGGACGACCAGTTGAGAGTACTATCGTCATCGAAATTTAGATGAGTAGCTGGCGGGCGAATCGGACGTTGCCGCAGGGCTGACACTTTCGTCGTGAAATTGTTTGACGCCCACGTCATGTCGCGCAATCACTTGCCAGCTCGGAGCGAGCATAAAACCGGCGACGGCAACCGGTATAAGCCTGACCGCTGTTGGTAGATGTAGGCTGTACGGACGTTCTCTTCACGGATGATGACTGTCATGGAACTTCGCGGAGGACTTCGCGTGTTCATCTCGTCACAGCTGCACGTCGTTCTGGTGGTTTTGATGATGATGTTGATGATGATGATAATTATGCCAGTGGTCAACTGTGTCGTCGACGTTGACGACCGCTTCACGGACCGACTTCCTTCGTACTCTGACATAGCCGGTTTGTTCATAACTAATGCTATTAATCGAAAAGTTAGCTAGTTGTATAATGTATATTAACGGTAGTTTATTTCTCTTAGCAGTATTCAACGGCGTCGTTTAGGAGGACGAAGATGCAATTTCCCGACAAAGAAAAGATAGGTGCTCAAAATTTACATTTTGTTCGTAAATTGTTTTAAAATGGGAAATTTTCTGCTTTAAATTTTATATTTTTGGACAAAAATTTCCTGAAGAAAGTCTTTGCCGAAGTTGACAGTAAAGATTTGGCATTTAGCTTTTTGTGCCATATTGGCTCAGGGTTAGCCTGTTATTAACGGATGAACACACAAACGAACAGATAAATACTCGGTCCATAGCAATACCGGTCGTCTGCATGACAAATTATGCTGGCGCCGTGTAAGAAACGTAAGCGTTTTTTAAACTAAGAAAGAAAAAAGTTGAAAAACGTTGAATACAAACATGACCCTTCTGGTCATTGTTTTTTATATTTATCATTTTTGTCATCACATATACAAAATTTTTTTTTTAATTAAGCCCTTTAATTTTAAGCACGTTTCTATAAAAAAATACGTTTATTACAACTGTGGTACAGTTATGACAAAAGTTAACACAGTTTAGAAAAAAAGCACAGTACATATCGCACGACGCTCACTGACGACGGACAAAATAACTCGAAAATGTGCCCGATCGTTCTATGACGTGGGATTAAACTAAAACTTCTGTTTTGATTCACATTGTATTCGTCATTATGCTTTAGCGCTGGACTGAACAAAATGACGTTATAGTTCCACTGTGCACGCTTCGATATAAGCCGATATTGGCGAAGTGGTTAGCCGACAGGAAGTCGGGTGGCTGATAAGTCACGTGACTGTAGGTTCTCGGCCAATTACCAGTCGGAGCCTGCTGCTGTTTAGATCTATTCCACTGAGTCCATCCGTCATCATTATCGTCATCTTCATTTGCATCCTCATCAGTATCCCGATGATCTGACGATTGCGTCACTTGTCAACATAGTCGTTAAGCCGCCGGATCGCCCCCCTCCCTGCAGAAAAGTCACCTTTTGGTGGACAATTTACCGGTAAAAATTCGACCCGTCCGGGCGGCCGCCCAGCGAGCCGGATTTTTGCCAGTAAATTGTCGGGAGGAAAGGTTTCTGGGGGCGATTTTATAATGGGGCACCTGCATCACAAAGTTAGGCTACGTGCACTCTGTGCTATACAAGAGCATCGAAAAACGGCTCACGCCATAAGCAACATCGCACACTGCAGGACGAAACCTTTCATTTGTTTCACGTACAAAATTTTATAAAAAGTGAAATAACTAATTTACAGGTACAGTTAATGTAAAAAAAACTATTGCTTTGACACACCGTATGGGAAAGAATAGGCTTAATGTTTGAATATTATCGTACAAAATTTTGTCAGTAAAAGTCAGATGCAATATAAAAGTGTTTTTTCCATAGGACCTATAGCGTACAATATGCAAAATTTAGTAAGTTTTTACGTGATGTTTCGGGGCTATCGAATGTAGTTTTTTAGCAGTTGAGCGAATGTGGCAAAACAAGAATTACTCATCTTTATTCTGGCATTCTGCTGAATCCGACAACGCCAAAAAACTCGCTGAAAACATGACTTCCACGTATCGCCATTAGGCCAGCCAGCTATAGTCTTGTCCGGATTCGATTGCTATATTGCATAAATAATAAATTCGGCAGCGACACGGCATATGTTACTGACTTGATTGGAATTAGTCTTGTCTTGTCGACGATATTGGCCGTATAAATGCGTCGCATCACTGTGGTTGGTCTGTATAAAGCATCGCTGCCGCTGGTCTGCTGTCACGTTCCTTGTCACTTGCAGGCGTCGGCCGTAGAATATTGTTACTGTCGCAATCTACATACAGCAATACTGGCGTGAAAACTACTTTTTTTGCAAATATATTGTACTTTACCGCGCAAAATATTACAATAATTCAAGCGATAATTTAAAAAATACATTTAGAAAAAGTTAGTCGTTTATGACTCTTTGTCTGTTTTGCTTCTTGTATTTCTGTCTGCCTTTTTATTAATGCTTTGTTTTTTATATTTTCGTAGTGAATAAACATAGGTCTAGCATATAAAATGTTGAAAAAGAACCAAAACGTTGCCAATCACGAACAATTTTGCGATTTTGTTCGGATATTGGTATTTCGTGAAGCATCTGTAGATACTGACTACTTAAGGTTATTGCTGCCAATTCACTGTTTAATGTACCAGTAAAAGAATAATGTGAACACCTGCTGACATTGATTGTTTGGCATAAACTAGGTACGTTGCATTTTTAAGCCACCTCTGTATCAAACAAGTAATTTAAGCAAAGCTCACGTGACGCGTGATAGCAGCGGTCCTGCCACTTTGGAAATCAATGTAGGTCTACAGCAATAAGATATTAATGCATCTTAAAAGAATACTTAAATTTAAAGCCTCCGTACGTAAGACTCCCTGAATTTAGAAAATCACAACTTAGATTCTTAAAAATGTACGTTCTATGCTAAAAGTGTCATACGCAGTTTGTCCAGGTCCATCTCCAGCCATTTCGGCGCAATTCACTCTTAAAATATGCGTCGCAGCCCGAAATCGCAAAAAATCACTAAACCCCCTATTTTGGGGTTCAAGGGGATTCAAGGTCATCGACGTTGACACCAATAAAAAGCTTGTCACTATTGCTTGTTACGATAAGCAGCATGTATGTATTTATGTGCAATCGTTTTCACGCTACACGAGATAATAGCGGCAAAATAGCCACTTTTTAGGCGGTAGCGGTCTTTGACGCTTGCCTGCGCCGGCCTCCTTGAACTTAGAGGGTCGCGACTTGGACTGCTACAATCTACGTTTAATGTTGAAAATTTCATACGCTGGTTGTTTTGGTTTATTTGCCATTTCGTCGCAATTTAGTGTTGAAATGTGCGCTGCATCCAAAAATTGGGGGGATTTAAGGTCGTTCAAAGTCATCGATGTTGATAAATCTAAAAAGCCTGTCACCAGTGCTTGTTATGATAAACAGCATGTCTATACCTATCTGTAACCGTTTTCACACTATACGAGCCAATAACGGCAAAATAACGTTTTATAGGGGTATCCCTATTTGATGCCCTCGTTCGCGGCGAACCCCCGCACCCAGGGGCACGAAATTTTGTCACGATAAACTAGAGACCTTGAGGCAGCCCACGGTAAAAATTTCATGATCCTAGCTTGCACCGTTTTGACACAATACAATTGTGTGACGGACAGACGGACGGACGGACAGACGGACAAACGCCCTGGCCATGGCTAAGACACGCTAAGCATTCTGCTATCGCGCGTAAAAGTAAAATAAAATCGACGTTTTGTGCACTAGCGAATTAGTAAAACCACAACAAACATGCAGAGACAGCAAATGCATATGGATGCTGTGCAGAATTCGACGTGAAAACGATAGCATGTTGCGCAGAGGTGAGAAGTGATCCGTCTATTTGCGAAATTATCCTGATCAAATGAACACACGTATAGCTCGACATCGGTTTCGCGTTTAGCTATACGCTATACTGTGTACTTTTGTCATGCGATACTTCTGTGAATGTTTTGCGTCGCTGCTGAAATTTCTCAGAAGGAGACTGAACGTTGTGTGTATGTGTATATGAGGCATATGGGCCCTTACAGTTATTGGATAATCAAGGAAGACGCCGTGAAGAAACGCAACTAGCCTATCAGCAGGTTATTGAATAAAGCAGTAAAAACTATTGTCAAAATTACTCAAATATTTCTATGTTTGTACTATGTATTTAATTGTTAGAAGCATAACTTAAACATCGCGTTTAAGCTTCTTGGTTTTATGCAGCTTTGTAAAACTTTGTTTTTTTTATACAGCTTGCTGACTTTTTCTATTTTTTAATTTTAAAACTTTCGCTGATTTACGTTGTTTCGTTTTTTATGGTGATATATTTTCGTAACCAAAATAACGTACATCGATAGTAATGGTCTAAGACGTCGACTCATGTAGGCGTATGGAAACAAAGTCAGTTCTTAACAGATGACACATCAACTAAACTGATGTGACTGCAAATAAACAATAGTTGTTCGAGCAGCGCTGTTAATGTGAGCTGGAGAGAGATTTTAACGACTCGTTGTGAGCAATGCGACACGTAGGCTATCACGAAGGCGCAGCAGCAGCAACTGAAAACATCGCGCGCGAGAGACGCGTTATTTGCGACTGATTATGATCGATTTGCTCTCAGTTCGCAGGCAGCATGACGGACAGACAGCGAACGCAACAGCGTGTCGGACACTAACTAGTACGTGCTGAGGGGGGGGGAGTCGGTCAGCTCAAGATTGAACTCATTTCAGTAGTAATATCACGACCGCTGCGTCACATTTAGGCGACTGTCACAAGCAGTAATAGCATCTTCACTGCAGACGCCTCATATAGGCTATTCTGGATTTCATAGTTTTCGACACTGCGCATTTTGCGTATGCTAATGCAGTTGAGTTCGGGCCACGTGACTTTGCTACGAGGGGAATTTCAAGGGTTTTTATTTTCCCCTGTCGGACTTACGGCGCTGAGCGGACACACGTTAGGCTCTGCTCCAAATTTCTAGTTATTGACTGTAAATGATTTTGAATAACATTTGCATAATGAAATTTTTGTGTCCGTATCCAATTTCATTCCACCGAAGCTTATCTGTCAAACTAACGGCACACGTTCGTTTCGTTACCCATTACTTCTCTTTGCAGTCAGCTGTCGCAGCGTCTCATCAGCTTCGCTCTAATTTTTCGCCATTACATCTTACCTGCAACTGTAATGGCTTCACGTCTATCACGCTAAGCGACGAATTTAATGTCGTGTGTTCACCTCGGGTCATTCGCTGGCAATTTTGAGCAAATTGCTAATCTACTGTGTGTTTAGGTGACTCAGCCTAGTGTGGTTGATTGGGGCAGTGGCATGTATGCGTGCTGCACCGCGGGTTTAATTGTTCCCTGGAGAAAGCAGTCAATAGTCCCATAATGCGCTGCGGTATCATTATAGCTCGTGCCAATTAGCTGCCCCTCCGGTATTGTAAAGCGCTTCGGGTCACGAGTCTGACTCTTATAAGCAGCGCTATCTAACTACTGGAACTTATGCCTTTACCTTTTTGGTATTTGATGCACCGCCTTAAGAAAGTAAGTTAGGCAAGTATAAGTCTGAAAGTTGAACTGAAATCACGCAAGACGTCGCGACGGCACCGGATGATATTCGTCACTGATGAAATCTGAGACGATGTCTTTGACTTCTGCATGAACGTGTTTACTGATAGACTATTGTCACGCGAGCAGAAGGTATAGGCTATATAGCTCAAGAAATTTTATAGTATACATTTCAAACTGTGTGAAGTTTATGCGAACTATGATGAACGATGAACGATAAACGTTAAAATGTTAGCAAATCACAGTAACATGTAGTAAAATGTCGCATTTGTTTACTTTTTATTTAGCCTATTACTGTGATGTACCGCAGTAGGTGCATTGATAAAAATAAAATCCTATATTTGTTTCTAACATATTAAAAATATTTTCAATCGACAGCAATAATATTCATTCAATTCACGCGTGCCATTGCCTGCTGTGCGTGTAATCAGGCGACGGAGATGAGAATGCCGGAGTGGAATATCAGACGTTCAGTAGCCGTTCAGCGGTCGACGCGCTCATACAGAGTCTGATGGCTGCTGGTGATGTAGAGGCAGCCGAGCAACTGTGGCGCAAAGACCTCCAAGCTGCGGCAGTCGAGGCTCTGGCGGCGGCAAAGCGACGCTCGTCGTCGACCACGCCGGGGTCCTCACTGTCTGTCATCCACCCAATCCACTTCCGGTCGGCGGATTCGTTCGTCGTGGCACGCTCACAGCTCAGCGGACCGTTCAGCATATTTTTTCAGTTCCGCACAGAGCAGTCGGGCGGCCTGCTGCTGTTCGCCGGCAGACTGCCATCACCTGGAGGCAGAACGACGACGTCGACGACCAGTCCTGGTGGAGAGGGAGGAGGAGAAGGAGACTTCATAGCGGTAGAACTGGTGAACGGGGTCATCAGGTACGTGTTCGGCGCGGTCAGCAACGAGGCGGCGGCACCGCGAGCAGTGAGAGCGAACGTACGTGAGTCGCTGGCTGACGACGAATGGCACGAGGTCAGTATTCTACGTCCGACGCTGAGCCAGCACATCTTACGTGTCGACGACACGGCACGCTCTGACAACTGGCCGGACGCCGACGTGTTTCGTCTGGGCGGTGGCGGCGGTGCGGACAGTGATTGGACGCGGCTGTACGTCGGCGGAGTCCCTGAGCACATGTATGACGCCCTACCTCGTCAGATCAAGTCGCGCCGCGGCTATCACGGCTGTCTAGCGTCCGTCGACATCGACGGAGACAAGCGAAGTCTTCTAGTCGCCGCGGAACGTCCGACAGAATTCTTTGACGATATCGTCGCCGGCTGTCAAGGTATAACGTCGATTAAGGCGTGGTTTCCATACAACAAAAACTCAGCTGACGCAACGGACGTAACACAACGAACGCAGCTAACTGACGCAGCTGACGGAACGACCGATTTCATTTTTGCGTTATGGCGTTCGTTGCGCATTTTTTGCATTTAATGTGTACGTTGCATTTGTTACTTACTTTTTGGCGTTCGATGAATACGTTGCGTGCGTTGCGTTCGATGGAAACTTTACTTAAACATTATGTAGATAACTTTTGATATTCGGCATTTAGTCTGGACTTCGCTATCCAGAACAGTTCTGCACAAACAGTCAACAACAATTTTTAATTTACGGCATGTTTGCTTGTCGCTAGCGCGAGAACGACAATTTAATCCGCTATAAAATTTATTGTTATTACTGTTTTATTTGTTTGACATATTTATTACACTAATATTATAATATTATATACAATAAAAACATGTGTGATGCATGTACGAAGTTATAGGCTATGTGTAATAATTCGGCAAGGACACCAGTAGAAGTGTGGCTTGGCGTGTTTGATGACAGATGACAGCAGTCTGTGTACGATTGAGTCGTGTTCAAACGGCGGCGAATGCATCCAAGAATGGAACACGTTCAGCTGCGACTGCGACCTCACCTCTTTCACCGGACCCACCTGTGATGATGGTATGCGGTCATATTTTATTTAAATTTACTCAGTGCCGTCCACTGATCGTTTAGGAAGTTGCATCTTTCCGACAGAGAGTTGCAAAATTTTTTGACGGTGCAGGTTATGGGTGCTTAAAGTCTCATTTATTGCTTCTAAATTCTTTCGAAAAAAAGGAATTTTTTAGCTTCACGTTTTGTACTTTTAGAGGAAAAGTTCGCGGCGAGGCGAAAATTTTCTAAAGGCTAAAAGTTAAGGAGTTTGAAGCTGCCGCATACCACGCCGCCAATGACTGGTAGCTAAATGAGGATTACACTGCAGTAGTGGCGTGACGTCACAGTCAGCTGCAGCAGCCAGGCACTGGCAGAAGCAGCAACCAACTTGCAACTCTGAGTGTTGATGCACAGAGCGCGCTGGCAGCAGATCTCACGCTGCCGCAGTGCGCTGCAGGTCACACAACATGTTGTCAGCGAGGTCGCTATGCTACCGTCCACTATAAAGGAATTCTCATGAAGAATTACTGGCCAGTTGCTGCTCTCCGCGACACTTCGTCTTCGCCCTTCCTCCTTCACCTCCCCGCCTCCCTGACCTATGACTGGAGAGATGACACGGCAGCATGAAGAATTGTTCGATCTGTTATAAGTGTCGTAACCCAGGAATGTACTCACTCGGAGAACAGCAAGCAAGCAAAGCCGAGGAGAAAAAGGGGGCGACAGGCTGCAGCTTGGCTGTGCTGCATTTCTTACAATTCGCAAAGTTGTTATGCAAAATAATCTTTACATTTTCTAGCGCTGTGAGATCCTGTTGACAAATAGAAGCGTTCAATAAAACGTCAACGCTTAGCCATAAAACCATCAAAATCTGTATGGCTTTTCTCAGTAGAGATGAGATTGTTCCACGGATTTTTTTTTGTTTAAACGTCAAGAAACTCGGTGCGTGACACATCTGATTTTTAAAATTAAGTAAGCAAACTACGTCTATGAGAGTTAGGTTTACGCATAGGCGTAATGAATTTCTTGGCGCTTGATCGAATTTGGTTAGGCGGCCGATGCTCCGCTGCATAGGCCTCAACCAAACCTTTGGTGATGGCAACCGGAAGAAAACTTGTTAACTTTTTTACCCTCCGCCAAGGAGATTCTGTGATATTTGGCATCTATTTTTCCGTTGGTTTTTGTCAACAAGATTACATAAAAAGTTGCAAGCAAATTTGGCTGAAATGCTTCAGATCAGGATCTAAATCCGAAATTAAAGGATTTTTTTTACCATTGCCAAATAAGGCAAACCACCGAACACTATGGAAGAACTGACATTGCTCCGTTACTGTGTTACTTACTGAGTGGCCTTATACAGTTCAATTCTGGTTGCGCCAACGTTGGTGCGAGGCGTCGCTGCGGTATGCGCACACACTGACTGGACTGACTGGACGACGCCTGCCATGCCGCCGGCGTGTGTCCGGGATACGGACAAACGAGCGACTGAGGACTGACTCTTGACAGCGCTTTGTTCAGCTAACGACCGCCGCGCGGCGCCACGCGCGAACAACAACGCCTTCTGATCAGCTGACATCTGAGACTTCAGCGACGTCATCGGCCGATGTACGGTCGAGCTAAGTGAAACGTCGGGCTTCTGCGCCCACTCCGAATTGTTAAGGCGCGTACAGAGCGACGTAATTTAACTGAACTGACACGGCTTAGTTTTTGACGAACTGAACAATGGGTGAGCACTGGTCATTGATTGACGCGCACGTGCTCTTAGTCACGTAGACACCGACGCCGTTAAACGATGTTTACTGTAATGCATTACTGCTTGCCTATTGGTCAGTACCTCAAAAACTAAACCATGGCAGTGCAGCTCAGCTCAGTTCAGGTCAGTTTAGTTACGTCACTCTGTACGCGCCTTTACAGTTCGATGAGAACCATGAATGAAGACTGCATATAGTGCACGTGGAAAATGGAAATGCATTCGGATGAAGCACGTCTCGATATGAATAGAATCTTCAATGGTAAAGGTCCGTTACTTGATACAACGCTGCATGCTTATGCGCTCGAGTCGGGCTTATGTCTAGAAGCGCTTTACATTTTCAGATTGGCATGAACTAATGATAGCGCAGCGCATTATGCTGAAGTTTGAACGTAAAAATTGTTAGTTTGTTTAAGGTTTCTGTTCAATAGTATCCATTACCGGCGCCAGCGAGCAATTGGTGCAGCACTCAGACACACCACCCCAACCAACCATACCAGGCTTTTACCCAGTCAAAACGGCGTAACAGTAGATTATCGTCCCTGGCAGTGTTTGCAGCACCCTGATTCTCCGCACAATCACGGCACGTGGCATTCAGAATCCACGCGACGGCTGGGAGGGGCTGGGAGTACAGTAGCGCTTGCTGCGGCTGCTGTGGCTGATACTGATCCCCAGGGACGCGCAGCATCGTTGCTAAGCACGCCGTGGACGCCTGTCAACAGTTGACGATGCAACAGAAACACCAGCACCCCGACAACGCACGATAAACAGCGAAACATCGCAATAGCACTAACGACCGTGTGATCGAATGACTCGAAGGCACGCATTAAAAACATTAAAATCAAGGCTGCGGAAATTAACTACTAATCACGCTATTAATCATTAACTTTTTGATTTTTTTGAAATTTTAATTCTCAGGCCTATATTGTCGACAAAAGTCGTCACTAAGAAAACACTGCGGATACGACGACAAAGCAATCATCTGAAAATTAAGTATAACAGTTCATTCTCTGCGGAGAACGTGCACACTTTTGGTTATTTGCAAAATAGTAATCCATTAAGTTCTGACAATGCAAGAGTTAAGCAGAAATGGTTGTGTGTAAAAACTGCCAATAGTAGAATTAAATTGTCGTCATGCATTTCATGGCATATTTTGTTCTTTGGTATTTACGTTTCGTTTGTGGATGGGTAGCCACGATTCACAGTTTAGATGACACTGCTGTTGCTTTTGCCATGAGCAGTTAACAGTTCAATTTAACGTTTTAACGTTATCAGCTCATTGTGAATGAGTTTAGCTTCTGCTGTCATGAACAATAGCATGAGACTTGATCAGTCAGACGGGGTCCAGACTTTATCCAGAAATAGATCTGTGCGTCTAGCCAGTTGTCGAATGCTATTATGTACATAGGGTGCTACTGGGTGCTTTTTGTGTAAATCGCAGACGGCGTGACGTACAAGTTTGGCGACTCGAGCGCCAGTGACGACGCCGGCGGTGAATTTGGTCGAATTATCGTGACGTTTGTTGACGCGCTGCGACGAAACACCGACCAGGATCGACTGGCGTTTGGTGTTCGGACCTTACAGCGAGACGCCGCGTTGGTGCACGTTCGCAGCGCTACGTCAGCCGACTTTCTACACGTTGACTTGGTAACAACTTTTTGGCAAACAACATTCTTCTTCACGCCTGTCCGTATTTGTTTACTTTATGCTACATACGACGTGTTAAAAAACTTCTACGCAAATCTGACGCATTTATGTATAATTTCATAATTTATGGCTTAAATCATCTTGATAATAATATGTTGATGAGAACTTAGTCATGACGTCGTCAAAAATGTCGCTTTCGGACGAACGTAACATGAAATGAAAGTAAAGGCAAAAGTATCCAATACTCAATACGAGTGTAGGGGCCGGAGAAGACCCCTCAGCCGCGCCGCCGAGCCGTTTTCGGCTGGCGGCAGTAAAATCCGGCTGGCGAGCCGGCTTGAGTCGGCGTGCCGTCGAAAATTCGGCTGGCAGCGGGGCCAAAATTTTTCTGCGGCGGCGCGGCTCGAGTCGGCGCCACTCAGTCAACACACAAATAAACGCTAACTAAGTATTGTAGTAGGCCTACTTTAATATTAATGCTTGATAGCACGACTACAAATGAAAAGTGCTCACACTGCAACGATACTTTTGGACGTTTATTTTCGTTAACGGCCAGAGTATATTTAACTTTGTGCTGTGTAAATTTTATTTTACAGATTTTAGTACATGCGTAGCGAAAGTTTGAACATTTTATTTGTATTCTGACGATGTCTTGTTGATAACGGACATGTACTTAAAGTAGCAACTACAATGCCAATGATTGGACAAAATGCTATCAAAAACATAGGCCTTAATGTAAAAAAACGTTTTCAAAAAAATTAAAACACGTTAAAAACCTGGCGGGATTAAAAAAACGTTTAAAACAAATGAAAAACGTTGGCCATAGTTTGTTTAACTTCCTGCTGAATGCCTAATGCTGTAAGTGCATTATATTTAGAATTATAATGTAGACAGAAAGAACTTTATTTAATTTCAATTTAACCAAATGGTCATAAAAACCATAGCACTATACTAACTAATTTAACTACAATCACTACGATATCAATTCGTTTCTGTGGTTTCAAAAGTGCCCGATTTTCAAAATTTTTGGTGAGATTTTTAATGCACATTTTTAGAAAATAAAAAAAACCTTTTGAGACAAAAACGTTAACAACGTCAATAACGTGCCAAAAATAAGGGAAAAAACGTAAAAGAAAGTTTTTTTTTTACATTTATAATCAAAAATTTCATCTGATCTGTATTAAGCCTACTTGGCGTAAACACATGACATTAGTCTATCAAAAACACGTTTTGACACAGCTTGTGGGCCTGTGAACTACGGAGATTATTTGGGCAATCACAACGCACACAGATTTTGCCTTTTTCTCTAAACTTACAGCTTTTTAAAAATATCCAGAACACACCTTAGGCCAGGCCAGGGGCGTCCATCCCCCCTATACGTTATCCCACTGTTGACAGTACGGTAGACATAAGCAGTCGTATGACTGTCGAGTGTCTTATGACTTGTTGCTGTGACTGCGGTACGGTACGTTGGCAGGTGGACGGCAGTGTATCAGTGACGTACCGCGTGCAGTCATTAAACCTGTCAGTCAGCGACTCTGCACACAAAGTCAACGACGACGACTACCATATCATCAGCTTCGTGCGCGCGGGAACTGCCGGGGTGCTTCGCATTGACGGACAGCTCATACAGTCACTACAGACTCCCGGTCAGTCTACTCTGTATAGAGACTCTCATCTCACTCTCTTTCTTATAGGCGTAAAAATTCCGTGCTTCCAGTTGCCGTCCGTCTCTGAAGCCTCGGTTCCGGAAATTTTTATTGCACGTTCAAAAATGTCAGTGCAGTTTGTTATTTGTTGACAAAGTTTTACTGAAAAAAACTGTTGCGTCTAGACTATCGTGCTGCAGTACGCGATTAGTTCTCATGCACTGGCATTATTCAGTGCGTCATTGTTTTTCTGACTTGCGTAATATTATACGGAATGTGACATAACAAAAATAAAAGAAATATCCAAGCCCGTCCCTACCCACCAGACCGTCACTCCGGATTTTTAAAGCTTTATGTGTTTTGCATAAATGTAATAAAACTGCCATATATAAAAGTGCAATGCCTAACTTTTTTCTTGTATTGCAGCGGTAGTTATCCTGATAGAAGCCGGCGGCATCTATTCAAAGTTTTACAATATGTACCGCAATATTACTGCTATTCAAGCAGTAAATGTATTGATAAAGTATCGTTAAAGCAGAAACCTCATTCGCACATCGCAACTGCGTCACATTTTTTTGTAAATAAAAACACCGTTAATAATTAAAGGTAAACTTTGGTTAGCGTAGTTGATGCCTGAGCAATTATGCGGACTGTGCAAGTTGCGTATGTCACAATGTCACAGAGCAGAGAAAGCTGCATGATGATATGAAAACGGCACGTCGTTAAGGGACCTTCTGTCGAGTTCTGCGTGCACAGACGGTCCGACAGACAGAGTCGCTGTCGTTAAAGCGAATATAATGGAGAGATAATAACGAGAATGGGCAAGACGAAAGGGGCGTCTGTTTGCACAGACAATTGTGTTTCATCCTCCCATTATTCGCTGCCACCACCCGCATCATCGTCGTCATCGTCATCGTCATCATCATCATCATCATCAGCAGCAGCAGCAGCAGCAGCAGTAGCGAGCAGTCTTTCCTTGTGCCCAGCAGCGTCGTGACAGGAAAGGGGGGCGGAAAACTACACCCCCTAAATTTTAACCTGTCGTTAAAACTTTGTTCTTGTCCGAGAATTTTTTCCAGAAAATACTAACTTTGGGGTTGAAAGAATCTTATTTCTGGGAATTGGGGGCAAAATTAAAATTTTGGGCACCCGTATCTTTTCTGTCGAAAATTTGCAGATGTCTGTATAGAAAATTGGAACTTCGTGCCCTCCCTAACTTTTTAACCCGGGACGCCGCTGCTCATGCGGTTATTTTGGTAGAGATGTGCTTCGCTCATTATAGCGTCGCCGACAGACAATGTCGTCCGGCGTCGTATGTTCCTTGCTTCGCGGCAGAGCCGGTGGAAGGGCCCCCCGTATCCTCCGGCCGGTGGGGGGCTCACGTATGCTCAGGGGCCTCATGCTAAGTGTGAAAATTTTTTTTTTTCAAAATATATTTATAATATAAAATGAATAAACATGTAGAAAGTTTACTCAAAGTCGACAAGTCTTTCACTTTTCATTACTGTACAGTAATCTGTGACGTATTGGGGCCTGTAAACGTCATTTTTTTGAAAAGAGAACACTAATTGTATCTGATATTTTTGCGTTTGAAATTTTTTTAAAGTGGGCAAATTTGCGATTTTCAGCGAACGTCCAAAAGCCAAAAGTGTTTCAGCTTCAGGGGCGAACCCCCCTAACCCCTGGACGCCGCTGGGGCCTCACACTTGTATTTGGGGGCCTCCAACTTTCTAACGCCGGTGGCACTGCTTCGCGGCAGATAATGGACGACTCTATAATGGATGATATTAGTTGCGATGACTGTTCTTCATCTCATGGATTTGACACGCGGCCAGACGGCAACACGCGGATTGCTGATAGTATAGCTCGTAATATTGTGCATTGTAGCCTTACACGTTAACGAGAGTTAACGCACAACCAAATATGCTAGTCTGAAAAAATTAGCCACTTTTGCTTTTTGAATAGCTCCGTGAGACATTAACCGATTTTAATAATTTTTGGTGTGCAACATTAAGAAAAACACTTTGCGTAAAAGACTTCAGTTTTGCTCACCTCACTTTAATACTGTTGCTGCATTACTTTGTGAAATGCAAAAGTCACAGTTTGGTCGTTTACAACAATGAATTTATACTGGTTAGCGCCTGCGTCGGCTTAGAGATGATTAACTGAATATGCTAGTAGGCCTGCAATAACGGATGCTTCGGGTGCTCGTCGTACCGTCGCAGAGAAACGGCTCATACCGGTTATTTACCCAACAACTAGGATATTTATTCGGCTGTCGGATAAATAAGCTCTTTATCCTGTGCCATTTCTATAGTATTTAAATGGACTTAGTATTTAAATTTTCATTTTTTAAGCAGGGAAGTAATCCGTACTCAGATTGCTATATGTTGGTTTGTTTGTCAGCAGGCCGACCGTGCAATGTCGAAGGGTTTAAGGGTCTCCGAATCCGACAGTAGGTTTTGATCATCACCAAAATCCATTTACATCCGAGCTAGGCCAAGTTTAACCTTGTCTGAAAATTTTAGCCAAATCATCATGTTGGCCTAACTTTCTGTACAATCCTGCTAACAAAGATTTTGCCATATTCAGCAATCGTAAAGAATTCGAACACTCTATTCGATTGCATTCAGATGCTGATCCGGATCACAATCAACATTCCAGACTTCTAGCCAACCAACAGATAAACGCCGGGTAACACATAACATCCATAAACTATATTCTATATTCCACCATAGGCTTTAAATTTTGTCACATTTGCAGGTTCTCAAGACTACGTAGGCCTATGTATTAGCCCAATCTGTCTAGTCTCCGCTATACATGCTGCCGCCTGGCGAGTTGGAATGACTGAACGCGCTTCGTGTTGCTTTGTTGATGGAACTGCAGGGGATCATAACGGCTTGTTCAACGACCAGTCAACTGTTCTGATTGGGGCCAGTTCGTCTACAGGCGTTGACCTACGACCATTTCGTGGTTTCATCTCCGGTACGACTGCGCAATGTATACGTAGTATTCTTTTCGCTGTTGCACTCTCAGGGTCATCGTCGTCATCGTCATCATTTATTTTGCCCCATAGGCCATCATATCAGTCAATTGAAGTATGCAGAAAAAATGAAAGAGATAGAAATATGATGCAGAATCGGAAAACTAAGTAATCGACAGCGATTTCTCTCGTGTTCGGCGAAAAAGGTCTGGTGAACTTTGGTCCACTGACAATAAAGTTGGGCATGTACATGTACATGTGAGTTTGGACTCATCCAAATCGACTTTTTCAAAAGACTATATTTGGGCCTCTGGGGGCCGAAATATGGTCCCCGCATATTTTTTACGTGCTAGAGAATGACAAAAGCTTGCTAGTGCACACTGTACACCCCACCAGCGACGGGTCACCCAATAATTTTCAACAATCCTCCCCCTCCGGTGTCATGCATGGCGATGCAGTTAAGTATGCTCAGACAGCCTCGTGTATTCCTTCTATTGCCTTCTGTCCTCAGCCCATGTGTTGGTTGTGTGAGTGAGAGGCCCATCATCTGGCAATCGTCTGAAATATTATCAGTCCAGCGTTTCCTCGGTCGTCCTCTGTGTCTGTTTCCGTGAACACGACCATACAGGGCTTGGTGTGGCCATCGGGAAGGTTGCATTCTGACTACATGGTTGAAGTATCTAAGACGGCGGCTTTGGATCCTGTCCACAATGTCATGCTGGATGTTGAGCTGATTTTTCAATTCTTGATGTCTGTATTTCTGATGTGAGAGATACTTGACACACCAAGGATTTTCCGGAGACATCCCATCTCGAATGCTCGTAGTTTGTTCTTTAGTTTCTCCGTCAGCGTCCAGGTTTCAGAGTTGAAGATTTTTTAACAATGAACATTCAAAAATTCGCTTCATATTCAGCATACGCCTGTTAGTCGCAATACCTTTGAAGCCAGAAGAAGTAACCTCACGAAACTTTTTTACGTGACGTGCCCCGAGGTAGACGTGAGGGGCCCCTTCTTCGTAAAATTTGGGAGATCAGTATGCGCAAAATTCGGCGCGATCTCGGACAACGTCGGACTTCAATCACGACAAGCATAGTCATGATTATTATTGGCCGACCGTACAAACGGTCGCGCATTTGCTACGTTATTCTGCTTGTTTGTTGTCCGTCTGTAACACGTATATTGTGGCTAAACGGTACGTTTTACCGGAAAACTGTTAAATTTAGCAGCTAAATAGGGTTGCCCGACGGCTACTCTGTGTTGCCAAGTTGGACCTCCTGCAAGCCTCTTATGTTCTCCAAACGGGGATACTTAACACTGCGAATTGTGGCCAAACCGCTAAAGTTAGCGGCACGGTTACTATTGACAGCAATATAGAAACTTATCAATGCCATATCCTACGGTACCATCGCCGACCCTGTTTTTCCAAAATAAGGGTCCCGACTCTCAAAATTTGCATGTACGTTGCGGCCAAACTGTATCAGCGCAATGCTTTCCATAAGCAGCCTACAGAAATTTGTAAATCGCTACTCTGCCGTATGTTTTCAATGTGTCCAGCTGTCGTCGTGTTTGTTGCTGCAAAGGTTTGGTGTTGAACGGTCACCGACTGTTGGAGCTGGTGCTGAGACAAGACAGTCAGGTCGAGCTGCACGGTCACATCCGATTGGACAACCGGCCGCTGCGACACATGCAAACGTAGGCTACGCATTAATCGTTATGATATATAACGATGCCACATGACCATGTCTTCATATAATAATCAGATCAGGAGCGTCGTCACGTCGTTGATAAAAAAGTGAGGGGCAGGCACTGCAGGGCCGGATTGAGGCTTTGAGGGGCCCTAGGCTCAAATATTTTGCAGCCCCTCACACATTACAGTACAAATTAATTATCCATTATCTAAACATTCGTCAAATATCGAAAATTATAATTTTTAAAAATTCAGATAGGGAGTCTGGGGGAGCACTGTGAGCTTCTCCAGCGGTGTCTGGGGCGGATCCCCAGCCGTGATCGAATTTGGTGCATTTTTGCCTGAAAATATGACATCTTGTGGCAAAAATTTTGATTATATTCCTGAAAATCAACTGACAGCTTTTGGTGCAGCTTAGCGCGGGGCCACTGAAAAGCGCGGGGCCCTAGACAACGGCCTCGTTGGCCTATGCGTTAATCCAGCCCTGGGGCAGGAAATTGCAATTCCCCGGCAGACGTACGTGTAAACTGCGAACTTTTGCCGATAGTTGTTGCAACGTGCTATTTTAAAACAATCAATAGGCCTATAAACTGCCAAGCCTAGTGACTTCTGCTTTTAGGCGCCGTGTATAAATCCGCTTTATTATTATTAAGCTATATAAATATATATGTAAAAAAACTTACAAACTTACTCAAATGATTTTTACTGTTTTAGAGGACTGATATCATCACATCGTCCTTACACACAGTTGTAAACTGGTAAGTTTTTTTACATATTTATTTGCTGTTTTATTGCCAAAAGTCAGTGAATGAGTCTGACGCATGTAAGAAGCGTTATAGCAAGACCCGTATCTTTACCTTTTACCTTTTTTAAGGCAGAGCAGTATACCTCCGGTCGGGTACAGAACGTTGGATGTGTCTACTATTGCTGCTGCTCCTACTACGCTTCTGCTAGTTATAGCTGGAAATCAGGGTTGGCCGTTGTAGACTTAGACTCACGTCATCTAATTGCCAAACCCTCAACCCGCACCTCCGTCAGATGCAAGGATCTTGGTGATATTTGTTGTACAAGCCGAGGTATAGCCCATTTTGTCTTAAATTTTGTTGCCATGGCAACAAGGTTCGGTCTCGGTAAAATTCAGTTAGCAGCATTTGATGGCCTATTTCCGAAAACTCTCCCACAGATGCAAAAAATCTCGCAGATATCTCTCACACAAGCCGAGTTATAGCCAATTCTGTCCCGAATTTCGTTGCTGTGGCAACGGGGTTCAATTGGGGTCAACTGGGGGTAAATATAAATGTCACCATTAATTAGGCCGACCCCAAAAATTTTATCATAGAATTAAAAATTACGACTCTGTCTTGCACACAATGCAAGTTATGACAGTTTAAAGAATTTTTAAATTTTTCCTATAGGCGCCATTGTAATTTTTTTCGAATTTTTCAAATAAATAAGTGAAAAATTAAATTTTTATTTTCTAACAATAAAAAGGCACTTTCTTGCGCAGAACCGCGTCATTTTTCGTATTAAGCGTAAAAATCGGTCTAACGGACTCGCCTGTAAGCGAGTTCAAGAACCATAAAAAGTGTAGTAAATTTCGAACAGGAGGGGTGTATATTTCACCTATATGGGAAGCAAAAACCCCTGGGCGGATTGAGCCCAAATTTTTTGGTGGTAGCCGTCCACGACGTAATCAAGCCAGTCACATTTGGTGACGATCGGTTTAGGGGTTTTTGGTTGGCTGAGGGTCAAAGTTTGCCTTTTCCCATAGACTTTGAAGGTCGTCCTTACAACACTCACACTACCGTGTGAGGTGTGATGACGGCTGATAAAATTTTACACATTAGAGGTGTTTAAACGTTTTGGCTACATAAATTTACGTTTTAAAAATTATTTATCATTTATTTATTCACTCACGTTGTCTGTATGCGTGTCCCAGCGTGACGGTGCATCGTGTGTTCCCTGGCAACGTGACGTCATCCTCAGTGACGTCATCAGCTTCGTTCCGGCCTCAGTCTAACCACGTGACAGCAGCTGCTGCAACGACAACAACTACCCGTTTGCCGACGACAACAGATACAACCACAACAGCAACACGCAAGCGCAAGGTACTCGTCTAATCGGACCGGACCGTCTTGTAATACTAAAGGTGTGTACAAATTAAGCGATAGAACTGAACTAAATTAAAATGCCAGTTGCACGGACTGTACGCCTATATGCTAATCGAACGAACTTCATTCGCGAGTTCAGTTCAGTGCATTTCAGTCGCACTGTACACGCCTTAATAACAAGTACTTAGTTAACTCGTTCGACGTTTTAGGAAAGAAAAGCACTTGACATTTTTACATCTTCAACAACTGTGAATGAAACTGACCTGACATTCAATTTAACGAAAACAGAAAATACAATACAGATTTCGCATGTTTGCCAACACGGGCCGCAGTAATCGTACAGTAAGTAGGCTTAGCTGCAGCAGTGTCGAGTGCCGACGCTCGCGATGTTGAAAAATTGCCATGTAAGGCGCAGCTGTAATTTTCTTCTCATTGGCATGTACACGTGACTTAATACACTCAGGTGATTCAACCAGGTGAATGAATCACGCCATCTCTCGGGAATACGTGTTTCGTACGTTAACGCTTTGAGACCAGTTTTTTGTCAATGTCCAAGCTAAACGATCCCTTTCTGTTTATAAATGCCGAAGTTATTGAACCGTTTGGTACATATGATCATAACGTTGTTAAAGCTGCATTTATATAAGGCTAAAACCCACTACTGCGACCCAACCAGACTTTGTCGGCGACCCG
>Ga0209367_1000211_pt1 | contig 48791 bp, 28 predicted proteins | sample WorMetLIZISLAND2_FD_187412 | JGI IMG/M metagenome (GOLD analysis project Ga0209367, IMG submission 187412) | Marine gutless worms symbiont microbial communities from Max Planck institute for Marine Microbiology, Germany - Olavius geniculatus... ... | reverse complement strand
TGCATATAGTATTTGTAAACTAGAGAATTTCATTGCACAATAAGAACGACGATGATGACTGATGTTGATGAAATAGAGTGACGACAGAGAAGCTGGAGGACGGCGGCGGCAGCTGGCAGAAGACAGCTCGGAGGTCAGACGAGGTCGAGCAGACGCTCAACGACAACATCAGCAGCAGCAGCAGCAGCAGCAGCGGGGAGCACCTGACACGAGACGACGCACGACATCACAGAGCTCCTCCTCAGAGACAAGATCTCAGCCCGGCACCAACTACGGCTCACAGCCAAACACGAGACCGCAGCCTGGTGTAAACTACGGCATAGCGGCACCACCGGGCTACAGCGTGGCACAACATCGAGCACCTCTGCCGCAGCCAGTCCAGACCGCCTGGCCGTACGCTGGCAGACAGGTCTGCCCAGCGTTGTCGTATTTTTCATTTACCATGCCGTGGTAACGAAATGGTGAAAACGAAAAATTTTTCTGAGCCATACAGTGGCACTGATATTCGTTTTCTTAGAGTTCAGCCAGACACCAGTTTACACTGCGAGATCACGGTCACTGGCAAGTGTATCGCGTGGTATGTCTGCTTAAACAGAAAAAAATAATTAAAAAACGTAGGCCTACAAAAGACAGCTTAACTTGACTTAACTAACAAAAGAGCAATTAGGAGCAGCAAGGAGCACGATAATTCGATACTCTGCAGCATTACAGAGCAAAACAAGTCTGCAGTGGTCACAGACCAAGCCATCACTCTGAACCGTGTCATAAACTGGGATCAGGTTAAGATGGCTGAAGATAAAGTAAGAGATGAACAAAGTAAATTGATGGCTTCAATCAATCATTTGTTTAATTTTATTCGTTTGTTTGCTTGCTTCTTTTATACGTTTTAAGTCAGCTTATGAGAGTGTACACATGACTAGACAGATGTCCGCATACATGTTGACACAAGACGTGCCGATATCTTTGCTTAATAAATATTGTTGGCTAAAATACTGGCTGTGTAGTATGTTGTATTGTGCAGATCGTCAGTGCGTACGGACATTCACCTTCATCGTCGTCGGCGGCCTTCCAGTATCCACCCATCGGCGGCGTATCTTACCGTACCCGGCCGTACGTCGTACCGGCGCCCCAGCAGCCGTACTACGTGCCCCCGAGTGGTCACTCGTCAGCCATGCACGGCTACTCCCCGCAGCAGCATCACAGAGTCCCAGGTGCCGCTGTGAACGATCAGATCGCATACCAGCTGAGGGCTCCTGCCGGGGTTCAACTGCCCGCCGAACCTGGCACCGGTGACCGCTATGCGTGGAAGATCGCTGGGTTCAGCGAATGCTCGCAGTCCTGCGGCGGAGGTCATTCATTTGCTTCTTCTGTTTGTTCTCCATTTAGTTCAGTTTAGTTTAGTAAGGGAATTTATGTTCGTTAATCCCTTTTTTATATATCAAAGCTGTCACGAGCGTGCTAAGATAAGTTAGCGCCATAGTCCCTGCTAAATTCTTCGGTTGTATGCAGATGCGGATATATAGGGGGCGACTTCGTAGGTCCAAAAATCAATAACATGACTAACATAAATGTACAAAGTTGTGGCAAATAATGTGCAGCAAACTTAGCCTTTTTGCGCGTAATTTGCAATTTGTTTAACGTTTGTGTGACGCTGGCAGGAGTGCAACGGACGGAAGTGGTCTGCATGAAAGTGACCGGCGTTCAAGTGGTGGTGACCGATGAAAATTGTGACCCAAACCTACGTCCGACCGGTCGCACCGTCACTTGTAACAACACGCCGTGTCCGCCAGCGTGCGTTTTTTCTATTCTTTGTTTTCGCTGTCATAGTCATATGTAATACGCACAATTGGGCGCCTTCCACTCTGTCTGTTTAATAGTTTCTTTCTCTCTGTCTGTCTCTGTCTCTATTTTTGTCAGTTCTTGTTGCCTTGCTTGGCAAATTAACTTACATGTATACGTATAGGCCCTATTATTATGAGAGTATAAAAGTCGAGTGTTGCGGCCTTACGATAACGTGATATGCATTGATATCTAATCTTGTTTGGTGGTAGCTGGGACATGACGGATTGGAGCGAATGTTCAACCAGTTGTGATCGCGGTCAGCAGACTCGTACGGTGGAGTGCAAGCAGCGTCTATCGCCCGTGCTCAGTGTGCCTGTGACCGCGGACCGCTGTATCCACGAGCCCAGACCACCGACCCTACGCTCGTGTAACGTCGACAGGCCGTGTGTGCGCTGGAAGATCGGCAACTGGAGCCAGGTGCGTCGGGTTAATCTTTCCACCAGGGAGCTGGGCTGTCTATCCCCCCTTCGCCCTTTGCTGTAGAGCGTGCCACTTTGTAAGCAAAAAATAACGAAGTGAAAAAAAATATTATCTCGTGCAGGAGCAAGTTTAGAGTTTGTCATCTACTTTTTGGGACACGTCATCAGAAAGTCCAAACTGGCAAGTTCGAAAAATCAGCGTCACTAGCCTGAAGAAGTAGCTGGATCCTACAGCCAACGAGAACGCCATCATACTTGTAAGTGCATCAAAACTGAGATGGCGTAACGTGATCGCGAACGCCCGGACCGGGCAGGGCAATTGACGATGACGACGACATCTCTTCATATTGTTTCTTTTTTTCCCTTTTTTCTTTTCCCCAAGTTAGGTGACTTCAGAAGACCCACAGTGGATCTGAGGCAGAGCGTCATGCATCCAACGTCGATTTTGAGACACTGTAAACTCAAAAACGCTTTTCCAAGCAAGCTGGAGAAAAAAACCCAGGCCAACTAACTTCTCTACCACTTTGTTTTACCTAATGCCTTCGCTAAGGAGAAACTGAAGGTGGGGGCAATAAGAATTTGTCTCAGCAAGTAAACCATTAATATTAGTCAAAAAGTTGTGAAATAAAACGATTGAAAAAATTGATTTACTGCTTACTTAACGTGTGATCGATTGATGAATAGATCGATTGGTTGTCGTGCAGTGTTCGACGGAGTGCGGTCGCGGTCTGCGGACTCGTGAAGTGATTTGTATAAACGTCGAAGACCAGCAGACGGCAGAGAACCTTTGTATCGGTCCAAAGCCGCGTCAGACCGAGCTCTGTGACATGGGCTCGTGCGCACGTACCTGGTTCTACACCACCTGGTCGCACGAGGTAACCTATTATCTATACCTACTGGTGATTTGTTGCTGTCGCTATAACGAAAAATATAACGATAGTCATGCACGTGTGTGTCTTCATTAGTTAAATAAATGCGCGCTTTGCTCAGTTCCGCCGCAGTAGGTATATAAGCACTTTTTAAAGGCACGTACTAAGCGACGTAACTGAACTGAACTGAACTGACTTGGTTTAGTTTTTGACGAACTGACCAATGGGCAAGCAATGGTGCCTACTGTAATTCATTACTGCTTGCCCATTGATCAGTTCGTCAACAACTAAACCGCGTCAGTTCAGTTCAGTTACGTCGCTTTGTGCGCGCATATGCCATTTAGTCAGCTTCGTAACATCTACGAAATGTAACGTATTTTGCGATATAAGTCAAATGTCATTAAATGAGCAATGTTCATTTAATTCAGCCTGTTCTACAGCTGCATTCGTACTGTCCGTGTCTACCGGGATAACGGGTCGGTAACTCCACGTGTGCAGTCAAACAAGCGACAATGTAGGCTACACTACCGACTGTCAGCGACCATGGAATAAGGGTGTTACACCACTGCCTGGAGTGGGATAAGTGAGTGTTAAACGTTGGAGGTTTGAGAGCTATCATCGCTTCTATTAATTTTAATACTGTCAGTGTGAACGTGACTTAGTCAGTTAGTGTGTGATGGTGTATGTATGAACACGGCTTAAGTCTGCGTCTGTCTGCTATTTTATGATGTACTTGCAGTTCTCAAACTCATGTGATGAAGCTATGCTGTGATTTATTATTATTCATAATGTATTCGTGATACTCGCAGTGCTCAAGCGCGTGCGGTGAAGGTGTTCATCATCGTCTGCTTCACTGCTCCGCCGAGCCTCAGCGCTGTCACGAGATTACGAAGCCTAAGTCCGAGAAGCCCTGTAGAAACACTGTGCCGTGCGGCGGCCACTGGTTCACCGGACCCTGGGGACAGGTGAGCCCATAGATATATCATACAAGTCATATGTACATGATTTCTGTGGATAAGCAGCGCCAGCCCACCGGCGTTGATCCCCATCAATACAGCTTTCCGGCTATTATTCTCGGATTACTTCAGCATTTTTGTAACTCTGGTGTGGTACATACAGAGTGTCCAGAAAAAAGTAAATTCTCATCTTCTAACTTCATCAAATTAACAAAAACCAAAAACCAATTTTCCAGATTTTTGTCACTAAGCCGATTAATAGCAAACTTGAAAAAGGACTTGTGAAAAATGTTTTTGAGCGCGGTTACGTGTGAAATAAAACTCAGAACAGACGCACAATATTTTTGCACATATTTTTCTTGACGTGTAAACACGGCCTTTCAATGTGGAACGTGGCGCGTCACAAGCGCACATCTTCAGTCATAAATGCTGCACGCAGACGGTCACCCTATTGTGTCACGTCATGTGTGTTTTTTCCGTTGATTTTTGGAGTCTCCTGGGTTATCGGTATGTGGGTTATATCCCATTCGCACGACGAAGCTGGCACTCGTAGCGCGCTTTTGGAGTCAGAGCTATAGAGCTAAGTTCCAGCTTCTTTGTATAAACGGGGTATTATCGACGGTGATGGGCGGTTTGGGCTTACCGAGACACGTCGTCTACATATTCCGTGACAGTACAGGCCAGACGTAACATAAGTCAGATAAATCGGTCGGTCGGCGGATTATAGAGCGTCCGGAGCGGATTAACAGAATTGCTCGACGCGCGGTCCTGTGTCGTGCGTGCATTTCAATGCTTTCATGCAGTGATCTGTGACTTAGATGAATCAACACGCGGTGTCTAGACTACCACGCATTTCATAGATAAAAATAGTGGACAGTCGGCTACCATGGCTGCGGTGTCATTTCAGTAAATCATCGGCCGGGGTTTACTCTTTCCCTTCCCTTTTCTTGCTCTTCTCTTTCCCTCACCCCTTCTCTTTTTTCCCTTTTTTCTTTTTTTCTCTTTTCCCCCACTTTGAAGTAAAAACCCTTTATATCCAGATCGTTATGATAATTACAGGCAGCCACTTCCAGTCAATCTATTCATTCATGCCAGGCTAATCCACTGGGTCAGTTTTGCCACTACAGCAGCTGTTGAATAGCTGCTGCGGCATAGAACGATGATAGAACGGTTTCAATGAACGTTTCTCAATCTATCTCAATCTTTTTGTCTTGTTGTAAAAAATCCAGTTTGAAGCGTCTTTCCTTTCACTTACTTTCTCTTAGACAACGTGATTGTTCTCCTACTGCATTGTGATAGCAACTGTTAGCTAAGTAAACAGTTCTTCTAAACGAAAACATGCGTGTTCTATAGGGGCCAAGGATCGCACTTTAGTTTTTATTCAAAATTAATGATTATCGTTAATTGCTCGTTTTTGAAGAAATTAATCATTAGAAATTTTCTGATTGCAGCCACCAGCTGTAGAACGGTATAGGGCTGATGATGAATTTTTGTTGCGCTGTGTTGTACGCAGTGCACGGTGACATGTGGCGACGGAGTGATAAAGCGCGATGTCGTCTGTATGAAAAAGCTAGGTACCATCCTAGCGGTAGTCAGCGAGGAGAATTGTCTACGCGATGACAAGCCAGAAACCGAGCAGCAGTGTGAGAGACCAGCCTGTCAGCCGCGCTGGTACATGACCGACTGGTCTCAGGCAAGAGTCTAAATGTTAATACTATTTATACGTAATAACAAATTCTTTGAATTTAGGAAACGTGGTGTAGGTTTATTATAAGGGTGGCATAAAAATCACAGACGAAACAAAGTATGGTTGACCGTGTATGCCCTGATGTGACACAGTGGGAAGATGGGTGATAGGTGATAGGGCTAACATTTCTATATACTGTATTCACTGTTGGTCTACATGTCTCGACTACTTTTTAAGAGGAATGTTTTTTAATTCCCTATAATCTTTTGGTTGTGGACTTGTAAGTTGTAGATTTGCTGTCGATTTTCGATTTGTCATACAACATAATGTTCTACAACTAAGCGAAGTAGTGCGGTTTGTTCTTAATCGGTGGTGTTGAGTGAATTTTTTGGAGGGGGACGCCCCCTTCCTCCCCTCACAGTCTTTAGAAGTTGGCATTTTTAATCCAGCTATGTTCGGGGTGTGCTGTAAGCTCTCCCAGCGCGGCCTGAGGCAGAGCCCCGGCTGCAAACGTATTTTAGAACATCTTTGCACCCCGGAAACCGCATCTGGCACGTATTGTATTATTTTTTTTAAAATTTTGTATGTACAACGAAAGGGCTATAAACTTTTTTTATTTCTTTGCAAGCTTGTTTTGGGGAAAACGTTACTGTATTGCTGTAACCCATGTTCTGATATTACGTAAGTCACTTACTGGGAAAACGGCGTTTCCAGTCCCTTTGGAATATAATTGGGGCTCGCGTTCCTCTCGGCTACGCCACTGTTCTGAATGGCGTTGACGATTGGTCGGTGTACGTGCAGTGTACGCGGTCGTGTGATACGGGCCTGCAGCACCGCGAGGTGAAATGTCTGGACGCCGAGCAGGGACCGTCTCAGTCGTGTGACGCCGACATACGTCCAGACGTGCGTCGCACCTGTAACCACCACGCCTGTCCGTCACAGCCGCTGTCTTCGTCCTCGTCCGAGCCTCGGGATTCCAGTCTGGTCGGTCGGACTGGCGGTGGAGGCGGGGGTCAGGAGCAACAGCACGGCTCTGCGGGCGACCGCACCTCCAGTCAGCGACATCGCCGTCCCAATCACGGTATATAACAACAACAAGTACTAGATATATCCCGCACTGCCAGAGTGGGTAAGCGAGTACGCAGTACAAGCTTATAGCCTTGCAGACGGTGCGGTATCGTGCTCAAACCAAGCTCATATCGCATAGACCACGCCGTCGTTTGCTCTGTGACGCACGACTGCAGCCGAAAACTGCGAAAACAATACGAGTACCAGTGCGTGTTGAGTGTGGTTTAACTGAAATTACTGATGCTCGTAAGGTTGGCTCTTTACACACATGCTTTGTGATAATTTACGAAGTGTTTTTATTTTACGGTTAGTTTGTGCACTGTTTATTCTACTTTGTCTGCTGATGTGTTTTCGTTTTCTTCGATTTTCGCTTTTCTGTTTTGTCTTTTTACATCGTATATAAAATGTGATTATGCGGCCGCCCACTAGTTTGCGTAACGCGATTTGTCTGTCAGTCGGTCTGTTCGTCTGTTCCGTATGGGTACCCGAAACTGAAAATAGGCACACCGTTTACTCCTACGTGTGCTTACATCATTTTTGTTTTTTTTTATTTTTCTGTGTATTTTTGTTTTTAACTTACGAGACGCGGAACAGACGAGCAGACGGACGACTTGAGACAGACGAGCGAGACGCGTAATTCGGCCTGGAAGACAGGCACATAATAGTACGACATTCTATTAAACCCAATCTCTATCCAACGTAATGCAACGTAGGTGCATGTACATGTATACAACAGACCAATGCACGGACGCAACATACACATGCAACGAATGCAACAAAAAGAACGCAGGATAAGACACGGCTTCTATATTGTTGCGTATTGGCCGTTGCGTTACTGCGTCAGCTGCGTTCGTTGCGTAGTTTTCTGTCGTCGCCTGCATACGGCAGTTGCGTAAAACAGTGCGCAGAAGCCTTGGTTACGTGCGTTGGATGCAGTGGCGTAGCCAGGAATGTGACTTTTTTTGTGGGGAGCTTGCCTCCTTTTCCCTCCGTTTTTTACTTAGCTGTAACTTTTCCTTCCCTTTTCCTTCCATTTTTCCATTCTTTTTTCGTCGTCTCCTTTCCCTGCCCATCCTTTTCTTTAGAAGTAGGACCTGTATATTTCAGCTAGGGAGTCTGAAGAGCAATGTGAGTGTGAGCTTTCCCAGTGGGATCTGGAGCGATGCCCCAGCCAAAATCGAATTTGATGCATTAGGCCTATTATCCGTAAAATATGAGATCTGGTGGCAACAGAATCAACTGACCAAACTCAGTGCAGTTTAAAGTTCCAGTTGTGTGTTTATGTCTTGTCTGGTGAGTGGGGTGGGGAGGGGCTGGGCCACCTGGGCTTCCTGTCTACGCCACTAGTTGGATGGAAGCTAGCTTTAGACAGATAGATACAAAGTGTTGTGCTCGTATATTAGGTTCGTCGACGACGTGCCGAGACAAGTTCAGAAACTGTCGGGTGGTGGTTCAGGCTCGTCTCTGTCGCTATGCGTACTACCGCGGCGTCTGTTGCTTTTCTTGCACCAGTCACGGGTACAACGCCGACGCCGGCGACGCCTAGCGGACAATTCTATACCATCGGGCTGCTGCTGCTGATGCTGTAAATGAAAAAGAACATTGGTGATGATCGGTTTCGCCGATATCCAGCAGGCGCTTTTACATTCGCGATTTCAATCGCTTGCAGCGTCGTGGGATAAAAGTTCTAAAACAGTTTTTCGAGTTCACATGTTCATACAAATTTGAATCTGACAATGTGTAGGGCCTATTAGCAAAACAGATTAAAGAAAAGAAATTGGTTCAGCTGAGTATAGGCTCTACGAGGTGCATGGTTAGGCCGCATTTTTTGCAGTCTGCGAAAAAAAATAAATACGCATGGTTAGGCTTTCTTAGATCTCTACGACGGTACGACCTTCAATGACTGAGCGAGCGAATCTTTAAAAGTCAAATGGGGCAGACGGAAAGGCTGCAAGCCTGAATGGGAAATCTATTTTCTGAGACTTTCGCTGTCATTGGACAGCTATGAATCAGCTATGGGATGACGAGAAAACTTAATTTGTTAGTAGAAATCGACAAATGTATAGCTTTAGATACGATACATGATTCAATCGTTAGCTAGCCTATTTATATTAGTAATTTAACGCCGGCAGGGTCGGATTAGTGCAGTAGCAAAAGTAGCAAATGTCACGGGTTCGCGTCTGTTAATATTTTGTTCTATTAGTTATTAGCGGGATATTTGCCAATATTTTCTTTGCTTACTTTGTACAGTAAGTTAGAAATACGTATTTTGAAGGTACATAGTCTTACTATTTTAAATTGTAAAAGAGAGAACTTCGTTATTTCAGTTTAAGTACAAAGCCTCACCCGTTTAATTTTTTTTGGCTACAGGTTCTGCACTTAATTAATTCAGCCCCAAAAAACGGAGCCTAGAATACGCGTGATTCATTTGCAAAATCCGGATTGGCTGTGGCTTGACGTTATAGAATCAGACTTTGACTGTGCAATTCAGTTGCACACTTGACTTTTTATTGTCGGTGTCTAATGGCATGCCTGTGAAATAAGCTCGCCCTCTATATTTTTCGAGTCCACTTCTTAATTTCGCGCTACACCAGAGTGACCAGACTCAGAGCCGAACTACGATGTACAGATTTTTGCATTCATACAATCATCTTTATTGTTGAAGACGGCGCAATAGTCGTATCCTGCACAGTTGAACTAGTTCAGCTGATTTTACTTTTATTTTAGTTGGTTTCCATTCCGCTTTGTGTTCGTCATTTTTAGCAGGTCCTTTCTTCGCTCTTAGAACATTTTGCTTTACACCGTGCTGTAGGCCTACGCCGCTTATTCGTAATTTCCACCAGTTATGCTAAGTCTTTTATTTGTCTGTTCCCGATCGTTTCTGTTAGAGTTAATGGTATTCTCACAACTTGTTTTATTACAAGTATGTAGGCCTATAATTAATGGTCGCATGTACTATTCACTCATCAGCGTTACACTGGGTAAACAAAGATTGTTTGATTAACTGATTAAATTAACAGTTATCATTTTGTGTCGGATATCTAAGAGTGTTTTTCGAAAAACGTATTTTTCTTCTTAGCAATTGGGCCACCGCCTGAGAATGTGCTCAGTGTACTGTACAACATGAAAATGGACAGATGGGACTACGAATGAAAGTCAAATGGAAGGAGACATTTGTTTGGAAATCTGCCACATCTAGGCAGTTTTAATTCGGCTACGGTAGGCTATGGACTAGGTCTAGACCGCGAAACGTGTATTTTGGCATCACATACAGGCCTATATGTGTACCGAGAATTCTTGTTGAGTAATGCGGTTTAACTTTTGTTCTAAACGTTCTCACTCAAAGGACTACGCCCAGCAAAAAATTAGACCCTGAAATACGAATTTACTTGATCACTGAACGGCTAAAGGCGCTGGGAAGGAGGGATGCAGTGACATGAAAATCTTCATTCAGATGAAATGTCCGGTCTTGTACGGAGTGCAGTGCGTACGGTATAGTATATCGTAGATATTCAAAATCACTCATCCGCTAGTCCAGTATTATCTCTAGCAGGTCGAGCTAATGGGGCGGATGGGGGGATAGATAAAAATTTAGCATCAAATAGAAAAAAAGACAACAAAGTCGAACAATAATTCTGATCACGTTCCTAGCCGGTAAGCTTACTCCATAATGCTATAGCCTACACACGACTCTTGTGCATCTGTCGAGCTACTGCCAAAGGATGCGAAAAAACGGGTTCATGCAGCAGCTTTTGGAAAATGATAAGATGTACAAGTACAATGAAAATATTCACAATAGCTATAAAATACTGTAGAAAATTGGAGGGAAGCTAATTTAATGCATAGCTAATTGAATTGTCAATATTTGGAAAAGTAGGCTTAAAGGTCACTTAGTTCTAGACGTTTTGCATAACTTAACGTCCTGGCCAGTAGAACGTCAATTACTTATAAAAAAAACTGTAAACATTGGGTTTGCCATAGGTGTCTGCATGAGCTTTGCTAAGGTAAAGGTCATGGCTTAACTTAGTTCCTGGGTGCTAGCCTGGGGAAGAAATTGAATATTAAGTAGCAGTAGGCTAAGACTACGAACGGTATCGTCGTAGCTCCTTAAAAGGCTTCCTCTGAGTCTCGTGTTGGCCTGGAGGTGAAGCCTAAAAGTGTGTTAACATTTCTGGCCTACAGCACATAGCCAGGAAATCGATAGACCTAAGTTCAGTTAGGCCCGACAAATCCACTCCTCTTGACGTCACGAGGCTACTGAGTTCTCTGAGAGTTGATTGACGCACTTCGTTTTTGGGGTTCTGTTCGGATAATATCGCTGCAATAAAATCAAGGAAAATTCTACAGAAACCATCTTACAAAATGATGAAATACAATTAAGGTTTAATAACGTTATGCTTCGCATTAGCTGCTTAAAACACGAGTGAGTAATATCAACAAGCGTTTAGAGAGGTCTAGCTTTTTATACGAACTTTTCTATGTGAAATAAAAGCATCGGTTGATTGATAAAGTCGCCGCAACAGTATAACAGCAGTCGCAACAACGACGACGAACTATTTTACCGTAGGCGTTAAAAGCTATAGACCTATACGAGCGAGTTCATAAGCAAAAACTAATTCAATTAAAAAATACTGTTAATAAAAAAACGTCAGTCTGCATATCGATTTATGGTCAATTATCAACAAAACAACATCGATAACAATGTTCGGCCTCACGATTGTTATGCGCAATTTTGTGCATAGTTTTTATTGAATAAATAAAAAATAAATATTCACAGAGCCTACTAAGTTACAACTTGCTGCTGCTTAACAAAATAATATAATTAGTTTTTTTATGTAATTCGTCTCTAAGTCTGTTTTAGATGGGGGCGCTAAAATCGCGAGACAACGCGGATTTGAGAACGCGGGACCAGTTTTGCACGAGGTTAGACGTTCTATCAGCGTTCATACTGAGCACCTCTTTACAGCCACATGTTGACAGCAGCAGCAGCAGCGAAAACAAGGATGAGGCCAGTCAGGCGCCAGCAGTGACGACGTCAGTGGCGTCGAAATCACCAACGACGGCAGCTGCATCAGCCTCTGACGACTGCTGTGAAGTGTGCCTCGTGGCGCCACGTGCTGGCTTCATACTGATACCGTGCGGACATGCATTTTCTCTTAGACAGCGCACTATGCCGAAGTACGATAAAGACGATTAGGAAAAAATGTAGTGAATAGACAATCGCACGTTAAAACAAGTCTCGCGATGTGACGATGTCACTCCCCGCAGCTCTGGTGGTCTCGTTGATGTCAGGTTTCGCGTTTGCGCCCTTCTTAGTTCACTAAGACTGTGTGGTTGATGTCCCTGGACTAGTAGGGGGTTGCCTCCTCACACAGGGAATCATGTCTCTAAGAACTTTTCTGACGGGATCGAATTTGGTCGCATAGATAAACGGATTGGCACAGGTATACAGGAAAGCGATGAACATTGTCGCGTAATAGCGCGCGTCGACGACCGTCAGGTCCGGAGGATAATTCAGCAATGACAGCATGTAGTAGACATTGGCCGGGCCCCAGGTGATGGCGTAGAACGCACTGACAAGTATCATCGTCTTTATGACGTTGGATTGGATCTGATGTGACTGGGAACGGGCGTGTGGGGAAAGTCTCCGTCCGGAGCATGCGCTGGAGCAGTGGTCAGTCATCAGCGTCGCACGACGACGAACGGCGACGAGAATCCGACCGTAGCAGACGATGAAGATGATCAGTATGATGACGTAGAATGAAAGGATGTACCAGACGAAGTAGGCGCGGAACTGCAAACCGCCGCCGAATTCTATATAGCTGTAGCACACGCCGTCGACGACCTTGCTCGTGACGAAGACCAACACCGTGTTGCATACAATCCCGGCAAGCCACGCGAACGCCATTGCAGAGTATATCAGCCACGGTCGCAGCCACTTCCTGCTCCAGACAGGATGGACCACCTTGAGATAGCGGTCGATGGTAATGGCGGCGAGGTTGATGATGGAACCGTTCGTTCCACACCAGATGAAGTTTTCGCTGAGTAGCAACATGCAGAGCCAGTAGCCGAGCGTTCCGCTCAGGTAGACATTGCAAAGCTTTAGTATGTAGATAAGCAGCAGGGAAAAACTGCTGAAAAGATCAAGCGCGTTCTGGTTGACAATCAGAATTAGTTTCTTGTGCTGCTTAGACGCAAACAGAGCGTAAAGCACGAGCGCGTTGCCTGTCGTTCCAACGAATCCGATGACCACCACGGCGATCTGGGAGTAGAATTCCAAGTCATTTGATGACGATGACGTCTTGCTGTTTGCACCTGTAGTGCTCATCTCGTCAGCGTTCATTGTCGTCATGGCAGCAGACAGGTGTGATGACGTCATTGAACTTTCTTCAGTCACTTCTCTTTACGGTGTCTGCTGCAAAAATATTTTAAATTTTTACGCGTGAAAGCAGCTACTGCTTTAGCGCGTCTTAGCCATCGCAATTCTCTGTCCATCCGTCTGTCACCCGGGTGGATCAGTCAAAAACGGTGCAAGCTAGGATCACCAAATCTTCACCATCGGCTGCCTGGAAGACTCTAGTTTCAAAAACCGTAAGGCTTTTTTTTATAAATTCGAAGGGGGTCAACGCAAACGAGGGCGCTAAATGAGAGGGGGTGGGCGACATTTGCGATTTTTTGGTCAATTGGTCGCTGTATCTCAGTAACGGTGCGAGATAGGGTCTAGATTACTATTAATCACTAATAGGAAGTCGTACACTGGCTCTCGATTGGCGCCGAATTCAATGACCTTGAATGTCCTTAAATGCCAAAATAGGGGGTTTTGTGAATTTTTTGGCGATTTCGGGCTGCGACACAAGTCTATATCATTCACAAAATGGCGCCACGAAACTATCGTTATGGGATCCAGATAAAGAATTTGGTATTTGTATATTAACTTAGCATAAAGTCATGAACACCCCAATTTTCAGCTACACTACTAAACCGGAACTGCTATAGGCTTTCGCGCGTCTCGTAAGCATTAGCTCAATTTTTTTTTGTTTTTACATATAGAAGTTCTGCTAAAGTTTTACTTAAAATCAGTTTTTTATGCACCGACACTCCCACAGATTATATTGTTACGATGCGTCCCAGAAAAGCCGATTTTTTCGTTCTTTTTTAAAATGACCGAATTTGACTGGATTGAACTGCACTGCCAGTTTAAGTTGTAATCAAATTTTAACAAGATAATGCAAATACACAAATCGTGCAAAAATGGACTTATTACAGATAACATATTTCTTTATAAAAATTTTTTGCTGTATTAAAGTTATGTCTGCAAGTAAGCTAAAAATTAGTTATAAAAATTATGAAGTAAACCCCTTTACACAGATTAACATTAGCAAAATACTAAAAAGCTAACGAGGAAATGCAACGAACTTACAGCAATGCTTCCATTTTTTCTCTTTCCTTTTCACCAAAAATTTTTCTCCGACTACCTACATGTACATGTATACAGTCTATTGCGGCCAGGCTACTGATGAAGCAAATTTATTAGTAGTTCTCATATCGTTCTGGTGACGTCGTGGCAACGTGCTACAAGCTTGCCATTGGTTAGCAGTACATGTAGGCCCTACGATGACTGGCGGCGAGCGCTGCAGCTTCTATGGTTACAGCATATAACCATAAAGTATCGTGCAGCCGACCTAAACGCCGCATTATGTGTCTTGCTCGTCCGTCCGTCGTGTCCGTCTGCTCCATACGGTTCCTAACTCAAAAAAGACGTAGTGGAAAATACGTAAACGATTCCCAGAGCAAGTGTAACGTCTGTGCGAATTTTTAATTCAAGATGCCAGGAGTCACGGTTGCCGGATATCAAAAGCCTCAACAAAATGAAAATCATCTCGCGCACTTAATGATAAAATGGCGTAATTTACAATCAACTCTTGAAAGCTCGGCAGTAAATGGACGGCCGCACACTATGTCGGCACTCAATGACTATGATATTTTAGTCACATCTGCAGGCTTCACATATGGTTGCTAGACATCAATCGTCCAGTAACGTTAGCTGCAGTTGGACTGCGTTGCATTTTTTTCCAATAAACTATTTGAACTCATTGAACTGATGACCAAAAACAGCAAACAAAAGCGCAGGCCTGTGTGCAAAATGTACAAAACGAACAAAATGTTTTAGCGCAGATTAAGACACTTAAATAACGACTGGCTAGCAAAAAGTAGATGATATTAGAGCTGTCGAGGCGTTGATTTTTTAACCCATGCGTTCACGCGTTAATAACGCATCATCAATACTGCAGTACTGCTGATATTGTACGTAGACTACATCGAGAGCTAGGGTGAGTGGAATGAAGCCCACGAAGTCGTGCCTGTGTCGCATGACCGTGACAGTAGTGATAGAACGGCAACAAAATAGTTTTTAATTACTTGAATATGAAGGTTGTTTAATAAAATATTTAAACTCCTGCTTCACAGAATTAAGTAAATTAACGAATTAACGTATGTGCGTTAATTTTTTAACGCACGTTAATTCTTTAAAGCGTTAAGTGAACGCATGAATTCGACAGCTTTACATGACATTAAACTGTAGTCTAATGTTTAACAAAAAACCTGAGGTAATATATAGCAATATTTATTGCTATCTAGTGAGCTTAGATCGTGCAAAGATCGACGACGAAAACTACTGCAGACATGTGCACGAGTCAAGGCTACGACGTCCAATCAAAAGCGAAGCGTGCAGCGATACAATCATCTCATTTGTCAGGAGATATACAAACAAACTGTTGCAGACAATAATATATAATATTTTTTTATTATGAAGCGCTGTGTTGGAATGCAGAATTGGTTGGAGTGGTGTGCAGTTAACAAAGATTATACTGTAGCAAGGACGTCGACAAGGTCACCGAACTGACCGAAGTGACCGGATCACGTCATTGTATCGATTGTATCGCGGAAGAAATTAACATAGGTCTGACAGACATCTGATTGACGCGCCATACTATCAGTTGAGCTAACTATCTGTATGATCTGCGTTCGACCTTTGACATCGCCATATACTAGCCGCACGTCATCGTTATCAGATCCTTCCAGGGGACGGGGGACATTGTCCACAACCTTCGAATTATCTTAATTTGTCTACTGAAATTCCGGCAAAAAGAAGGCTCATTTTCACCTGCCTTGTTACTGACGTTCCCTCGGACATCTTTTTATGCACAGCGCAAAATAAGTCTTAATGTATACCCTAGCGGCTAGCATATTAAATTTGTTTAGTCTCTAGCCCGTGTATTGTAGGCTAATCACTAACAGCATCAATGTATTCTTGCACATAGGCCTATAAGTTTAAAACCAAGCGCGAAACATGCACACAGCAAATTCGCATTCTCGGCTCTTTTACGCCTAGAACGCTCTTGCGGTCGGGGATCCGTTCCAGACCCCGTTGGTGCTGGGGGAGCTGTAAGCTGTACTCTTCTCCAACCCCACCCAAGTAATGTAAACGAGGCTTTCTGTCTCTCCCAAGAACCCAATCAGGGGTTCAGGGCCCGAGAAACTAAAACCTGCGCTACTTTGCCCAGGTCTGTACGTATTTTTGCGCGTTCATCAGCAACATAAAAGAAATGAAACCAAGCGAGGGCAAAAATGAAAAAAAAATATTCAAGAAAACTTTGCTCTACTGGACTAGCGGTTCTAACTGGGAGGAGGGGGATTTTGGGCTTAGGGCCTCCCAGTTTTGCGTGCAATACAAATTTTGTGATGGTGCGATGAGTAATTGAGTATTGATGAGTTAATAAGCACTGCATTATCAGATTTTCGAAGCTACAACCGCCACTGCTCAAAATGCCGTACCGGTATCTCCAAAACGGCGAGAAACAGATTTCTGTTTATTATGTGCCTATCTTTTATTATTACTTTTCAGTTTTCACGCATGCTAGATCAAGAACAAACTACAAAGCACAAAAAGGATGGATGAGTCAAAAAAATTTCTGATGCATTATATGATGTCACAGAGATACAAAAACTCACAGTATTATTACTTTTCACAATATAATATAATTATCATTCATTATACATACCCAGCATAAGTTATAATACAACAGTATCACTAACAACAAAAGCTAAGCAACAACACAGCAATAATAAATATGTCAGAAACGACAGGCATTGAAATATAAAAATATAGAGATGACTCCAGTCAAAATCTGAACAGACATTTTCACAACAGTAGTAAAGTCAGCTCTACGCAAACAGTAAAATGCAAACAGGCTACTGATGTAAGCTCTAAGAACGCTAAAGCAACCGCACCATGTGAACCTGCCTCTGCTAGAAATGAACGCACTGTTACTACTAAGTAATCAATCAACTCATGCCAAAGCACCGGGTTGAACAGAAGAAAATCTACAACTGTCTGTGTAGATAAAGCAATTGCCAAAACATTTAATACTGCTTCTGTCCGCAAGTATACTAGTATTGCTAGTATTACTTCTAACAAGCAGGTTATATCTTTATGACTGTTGTTCATTTTCACGATCATTCATAACTAAGTCTTGGACAAATTAATCATTAAAGTGCAAGAAAAGGTGGGCTGCAGGACAAGAAATAATCTACTAAATTTCAGCGGCAATGAAGATCTCAGCACCGCAGATACCAGCACTTTGATGCCAATTAAAACCAGACAGCGCCAATCGACTATAAAAAGTTGCACGTTGCAAATAGGCAGCTTGCTGATATTTTAAAATAAAATTACTACTGATTGTCATCACATTAACAATTATTACTAATTTACTACCAATAAAATGCACGACAAAATTGACAACATACAGTTTAAGACTTGTATAAAGTGACCAGTGGTTTTACAAACAAGAAGTAAAACTATAAGTGACCAGAGTACTCAATCATCCGCCCACGATGGTTCTGTCACCTGGCGAACACAACAATCACAGGCTGCGTTCAAAAATACCAATCAGACCAAACCCAGATTATCCCACAACTGTTATATGCGTTCGTTTGTTGTATCGGGATTAAACTGAGAGATTTTGTCTGCATTCGAAAACACCCGATCGAATTAAGTAGGATTGTCAAAGTAAATCTGGCTGCAAGCACTGATGGTTGCGATCAAAAGCAGACACACCTACCGAAAAATGTCAGCACTTCAAATAACAAGTGTTTTGTGCTGTTAAAGCAATATTGTTGCATTACATTTTGATAAATTACTGAAGTCACAAACACGGTGACTTAAGCACGGTTGCCATACGATGTATATTTTACATACGGTGAGTAAAATGATGACAATTTCAGACAGCAGCTGCGTGCTTAGCCCGCTCTGCACCTATAGCATACAGAGCCGCTTATTCGGCACTTAACCTCGTCATTTTCGGCTACAGTAGATGCAGCGAAAGCGGTCGTGTTTTCTGGGTTTTGAATTTTGATCGAATTATCAACCAGCAGCATTCGTGCACCCGTGATTAGCATCAATCGGGTTAACCAGTCAGTTTAGTTTTCGAATGCAGCTGCAGTTTACGCTATACCTCATAATGGTAAAAAATTCTAGATTCTTACGCCATGCGCAACACCTAAAAATTTCACTAGCATACATCCATAGCACTACATACAAGAAGAGAGACCAAGAACATAACCTCATCGCTAGCATGGCATACACAAAGGGGTAGGGGCCAGATTCCCTAATCCCCTGGACAAGACAAACACACGTTTAATCTGCACTAAACTTCGTCAGTTGACTCTCTGAAAAATAATTAAAAATGTCGCCACCAGGTGTCACAGTTTGAAGATATAATATACAAAATTCAATTTTGACTGGGGCTCAGCCCCAGACCCTGCTGCAAGAGCTCGCAGCACCCCCAGACCTCCTAGCTTCTAAGGTGAGAGAGGAGAAGAGAAAGGAAAAAAAGAGGGGAGGAAAGAAAGGAAAGAAAAAAGGAAGAGAAATAGGTTAGGCCCCCTCCTCACATTTCTGCCTACACCACTGGTGTATGAAAGACGATTCATGGTAAAATTACTAAAATTAACACTTCATCACCAGTAAAGTCGGAGGATAGTCATTGCGACAGTTGCCTAAGGTACACTTCACTTTGCATTGAATTCCAGTGAACGACAACAGCAAGATATACAATACAGATACACACATTATAATAAGCAACTTCTCTTCAAGCAATAACAATACAGAAATAATGCAAATAACATCAATACAAGCAAGGAGGATGTCGTTACTGCCTCGCCTATAACGTATGTCACAGACACAGTCTATATGCAGTAACAATCAGATGCATACATAATTTGGAGAGATACAACTTAACAAGCTACCGGTATTTATACTGCATGTGAAAAAGAAGCCATTTAATCTATTTGCAAACGACGTCTCTTTGGCTAAGAGAAGCCAGAAGTGTGTTACATATGAGCTAGTAGCGTACCCTTTTACCTATAATGATTTCCACAAAAAATGTTGATACACAATATTCAATGAAATGCTTGAACAGATGTGATTTTAACGTCAAACAAATAAATGAGCATAATCCAGTCAGCGCATCCAATGTGATGAAACAACTTTACAAGACAAAATAAAAAGATTCTGAGCAAATTACGTTCATTTGCATAAGTTTCAGTTATGCTTGGAATTCGTTTAAAACAAAAACCAATCTGCAGGACACAACTACCAATATCAATACTGGTGACTGCAAACAAACAATATCTTATGAAATGTTATATATTTATTTGAAAAATTAGAACATAATTACTGTAACTTGTAGCTATAATACTTACTGTGGTACTACTGGTACTACATGCATTGGCAAGGTTTAAATGCCTGGGGTAGAAGTCAGACTAGTGGTAACATCGTCGATTACATCAACAAAGTTATTACTCTGCATCATTAATGGTTAGTACTGAGACAGGTGACCATTCAATGTATTATCAACTCAGCCTGACCAGTGGTACTAAATACCGAAAACAAGCGAAAATTACCCAAAACACTAAATGCGTTTTCGGTAGTTTTTGATTAGGGTTAGGGTTAAGGTCTCGGGTTCGCGTTAGGTTTTCAATAACAAAAACTACCGAAAACAACCGAAAACACGGTTGGTGTTTTTGATATTCAGTACCACCCAGCCTGGCCATCCATTTTTTCAGTGGGTTAGCAAAATAAATACTGGCCATTACGGAAAAAGCAGCAAGCTCTGTGTATCAGTATGCAGCACATTATTAGGACTGTTGAGTGTGACATACTGACAGTTGGTTAGTGTCACTGGCGGTATTTCACAAATACAACATGCTAGCCACAACGAAAATGTACACAATTGACACCCGTTTCACAGCAAATGTACATCAAGTCTAGAACCCACATAAACTTCAACTGTGCACAAATGTAAAACTACAGTTTTGCTGGAAATGTAAAAAAATAATGAGAATGAAAAGTTTGGCTGAAACAATGACACATAGACCAGAGCTGTACCAAATATCTACTTCACATTCAGGTGCACAGTGGCTCCAATCTAATCATTCATATTTACATGAAACTGACCAGTTTTCCAGGACTTTCCAAAACAGTCAAAAACTACAACTTTAATTTCCAGGATTTTCCAAAACCAAATTCATTCTCCAGTACTTTCCAGGTCCTGCAAAATCAAGGGAATAATTCCAGGACTTTCCAAAGAGTGTGGAAACCCTGTAGTTTAAATACAAATGTTGCCACTTAACTAAAAGTTTTTTTTATCAAGATCAGTGTGAGAACTAACATGTGCAGCAAAGAACATAAAGTTAGAGAGTAAAATGATTGTGAAAGACTTGCTGTGCTATAAGAATTTTTCTTGGTGCTTCACCAACAAACACTGCAATAAACAGAAACAACGTCTGCAGTGCCAGACAATACAGATGTCCATGGTTAACCAGTAAAGTGATAACAAAAAGGTTAACCAGTTAGCAAATTAACCGCTTTTCAGATCCCTACCAGTCACAGAGTTGGTGTACATCAAAAGCCGTATGCATAACAACGTCATAACTTTACTTCCAAACTAAAATCGAATTACTTCGGACGTAGTGCTAAGTCGGTATGCATAACGATGACGTGGCACTAATCAGACGCCTACGTCCAAACTAACGCTAGTCACTCCAGCGACCTGTCGTAAATATTCAGTCAATCATTGTCAATGTAAACTAACGTCGCTAAGGAGAAGCTGCAATCACGTCATGTGCCGTAAAGGACTTCTGGCGAGTCAATTACACTATTGAAACCAATTGCAGTATTAAAAGTTGCTAAATAAAACTTTTAGTGTTCGATAAATTTCATTTATTCACATCGTGCATTCTTACTTAGCCATGAAGCTGTAACTAAGCTCGAGCACGCCCAAGACTGCAGCAGATGACAAGTCAGGCCATATCTATTTTTAGCTGCAGGCCGGTTGAGGCAGAGTGCGTTTAGCCAGGAAATTCCAGAGTCAAACTACCCGACGTCAACTACGTCGGTAGTAGTTAGTCGCTCGCTATGACAGCGTTTTGCATGCCGTCAAACGCAACTTTCTAATTTGGAAGTAATTAGTCCAAACTAATCTACAACTTTGTTATGCATACCGCCCCAGTTGTTTACTCACATGCGTATTCAACAAATAGAAAAAGCTGAATATTTGCATTTAGTGCAGTAGCAAAAAACAGTATTTGCCACAGCTCCAACAACCACTGGTTACATGCAGCTAAAATCATTCCAGATACATAACAATGAACCCGATATATCCAATAAAGTGGTTAACAACATCGCGTCTCTTTTTTCCAGGCTGTTTTATGACTTAGGAAATATTATTGCATAAAAGTAAAATAAATAAACTAAAATAACTAGAACAATCAGTGTGGTCACCAAAAATATACAGGCACAATAAGAAAAGCTGACTTTCAACACGACAGGTCACAAAATTCTAAAAACATCACTACTACTCTAATAACAGTATATGTAAAACGTGTGTATATAACTTAAATCCATTCAAATATATCGTTACATGTCAGACAAAAATATACAAATACACACTGACGAGCTACACTAACGACTTAATGTGAAACTCCAAATGCAAAGTATTACAGTGTAATTAATATAAGTAAAAGACATGAAAAAATAAAAAAGACGTCCACTATGCTAAATCCACTGCTGGGGAGAGAAAAACAAGTAAAAAATAAAAGCATCTGGAATTGGAAAAAATGATAACTACCATACCACAAAAAATCTAAAAGCATCTGTACTGTGTCCCAATATAAGGTAAACCTCAAATCAAATACCTATAATTGAACAAAAACTTGTCCATTTTGCATGAAATTTTAGACATATCAATTGTAAATCAAGCCAAGTAGAATTCCGTATCAATTTAAATTCAAGATAACATTGTTAATATCATTGGCATTTAAAATACACCAGTAAAGTTATGAAGTTTACAACACAGCAGCCTCTCTTTGCAGTTTTAATTAAAAGTAATTCCTGTTTCATGACTCTATGCACAAACATTTGAAAACTCCAGTTTCAGTACTGTTTTGATCAATAAACATGGTGTTTCATAAAAAGGACCCCTTTTTTTCTTTCATAATTCACTCAAATGATGATCAATTTATATGAAATTTTTATCAGTTGTAGCTAAAAAATACTAATTCAAAATATTTAAACAAAATATGGCAGTTGATTAAATATTCTGTGCTAGTCATGACGTAACACTTGACGACATAATATGTCACCGGTACAAGCTTGCTAGTTTCAACTGGTGCCGTCAGTTGCTACCCTGCTCTGATGGTGAAAAATCTCATTCGTTGATGACAAATTTTTGAAGTTTTACAGTTACAGCCACAAAAAACGTGCAAAGCGATCGCATTTATGTGTCTCTGGACTTTCACATGTTTGAGCAAGACAGTGCACTAGTGCAGTAGCACACCAAGCTTGCAAAATGGTTGCATTTTTGGATCGCAAGATGCCTGATTTCATGTCCCCATGTTGCTCGGTGCTGACACGATAAACATTTTTCATTAGCAAACCAGATTAAGTTCACCATTGAAGCAGGGTAGCAACTACTGATAGCACTAGTTGAAACAAGCAAGCTTGTACTCATGACACATTATGATGTCAGCATTACGTCACAACTAGCAAAAAATATTTAATCAACTGCCACATTTTGTTTAAATATTTTGCATTAGTATTTCTTCAGCTACAACTAGTAAAAATTTTGTGTAAATTGATCATCATTTGAACGAATTATGAAAAAACAAAAAAGGGGTCCTTTTTATGAAACACCGTGTACATCACCAACTTATTCAGAAATGACTGTAACCAGTCTTTGTTCATAAACCTTTTCATACACTACTTTGCTGTATAATCATTTTTTGACGCAGCACCTAAATTACAACTTTCATCTCTTTCACTAAAGACCATATTTTGTTATTAATCACTGACATCAATAGCAGGCACAACCAAGAGATGTTTGCACCGGTATCTAAAAATAGCATCATTATAAAAATTTTCTTTCCTCACTTGTGATTCATTCTTTTTTGCCAAATTTCATGCATATTGTAAATCAAATAATAAATACTGAACATTAGTTTACATAGATGGCAGTTTTACTTTAACACCTTTATTTATAATGTTTGAGTGGTCCACTTTTATTGGGACACAGAGCACGTATCCTATATTCGAGATCCCACTGTTAGTGGGCAATCTTTAAATTAGCAATCAATCATCCACAATATGTAGAAAGCAGGTGTACAGCAAAACATACTAAAAGCTGGAGAGAGACAATGCATAAAATTCACGCAGTGAGATTTATAATTATTTATAAACTGGTGTCGAGATGACGCAGTCCAAGTATTCTACGCACCTCCTTCTCAACACCCGTCACCTAAACACACAACACACAACACACTGGCATACATAGACACACTAAGGTTACAAAAAATGTGGGTTAAAAAACAAAGCCCATGGGTTTTGGGAAAGTTTTATTGATTTTTTGTTTGGGTTTTTAAAGGTTTTTTGTAAAATGGCAAGAGTTGATGGGTTTCGGGATTACTACAGGTTTTCATTTGGTTGAGTCATACGAGTTTCTGTTTTTTTTCCCACAGCTAAAGTATACCAGTATTTGCAAATCTGTAGGTTCAAATGTTTCAAAAACTCAGCCTTGGCAAAATATTTCATTATTACTGGAATTAAAAAAACTGAAATTGGATTAAGTTTGGGGTGGGTTTTTGAGTGGGTTTTGTAGGTGGGTTTATCCAATAAAACCCACCAGTTTTTTTTGTTATCTGCCCGGGTGTCTCAACCATGAAACACACAAAGTCACACATAAACACACAGTCTGTTTTTGTTTTTTAATTACTAATTAATGCACCCAGGCCAGTCGAGAGAAAAAGTAAAGGAAATAAGTTACCCCAGGCCCCACAACATTTGGGGGGCCCGGCATGTAGAATATAGAAAGTTAAAAACACATTTTAAAATGTATAATCATGAATAACTGGCATCCTAGCTAGCATAGAAATCCATAAGCTTGCTGTTGAAATAATTATTTATTTACAGTAGTGATGGAACGGCAACTACAGTTTAGTTACTTGAATTCATGCGAATGTCAAATAACTCCGTTTAACAGAATATTGGAACTTTTGCTTCAAAGAATTTAATAAATTAACATAAATTTACATATGTGCATTATTTTTTAGCTCATGTTAATTTTTATAATGCACGTTAATTTATTAATAAATTAATATGTTAACTAATGCGTTAATTTGACAGCTCTACTAAAAACACGTTTGTTCTCCAACAACACTACTATTGACTAACTGCTGCATGTACTACTGTCCGTATATATGATTCAATCCCTGTTTTGACATATGATGCTCTACAAATGCCAAATACTTACTTACTTACTTACGACTGGTTCTGTGAACATACAGTACCTTTAAAGCCAAAAACATAACCATATCATCAGAGATAACTTGCTGGTCATGGTTCTCACTGAGGTCCATATGTAAATCTTTCGAAACACTATTTCTTTCAAGTCATATCAGTACACTGTGCACATGGCAGTACAATCGATAATGCTCTGCAGTAATCATCAGCCTGTTTAAAAATACGGACAGCCTACTGACAGCTTTATGACAACGACAGCTATAGGATCAACTCGAGCCTTATGCTCATAAACTGAGCATAAGACTCCTTACTGAAATACTATTGAAGAAAGTCAATATTCCAAAAAAACAGAAATAATTAAAAAGTTCTTCTACTAAAAATTAAATCAATATTCCATGAAAAAACAGAGAAGTAACAAAAAACATAGCACGTTAGCACACACTTGATCATCTCTATGTGTAACCATGGCAACAGTGAGTGCAACTTTATCCTCAAGTTCGCTGATCGTGCCACACGCAGAGTTCTCGTCCAATGATAAGACTTGCTTCTCCAGCTCATGAATACGCTCCTCCAGCAGAAACAGCTCACTCGAGTTCAGGTAGATCTGCACAGCAGCAAAATGTATCAATGTAACAACTGCACCCGCGGGGGATGGCCAGGCTGAGTTGGCTGTCGTCTGAGTTCTGATTTAGTGAGTAGTCACCGGTTTTGTTTTCCAGCTCATGAATACATTTTTCCAGCACAACCTGTTTAGTCAAGTTCACAGAGATCTGCACGTCCTCAAAATATATTAATATAACAAATACATAGTGACAATAACTGTACCGAGAGAAGAATGTCCGGTCTGAGTTGGCCTGGGAGGCTTGGTCAGCCACTGAGACAACAGATCCAAAAATGGTCACCCATCTTAATACTAACCCAGCTCAAAGTACTATGACTCTGTTGACAAATGACGTTACCACGAAACCAAACCAACACCACAAAGAATAGCACAGTAAAGTCACATAGAAAAAACACCAGAAATAGTGATAGCTGATGTAAGTTTTTTGAATAACAGAGATGTGTGATGGTGCAATAATCATATAAAACTATCTGGATATTCATATGGACAACTGGACATGACTATTAAAACCAGAATAGACACTCTGATTCATTTAACCATTTACAGCCACTATTTTGTCAAATATGGATATGAATCAAATACTTGGTACAACGCTAATGTAAGTTAATACTGTACACTGTGAATACAAAGTAAGATTAACCTTAGCCTCAATGTACTCCAAAGACGTTTCTTCGTTCTGATCATAGTTGGGTATGACCGGATCCTCTGGCTGAAGGACTGCTGGTTGCTCTGGTGGTTCAGGTTCTATGTCTGACAGCATCTTGTAGCCGCCAAATTTATCCAGCGATGACGGAATCTGCATCCCGGAAATGTCGTCATCATGAAGAGCTTCTTTGGCCGAACTCAACAGCTGGCAGGCTGCAGCTGTTACTTTACTGACTGCTTCTTCAGACGTATCCTATAAACACAAAACACAGCTTAACAGGTCAAATAGCTTCTTCCATACATCTTGATGCTAGACTTCCACGAGGCTTGAGGACTAGCCTGTTATATTCACTCCAACACATTGAACCAATTTTGTTCTCTAAACAGCTTACACATTGGACACTATCACATGTTTTAAATAAAAAGATTTCAAATTTTTTTAGACATTTCCCTGTTTTCCATGACAACTGCAAAACTGCAACATTTCCAAATTTTCCAGCAACTGCTCACCCTGCTATAAACAAGAAGTAAACTAGTCTTTCAGCCATATCAAACAGACAACATTTTACAGATCAACGCTTTACCAATGCAATAAATACCACACTGAAAATTGCGACCAAGAAAGTCTACATCAGTTAGGCTTACCGGCTGCTCGTCATCAGCAGTCCAGAGTTCATCGGTTTCTGCTATGTCTGACATCTCGGCTTGGAGAGTATCAAGTGATGAATCCATCTTATCCAACTGACCATACAGCAACGACATCTAAACACACACACACATGTAAACAATTCACCGTCTTAACCCGGGCCGATAAAAATCAACCATCAGCTTCTGAAATACAGAGCTAGAAGATTAATGAGGATGTGCTGCAGAGAGTCCGAAAAACAGGAATACCTTGGATACAGTAGAGCAACGCAACCTCAGATGGCTAGGACAGATCTTGAGGCATGATTCTTGACTACAGGTCAGGACATAATGGAAGGCAGGATGTTGAGCATAACAACAAGAAGATGAAAGCACGTATAGATGCAAATCAGACTATGTGACTATTAAGAGAGAAGCTAAGATAAAAAGCAGCTGGCAGAAGAGACTGATACAAACTGGCAACTCAGCACAAGACTAAAGAGAACCAAGCTGAACTTCACAACAACACACTTTCGGCTCAGTATACAGATTAGACGTATATGACTATAAACACAAACTGTAAATAGACGAATTTATGGAACTTCAGTTACTTCGTATGTTGATGAGAAGATGACGTCAATCACTGCCCAGATTTCTACTGTTTATTTTTAAAAAAATTAACATTACTTTCATGGAAATACATAAAACTTGAAAACCTACGAACCTTGTTTGTTTAACAAAACAGAGCAACACAATCATTTATGCTGCAAATTATGACAAAAAAAGCCCCACTAACGCAAAGAGCAACGCACAACAACGCACAACAGCAGTGCACGTTTGAAAGCCCTGTAAAACAAAATCAGTCGCCAGAGAGCACCAGACAACTGGCGGCTATTTATCTATAGTGCTTTACTTGTACTCACCAGAGGGCGTGACCTGTCTCACTCTGCCAACGCCGTATCAGCTGAAAATCACAAATTTTCCCTACCCCCTCTCATTTAGCACCCTCGTTCGGGGTGACCCCCTTCAAATTTATGGAAAAGCTTTATAGTACCTGAAACTAGAGACTTCCAGGTAGCCGACAGTGAACATTTGGTGATCCTAGCTTACACTGTTTTTTGACTGATCCACCCATGTGATGGACAGATAGATAGACAGAACTGTGATGGCTAAGACGCGCTACAGCACTAGCTGCTGTTGCACGTAAAAACATGTCTACTTTGATGCTCTTTTTCCAGACACACTTAATGCAGTATATTCCGACATAAAATACATACTCAGTTAACTAAACTGCGTGCACAATGAATGCATTTCCTTACCATATCGGCCGACTGAAGTAGTTTGGATGCAGTTGAAGTTACTTTACTCTGCATCTGTGACACTTCTCCAGCCAAATGAAGCACGCCAATGTTACTCCGATTGCTGTCTTCTGAAGCCTGGGCTGCTGCTGTTTCAATCACTTCATCTCCTGCTCAGAATGAAATCCATCAACTTACAATTAAGCTGTAGTCCAATCTACTTCTCAACTGTTATTATCAAGAAATTTACAACTGCAAAAATATATAATTCTATGTTAAAGCAGGAATCTTCATTCTTCACCTAAAAAACATCAAGACCTTCTGCTACAACTAAGAATTTACTTCGCGTTATCCTCATTAATGTGCAATAAAGCACACTACCAGGTACCATTATTAGTGGCTGATAATGTAATATTCATTTCTCATTACAAAAAAAACAGCTAGCACCTAATGCATATCCACGTAACACAATTCAAAATGAAATAGAATTTGCCTGGATTTACATCCCGAAATATGACTAAACGTAAATAAGATGATGCCTCAAACCGCTAAATCACTCAAACGATGGCAAACCAAAGGCGTGATTTCAGTAGGTCGAACGGTCGACCGTGGTTACGTTTGCGCAACCAGTTGTGATTTCTGAGAGCTATTTGACCTAACTGACGAACAGTGTTCGCCAAACAAGTCAACCGAAGCTAGTAGCTGTTTACGCTTTTTGTTTCGGCTATAAAGCTATTAATAGAACATCGCGACACCGGCCAGTTACGACAGGAAATTCCAGAGTTACTAGTTTTGAGCCTTTGCAGCCTGGGGTGGGCGTGGTCTGGCTGCATAATTAGCATTTCGTAAACATTCATGATTTTGGACGACTGTCGCCAGTGTTGGCTGTTCACGAAACAACTTGTCACCGACCAATGAATGGAGGTTGAGACAGTTTATGCCGCTTGACATGTTTGACCTACTGAAATCACACCTCAAGACTAGTTTTGTTAAATAGCAGACGCCAGACATGCCAAAAGCTACAGCAGAAATAAAGTGCATCCTCACTCCCCAGATAAAAACAAGCATAACATGTGACGTGAGTAAAACCTAGTACTACACCCAGATGCGATTCTAATAATATACAAAAAGAGTTAGCTTGCTATGCGCTAATTGCGGCAGTGGTGTGATGATACAATTACCTAAGGGAGCCAGTTCCTTGTAGACGGAATGCGACAGGGTAAACTGCTGAATGTCATCTCTCAAGGATTCTGTCAAATTCTTGTCACCAGCAGCTGCATCTCCCGACACCGACTCTTTCAGGCATTCAGCAGTAGCCATGGACTCCACCTCGGCCTGTGTGTGCAGCGTGTTACTGGTGCTCACTGCGCTCGACTCCGGGCAAGAAGTTGTGTCACTCGAGTACAGGAAATCCCCAGATGACAATGAGTTCTCGTCTCCAATCAGCTGTAGCCACTGCCTCACGTTGTCAGGAGCGTTCTCCGTGGCACAGTCATCTACTTTCCAACAGAACTCCACAATACACCACCTGCTACTAAAACCCCTGCCTATGTAAAAAAGCAGTAGGGCACATGATATTGACAGCAAGGTGGCCAGTGACCACTCACCATACACTATGAAATTCCCTGATTTTTACCGAAATCCCTGATATTTCCCCAACATCTGTAAATTCCTTGACATTTCCAGGTTTTTCCAGACAAGTGGTGTACCACCAGTCAGATTTCGGTTCAAATGACCCACGCTTTTGTGGCTTGGTAGTCTAATGCTAACGTGTCAGACTTGTAATCCTGAGGTAACTCAGAGACGCAGGTTCGACTCCGCACTGGGACACTGCCGGGTAACGACCTTAGGCAAGTTGTTCACACACATGTGCCTCTGTCACCAAGCAGTATAATTTGGTACCGGCTTCACCGCTGGGACGTAAACAGGCACACCACGTGATACACTGGCCCGTATCCGTAGTCTCGCAGTGTAAAAACTGGTGTCTGGCTGAGGGCATTAGGAAACAGAGATCAGCGCTGCCCTATGGGCCGTAAGGCTCGGGAAGGACTTTACGTTTTACGTTTTTTTTGCGGTATACATATCCATATCAGCTTTCACATGGCACAATTGCTCGATATGAACAATTTTATTGTGTTTCTAAAATTTTTAGCACTTGTGTCATATTATTAGCTATTTTTTGTGTATGCTTATTTGCAAAACTGACGGATGATATTTTTTTTCAATTTTTGTGATGACGGTCTTGCAACTGCACTGCATTATTTCAACCATATGGCTGCATTACACAAAATCTTACCTTATCATGTGAAGCAGCTACATGGCATATGGCAAAACTCTAGAATGTGAAAATATACAATACTGTTTAAAGAGATTTCAGTATACAAGTAGGTAGTAAATCATCTTGACGAAAGCTAGAGTGTAGCATAGACACCAACATGCTGTAAAAACTCTCACATGCTGAAAAACGTGAACGGGCAATAATGATACGTAAAAATACAGACTCAAAAACAATACAACTTACCGGCCACATGCTGTTTATACAGACACTTGATAAATACAGCTCCACCGCAGCGTGTGAACTTCTTGTGAAGGGGTGAATAGAACCAGTTATGACAACGCTTCACAAACTCCCTAGAAAAAAACCACAAATCAAACAATTCAGCTTCTAATCTAATCAAACTACATACTTCACAAGACCCACATTCATGTTGTCATGCACAAATATAATATCACTATTTAATTGCTTACATACAACTAATATTATGTCAGTTTCTTTTCATAAAAAACTGACATAATATTAGCAAACATATACACAGTCAAACCCACTTAATATCACAGCACTTAATATTACTATCCACTTACTGTCACGTAAATTTTTATGCCCGGCCAACGCCTGTGGTAATCAATGGGCCTTGACTCTGGTTATTGTTGTTATGCTTATTATCAAATATCGCTAAATGTCAACACATCTTCAAACCCTATGGCCTTAATTGCCTCATTTAATATCAAAAAGTAGATCAGTCGGTAGATCAGTCATAAACAGCGGGCACCCGTTCTGTACAGAAATGAGATGCATGTAAATGGTCTGAGTGCAGGTGGGTGGCCTGCCTGCTGCACAGACACTGCAACCACAGGGAACAAGCCACCCACTGTGTGTGGGGTGAACTGAAAACAAATACCTAGATTACCTACAGCCACCTGCAGCTAGACTGCAGCCCAACTCACTTCCACAGCCGACAGTGCGGCCAGTCACTCAGAGATGAAGACGAAATGCATATAAGGTAGACCTGGACCTGAATGTAAAAATGCAAATTTTAACAAAGTGGACACTAGTAGTAAACGGAAATATTATGTTGCATGTAAGTTTGGCATGAATGTCTCAACTGTGTCGTAAAAATACTATTGGTGCATGCACAGTCTATCATCAAAATTTCTTACCACTTCTTGTCAAACTACCTTTGTGACAAACCCTGTTAATGTCAATTTCAGCTAATGCCACACAGTTTTGGCCATCCCACAGATGTTTGACTGCACATCTCTGGACCATGTGGCCTAAATGACTCAACTGCATGAAATAACACATATAATACTGCCATTATGCTTGCTCAAAAAACATTATCTGATACTTACCGCTGCCTGTGACATAGGCAGCAGATGTATGCTCTGTCATCTTTACTAAACTCGCTGCAGTTTTTGCACACGTAGAACTTGCAGTTGGCACACGGGCGTCTTCGCTTAAAAAATATCGAAAATCTCTGAAGACATCTTATGCAAGAGTTCTCGTTAAAGTTCTCACACTTAGCCAGCATCCTGGACTTGGCCAGTTCTTCTCTCAAATCTGCTTCCTCTGCTCTATTGATCAGTCAAACAAACAAACTATTCAGCTAATTAATTCCAAGGCCCCTACAGAAGTCTGTGCAAAATGCTGCAAATTCTGAGCAATGCTTTTGTTCATCAACAAAAACATTCTGCGTGCCATTTTTTCCAACTCTGTATCAATTCTGCACACAATGTTGTCAATGTCGAACTAGGGGCCAGTTACAGCGAAAGTTCCACTGCTAAATATATTGCTAAAACGTCCATAAATTAACAAAAATGTGTACTCTTTGAATACTGTATGTACTGCTGTAACCTGTAGGTTGCTAGAAATACAAATTAGTAATACAAAACACATGCTACACCAGAATACTAACCCACGTGAGTGAGTAAAAATGTAAACATAAAGTCCTTCCCAAGCCTTACGGCCCACAGGGCGGCGCTGATCTCTGTTTCCTAAGGCCCTCAGCCAGAGACCAGTTTTTACACTGCGAGACCACAAACATGGGGCCAGTGTATCGCACGGTGTGCCTGTTTACATCCCAGCGGTAAAGCCGATACCAAATTATACTGCTTGGTGACAGAGGCACATGTGTGTGAACAACTTGCCTAAATCGTTACCCAGCATGTGAGTGAGTAGGGACAAAACAAAAATGTTAAATAACCAACACAGCAAATGAGTACCAGTAATGCTAAAATTCTGAGGGCCAAATTATTCGATTTTGTGCATATTAAACCAATTGTGTAGATTCAGCAGGTCACACCCAACTTTTTGACTGTCATTTTACCATTGACTGACATTATTATTGTATTTCACAAAAAAATGTTTTAAACCAGCAAAATACAGTTACCAGTATCAGCTACATGACCCCTGTTCTATGTAAAAGTAGTAGGCTTAATCGACTTCATCATCATCATCATTAATCGACTTACCGAAGCTTAAATCGGTCATTTTCTCGAAGCAAAAAATCCTGGCGTATGACACGCAAAATATGCTCGCATTCTTCACTTGAAACATTCTCCAAATCCAGCACAAAACCCATTTTCAGTAGAATCAAGCTTAAAGTTTGAACACCAGTGAAGACTCACAAACTAAAAATAACACACAAAAAATTATTAGTACCGGTAATTTACTGCTTATCAAAACCAACGAGAAATTTGAGCTAATGCTCATGAGATGCGCGAAAGCCTATAGCAGTTCCTATTCGCAAACTGTCAATCTGTCTCCAGCCTTTTCGTCGCAGTTCATTCTTGAATTTTGTGCTGCAGCAGAAGATCACAAAAAATAATAATAAACAGCATGTCTGTACCCATTTGCAATCGTTTTCACGCTACACCAGATAATTGAGGTAAAATAACCACTTTTTAAGAGGGGTAGCTGTCTTCGATGCCCACCTGTGCCGGGCTCCATGAACCTAGGGGATCGGGACTTAGACTGCTGAAATCTACGTTTAATGCTGAAAATTTCATATGCAGGTTGTCTTGGTCTATCTCCAGCCATTTTGTCGCAATTCAGTGTTGAAATGTGCGCTGCATCCAAAAATTGCGAAAAATGCACTAAAAACCCCTTTTTGAGGGGTTCAAGGTCGTTCAAGGTCATCGATGTTGATAGATTCAAAAAGCCTGTCACCAGTGCTTGTTATGATAAGCAGCATGTATGTACCTACGCCAACCGTGTTCATGCTACATGAGATAACTGCGGTAAAATAACCACTTTTTAGGGGGGTAGCTGTCTTTGATGCCCGCCTGCGCCGGCCTCCTTGAACCTAGGGGTCGGGACTTGAACTGCTAAAATCTACGTTGAATGGTGAAAATTTCATACGCAGGTTGTCTTGGTCTATCTCCAGCCATTTCGTCGCAATTCAGTGTTGAAATGTGCGCTGCATCCAAAATTGCGAAAAATTCACTAAAAACCTCTTTTTGAGGGGTTCAAGGTCGTTCGAGGTCATCAATGTTGATAAATCCAAAAAGCCTGTCACCAGTGCTTGTTATGATAAGCAGCATGTATGTGCCTGTCTGCAACCGTTTTCACATTATTTGAGCCAATAACGCCAAAATGACATCTTTTTAGGGGGTACCTCTCTTCGACGCCCTCGTTCGAGAGGAATCCCCGCACCCAGTGGCACGAAATTTTGTCACGATAAACTAGAAACGTTGGCGCAGCCCACAGTGAAGATTTCGTGATCCTAGCTTGCACTGTTTTGATACAGATCACGAGTGTGACAGATGGACAGACAGACAGACGTCCAGACGATGGCAAAGACACGAGAAGCATTCTGCTTTCGCGCGGAAAAATTTAACACTACACGGCATAACACACTTACTGCCAACAAATGTCAAAATGTACATGTAGTCCTTGCAGAACATTTTAGTATTTTACTGTTTAAATTTTTATTAAAACAGTATGTCAGAACAGGTTGTGAATTCTGAGTCGTTAGTTTTTCAGTAACAGAGTTGTGGATGACTGGAACATATCCGTTTCCAGTAATGTACAGATTCTCTTTCGAGTAATGTGTAATGTTGTACACAAGGGAAACTACACTTGCAAAAACTACAGGTGAAAAGTGGATTGCGAATGTGCGGATGTCGCAACAGGTAACGCTGTAATTATAGGGTGGCCACTCTCCAGACATGATGCAAATTCCGACTTTTCCAGATACTTTAAGGGAACATAGATGCAGTATTGCCCCTCGCAACAGTAGTGATATGACATCTATTGGCAACAATTTTAATTATTTTCCAGAGAATTAACTGACCAAATTTAGTGCAGTTTAAAGGCAAACAAAAGCAGCTTACTAGTGCCACAAATTTAAAAGTATGGGAGTACAAGTCTGCAAGCAAAGCAAGCAGAAACAAATGGAGTTAAATGCAAATATTCAACTAGTAATGAACAGTTTTGAGGCACTTTTCCCTGACAAGATTTTTTCCGACATTTCCCTGACATGTTTCAAATACCCTGACATTTCCAGATTTTCCAATCAAGTAGTCACCCTGCAATTAAGCTGTGATTTATTAGTTGAACCATCTCTTAACCCTATTCCTAACCGTTAGCTTAACCCCAAACTTCACTTTATCCCCGTGGCAACACCCGCCGATCCGCTTTTTACCATCATCCACGTGCGGAGTCTCACAGTCTCAAAACTTCAAAAAACCATCATATCAAATTTAACAAATTTAAGTTCATTATTTGTCTGGCTAGTCAAACTCAAGTTCAAGGTACGGCAAAGACAAGTACCGTAGTGACTGTGCCGGTACCGTAACATGGTAGATCTTTAATCACAACTACTTATACGTTCTGTAAAAGTAAACAAACAATACTGAAATGTGAAAAGTGTTTCGACGATAGTTATAACGCTTTCGAATCTACGATATTATTATTTATACGTAATTCCAGCTGTCGCAGTTGACATAGAATATATATTTCTTTCTATTTTTGCACACAAACTAAAAGTTTGCAAAGATTATTTTCTGGGCTTAGGCTCGTTAGTATCAAGTTGAAACTTACAACTTCCGCGCTACATTGCTAACAACTTTGAAGAAAACGTATCGACTACTTAACATTAAACAACTGTAGCTAAAAATTTATTTTCTGTTTTTTTCCCACCAATTAATGTTCCATTGTTTAACTGCAAAAATTAAGGCAAAACGAAGCAGATTTCAGTGATGCAAGCATGATGAAAACCTACAGAATAAGACCAAAAGATTGAGACGAGTACTAGACGTTAACATTGTCCTTAAACTAACGCACATTACACACAAACGTTCTAGCTCGTTTTCTCAAAATACCATATATTATCCACATAATGAAATTAAATATTAAGCATCTTGTAATTAGTCAAACATGACAAAAATGCAAACTCTGAATGAACTCCTTTTTGTATCAATAATTAATGTTAACTTGAGTGAATCTTAAAATCATTTTAACATCATAGAACAAAGCTAACACATTTCGAACTTTAAAAGCACACCATACGTCACGAGCACGTTAAGGTATGTTCTATCAATTATACTAATATTACACACATCACAAACAGTTAGATAATTCACATAAGTTCGTGATATCCTAGCAAAACTGACTAATGCAAGATCCTGAAAACCAGTGCCCTTACATGTTGTTAAAATTTATCATAAAGATAAATTTCTGCTACATAGTCCCATATGATTCTAACAACATACATGCTAATATTAAGTCTTATTGTAACTGACAATGCTTAGTGGCAATGTCAAGAATTACAAAGCAAAGAAACACAACAGATACAAACCAGGGTGGCCACTCTCCAGTCATGATCAAATTCCTCGACTTTTCCAGACATTTTAAGGGAACATAGACGGAGTATCACCCCTCGCAACAGTAGTGATATGACGTCTATTGGCAACAATTTTAATTATTTTCCAGAGAATTAACTGACCAAATTTAGTGCATTTCCAGGTTTTCGAGGTTTTCCAGACAAGTGGTCACCCTGGCAAACGCGATACAAAATATCTACATCACACCAATGCAAGAGTGTTTAATAAGTAATAAGAATAGCAATGAATATTATTGAAATAAACTTGTTTTTCACCCACTGAAATGTATACTTCTGGATTAAGTTCAAAGAAAAAAACTGTTCTGCTTGATGTAAGACTGCAATGTAAGATAACAGCTGGGATAACAGCTGAGAACAAAGTGTATACTGGTACAAAAAATAGTCTAAGGCCAAAGCAGCCGAGCCAGCAGCTGTGGGACAAATGTTCAAGCACAAATATAAATTTTTTTCAAACTACATTTGACCGAAGAGAAATATTGGTGTCAATTTTTTTTGTGAGAATTTGTCTTCATAATGCAAAAAAAGTCACCAGCTTAGGGGGGGCATGTCTTGACCTCCACAAGGGTTCTGCCCCTAGACCCCACTGGGAGCATATCCCAAAATCCCCAACATTGGTTCAGGCTCGCATGCTCAGCATTAATACTGGACCAAGCCAATCCAGACTAAGCAGAATGTGTGTTTTCTTATTCAGTGATAGTGCCATAAGCTTAGCAACAATATTCGACGATTAATCAGTTGATGTTCACAAAATGTTTAACTGCATTCGACAGAACAGATTAGAAATGTCCAGCAAATGTGGTAATGTTCTTGTGCGTGTACAGACAGCGTGACTACATAAGCCAATATTTACACACGATATACAGTTACTCAGATTCACCACAAATATCCAATAGACCTACACCTTAACAAACTGCTACCGCAAATACACCATAGGCAATAAAACTCCCAATCATCTATTTTCTCATGCTTAATCACAAGTTAGGGCTCAAATTTTTCCTACAATTACAAGGACTGAATTTTTCAGACTGCATGCTGCGGACAAAATGGCAGTCTTGGTCACTTGACAAAATGCATTTCAAAGTTCAAATAGTTATGATTTTTGAACTAAGCAAAATATTTCAATAAAAATTTGATGAATATGTGGCTAAATTCTCTTCTATAACACTATGTGAATCTGGTGAAAAAAAATTCATTCTTGCTTCAGAGATATAGCATTTTTCCCAGGGAAATGCATTTTTGGTGAACCATGTGTACATCGAGATGCCTTATCTGTAAGTAGACAGTCACTATCCAAGTGACTGGCACACGACTTCGTTGATCAAGGCTCATTGTTTAAGAGAAATATGTTAACCAGTACACCAGACTGCTGGTCTGACCAAAAGAGTTAAGCACTGACAAGGCACTGAAAGACTGGAGCAAAGAACACAGTGACAATAAAAGTCTGCCTTCAACGTCATTCGGGACTCAAAAAGTAGGACTTCCACTGAAGTACTGAAGCAGATAATAATAAAAATAACACGCTTTATTACAATCATTATTGTGGACAAATGCTACAATGTCACTGACAATGTAACACAAATAACCAGCTTAAGCACATGGCCGTAAGCACAACAAAATATAAATAACACGTAAAAAATCTTAAGCACAGGTGTTACCGCATATAGCTGCTATTGATACAACAATACCATTCCTGATCAGAAAGTACTCAGTCAGACACTGATACTGAACCAGAGTTGACTAAATGCAGTTCAAAGCCACAGCATCTGCAGACTCTAATATTGGCCATCATAGTTTCTCTCACAATATTAATATCAATGACTTTGACCGCTTACAACAGACAGAGTATGAAACTCAGCAAGAAATGTAGACAGGCCTTATGGTAACAACCACAGTCAAAAAACTAGAAAGCAGTCATAGCCCGCAGGTACCTCTGCCAAGGCAATGTTATTTGCCAGGTGGCGTCACCATATTCACTTTGCCAGCGGTTCCCTCATGCCCCCTTTAATGCAATGGTAATGAAAATTTCAAAGTGATCCAGAATCCAGGATTCCTGCCGGATCCTCCCCAAAATTGAATTACTGGTAGTTTGTGCCATTCCCGACATACCCTCAAAATTTCAGCAAGATCCGTCCATAACTTTCTGAGTTATCTTGCTGACACACAGACAAACAAACAGACAAACAAAAACATCCTTGGCAGAGGTAATAAAGACATCTTTTTACTGTGGTAATAACATAACAAAGATAAAGGGTGATGCCAATTGTTCTAACATACCATCAGTAAATTAGGTTTACCATTTAATGGTTAGCACCCACTCACGAAATGTTACACAATGACAGCACAACAATTAACAAAGCAACACAATGTGTCAAAAATGCACTGTCCCACATACTAGCAGTAAGCCTATGTTAATATAACATTGATAAACACACCTGTGTTGCCCAAACACAAAGTTAACAATAAACAGCTTTCCCTGACGTTTTCCTGACTTTGTCAATGATAGTTTTCAACATTACTAAAAAATCCCGTATTGTAGTGGACAAAGAGTGGTGTGACATAAAATCACCAGAAAACAACATCATTAACGAAGTGTCTGATTCTCTAACATTATGTCAAAGTTCCTGATGTTCACAGGCCTTACAGGCATGTGGTCAACATATTAGTGTCCACAAAGGACAGATGTTACTGACACCGAGGTGCAAACAAACAGAATGTTGGTTGGTCGGTAGATCGGTCAGTCGAAACTAGTGATGAGAATGGGTACCAAGGTACCATACACATAACCTATCATTCGGTACCAAGTTGGTATTATTATGCAAGAATACCCGAAGGTCCAAGCACTAGTCAATCAAAGCCATGTCGACGACATAGGTAGACTACGGCCTCGTAGGTGGACATCATGATTGCTGTGTTTGGAATGTGTTTGATCAGTTGTGTAGTCAGACCTCGGTAGACACCTCGCACGCCCTCATCCCTGGCAACCTTCATCAATGTCTGCCAGAATCCCTGATACCGACTGCCTTCCTCACGCATCCGAGTACGAGCCACTTCTGCAACACGCAAATGAACTAAACCTACCAATAATAATAACTAGAAGTCTTAGTAAAAATGAAACTCCTGAGAGTCCAAAACCTCTTCCAAGGCCGTCAATTTTTTATATCGTGTTTGCTAGGTGGCAGTACCATGTTCAGTTTGGCAGAGATTTGACCTATCTGGCAACGGTAAAGAATCCTTCAATCCCATTCAGATCACCAACAAAACCATCTCTGTTGGGTCTAAACTTTCAAAAAAAATTCCAGCTATATCCATCAGTAACTTTTTGCGAAATCATCCTGCTAGCAAAGCAAAAAGCCCAGCTGTCACTAAAATAGCCAATCGTACTGGTTGTCAACTTGTCAGTGACCTTCAAGGTCATCCAAGGTCAATGATTTTCATTTCATCTGAGAGAGCATATGGCACTTCCAGTTAGTGATTAGTGTAACCTTGACAGTATCTCTCCGTTTCTAAGATATGGTCAGTTTTCCATTGAAAAACGCACATTTTTCCTACCCCTCCATTCAACCCCAGGTTTGAAAATGTTCTCCTTGCACTAAATCACTGAAATTTTGCACACCTAATTTTATGACATATCGCTAAATACGTGTGTAAAAAGTTTTCCCCTACGACCTAACACTTAGCCACAATACATCTGTTACAGACGACAGACATATGACAACGACAGATGACAACCGTAGCATAAGCTCGACCATCAGCTAAAAAGCAACCGAAAAAACACTGGGCATCACATAACCTCCTTGTTGGAGGTAATATTTAGAAGCAAGCAGCGGCATTTAATCCTTAGAGTACTATGCTGCCACCTGGTGAACACAACAAACTCAAGAAATTGCTCTCCAGAGCTGGATATGGTCCTGTTGAGCAGTGTTGGATCCAGAATCTTCGAATGGAGGGCATGGGTAACAGAATCGCCAAATGCATCGAGACATAAGGCCAAAAAATCCTAAGCAAAAAAACGGAAGTCTGGGAAAGGGGAAACCCATCCCCAATGGGGATGGGGTCTGGAGAGATGGTCCTCTCCCAAAACTTTTAAATAAAAATAATGCATTTTTGGCAAAATATTCACGTAGTTATAAAATGCATCTAGACAATTTTAAGGGGTAGGTGTGCCCGCTGCCCCTACCCCTAAATCCACCACTGTGAATGAGCCTGGAAAAACGTGTTCATTCCCATTCTGATACTTCAGTAACGAAACCACACTGTGACATCATAGTCAGACATTAAGCGGCTTGTGTTAGATATCCAGAAAACTATATACCAAATAAAATGGCCTTCACAGCATACCTGTCCCAGCTATGTACACTATAAATAAACAATAAATCATTCCAAACAATCACTAAAGGTCGCCATACAGCCTACACATTACTATGTTTATTACTGCTTTTATTACTATGTTTATGCCCTTGTAGACCAGGCTTAGCAAGGACAGCTTGTCAAAAGTAGGCCAGTTAGTCAGGGCACAAAGTACTACCAGTTGTAAAGTGTATGTTACCACATTACACAAAGATATTTACGCTTTATTACACTCACTGAATACAAAAGTCGTTTTCATCTGTCTGTATGTCTAATGTCTGTAATTTTTTCAAGTGATCTGGCTGGCAAATAAACTAGTTTTGACAAATTTTGCGCAGGATCTGGGCAAAGGCTAAAGCAATCATGTGTAAAATCTGGTAAAGATCTGAACTCTTTTGTGCATTCTCATTATTATCCAGAATTATCTATCATTAGAAACTGGGCATGAACTTACACTACGTAGTACATCAGGGAGTTGATAATGAATTTTGGTGAAGTTCTATGGAGGGCTGACAATGGTCCAAGAACCAAAAACACAAATTTTGTGGATCTGGTTCAAAATTTCAATCCACGATTTCTGAGTCCAGACAGATCAAGGATTTTGCTTCCAAAAAAATTGGTGCAAATTTTGTACGTGTGGGGCAACATCACAACAGACAATAAACTCATAGGGTCAAAATGGCTCTCCAGAATCCAAATCTAAATCCAGTAACTGCTTTAGAGAGGTGAGAAATGTATGTACGAGGGTCAGTCGATAAATAAGTTACAAAACAGCATCATTCTGCCGGTTTTTTTAAATATAAAAGAAATCCTAAATGTACGTTTTGTAGGGCATTTAATTCTGAATACCAGCTGTAAGTTTTAGTAAGATGACGTCACTATGACATCATTTATAAGCATTATATACAACAATGTTGCTTCTAAAATCGTCTTGTAATGAACAGAGTGTGGTTATTCGTTTCTTGTCTACAAAAAGACTTCGTGCAAATAAGATTCACTATGACATGTGTCCAGTATAGTAGCGACAAGTGTTTTACGAAACCAATAATGCAAAATGGTATAAAAAAATGTCAGTTGGGCACAAATTTGCATCAGATACCAATTACTGAGGTGCAATCAGTCTTTCATCAGTAGCTTGGACAGCAGGGAATATAGTTCTTTGCATCAGGCATTCAGAAGTTTGTTGATAGATGGGACAAATGTTTGAATGAACTCAGACGATATGTTTAAAAATAAAACACTGATCTTCAGCATATAAAGAGGTGACATTAACTTGTTAAGTTTATTCGTTTTTATCATTCCTATGCTGTTTGTTAGTTGCAAGTTATGATAGATTACTGGTGGAGAACAAAATACACAGGTTGACTGTGCTCTATGAACAGATGATGTCACAATAATAACGTCATCATCAAAAAATTTATGCACATGTTCTATATAAAATTCCTTACAAAACATATATTTCTAATTTTTACGCGTGAAAGCAGCTACTGCTTTCAGTGCATCTCAGCTATCGCAATTCTGTCTGTCTGTCTGCCGTCTGTCACATGGGTGGATCAGTCAAAAACGGTGCAAAACAGGATCACCAAATCTTCACCGTCGGCTGCCTGGAAGACTCTAGTCTCAGGAACCGTAAAGCTGTTCCATAAATTCGAAGGGAGTCACCCCGAATGAGGGCGCTAAATGAAAGGGGGTGAGTAAAATTTGCAATTTTTGGCCAATAAGTTGCTGTATCTCAGTAACGGTGCAAGATAGGCCTAAATCACTACCGGTATTAATGAAGTCGTACACTGGCTCTCGATTGGCGCCAAATTCAATGACCATGAATGACCTTGAATACCAAAATAGGGGATTTTATGGATTTTTTTGGCAATTTCGAGCTGCAACACAAGTCTATATCATTTCTAAGGTGGCACCATGGAACTATCGTTATGCGATCCAGATAGAGAATTTGGTATTTGTATATTAACTTAGCATGAACACCCAAATTTTCAGCTAAACTACTGAACCAAAACTGTTATAGGCTTTCGCGTGTCCCATGAGCATCAGCTCAAATTTCTTGTTTATATTTGGAAAACTAACAGAATGACGCTGTTTTGTAACGTATTTATTGAACGACCCTTGTATAATATAAATAAGCAAGCACTTTTTTGCAGTGTCAAGTCAAAAACAAATTCAGCAGAGGTTTCTGCTTTCCTAGTGCTCCTTTTAGTTGACAATACGACTTACTACTGACTACAGACATTTTCTATCACAAAGTCAGTATGCAGCGAATGCAGTAAATGACATCCATCATGTCCTGTGAATACGAAAGTTTTCTCTGACAAGACTTTCCCACTGGCTTTTGATCAATTCCCTGATTCTTCCTAATGTCAAATGTCCTGACACTTGCGCTGAAGACAAAAAGTGCTATTAAAATACAGTATTTATTACTACTTGCATACAATGCAGGGTAACTGACCATGTGGGTATCCAACACAGGTAGCAATGCCCTTTGATGTGCCAGCAGCTGCCATATACTCCAGGAAGTCTTGCACACGGCCGGCCGGTGTGGTCTCCCCATCGTGAGGTCGTCGCCTCGCCCTTAGCTCCACCAGTTTGGCACGTAACCGCTCATAGATGACAAAGTGAATTGCTGTCTCGATAATACCATAGTATGAAGCCGTCAGACCACGGTAGAAACCGCGAATACCATCTTGCTGGTAGACCCGTCGTATGCACTGTAGCGTTGTTAGTGACCCATCACGTCTGTAGTGCACACCCATTTCAGCATTTTCATGCATGCTGGGGACAGCGTAAAATGATGAAGAGCATTCCTCTTGGAGTGGATTGTGACATAATAAGTCTGAAAAAGGCCAGCACGGCGAAAAAGCTAGAATTAATAATAGAATTCACAAAAAGTACTAAAAGTTAAAAATTGAACTACATTACCTCCTCACAGAATATACATAAAAATGGCTTTATGATTAATCACAGAAAAATTTGTGCAAACATTTTTGGTCTAGAAAAAACCTGGAAGAGACTAGATGACTGCTTTTACCATGAGTAATAGTGAAATATCCATTATAAATTCCTTCATTCACTCACTTGTGATCAAGCTGTAACCTTGTCCTCACCATCCACACTGGATTGGACATGGTTGTAGTTACAAATGCTGAAACAAAGAATGACCATAACCATGAAACTTAGCTGTTTAATACATTCAATTAATGTCAACTAAAATCATACAATAGTGTTGCCGTAATCTATCATCATAATAACTAATGCTAGGAATGCACTTAATGTATGCAGTGCAACAGATGTAATGCAACTGACATAGCTGAACTTCAATCTAAGCCTAAACTTGCACGTTGGCTATGTGTCAGCTGCAGCAGCTGCATTTGTTGCAGAACTACTTCACTATATTTCACACTTTGTCTTTCCAGCCACCATAGCTTCCAGTGACTGGATAAGGGACAAATGAACACAAGATTTTCAATTAGGAAATCAACAATGGTCACTCCGATCAGGTCGGTAAATAAAACCGACATCTCACCTGCGGATGCTGCAGAGCACAGATGAACCAAAGAATGCTCTATCTTTGACACCGGTCTGATAAGATCATGGTACATTGACTTACAGTGAGCATAGGTACCAAAATAAACCGACCTACAAGGAACACCACATCTAAGATATAAAATAGTGATCATGACAAAAATAATAATAAAATTACCAATTTACCACAACATAAAAATAATAAAATGTAACGACAGTAATGATATTATGCACCAGGCTGAGTAATTTAGCGCTGAACTATGGGCTCAGGTTCAGTTTGTTTCACTGACTTCACACCAGATAGCCTCCATTATCATTTTTGAAAGTCAAAAATTTCAGCCATCATCATTTTATCAACTTGGCATGGCCGGACCATTTTGACTTAGTCACTTTCATGGTCATTCGGCTCGAGAGTAGGACCCCAAAGATATCATTAAGTCCAACTGCCAGAATGCAGCTCATGCTATTATATCACAGAAAAATCAATTGAGAAAAGCCAATTCTAGAAACAGAATACCGAAAAGAAATAAGCTGAGTAGTTGTTACCTAGATGGGGCTATACCAATCAGTGTTGGACCTAAACCTTTGAACAGAGCACGAACGCCTTCGGTACGCATGATATGTCTAGAAAACACAACAGCAACAATTAACATACATAAAGAAGAATGGGTGAGGTCAAGTTTTGCTAAGACTTTAGTCTAGACAAAAGTCTCGACTTTGGGCTTATATACGAGCTGGGCTTATACTTTACTCTTCGACATTCGACATGACTTGAAACTTACTTTCGTTTCTGGTCGACCATCTTGTTTAGTCGAATAACTGCATTAATATGATTAGTCAATTAACATTATAGAGGTGTTTTCCGGGCCTATCTGAATCAAGTGATGTATACAATATCAATTTGCTTACCTATATGGCCTATCTGTGAATATAAAAAGAATTTTGTGCACATATTTTCAGCAATGCAAACCAGCGATGAAGTAATGATTTACACAGGTGTCATCTGCTGAGTTAATGCCAGTAAGTAGTAAGTAACAAAATGCCTGCTGTTTATCAGACGCCACACTTTATTTTACTAGACAAAAAATAAATATTATGCTCAAATAATGAACTGAAACGTCCGTTTAATCAAGCTAAGGCCTAATTGTATTTTTTTAACATTGGAAATTGCCAGCTGATTTTGCTCTTGACTTTGGTCTTGAATTTGGAATTGACTTTCGGCTTAGACCAAAGTCAAGTCAAGACTTTTGTCTTGGACTAAGGTCTTAGCGAAACTTGACCTTGAGACCCAATGTGTAAATAATTATAACATGTTGCAGAAATTGTACACTGTACTTCTAAATCATGCTTCAATGTCAAAACCAGCTTAAAACCTGTCATCAACGTTGTTTCCAGATTCATTTGTATGTAATGGCCTACACATTTCACAGGGTGGTCACAGTTTTAAGTGAGAAATTTAAAAACTTTTCAAAGACTTTCATGTGCTTTTTCCATACCTATGCCAGCAAAGTTTTACTACTTATATACAACAGAGTACTTATGGTACACAAAGAGCAATGCAGTATTAACCAAGACCTAATAAAACGATATTCAACACAAACAGCAGTGTTACATTGCATCTGCTAAATATCAGAAACAAATATCAACATAAAACATTTATCGACTCACCGTAAACAGTGATAGAAACCGATGGAAACTGTAGGTCGGCCATATCGCGGCGGGGGGGCATGCAGAGTGGCCATGAAAGAACCACCGGAGACGTTAAACGTTGGCCGTGTCTGCATGTGACCGGCAGCAATTAGTGATGACTGAAGCCGAGTTTTAGCAACATCCAGCGGACACGTCGCAGCACTGCTCACTGTTCCGGCAACTCTATACACCAACATGCAAAGTAAGACAATATAAACAACCAAAAGCAGACAACCTTTGCAATAAAAGTCAAGCAAATGAAATCAGGAAGCTCATAAAAATCAGTGTGCAACTGCAATGAGATTAAAAGGTGACCTACCGCTATGTGAGTAATTTCCTGTTCAGTTTTGTCAATCTACTGCTAGCATCAAAGGCCAAGTCGCATCAGTTCGTGTAAATTGGCTTAATCAAATGTTAATTTGTCAATAAAATAACAATATTTATGAATCTTCCTGTTGCCATTGTTATCTTTATAAGATAGTAGTAGTACGACATGATGGAGTAGTCTGACAATGAGGTCTGCTCCAGTCATTCATTACAGATCGTGCTGCACAACGTTGCACTGATTCGAGACGACTGATGTTGTGTGCTGTATCTCCCAGTTTAAGGTATATATACACAGCTGAAGCCTCAATGACACGTTTACTATATAAGAGATGTGAAACGTAAACAGCTGACAAATGACATGTTGACACATGTGACGGTGAGAATTTCATCAGACATTTCAAGCATCAAATCACTTACCCTCCTGCTAAAAGATGTACGGCTCTGTTCGTTTTAGGCTGCGACGCCATTATTATTCGTAGTCGAAAATGTTAGACGATAAAATAGTTACATTCTGTAAAGTTAAACAGCGCTTGCATCATTCTCTACTCGGTCACAAATGTCAGCTGACCTTGACCTTGCAGGTGCTCCAGATTGAGCCATTTCCATTGGCCATGAGCAATGATTCACTGGGGTGGGCTCCCTGTGTGCGTGTTGATTGGATTTTAGTAGGTCAAGTCGGGCACTGTGAAATGGCTGTCTCAAACATTTTCGACACGCTACAGCTATGCGTTTACCGTATGGCACGTTTGTCGTCTATTTGTCTATTTTAATGCTAGCAGTAGATTGACAAAACTGAACAGGAAATTACTCAGTAACCGATGTATTGTGGCTAAGCCTTAGGTCATAGGGGAAAACTTTTTGCACGAATAATTAGCCGTGTGTTGAGGCTCTCTCCATACAAAATTTTATGGATGCAGTGCAAGGTGAACATTTTTAGCCGACCGTACTTAAGTGACAGTCGAGCTTATATGGCATGGTTGTCGTCACGTCTGTCTGTCCGTCTGTCGTTGTCTGTCCGTCACAGATGTATTATGGCCAAACGGTGCGAGATAGGGTCTAGGCTGCTATTGTATAGTGATTGCAATCCCGGGATTGGATTCTCAATCACGTACAGGACCGATATGGTTGGTTTGAGCGAAAAACATTTCCTCGAAATTGTCGAGGAATTGACACTCGAAGAATTTCCGAGTTGAACTCGAACGCCTCGGTTTTTCCTCGACTTGAACCGTTCGGACTCGACAATCTATAGAAATACGCTTTTCGCTACGAAAGTACAAAACTAAAAATGCAGAAAATTGTAACAAAAATTATACCAAAGTGTTTTTTGGATGCAATTTGCAATGTTTTTCGGATAGCTAAAATTGTACTTTTTCGCGTATTAAATGCCAGAAATAAAAATTTTAGCCGTTTGGTAAATAAAATATTTCATGAGCGCTAGATTATAGTACTTCGTGCTGTCGCCGGAAATTTGTATTTTGACAGTCACTGTCACTATCCAATCCAAAGGCCTACCTTTCGTAGGGGTCCTGTGCATAAAATAAATCAATTGGGGCTACCAAAATGACGACCAATCTGTAAGCCTATCTCGAAACGGGATCCCGGGATTACAAATTTCTCAATCCCGGATCCAGGCATACCGACACTAAAAGTTTCTCCTTTTTCTTTTACTAGCCGTTTCGCTTCAACTGTCCGTTAATAATGTTTATCGAGAGTATCCTCATTTTTCGCGATGGTCCTCGCCTCGTCTCGTTTCTCACACCTCATTGTTTATCGCGTTTCGCCTCATTCCTCGCGAGTATTCTCATTTCCTCATGCAGAAACCTATAAAAGGAAGCGAGCTGCGGCAGTTTCATATACTTACACGGTGTTTCATAAAAAGGTACCCCCTTTTTGTTTTTCTTATAATTCACTCAAATGATGACCAATTAATTGACACAAAATTTTTACCAGTTGTAAGAAATACTAATTCAAAATATTTGAACTAAATATGGCAGTTGATTAAATATTTTTTGCTGTCGAGTTAATTGCTACCCTGCTCCGATGGTGAAAAATTTGGTTCGTTGACGACAAATTTTTAAAGTTTTACAGTTGTAGCCACAAAAAACGTGCAAAGCAATCGCATTTACGTGTCTGTGGGATAGCTGGACTTTCACATGTTCGAGTAAGAGAGTGCACTAGCTACCACACCGAGCTTGCAAAATGGTTGCGTTTTTGAATCGCGAGACGCCTGATTTCATGTCTTCATGTTGCTCACTGATGAAATGATAAACATTTTTCATTAGCAAACCAGATTGAGTTCACCATGTTATCTTCCGGATTCGACCCAGTGTAAAACCGAAGTCGTCGACTCGAAACCGAGAAGTCTGCAATCGATCGATATAGAGTGAGTCATGCTGCGATGAGCAAGATGATGCAGCGCAGTGAAACTGCCGGAATGGCCCTGTTGTGTCACGTGACCTCGCTGCGGCTGTGGGAAATGATAATAAACTCGGAGATCTCTGCCGTGTTGTGTTCGTTGGTCGTTGTTTCTCGTGTACATATAATTGTGTATAAACTATAAACCGTACATTTCTGTCGTTTGATGTAGGCGCCAGTCGGCTAACATTGCACACACACAGCGATGGTGAAACTAAAAGACGCGCTCAGGTCGCTACTTGGTCTGCTGATGGTCGAAGTCTCCCTGTCACTGGCTGCAGGTATGCGCTCGGGCTGGCCATTTAATACCCAGGCTCATTCGCCGTAGTATTAGCAAGAGCAAGATAAGGAAAGGAGAAAGATGTATCAGTGGCGTCATTTGACTGAATCCTTGGGGGGGTCCACTCTCCCTCTTCCTTTCCCCCTCCTTTCCTCCTTCCCTTTTCCCTCCCGTTTTCCCTCCCCTCCTTTCCTC